>Ga0136597_1000956_pt1 | contig 11441 bp, 14 predicted proteins | sample AntRauTorcE11898_FD_101385 | JGI IMG/M metagenome (GOLD analysis project Ga0136597, IMG submission 101385) | Saline lake microbial communities from Rauer Islands, Antarctica - Metagenome Torckler E11 #898 | ecosystem: Environmental > Aquatic > Non-marine Saline and Alkaline > Saline | place... | reverse complement strand
TCCGTTATATGCAATTCTGTGACGAGTGTGGTTCGATGATGCACACGGAGGGCGACACGTGGGTGTGTCGCTCCTGTGAGAACGAGGAGCCGCGGGACTCGCAAGCGGAGTCGGCGATGGCGACCCAGGATGGACAGCGGGACGACGGGGCACCCGCCGTTGCCGACGCGACCCAGGGCTCCACCGAGACGATGCAGGAGCCCTGTCCGGCGGACGACTGCGACAGCGACCGAGCCTACTCCGAGATGATGCCGAAGCCGGGCGGCTCCTACGAGGTTCGGCTGTTCACCTGCGTCGAGTGCGGCCACAAGTGGCGCGATTCCTGACGGCGCATCTCGCGACCCACGTACTTTAAATATGCACGGACCGCCATATCGGACTCTCAACTCCCGGAGTTACTCGGTCTCAAGTGGAGCCACATATCGACTCCTAACCAGCTCCCACAACGTTCTTAAGGCTATCACGACCCGTCGCGTTACGTCCTTCACCCGTATCTACCGATGCAACTAACGTACGCTGGTGGAGAGTCCGTGCACGACAGGCGCTCTGTATCGAACGAATTTCGAGACTGAAAGCTACTGCGTGAATCGTTGCATGACACCCTCGACCCGAGAGGGTGGTACTTACTACGGGCGGATTCGAACATGGAGTCATGCAAGTGGTGAGCGTCGTGGGGGCGTCGGACGCCGGGAAGACGACCGTCGTCGAAGCGCTCGCGGACCGACTCGCGGATCGCGGGTCCGTCGGCACCGTGAAGCACCTGACGCACGCGCCGGACGTCGACACCGACGGGAAGGACACCGTGCGGCATCGCGCGGCCGGCGCCAGCGAGACGTACGGGCTCGTCGACGACGCCGAAGTCGACGCAGGGGGTGGGTGGTTCGGGACTGGACGCGAGCTGACGTTGACGGACGCGCTGGATCGACTCGCGACCCGGCACGAGTACGCGATCGTTGAGGGGTACAGCGGGAGCTCGCTCCCGAAGGTCGTCGTCGGCGACCGCGAGGTCGCTGACCCCATCGTCGAGCGTGCGAGCGGGCCGGAGGCGCTCGACTACGACGCCGTCGTCGACGCGATCGAGGACCTAGAGCCGTATCGGACGCTGGAGTCCCTCGTCGCCGAACTGAAGGATTCGCCGCGTGCGGACCGCGCCGGCGCCATCGCGACGTTCACCGGACGGGTGCGTGCGAAGGACGCCTCGGACGATCCGCCGACGGAGCACCTCGAGTTCGAGAAGTACGACGGCGTCGCCGAACAGCGGATGAGCGCGCTCCGCGAGGACCTCGAATCACGCGAGGGCGTGGTCGACGTCCGCCTCCATCACCGCACGGGTGTGCTCGAATCGGGCGAGGACATCGTGTTCGTCGTCGTCCTCGCCGGCCACCGCCGCGAGGCGTTCCGCACCGTCGAGGACGGCATCGACCGCCTCAAGGACGAGGTCCCGATCTTCAAGAAGGAGGTCACCGTCGACGACGAGTTCTGGCGCCACGAAAAACCCACGGAGTGACCGCCCTCGCGTCGCATCGCGGGCGGCAGACGGTATAGACGCCGAGACACCACGCTCAATTCTTCGGTAGGTCGACGGCCGGAATCCCGCGCGTCGCGGTTGCCTTGAACGACGCGACGACCGGGACGCCGACCTCGAGTGCCAGGCGATCGATACTCTCGGTCGTCACGAGCGCGTGCAGGTCCACGGCGTCGCCGACGGTCACTGTCACGAGTGCGACCGACTCGTCGGCGTCGACACCGATCACGGTCCCAGCCAGTCGGTTCCGTGCGCTCGTCGAGTCGCGTTCGGGGGAGACCGACGGCTCGTGCAGGGTCACCGCGTCCGCCCGCACGACGAACCGCATCTCTACGGTCGCCTCTCCGTCTGCGGGTTGGGTAGTCGGGTCGTCGTCAGGCTGGGTAGTTGGGTCGTCGTCGGGCTGGGTAGTCGGGTCGTCGTCGGGTTGCTGGGGCGTTGCGCTTCCATTGGGGGGTGCGAGCCCGCGGATCGTCCCGGCCGACGTCTCGACGGTCACGATCCGGCCGTCGCGGTCGACGACCGGACCGGCGAGTATCGTCTCCGCGGTACCCGTCACGCCACCGAACTCGACGCGGAGGCGTTCGAACCGACTCTCGAGCGTCCGCGCTCTCTCCGTCAGTCGACTCCCGCCACCGCCCGACCCGCCGCGCGTTCGCTCGACGAGCTCCCCGAACGCGTCCTCGAGCTCGACGACGCGCTGCTGGGCACGCGAGTACGACCGCCCGAGGGAGGTTGCCGCACGATTCAACGATCCGTGCTCGTCGATCGCGCGCAGCAGCGCGACGTCACGCGCGGTGAACGTCACCCCGTCTCGACGCAGGTAGACGTCGAACTCGGGAAGCAGCTCCATAACCGACGTAGCGACCCATCCCCGAAAGCTGTTGTCGTCGTCAGAACAGCGGACAGGTTGGACCCAGCCTACCCCGTCGCGTTGGCTCGGGGGAACCGTTAAGCCACCGGCAGCACATCGTTGTTTCCATGACGATACAACGCCGCCGGCTCCTCCGGGTCGGGCTCGCATGTTCCGTGCTCGGGGTCGCGGGCTGCGTGAGCACGGGGTCGCTCGGGAGCGCACCGAAAAAAGACGAGAGCGACGGGGACGAGGATGCCGACGGCGACGGGGACGATGGTGACGAGGCAATTGGCGACAGCGAACTGATCCTGGCGACGACGACCAGCACGTACGACACAGGGCTGCTCGAGGTCATCAACAGCGAGTTCGAGTCCCGGTACGACGTCCGCGTGAAGACGATCTCGAAGGGGACCGGCGCCAGCATCCGGACGGCCCGCGACGGTGACGCGGACGTCATCCTCGTGCACGCCCGGAGCGCCGAAGACGCGTTCTTGCGCGAAGGCTACGGCGTGAACCGACGGGACGTGATGTACAACGATTTCGTCGTCGTCGGCCCACCGGCCGACCCTGCCGGCATCGGGGACGCGACCACCGCCACCGGCGCGAATACCGCCACGGGGGCCTTCGCTGCAATCGCGGAGGCGGAGTCGACGTTCGTCTCGCGCGGCGACGACTCCGGCACGAACAGCAGGGAACTATCGATCTGGGAGGCAGCGGGGATCGGGCCGAGCGGTACGTGGTACCGCGAAATTGGGAAGGGAATGGGTGACACGCTGGTGCACGCCGACCAGACCGGCGCGTACACGATCGCCGACCGGGGAACGTTCCTCTCGATGGCCGACGAGATCGACCTCGAGATCCTCGTTCAGGGCCCAATCGAGGGCGGGCCAGCGCTGCTGAAGAACTCGTACGGCATCATCCTGGTCAATCCGGGGCGCCACGCCGACGTGAACTACCAGGCGGCGATGGCGTACGTCGGGTTCCTCACTAGCCCGGCTGGGCAGTCGATAATCGAGAACTACACCACGAACGGGTCACACCTGTTCTACCCGAATGCGATCTCGGCGGAACCGAACTTCACGCAATACGTGCCGGGCGACTACGACCGCGAGGAGTCCGGACGCATGACGCCAGATCGCGTCGCCTCGACGGCGGCGTCGATGGTGCTCGGGGACCCTGATGGAGTGTCGACACAGCGGGTGAATCCAGACGCTACCGGCGTCGACGAGCGCTGATTCCGGATGACGAGCGCACCGCTCCTGTTCGTCGACGGTGGCTGGACGTACCTCGTCAGCATCATCGTGGTCTCCATGACGGTGAGCGTCACCGCCATCTGCTTGAGCACGCTCTTCGGAATCCCGGTCGCGCTCGCCATCGGGTTCACTGACTTCCCCGGGAAGCGAGTCGTGACGGCCGTCATCAACACCGGCATGGGGTTCCCGAGCGTCGTCGTCGGCCTTCTGGTCTTGATGGTCCTCTCGAACAGTGGCCCGCTCGGGTCGCTCGACCTCGCGTTCACGCCGGAGGCGATGATCGCTTCCCAGTTCGTGCTCGCCACGCCAGTCCTGATGAGCGTCAGTCTCTCCGCGATCGAAGGGGTGAACGAACCCGTTCGGGACGCCGCCTACGCGATGGGCGGGACGCGCGTCGACGTCGCGCTCGTCGTGATCAAGGAGGCCCGGTACGGCATCGTCACCGCGATCCTCGCCGGCTTCGGGCGCGCGATCAGCGAGGTCGGATCCATCCTCATCGTCGGCGGGAACATCGTGTTCAGCGACGGGACCTCCTACACACGCACGCTGACCACCGCGATCACGGTCGAGGCGCGACAGGGCCGCTACGAGGTCGGACTCGTGCTCGGCGTGGTTCTCGTCGCGCTTGTCCTCGCCGTGAACGCACTTGGGTCGTGGATCCGATCGAAGGGTCGGGGCCGGGGGACGCCATGACGCTCACCGCCACCGGCGTCTCCAGGGTGTTCGACGACACCCCGATCCTGAAGGACGTCTCGCTCACGGTGGAACCCGGCGAGGTGCTCACTATCGTCGGCCCGTCCGGGACCGGGAAGACGACGCTCCTCCGGACACTCGCCTGCTTCGAACCCCCGGATGCTGGCACGATTCACTGGCACGACACCGACTGCTGGGGCGCGTCCAAGGCCGATCGCCTCGCCGTCAGGCGCCGCATGAGCATGGTCTTCCAGGAACCGAGTCTCTTCAACGCGTCCGTCCGCCGGAACGTCACGTACGGCGTCCGTGTTCGCCGACAGTGGCGAGAACGTGCCCGCCACTTCGTCCGTGACCTGACAGGCGGGTCATCGACGCCCGAATCCGTCCGGCGTGCGCTCGAGACGGTCGGCCTGGAGGACGCGGCGGACCGGAACGCGCGTTCGCTCTCCGGTGGGGAAGCCCAGCGCGTCGCGTTCGCTCGCGCGGTCGCCGTCGACCCCGCGGTGATGTTCCTCGACGAGCCGACCTCGAACCTCGACCCGCGGAACACCGCTGTCATCGAGGCCGCCATCGACCGGGCCTGCGACCGCGGCGTCGGCGTCCTCGTCGCCACGCACGACCTCCACCAGGCCGAACGGGTCTCCGACCGCGTCGGCTTCCTCTTCGACGGTGAACTCGTGGAACTTACGGACCCAGCGACGTTCTTCGACGACCCCGACGACCCCCGGACCGCCCGTTTCGTCCACGGCGAACTCGTCTACGCGGAGGGCGACGACGACCTCGCCAGAGCCGCTCGTCGGTGACGGACTCCGAACTCCCTGGCCCGAGCACGGCACGGTCGCATCGAGCGCCCTTCACCGAATCTCGACCGTTTCTCGTTCGAATCGATCGCCGGTCCAGCGCCAGGCGCCGACGTGTGGATCGTCGCCCCCGAGCGAGACGACGACGTAGGACTTGCCGGGCCACGACGCCGTCGCGACGTCGGTCTGACTCGGCGCGTCCGGCCCCTGGGGGTGTGAGTGATAGAACCCCACGACCTCCTGCCCGGCGTCCTCGATCGTCGTCATCGCCGCCAGTTGCGCCTCCGGGTCGATCTCGTAGCGCGTCCGCGGCACAGCGGCGACGTTCGGCGTCCGATGGACACTCTGAACCCGACGGTGCTCGCCGATTTCGCCGCCCAACACGCCGCAGATCTCTCTGGGCGTGCCGTCCCGCGCGTGCGTGATCAGCTCGTCCCTCGCGTCTGGCGTGATCGTCAACATGTGTGTTGCCTGCGAGCCACGATACGTTCGTCCCTGGTCCACGATACGTTCGTCCCTGGTCCACGATACGTTCGTCCCTGGTGCATCTAGCGCTCGTGTCGCCGTGAGTCTTTCCAGGGTGAACCGCCTCGGGGTCAAGCCCCGAGGCGTGGCCTCGTTCATCTGTAGAACTCGACCTCGCGAGCCGTGGCGCCAGGTGAAACTGCGTGGTCGGATCCGGGCTGGGAAGAGGTGGCTGGGGTGTTTTTATACCGGTCGCACCCTTTCGGTTCGCTATGGAGATCGAGCTTCGGTTCTTCGCGAACTTCCGGACGGCGGTCGGCCAGAAGGCCGTCCACCGGGAGTTCCACGACGACGCGACGGTCGGCGGCGTCCTCCGCACCATGCGGGAGGACCACCCCGACCTCGATCCGTTCGACGAGGACGGCTCCTTCAAGGGGTTCGTGACGGTGATGAAGAACGGCCGGAACGTGACGTACCTCGAAGACGTAGACACGGAACTCGAAGACGGCGACACGATCAGCGTGTTCCCGCCAGTGGCCGGCGGGTAGTTGCCCCAGCTAGCCACGCTCGTCCGAAAGTACCCCACGCCGGCTGGCTCAACAACAGTAGATGAACGGGTACATCAGCGAGACGCGGTCGCCCGCAGCGAGGGTCGTGTCGAGTCCGTCCAGGTGCTCGTTGAATGTCCCGTTGACCGCGACGCGCGCGTATCGGCGCGTCTGCTCGCCCTCGGGGTTCTTCGCGTAGTTCCCTTCAGGGAGGGTCTCCATCGCGGGCGCCCACCCACGCGTCGTCGCGTCCGCCTCCGTCTCCGCGATGAGCATCTCCTGGACGTCGTACTCCGCGAAGAACGCCTCGAGGAACGCCCGGAGGGTGTTGCCCTCGAACGTGAAGTCCATGCGGGGAACCCCGATCTCGGTGCGGACGTGACCCGTACAGCGCACCTCGACGGTCGTCGACTCACCGCCGCGGCTGTCGGCCGCTTCGCGTACTGATGGCTCCATGGACGGTCATACGGCCGGCACCAGCAAGTCGACCTGGGCGAACACGTTCGCCGATACGCTCGCCTATGGCCGATTGCGCATCGGTCCTCGCGAAACGAGCGTGCGAGAGCGCTCCGGGCGGACCGCCGCCGAGGGCACCTTTATCCGCCATGCAGCCCCAACTCGCCGCATGGACGAGATCGAGTTGAAGATCCCGGAGAGCATCGTCGAGTCACTCCCCCAGGACAGCGAGGACGTCGAGCGAGACATGGGGAAGGCCGTCGCCGGCTGGGAACGCGGCCTGAACGCGGCGCTCGCGCAGGACGACGAATCGGAGGCGATCGCCGACGTCGTCGACGTTCTCGAGCACTTCGAGGACCGCTGGGAGGCGTACGACGAGTTCGTCGTCGAGCTCCGCGCGTGGGGGCAGTCCCCGATCTACGCGATGGCCTGGCGGAACCTCACCGCCGCGATCGTTCGCCAGATCACAGACCACGAGGCGCTCGCCGACCGCATCGACCGTGAACGCCACGCTCGCATCTTCGAGGACGGCATCAGGATGGGTTGAGGACCGCGACCACCCGCGCTCGGGCGTCGAACTGGCCGTCCCGTGGACTTGTCGTCCTATGGACCGCCCGTCCTGTAGACCGGCCGTCCTGTAGACCGGCCGTCTCCCGGGTTGGCCGTCCCCCGGACTGGCCGTCCTGCGAACTGGTCCTCTTGCGATCTGGCCAATCCGCGTCCTGGGCAGTGACGCCTGGGCGTGACCGCCTCGGTTCCGCGACAGGCTTTAGCGACTGCCACTGCAACGTGCAGAGGATGGAAGCGCGCGAACGACGATACCGTGGCATCTCGAAGCGGGCCGCGATCGGGTACCTCGTCGGACTCGGCGGCGAGCAGGTAGACGAGGGAACGGTCGACGGCGGCGACTGGACGGCCTCGCTCTCGGCCACGAAGGTCGGTGTCGGGCCGACGCTCCAGCTCACCGAGGTCGCCGTCGAGTTCGAGGGCGACCCGGAGGCACTCGACCCACTCATCGAGGACTTCTCGCGGAAGGCGATGCGCGCCGGCGGGTGACGGCGATGGGCGAGGTGAACCACCCGATCGAGGGTCAGATAGTTCTGCTCGCCGGCGCACGGGCGAGCGTCACCCTCACGCGACTCTCCGAGATCATCAGGCACGCCCAGGACCACGTCCACGAACACGCCGAAGCGTACGACAGACGATTCGAGCGCGTCGACGGGACCGACGACATCGCGTACTACCTCGCCGACGACGGTCATTGGGCCGAGGTCGGCGACGAACTCGACCTCGCGACGAGAGAAGCAGACGCCGTCCGCCGCGCTCACGCCGAACAGTTCCGTCGGGACGGCCGTCGACTGGACCGCGAGGAGGAGTTCGACGCGACGCTCGAGGTCCGCGACCCCGTCGCGATCACGACCGAGCGGGCTCGATCGAATCGATGACCTTCGCGGAGAAGTCGACCTCCGACAGCTCGCCGTCCGCGAGGGCGGCAAGCCACGCCTGCTCGACGTGCCACCGTCCGAGCACGTTCCCGTCGAGGTCCGTCACGACCGAGTCGATGTCCGCCCCTTGCCAGTCGTCCTCGTGAAGCTCCCGGAACATGTTGATCACCGTTCCGACCTCCCGATGCGGGATGACGCCGTTCTCTGCGGTCGCGATCGACTCGTACCGGAGCTCGTACGTCGCCTCCTCGGCCGTCGCGCCATCAGGTGGAACGTTGACCTCGTCGACGTAGATGCCGTCACTCATCAGTCGGGACTCGAGCGCGAACTCGACGTCGTCGACGGCTGTAGATTCCATGGATGCGGAGCGTAGCAGCGAACCGTGCGAGACCTTCCTTCGAGTGACAGGGCAGCCGAGCCCGGTCATCGGTCCACGCACAGGAGGACTCGTTCGTGGAGGTGGTGCGTGAGCGCGGGACGATCAGTCGCCAGAGGCGGCCGCGCCCCCGCTGCTGACGCCCGTCCCCGGGCCGACGTCGATGTCGAGCTCCTCGAGCTTCTCGTCCGGCACGACGCCGTCGACCCAGCCGCGGACGTCGTAGTACTCGGCCTTCATCTCGTCGAGCTCGGCGAGCTCGCCCTCGGAACCGCCACTGCCGGGGACAGCGTCCGGGTGTCCCTCGATGAACCGGTTCGGGAGGGTGTCGTCCTCGCCGTCGAACCCGACGAGGTTGTTGTAGTACCGCTCCAGGTTGTAGATGCGTTCCCCGGCCTGCTGGAGTTCCTCCTCGCCGACGTCCAGTCCGGTCATCCCGTTGTACTGGAGGACGTACTCCTCGATGCCCTCGGCGAACGCGTTGAACTTGCAGATGTCGAACGAGTCGCTGATCGCGTGGAGATCCTGGAAGGTGGCACAGAGTTCGCCCTTCCCCTCCCACGCGCGTGGGTCGACCTCCTCCGGGATGCCCAGTAGCTCCGCCGCGGGCGTGTACCCACGGAGGTGACAGGCACCGCGGTTCGAGGTCGCGTACCCGATCGCCATCCCCTTCAGCGCTCGCGGGTCGTACGCCGCCATCGCCTGGTTCTTCACGGTCATCGCCATCTCGCCGTCGCCGAACTCCTCGGCTGCGCGTCGGCTGCCTTCGGCGAGCGTGTCCGCGAGTTCGCCATCGCGGTGCGCGACGCGCTCGATGATGTCGATCATCTCGTCCGCGTCACCCCACTCGATACCTTCGTCGAGCAGGCCGCGCTCGGACGCCTCCATCGCGGCGGAGATGGCGTTTCCCATCTCGATGGTGTCGACCGCCATGTCGTTGCAGCGGTCGATCATCACCGCGACCTTGTCCCGGTCGTCGCTCATCGCGTGCGGGCCGAGCGCCCACGCCGACTCGTACTCGTAGGACTCCATCCGGACGTTCATCTCCTCGCCCTTGTGGTGTACCTGAACATCGACCTCCTTCTTGCAGGCGACGGGACAGGAGTGACACGTCGGTTCGTCCACGAGTATGTTCTCGCGGACGTTCTCGCCGCTCACGTTCTCCGCGTCGATGTTCGGTGCCGATGGGGTGTCCTCGGCCTCCGAGCGCGTGGACGTGTACAGCGAGTTCTTCGTCGGCAGGCCGTCCATCTGCTCGGTGACGTTCATCAGGACGTTCGTCCCGTACAACGACAACCCGCCCTCGTTCGGCGCTGTCACGTCGGACTCCGTGATCAGTTGCATCGCTTGCTTGTGGCCCTTCTGGAACGTCTCGGGGTCGGCGGGCTTGGGCATCTTCGTCCCGGACTTCACGACGATCGCCTTGAGGTTCTTCGACCCCATGACGGCCCCCGTGCCGCCGCGGCCGGACGCACGGTCGTCCTCGTTCACGATGCAGGCGTGGCGTACCCCGTTCTCGCCCGCGGGCCCGGTCGCCATCATGGAGAGGTTCTTCCCGTAATTTCCGTCGACCTCCTCGCCGAGGATGTCTCGCGTCTCGTGGACGCCCTTCCCCCAGAGGTGGGAGGCGTCACGCAGTTCGACCTCGCCGTCCTCGACGTACGCGTACACCGGGTCGTCGGCCTCGCCCTCGAACAGCAAGCCGTCGAACCCGGCCCACTTGAGGCGGGCGCCGCTCCAGCCGCCGTGATGGGAGTCCGTGACGGTGTTCGTCAGCGGCGACTTCGTGCAGATCGCGATCCGGCCGCTCATCGTCACCTGCGTCCCCGTGAGCGGCCCGTTCATGAACGCGATCAGGTTGTCGGGTCCGAGTGGGTCGACGTCCGGTCCCTGGTCGAACACGTACTTCACGCCGAGGCCGCGGGCCCCGATGTACTTCTCTGCGTCATTGTCGTCGATACCCTCGTAGGCGACCGCGCCTTCGCTGAGGTCGATCCGTGCAACGTTGTCGTGGAATCCACCGAGATCAGTCATGGCATCTCTTAACATATAACACGGTTCACACCCCAATTAATGATAGGGGCACCCCTCATTTTTCCGATAGGTCTCCAGTATTCACGAACTGCCCCAGAGCGAACGCGCCGCTGCCGGTCCCGGGGCGAACGTGATCACTCCTCGTTTGGGAAGATGTTCACGTCGCCTTCGTCAGTGAGTCCGATCGTGACCGGCACCGCCAGACGGTTGTCGCTCGTGTGGTTGGACAGGTGGTCGTAGAGGTGCGCGTACAGCTCCGGTCGCGAGTACTCGATCTTGAGGCCGGTCTCGTCGCCGCGGTCGTAGATCTCCTGGACGAGGTCGTCGAAGATCGCCCCCGCCGGGACCGTGAACCGCGACGGCGAGCGGATCGTCCGCACGAGCTCCAGCGTCCGCCTCGCCTTCTCGACGTTCTCGCGCGCCGCTCGCTCCACCGCGCTCACGTTCGACGCGGTCGTCCCGAGCCGTTCGGCGATCTCCCGCTGCGTGAGTCCCGCCTCGCGGAGCTCGAGGACCTCCACCTGTCGTTCGGTCAGTACGGTCGACGCAGGCTCGACCACGAGAACACAAACGAAACCGTTTGAGTTAGCTTTAATGGTGAACCGTCGAACGTTCACATATGGGTGAAGGGACGTGGGACGCGAGTCGCCGAACCGTCCTCGCCGGGGCGACCGTCGGCCTCGGTGGGCTCGCCGGTCTGAGTGACGTCCTCGGACGCTCGACTCGCGAGCAGCACGTCTCGATGCTGGCCGCCGGCAGCCTGAACGACGCCCTCGAGAACGGTCTCCGACCAGCGCTCGACCGGTCGCTCCGCGTCGAAGCTCGCGGCTCGGCCGAGATCTCCCACCTCGTCGCCGAGGGCACCCGGGACCCGGACCTGGTCTCCCTGGCCGACGTCTCGCTCATCGACGCACGCCTCGACACCGACTGGTACACCGAGTTCGCGTCGAACGCCATCGTCCTCGCCTACGACTCGCGCCAGCCCGGTGG
>Ga0136597_1000954_pt1 | contig 11464 bp, 9 predicted proteins | sample AntRauTorcE11898_FD_101385 | JGI IMG/M metagenome (GOLD analysis project Ga0136597, IMG submission 101385) | Saline lake microbial communities from Rauer Islands, Antarctica - Metagenome Torckler E11 #898 | ecosystem: Environmental > Aquatic > Non-marine Saline and Alkaline > Saline | place... | reverse complement strand
GCCGTCCGGATCAAACATGCGGAACGCCAGCCCCACCACGGTGGCGACCGGCGCCAGGGTAATCCAGCGTTTTTCGAAGTTCAGGCGCAGACCAATCACTTCCTTGCCGTCGACTTCCTGTTTGCACACGATACCGGTATCCGGCAGTGACGTGGCGTCGGAACCCGCCCGGGGACCCGTCAAACCGAAACAGGGAATTTCACGGCCATCCGCCAGGCGCGGCAGATAATGATTCTTCTGCTCCTCAGTACCGTATTTAACCAGCAGCTCGCCAGGCCCCAAAGAGTTGGGCACACCCACGGTGACCATCAGCATCTCGTTGGGCGCAAGTTTCTGCAGCACTGCCGTTTGCGCCTTGGCCGAGAATCCCAGTCCGCCGTATTCCTTCGGGATGATCATCCCGAAAAAGCCTTCTTTCTTGAGATATTCCCAGAGTTCCGGCGGCAGGTCGGCACGCTCGACGGCAATATCCCAGGCGTTACACATGGACACCGCCTCGGTACACTGCTTGTCCAGAAATTCCTGCTCGTCCTCGCTCAAACCGTTATGGCGGTTAATCAGCAGGTTGTGCCAGTCTGGCCGGCCGGTGAACAATTCACCATCCCAACCGACGGTACCGGCTTCCAGGGCCACTTTTTCGGTGTCCGACACTTTCGGGGCCACCTTCTTGAACATGGCAAACGCCCTGGGAGTCAGCCAGCTCTGGCGAAATTGCGGCAAACCGGCAGCGGCGGTTACGGCAGCGCCAATAAACAGCAGCAGCGCCAGCCAGCCGGATGCCATGAACAGGGCCAGCACGCCCACCACGACCATTACCCCGATGGCAGACATGGCACCGGCTTCGCGGCGCAACACAAACAACAGGCCCGCCAGGGCTACAAGAAACAGAATCAACGTCATCGCGAACTCTCTTTGTCTACTTCCATGGATGGAAATCTCTGTTATCGCACCAGAGACTTTTGACTATAGCTCGTTACGTGAAAAGTACGCTAACAGATGCCCGCACGCCAGACACACCGACGAGCGGGCATGAGACAACCCAGTTACGAAGTAACAATCACCCGAATGCCTTCAAGGGCCATACTGGCATGCTTTACCGCTTCACGGGCCGCCTCCAGCTGCTGATTCAGAAAGTCGATTTCTTCCTCCCGAATCGCCGGGTTGACCCTTCGCAATGCCTCAAGCCGGCGAATCTCCGGCACAAAACCATCTTCAACACGCTGCAGAGCCTGTTCTTGCAGCGGTTTCAGGTGGGGCTCGGCCCGACCTTCCACATGATCGACCATGGTTTCCACTTCCGCGCGGATTCTGGGCACGATGGACTGGGCCGTGCGACGGCGGATATTCGAGCAAAGCTCGTTCAGCTTATCGTGCGGCAGAGCGGCGGAAAGATCACGTCCGTTCACATCCACCACCAGACGCAGGGGGGAGACCGGCAGGTAGCGGGTCAACTGAAGGCTTTCGGGAGCCGGGCAATGCACGGCGAAAATCGCCTCCAGTAGCAGAGTACCTGGCGGTAGCGCCTTGACCGACAGGTTGGACAGCGCCGCCTTGCCCATACCCGAACTGGTGACCGAGTCCATCACACCGGTAACCATCGGGTGCTCCCAGCTCATGAACGCCATATCTTCGCGCTGCAACGCCTGCTCCCGGTCCCAGGTCACCGTCAGGCCATCTTCCGGCAAACCGTCAACATGGCCCGCCCGGTATTGCTCGCCGGGTTTGAGGATGTCGGCATGTTCGCTGTGATCTTCCATATCCACACCCAGAATATCGAAGGCGTGAACCATGTAATCCCGCACCTTGGCCGAATTTTCTTCGTCTTCGATACGGGCGATCAGATCTTCCGCCACATCCCGCCGGCAGGAGTTCATTTCAATCAGGGCATCACGGCCGTTGTGCAGCAGCGTTTTCAGGCGTTTGGTTTCCCCTGCGCTGTCGGCAACCAGAGACTCAAGATCCGCGCTTTCACCAGCCACGGCTTGCTGCCACTGGCCGCACACGTGCTCCTGCACAGCCACACCCACCGAACAGCTCTCGGCGAAGGCGTTAAGCCCCTCCTGGAACCAGCGATACTGCACTTCCTGACTGGTGCCTTGCAGGTAAGGCAGGTGAATACGGATGGCTTCAGTCTGGCCAATACGGTCCAGCCGGCCAATGCGCTGTTCCAGCAAATCCGGGTTAGCAGGCAAATCGAACAGCACCAGGTGATGGGCAAACTGGAAATTCCGGCCTTCACTGCCGATTTCTGAACAGATCAGCGCCTGAGCCCCCTGCTCGGAACCCGAAAAGTAGGCCGCGGCCCTGTCCCGCTCAATCAGGCTCAGGTGCTCATGGAAAGCCGCGCTGCGAATACCGGCACGCAACTGCAGATAATGCTCCAACGCCATGGCTGTGGACGCGTTGGCACAGATAACCACTACTTTCGCCGGTCGCAGGCTGGCCAGTTTCTTTTCCAGCCAGGCTACGCGTGGATCTTCCGCCAGCCATTGTTCCTCGTCCGGCACAGTTGTTTCCGGTGTCAGGCCCGCCACCCCATAACGGCTGTCTTCATAAAGCGCGGGGCATGGCAAAGGTTCCGGCAGGGGCTGACGCTCCGGGAAGCCCTGAATAGCAGCCCGGGTATTACGAAACAGCACCCGGCCCGTGCCGTGGCGGTCCAGCAGCGCGTCAATCACGGCCTGGTGATCATCGTCCCGGGCCAGCAGTTCATCCAGATCGTCACCGATCCAATCCGCCAGTGTGGCCCTGTCGTCTTCGGACACCTTGGCCGGTCGTTCCTGTAGCCGGCGCACCACCTGGTTGACCGCCGCGTAATCCTGCTCTTCATCCTGAAAGGCTTCCAGATCGTGGAAGCGGGCCGGATCAAGCAGCCGCAAGCGGGCAAAGTGGCTGGCGACCCCCATCTGTTCCGGCGTAGCCGTGAGCAGCAGCAGGCCTTTGCTGGCTTCAGACAGCCGTTCCACCACGTCATATTCCGGGCTGGCCTGCTCCGGCGACCATTCCAGATGGTGAGCTTCATCCACTACCATGATGTCCCAGCCTGCGGCCACGGCATCTTTCTGTGCCTGCTCACTGTTTACCAGGAAATCCTGGCTGCACAGCACCAATTGTTCTGTTTCAAAAGGATTAACAGAATCATCCTCGTCGCCGAAGATGTGACTCATCAGGGCATCGACATCGCTTTTCTCTGCCTTGAGCTCGTCATACCGGGCCTGATCCAGAATCGAGAAATGCAGGTTGAAGCGGCGCAGCATTTCCACCAGCCACTGATGAATCAGTGAATCCGGCACCACAATCAAGGCGCGGTGGGCCCGGCCGGTCTGCAGTTGGTAGTGCAGGATCAAACCCGCTTCGATGGTTTTGCCAAGGCCCACTTCGTCGGCCAGCAGTACCCGCGGTGCATGGCGACGGGCCACCTCATGGGCAATATAGATCTGGTGTGGCAGGTGCTGGGTGCGGGCGCCAATCAGCCCCTGAGCCGGGGATGCCCGCAAGCGGTCAAGGTGCTGTAGCGTAGCCACACGCAGGCGAAAAGCACCATTGCGCTCAAACTGACCGGCAAACAAACGCTGGTGCGGCGCGGAAAAGTTCACCGAACCGGCCAGCTTCACTTCGGAAATCGGCTGGATATTTTCGCCGTCATCAGCCTGGTACACCAGAACGCCATCCAGGTCTTCCACCGCCCGTACAATGTATTTATCGCCGTCGAAGGTTTCGATCTCCTCACCCAGCTGGTAGACAATCCGGGAGAGTGGCGCATTATCGATGGCATAAGTGCGCTCTTCATCCGCCGCGGGGAAGCTCAGGGTTACCCGGCGCCCGGATATATCAGTGACAATACCCAGCCCAAGAGCATTGTCGTTATGGCTGACCCAACGCTGGCCGATGACAAATTCCGATGTTTCCAAGAAACCTCCGCTAACAGATTATTGATGATTTGATGCGTTTTCCCGCACCCAGAAGGCCGTTGCCCCGCAAACGGCCGCGGGCACTACGAACAGATTCAGCACCGGCACCATAGCCGCCAGCGCCACCGGCAGGCCGAACCCCAGGGCCGACAGCCGGCTTTGCCCCAACATACGGCGCAGAGCAGGAAAGCTGACCTTGTGGTTATCAGCCGGATAATCGACATACTGCAAAGACATCATCCAGCAATTGAACACAAACCAGAGCACAGCCACCACCAGATTAACCACGGGTATCAGGCCAAGAATGAGCAGCGCCAGAGCCCGAGGCAGGTAGTAGGCCATTTTCTGGACTTCCCGCCACAAAGCCCGGGGAATATCTTTCAGGATAGCCGCCCAACTGCCGTCGGTACTGACTTCCTGGCCCGTCAGGTGCTTTTCTGTAAGTTCAGCGAGATAACCATAGAAGGGGGAGCCAATCAGGTTGGCGAGGATGACAAAGCCGTACGCCAGCATCAGCAGAATAACGGCGCCGTAGAGAATCCAGAACACCCAGTCCAGAGCCTGCAGCCAGGCCCAGTCAGGCAACCAGCTCATCATGGTGGCAATCAATATGCCGAACAGCTCGGCCAGAAAATAGAACAGGAGGCCGAACAGGATGATATTCAGAACCAGCGGTATAATAACGAACAGCCGCAGGCCGGGCTGACGAATCAACCGGAACCCTTCAGCCAGGTAGCCAAGGCCCCTGAAGAAATTACCCTTGAGCATCGCTGGTTATCCTCTGCTGCCATGACAAAAACAGGCCGCAAAGCATATCATGTCGAAACCAATCCCACAGCCAGCGGCAACTCTCGGATTTCCCTATGGCCAGAATTCGGCACACGATTGTAATTCTTCTACGAAGACGCCGGCTCTGGCAGGCTGCCCTCACCGTTTCGATCATTGCCATTCTCTATATCGCGACAGCAGATAACAGCTATCCGATACCCACTTCCGACAACGACAAGATCAGCCATCTGCTAGCATTCATTGAACTGACCGTGCTGGCACGTCTCTCCTGGCCTCGCTTGCGTGCCATCTGGTGCCTGCCCGCACTGGTGGGGTTCGGCCTGGCACTGGAAGCCATGCAGGCCAACCTGCCCTATCGGGTGTTTTCCCTCACCGATATGCTTGCAAACTTTGCCGGCATTGCCATTGGCCTGGTGATCTGGGGAGCCCTGCAAACCCTGATGAACCAGCGCGTAAAAGATTCGCCTGAAAGCCTGTAAGAGATATCGTACAAGGCCGTAGGAAATAGCAGACAATGGTCGTGCGAGTAATAGGATTCTCCCCAACCTCCAGATGCACTTCAATGATTTTAAAGAAAAAACTATAAGGACTATAGTTTGACCACAAATATCGTCCACAGATTCACACACCTGCAAAAGAGACCTTGCTATATTGAAGGCGTCAGGGACGACAAGGAAAGGACGATGCATTGGATGCGCCTCTGCACAGAACGCAGAGGGAAGCACGGATGCATGGACGCCTCGCTTCAGGGAGCCATTCGGATAGCCGGCCAGGATGCTGGCACCAGGGAGGGCGCAAAGGATCCGGCAACAAGGCCGTTGCCACCGCGCATGGACGCGCCAACCTGTTCCGATGTCTGAGCTGCCAAGGATGGCAGTTCAGTACTCTTGAAGGGCAGCCTGAGGCTGCCCTTCATTGTTTTCACTTCCCCCCGATTCTCTCGATTACCCCCACAGGATGCCGCCATACGGCCAGTCCGTTATACTGCCGCCTCATCCAGAGTAATAGCGACCCGTGCACCTATGGCCAGCAGACCCGATACCGACGACTACCTGACTCTGTTCCTGAACGACATCCCGCTGATGGACGTCAGGGCACCGGTGGAGTTTGCCAAGGGCAGCTTCCCGACGGCTGAAAATGCCCCCCTGATGAACGATGAAGAGCGCCACCGGGTAGGCATCTGCTACAAGGAAAAAGGACAGGATAAAGCCATCGAACTGGGCCACCAGCTGGTTTCAGGCGACATCAAGGCCCAGCGCCTGGAAGCCTGGAAGCGATTCACCGCTCAGCACCCGAACGGTTACCTGTTCTGCTTTCGTGGTGGCCTGCGCTCAAGATTGAGCCAGGAATGGATCCGGGAGACCGGCCTTGACTACCCGCTGATCAAGGGCGGCTACAAGGCCCTTCGCCGGTTCCTGATCGACAGCCTGGACGAGCTGATTGAAACCAGCGATTTCCGGATACTCAGTGGCCGCACCGGCACCGGGAAAACACGGGTGCTGATGGATCTCCCCAATCCAGTCGACCTGGAAGGCATGGCCAACCACCGGGGCTCCAGTTTCGGGCGGCAAGTGACCCCCCAACCCACCCAGATCGATTTCGAAAACCATCTGGCCGTTGCCATGCTCAAAGCCCACCACAACGTTGGCGGCCCGATGTACCTGGAAGACGAAAGCCGTCTGATTGGCCGCTGCGTGCTGCCGGAATCATTGCGGGCAAGAATGGCCGAAGCGCCGCTGCTGATTCTGGAACGCCCCATGGCAGAACGTGTGGCTATTATTCGCGCCGACTACGTGGAAGGCATGCTCGCCGACTACACCGCTCGGGATGGCGAGGAAGCCGGCTGGCAAAATTTCCGCGATTATCTGCTCAGCGCTTTGGATAGAATCCGAAAACGCCTGGGCGGCGTACGTCACCAGCACTTGCGCACGCTTATGGAACAGGCGCTGGATCAGCAGGGTGCAACCGGTTCGATAACCGGCCATGACGCCTGGATCGAATCCTTGCTGAATGACTATTACGACCCCATGTACGACTACCAGCTCAGCCAAAAGCAGGGGCGCATTCTGGTGCGAGGCAATCCCGAAACGATTGTCGACCACACCCAAACTCGCAGCAAATTCTGATCTCCCGGAAATTCCAATCTGAAATCACGAACGGTTCAGGATCTGCTATACATTTTCATACTTTGGACAATATTAACGAGCAAGGAGTTTCGCAATGGATGATCTCTTCGGTGCCAATGGTCAGGCATCTCAGTTAATGGACCAGGCCATCGCCCTGGTCATGGCCTATGCGCCTAAATTTGTGCTGGCGATCATTACCCTGATTATCGGCCTGTGGCTGATCAATCGCTTCGTCAATGTGCTGGATAACAAACTGGGCAAGAAAGACCCGACTCTGAACAAGTTTCTCTGCGGCCTGATCGGCGCCATCCTGAAGATCATGCTACTGATTTCCGTGGCCTCCATGGTGGGTATTGCCACGACCTCCTTCATTGCGGTCATCGGTGCTGCCGGCCTGGCCGTTGGTCTGGCCCTGCAGGGCAGCCTTGGCAACTTTGCCGGAGGGGTGCTGATCCTGATTTTCAAACCGTTCAAGGTCGGCGACACCATTGATGCTCAGGGTTTTCTGGGCGCGGTACGGGAAATCAGCATTCTCTACACCATCGTGGACACCTTCGACAATCGCCGAGTTGTCATTCCCAATGGCAGCCTGTCGAACGCAACCCTCACCAACGTGAGCTATTACGACACCCGTCGTTGCGATATGACCTTCGGCATCAGCTACGGCGATGACATCGACAAGGCCAGAAGCGTCATCAAACGCTGTCTTGAAGAAGACGAGCGTGTGCTGCCGGAACCGGAACCCCGCATTTCAGTCGGCTCTCTGGGCGACAGCTCGGTCAACTTCATCGTACGGCCCTGGACGAAAACCGACGACCTCTGGCCGGTTTACTGGGACATGCACGAGAAGATCAAGAAAGAGTTCGACAAAGAAGGTCTTACCATTCCGTTCCCTCAGCGCGACGTTCATATGTACAAGACTGAGTGAACACCGATTTCACGCCGGTTATTCGCAAAGCACACAACCTGAACTAAGCTGACAGTCAGGCGGGGTCGAAAGCCCCGCCTGCCACACAGGTGGCGCCACAACACTGTTCATGCTGTCAGGAGGTTGTGACCATGCCGGCACAGCAGTTGAAAACGTTTCTGGATAACTCTGGTGTGGAATACATGTGTCTTCCCCACCCTCCCGCCTTCACCGCCCGCCAGCTCGCCCATCACGTAAAAATCGCCGGGGACCGGGTCGTCAAAACCGTGATTATCGAGCTTGATGGGAAAATGGCCATGCTGGTCATGCCCGCTACCTGGCGTATTCGCTGGGATCAGCTATCGCGCATCATGAACACAGACTTTGTGGATCTTGCCGACGAGCAGGAATTTCAGGACCGTTTCCCGGACTGCGAACCAGGTGCCATGCCACCCTTTGGAAACCTGTTCGGTATGAACGTTTACTGCGCCGAAGCGCTGACCGAGCAACCGGAACTGGCCTTTGCCGCTGGCAGTCACACTGAGTCCATGCACATGAAAACCGCCGACTTTCTGAATCTGGTGCACCCAATGATTATTCCTCAGGGCTTCTCCCGACCCGGCACACGAAAACCGGCCTGGCTGATGAAAAAGCGCAAGCGCCCGGAGAATACCGCAGAATTATCACTTTCCGGCTACTGAATACATCGGGATTGATGCCGGTCGCTTGTCTGCCTCGTTGCATTGCGTAAACTGGAGGCAATGAGACAGGAACCGGCGGATATGACCCAGGAATTCGACATCATCATCACAGGCGGCGGCATGGTCGGCGCAGCCCTGGCCACCGGCCTTGGCCAGCAAGGACATAACATTGCCCTCATTGACCTGGCCGAACCCGAGCCCTTTGATCCGCAATCGTCCCCTGATATCCGGGTATCGGCACTGAGCGCGGGCAGCGAACACTACCTGAAATCGCTGGGAGCCTGGCCGGGCATTCTGGCCATGCGCGCCACCCCTTATCGACGCTTGGGCGTATGGGACGCTGCCTCCCATCCGATAACAGACCGGTTCCCGGGCTCGCTCACCAAAGTGGAATTCAACGCCGGGGAGCTCGGCGCCACCCACCTCGGCCATATTGTGGAAAACTCCATTACCCGACTGGCGTTATGGCAAACTGCAGAGCGCGAGCCACACGTGACCCTGTTTACCGGTCAGAGTATTGCCGAATTGGAACAGAACGACACTGCCGCGATTGTCACCCTTGATGACGGCAGCCGTTTGCAGGCTCAGTTGGTAATTGGCGCTGATGGCGCCCGGTCACAACTGAGAGCGCTGGCCGGCATCGGCGTTAGTCGTGACCAGTACCAGCAGCAGGCCATGGTGCTGTCTGTGCGCTATCAGGGCACGCCCGAAGACATTACCTGGCAGGGTTTCTACCCCAGCGGCCCGCGCGCCTTTTTACCCCTGCACAGTGCGGGCGAGCAGTACCCCGGGGAAGCCTGGGCCTCGCTGGTGTGGTACGACAGCCCGGCCCGGCATGAAGAACTCCGGGCCATGAGCAATGAAGACCTGATGACCGAGATCCAGCACGAATTTCCCCGCCGGCTACCGGAACTGACTCATATAGACGTCAAAGCCTGCTTCCCGATCGCCCGTCAACACGCCAAACAGTATTTTCTGAACCGGGTAGTGCTGGCCGGCGATTCCGCCCACACCATCAACCCGCTGGCCGGCCAGGGCGTAAACCTGGGTTTCCAGGATGCCCAGTGCCTGCAGGAGTTGCTCGCGGAAGCCCGGAACGACGGAACACGCCTCGCCAGCGCCGACCTGCTTGCACGGTATGAGCAGCAGCGGCGCCCGGCCAACCGGCGCATGATGCTGACCATGGACCTGTTCTATCATCTGTTCAGCAATGAGATACCACCGGTTCACCTGGCACGAAACCTGGGCCTGGGCGCGGCCCGCGCCCTGCCCTTTGCCCGTAACCGGGTAGCGCGCTATGCCATGGGCCTGGACGATCAGCCACCAGCCATGCTCAAACAGATTACCAGTCGATTGCCGGGCCTGGCTCAGTTCTGGTAATCACGTTACGGAATTCATACCAAGACCAGGAGCAATCATGTCCGAGACAATTTTTACCAAGATCATCAACCGGGAAATTCCCGCCGATATTGTCTATGAAGACGACAGCAGTCTGGCCTTCCGGGACATCAACCCGCAGGCACCGGTGCATTTGCTGATTATTCCGAAAAAGGCGATTGCGTCCATTAACGACATAGAGGAAGGCGACCGGGAGTTGGTGGGCCACCTCTACTGGGTTGCCGGCAAGCTGGCCAATGAAATGGGTTTTTCAGACGATGGCTACCGTACGGTCATGAACTGCGGTGAAAATGCAGGGCAGACAGTGTTCCACATCCACCTGCACCTGCTGGCCGGCAAGCCGTTGGGTTGGCCGCCTTATTCTGACAAACCAAAACAGGCCTGAATTCCGGTGTTTCCCCGGCGCAATCGAGCCGGTAGTGCTTTACGGGAGACCGCACCCAGCTCTACATGGCCGATGTGCGTTACCGCATAGCGGCCATTCCCCCCGAAACCGGTCACTAAACGTCACTTCCGAGCGCGCTTCAACCGTCGACTCCAACGCTGCTTGGCATAGCGCCTCAGGTTGGAGACATTGTCGGTTTCATCCATAATCTCTGTGCCCAGCAGAGTTTCCAGAATGTCTTCCAGTGTCACCACGCCAAGCCAGGTACCAAGCTCATCGTAAACCACGGCGATGTGCTGGCGCTCCCGCAACATCTCCGAAAATATAAACTCGATATTGGTTGAGGCTTTTATCTTCTTTATCTCTCGCAGATGGTCCGTCAGTTTGGCGCTATCGTCCATGGTGATAAGGTCCGACCGGTGGACATAACCCAGCGTCTCGCCTTCTTCATCAATCATGGGATAACGGGAGAACGGCGACTTCGAGACCTTCTCACGAAATTCCGGAACGGTGGTTTCCGGGCTGATGTAGCTACACACCGTTCTTGGCGTCATCACCGAACTGACTTTAATCTCATGGAACCGCAGCACATTCTGGATCATCCTGCGTTCATCTTCGTCCAGTGCCTGCTGGTCACGACCGATCTCGGCCAGTGCGGTGATCTCGGCCCGGATATCGGTAACCTCTTCACCCTGGGCTATCCGGCGCGTCACCAGCTTCGATAACCAGACAAAAGGCAGCAGGATTTTTACCAGCACACCGAGAATGGCTGGCAAAGCCGGTGCAATACCCCGCCAGTATTTGGCGCCAATGGTCTTGGGAATAATTTCGGAGAACACCAGAATCGCCAGGGTCATTACCGCAGAAGCCAGGCCAAGCCAGGCTTCCCCGAAAATGATCGCTACCTGGGCGCCCACGCCCGTAGCACCGGCGGTATGGGCGATGGTATTGAGAGTCAGAATGGCCGCCAGCGGGTCGTCAATGTCGTCTTTGAGCTTCCGAAGCGTCTTGAATAATTCCGGCCTGTCTTTGCGCAGTGAGGCAATATAGCTCGGCGTTACGGACAGCAGCGCCGCTTCCAGAATGGAACAGAAAAAAGAAAAACCAATGGAGATAATCGCAAACGCGACAAGTAGGAACATACACTCTCAATGTTGAACGGGATACCGGCATGGTACCCCAGTTCAGACACCGACAAAATCAAGTAGTGCCAGCCAAAGTCAGCCGCTAACAATCTTCTCGGCTTC
>Ga0136597_1000952_pt1 | contig 11469 bp, 16 predicted proteins | sample AntRauTorcE11898_FD_101385 | JGI IMG/M metagenome (GOLD analysis project Ga0136597, IMG submission 101385) | Saline lake microbial communities from Rauer Islands, Antarctica - Metagenome Torckler E11 #898 | ecosystem: Environmental > Aquatic > Non-marine Saline and Alkaline > Saline | place... | reverse complement strand
TGAGCCTCAAGGTGCTCCGGGAAACGAAGGAGCAGCGCCTTGTCTCCCTCATTGAGAAGGACGCTGATCGGCCATGGCTCCTCGACTTCAGTAAGCTGCATGAGGCCCTGGAGAGCCTGAAGATGATCCAATCCAGAATCACGCTGATCACTGAATTGCTGAACCACTTGCCTGCAAACGAAGGAGAAGAGGATTGAAACATTACTTTGCAGTTTGTGCCTTTGGCTGGGCAACCTCGTCTCTGAGAATCCGAACATTCAAATCAAACGTATCACCGCTACACCCGTACAACAGGAGATGAAATAATGACTTTACTAAAATCACCCGTAGGTCGTAGAATCCAGTATGACAAAGATGGCGGTCGCCATGGTTGGAGGGGTACAGTTAAAAATGTAATTCGTGATGCCACAATGCCTGGCGGATACAGCATCGATGTTGAATATGATAATGGCGTTGAGCAGCGTTACTGCATCGAAGCATTAGAAAATTATGGAAAAGGTAGATTCATCCATGAGTCCGCTGGTTATCTCAAGTTCGTTGATGGCCCTGCAATCGACGCTCAGATGTTCACAGTGGTATCTGGTAATGGTAAAATCTGGTTACATACCACTGATGAGCTAAAAGCTCATAGACGCGCTGAGTCACTGGCTAGAGACTGCGAACACGGTCATTGCTATCATGTCTGCAAGACTGTGACCAGTTATCAACGCTCTACGCCCCCTGTCACAAAGGTAGAATATGAGTAAATATGACTGTGCTTTTGATGCGTTCATAGTCACTTCAACTACGCGCCCGGACTCTTAGTCTGGGCGTTTTTATTTGTACTTCTCTCTTCAACGTGATATAGTAGTCTCATGATGAAGTTAAATACACTCAAATGAGACGGCTTTTATGAAAACCTTCAAATTCCATCATTTCGACGTTATCATGTACGTTGGTCATTACCACGATGGTAAGCCCCTAATTGCAATGATTTCGGCGGCCACTAACAATAACCGAAGCTTTGATGTCTTTTCAGGTGAGGTCATAGCCAAGTGCACAGTTAATGTCACTGACCGCTTAGCCCCTGGGACCGTAGCTATTAAGTCTTGGTCTGAAAACGTTGGTATGTTAGCATTCTTCGAAGACAATGATATTGGCATGTTCACAGGTGAGGTTATACAACAACAACAACAAGGCTTTGAGCATGCTGACGTTATTCGGCTGTCCGAATGGTTTAGAGAAAAACACTCAATTTAATGACGTAAGGAAACCGTAATGAACATTGATCATAAAGAAATTAAGCAGCCAAGCCCATTCATCCACTACTACGCATTCTGTGCTTTCGGATGGTGCACTGCGCCATCTGCAAAAGAAGTAGCAGAGAAGATGATCACTAATTTCAAGTACGACTTTCCAGGTATGGAAGACGGGTCACAGAACGATGAGCACGCTAAGTTCTGGGTAATTCGAGTTGATCTACCTGAAATTGTAACCTACGACATTAGCTTCTTTGAGCCCGTAATTGACAAAGAGTCTAAGACCTACGTCGTTGACTGCCCGTTCTCTGAATCTGATGAATTATTGAAAGCGCTCTGAATAGCTATTAATTTAAGCTATGTTACCCTACGGGCTGGCCCCTTTAAAATTTAACCAGAGCGCTCTCAGAGCGCTCAATTTAATCAAAAATAACTCAAGGTAGCTACAATGAAGATTTTAACATTAACAATGGTGACAATACTATCCGGGTGCACTGCATATGGCGGCAAGCTAGATCGATAGCTAAAGACCGTATCCAGAACGCGGTAGAGTATGGCTACCTAGACCCACAAATCGATTACATGAAGACCGTTGAGAAATTAACGGAGTCAATATATGGTGAGGGCCACGCGCCTTGCATCATTTCAGCAGAGCAGTACAAATCAACCGTTCATTAAGGAGCAAATCATGGATACGAAAACAATTGAGCAGAAGATTGGGCGATACAAGGGTTTGAAGCGTGACCTAGATAAAATCCAAAAGATGAGTATTCGACTTTATGAGGGTCTCAAATCCAATAAATATCAAGCTCGAGGAGAGCTAACGATCTTTGATCGAGATGGCTCTAACTATGTCAATGTTAATTGCGAGGAGTTCTTACATTATCCTGAGCATCTCATTGAGATTCTCGAGCTTCGTGAAGTTGAAATAAAGAAAGAGCTCAATGAACTCGAAGAAGTCTTTTCAGTCACTGAACGTCTACTCAAGTAAGGAGCACACAATGCCTAAGCACTACGTCACATTCGGTCAAGTCCACACTCATCGCATTAACGGTGTCACATTTGACGCTGATTGCGTAGCACGATTCGAAGTAGAATCTACGCAGCAAGGTCATGAACGAGCATTCGAAATGTTCGGACCCAAGTTCTGCTTCGAATACTCTGAGGAAGAATTTCTACACGAGGCTATGCACTTCTACCCACGAGGATTCATCGACCTATGAACTTCAAAACCACCGTTATCAAATCAGCCGTTACACGAGTTCTCATCGACCTCAACATGCCCCCAAAGTCAGTAATCTGTCAGGACGGCATCCCAGTCGATATCGAAGAGGGCCACCTCGACATCGTCCGTAACACAATGGGAGAATCGATCTTCACTGTGTGCTGGAGCCAAAACGACCAATATCTCAACATCCGCTTCAATTTCGGTTTCGACCACAAAATCCAAGTCGAGGCTGGCAACTGCAAAGCCCTCCAAAACAGAATCCTCGACCTCGATTACGAATCCAACGTCGTAAGAAAAGAGTGGGTGGCGGAAATGGTCGAAGAGTGTATGACTCGACTAGCATCTGAATAAATCCTTTGCCCCTTGACCCTGGCATGCAGCAGCTTGTCAGGGTCTTTTTATGCGGGACAGCTTCGTCGTGGTGACTTCGCCGGGCTGGTTAGGTCACAATTATTTGATTGTCTTAAATCTGCAAAGATCGCTCGGAGCTGTGTATTGTGAGCTACTCAGAGCTGACTGGATAGCGCTTGATATGATGCGTAGGGTAATATGGGCTAGCGATTTAATAGTAGCTGGAGCTACTCAGAGCGCATTAGGGTGTGCTTGGCACTTGGCACTTAGCACTTTGTTAGATGTTTGTGCGGAGTCCTTGTGGTGGATTTAGTTCTTAGCCCATGGCATGGAAGGCTGAGCACCGAGTTCCCAGCCTGGGTAATTAGTCGATAAAAGGTATGGCAGGGACTATGGACCTGGTGCTTAGTCCCCTGGGTTTTGGGACGCATGAATAGCTCAATAAATGCCCACCTGAAGTTAAAACTATAAATGAAAAGTATTTCGGTGCTACACAAGTTGTTGTTTCTGCTACTTCTTGCTCTTTTTATTTATAGTTTTATTTATTCTTAATATATATAAAATAGAAAAGTAAACAGGAGAATAGAGAATGGAGAATGGAGAGAAGTGGCATCCCTGTGGTACCGAGGACAGGGCGCTCACTGTGTATTCCCAAGTTTAAAAAATATTTTGAACTTAGCTACAAAAATGAAACCAAAAATAAAAAGGACAAGTATTAATGAAAACAACAACTTGTAAAATGGATCCATGTCAATCCTGGTCAAAACCATGGAATTTCCTTGACAGTTTCTTCAATGAATTCAACTACTTGGCGCTCGTTGATCAAAAAATAACCACCTGAAGATAAAACTAAAAATAAAAAAATAAAACTTAAAATCAAACGAGCAAGTATTAATAAAAACAACAACTTATATCTAAGACCAAACTTGTATGGGTGCATGCGTATATACGAACCAAAACTTGTATGGGCGTACCTGGCATCTGTATGGGCATGTGAGGCTGCTAAGGGCTAAGTGCTCAGTGCCTGGTTCATGGCATCAATGTGCCAAGTCCATGGCATCAATGTGCCAAGTCCATGGCATTTCGGCATGATTGTTGATGGAATGGGTTCAAAGATCGACGTAACGCGTTGATTTTGTTGACCTTTTCTCAGTATATAAATAATTAACTTAAGGTATATATGTCGGGTGGCATTTCTAGCTACTCTGAGCGCTCAGAGCGCAGCTCGTAGCTGCTACCCATATATACCTACTGGCCAGCTACTAATAGTAGGTGGGAGCGCTCAGAATAGCTCACTGCGAGAATCATAGTAATATCAACGATTTACGATCTGCGCTCTGAGAGCTGAGTGGTGCGCAACTTGGCAGGTGGCCCGTAGGCTAATACGGGCCAGAGAATGATGTGGCTGGAAGCGACGAGAGAAATCTGCTGAATTGCTCGGCAAAGAAATCGAAGACAAAAAAATGGCACCCGAAGGTGCCAGTGATTTCTATATGATTTTCAACATCTTAGAGATGGTGAGGCCTCTGTGTCATCAGAGGCCGAAGATTCCAAAAATCATTCAGAATCAGTATCTTGTGCCGCAAGTTCACGAAATTCTTTGTAAACTTTCTTGAATGTAAATCCCTTGCGACAGCTATAAATTTGGCCATATGAAAGACCGAGTTCCAATGCCGCCTCTTTGGTAGAAGCATCTTTGAGATCACCTAGAAGTACACTCCTCGCATCTTCATCGGTCATGGATCGGTCTGACTTAATGTCACGAACAGTGTCACCAGAGCTACCAGAATTGATCTGACGTGAATTTACAAATTCGATGATTTCATTCATTTTTGATGCCAAATCTTTGACAGTCAATTTTTTGTCAGTGTCAAGAAGTTCAATGGCATCATTGATTGCATGGTCAGTGTCAAGTACGTGCTCAGCATTCATGTTATCAATAACTTGGATGTCAGTGTTAGTAGTCATAATAAAATTCCTTAATGTCATTTTTAGTTAGTTGGCGTTTGCCGCCGACAAGATCAATACTACTACAATTGATGGCAAAGTGTGTAAAGAAACGTAAAGAAATGTAACGAAAAGTAACTACGTTCTATTTATGCACGCACCCGCGTACGTAGGTAAAGAGAGTATATGGAGCTACTGAGATCATCGTGAGTGATCATTGTGGCTAAGTGCGTAGGTTCATATGGGTGGTGCCAAGTGCTAGGGTAGAGGCGATGAGAGTAGCCCAGAAAGCGCATCGCACTGGTGATGTTTTTGAGACTTATCCGTATGATGATCAAGGCCTGAAATGGACGAATGATAGAGGCTACGAGAGACGACGAGAGGCACAGCGCGACGAATGAGATGGCGGCGCTGAGCAGTGCAGGTGCAGAGATGATGCATTGCTCAGCAATGGTGCTAAGTGCTAAGGGCTGAGAGCGATGATCGTAGTGATAGCGATAATGATAGTGATGGTGATGGTGGTAATGATAGTGATAGTGATAATGATAATGATTATCGGTGATCGTGGTGCGTGGTGCTGAGCACTGATAGTGCTGTCATATGACAATGATTATCATGTGAGTGTGATTACTATTGGTCAATGATTGTCACATGTGGATGATAATGATAATGATAGTGATAGTGATAATGATTCTCATTAACGGGGCCACCTGCACACCCAGGCGATCGGCTACTGGCCCGGGGTATTTTTCAAACGGCAACTTTACTACACGCGTAAAGGGATGCTGCAGAGTGCGTGGGGCTAAGTGTTATGGTATGCTGCAGAGTGCGTAGTGCTAAGCGCTAGATGTGTGAATGCTAGATGAGGCGTGCTACAGGCTTCGTCCTATATTTGTACTATGACCATAAAGATCCCTAGACCATGGTGACGTAGTTCGTCGTATAATACAGTAGAGATGGTATCTCGTTGGGACCAACCACGGTCAATGAACTCCGCTGTGTCTAATAATGTCCAAAGTGATATAGTTGAGACCAATGAATTTGTAGGAGACGGAAATGGCTTCAAACGCTCAAACCTCAGCAGGCAGCTTTCTATCGCTGTCTGCAGATCTACCCGCTACGCACGATGCCGCAGGCTTTGAAGCTGCGAATGTTGAATTTACGGAAATTGGTGAAATTACTGATCTCGGTGAGTTCGGTCGCGAATACAACCTTGTAACCCACAACCCCCTGAAAGACCGCCGAACTGTAAAGCGTAAAGGCTCCTACAACGACGGTGCGATCACTCTGCAAATGGCTCGCGACGTGACAGACGCAGGTCAGACACTGTTGCAGACTGCCCAGGACGACGATAACAGTTATTCGGTCAAAGTGACTTTCCAGGACGGTTCAGTGGTTTTCACCACCGCCCAGGTCATGTCGTACCGCACAACTGTGGGCTCAGTTGATCAGATCACCATGGCGACATGCGTGCTCGAGATCGACAATGACATTGTGCCTGGAACCTAAGCACGATGGCTGTTAGAATAGCAATGCCAGCCAAGGAAGGCAAAGGCGCGTACGCTCCTAACGGTGTTAAAGTGTACACGGACGAAGGCCATGAGATTCAGGACATCGTGGCCATCGACGTTAGGTTTAGACCTGACGAGATTGTGACTGCAACTATTGAGGTTGCACTACATAGTGACAGTGACCTTAGTAAGTTGTTGCCGCTGTTTGAAGTCAAAACACTAGAAGAGCTCGCTGAGTCCAGGGGATTCAAGCTAGTCCAGAATATTCCTACAGAAGAGTAAGAGGTCGCCATGGATTTTGGAAAGATTAATACAGCTGAAGATTCGAATACAGGTGCAACGTATCATGTCGTTGATCCGTACACAGATGAACCTGCGTACGTCGAAATTGATGGCAAGGATGTACCTGTGACGATTACCGTGCTTGGTCCTGACTCTGACAAGATGCGTCAGTATCAGAGCAACATGATGAAGTCGATGATGAAGCGTCGTAAGACATCACTCGATGCTGATGACCTTGAGCGTAAGATGACGGGTCAGCTGGTTGAATCAGTGATGTCCTGGCAGGGTGTCATGATGAACGGTGAAGTTCTGGCGTGCAATCGTGAGAACGCGAAGGAGCTGTTTGACGAGCATCGTTGGCTGCGTGAGCAATTGCTGGGCTTCCAGCAGGAGCGAGCCAATTTTTTGAAGAGCTAGAGGCCGAGCTGGAAGATTGCATAAAGCATACAGCATGGCTCAGGTCTAGGGTCTCAGAGAAAAGTAAAAAGAGTCGATGGCAAGAGATCAACGCCAAGAACCCTGAGGATTTTAGACTTGAGCTTCCTGAGTGTAGAGCAGAGTATCTGCTGAATATCACACTCAAGCTTGGTCCGGCTAAGTCTTCAGGTTTTGGACTTCAGCCGATAGCGCCACTCGATATTAAAGCCTATTGTGACGTGTTTAAATGTGAGTTAAGTATTTGGGAGAGCGAAACGATTCTTAATCTGGCAAGACTTTTCGTAGCTTCACACGAAGAATATGATGGTGAGAACTGCGCACCACCTGTATCAGTAGCCAGAGAAGAGGCCATCGCAGACGTAGCCAAAAGGCTTAAAGACATGTTTATAAGACGTTCACAATCGAATAAGCACTCAGCGCCGATCGGAGGTCGTGATGAGCGATAGCAATGGGGACCATTTGCTGGCAATGATAAGACGGGAATATCCCGAATACCATCCTCTTGTCTCTATAGCACGCATTGCGCATCGTGATGACGCTGATCTGAAGCTCCAATTTGAGTGCCATAAAACGATCAGCAAATTCATCGAGCCCGAGCTCAAATCCGTCGAGAATAAAGGCGGTCAAGACGATCAGCGCAGAGTCGTTATCTCAATGTTTCCTGATAAACCACATCTCATTGAGCGTGGCAATACATATGGCTTTGATGGCCAGGTTATTCAGGATATTGAGGATGTCGATGCCGTGGTAGAAGAGACGCACCGTGACTCAAACAGCTAATTTTCAGCTTTACGATAACCAAGCCGAAAGCTTAATGACACCAGCCAATGAGATCTTGTATGGCGGAGCTATGGGCGGTGGTAAAAGTTATCTTGGACGAGTTGCCGCGATCTATTTCAGTGTGGAAGTGCCTGGATTGATTACGTACCTATTCCGACGTACGTATAAAGAGATTCTGGCGAACCACATATACACTCCAGGTGGCTTTTTGGAGATGCTCAAGCCTCTCATTGATGCTGGAGACGTGAAATGGTCTAAATCTGACAACTCGATAGAGTTCTGGAATGGTAGTCGCATCCAATTGGCGCATAGTCAGTACGAAGCTGACATCTACCAGTATCAAGGTGCGCAGATCGGGCTCCTGATTATTGATGAGGCTACTCACTTTACGCAGTTTATGATCGGATTTCTTCGATCTCGTGTTCGTTTAGGCTCATTAAGCGTTCCAGAACATATTAAAGGTCAGCTACCGCGTATTCTCTACGGCAGTAACCCTGGAGGCATTGGCCACCACTACTTTAAACGCAACTTCGTTGATTTTGGTCCTTATAAAGTCCATGAGGCACCAGAAGACGATGGAGGCATGAAAAGAGTCTACATACCATCGAAATTGACTGATAACAAAGTCATGATGCAAACCGACCCTGACTATATCAAGCGTGTCAGAGGTATGGGTGATAGTAAGATGGTTCAGGCGATGATTGATGGTGACTGGGACATTTTGTCAGGTGGCAAGTTCTCTGACTTGTGGAATCCAATATATCATGTAGTTGAACCATTCAAAATACCTACTGGATGGCGTATTGACCGCTGCTACGACTACGGGTCAAGTGCTCCAGCTGCATGTTTGTGGTTTGCTGAAGCCAATGGTGAGACTTTTATTGACAATATTGGTAGGGCGTGTTGGGTTCCAGCTGGCACACTCTTTCAGATCGATGAGCTGTACTTTGCTGACGAGAGTCAAGCGGGCTTGAAACTACCTGCGGCTGAGCAAGGTCGTAGAATACATCGACAAGAAGCAAGTCGTGACTGGTACCATAGAGTTAAAGCAGGGCCAGCGGATAATTCTATTTTCTCAGCTGAGCCAGGTCAAGACAGCATCTCAGAGCAATTAGAGTCATCTGGAATACAATTTATTCGTGGTGATAAAAGTCAAGGTTCACGTATTCGTGGCGTTGATCTGATGAGGTGCAGACTGGAGGCCGGCTTGCAACGACCAATGGAAGAATCTGCATATTTTGTGTTTAGCAGTTGTGCAGCGACAATAAGAACAGTTCCAAACCTGGAAACGTGTCCAAAGAATCCAGAGGATGTTGATACTAAAGGCGAAGACCACTGTTGGGACGTTATTAGATATCGACTTCTACGTGCATCCAATATTGTAAAAGTTGGCCAAACAGCCGGCGCCTAGGGGATTAAAATGCCAGTATCAGATAAGCACCCATTATACAAACTGCGAATCAATCAATACACAAAGATTCGTGACTTTTATTATGGCGAAGATCGAGTCAAAGGTGCCGCTGAAACGTATTTGCATCGTTTAAAGGCTCAGAACAAGCAAGACTACGATGACTACAGACGTAGAGCGTTGTTCTTCTCGATTATTTCAAAGACTGTATCTGCTATGATTGGTCTGTCGACTTCGAAGCCAGAATCTTTCGAAGGCGAAGGACCCGTTAAAGATTTCATGATGGCCAATGGCGAAATGGACCTCAAGGAGCTGAAGAAACGACTACTCCTTGAAATGTGTCTGATGACTCGTGGAGGTATCTTAATCGACCGACCAGCAAATCAGACAGTTGATGAATGGCCCAATATTGTCATTTATCAGGCCGAAGACATTATCAACTGGAATGATGACAAAGATGACCAGTTCGTTGTGCTTCGTGAATCAACATTCGAAGCTAAAGCTGATGATCGATTTAATCTTGAAGAAGTCATTCGATATCGTGTACTGACGTTTGAAGATACCGAGGAAGGCCCACGCTATATTCAAGACTTATACGATTCTGACAATGATCATATCAGAACGATTCGGCCAACTAACCGAGGTCAGCGTTTAGACTATATTCCATTCATTCCAATGTCACATCTTGGATTGAATTTTAAAGACTCAAAACCAGCGATGCTTGATGTGGCGAATATCAATCATTCTCACTACATGACTGGAGCTGATCTTGAGAATGGTCGCCACTTTGTTGGCCTACCGACGCCTGTTATTCTAAACGCAGAAGCAGATAAACCACTGTATCTAGGCTCTTCTGAGCTACTAGTGATACCTGGAAGGAACGCTGACGCTAAGTTCTTAGAGTTTACTGGCCAAGGTTTGAAAGCGCTGGAGACAGCTCTAGCTGATAAGGAACGTCAGATGATCAGTCTTTCTGCTAAGGCTTTGCAGGAATCGCCTAATGGCTCTGAGTCATCCGAAGCAATCTCATTGAGATTCAATGCTGAGTCTGCGTCTCTTCGCGATATTGTAGATGTGGTCGAAGCAGCAATCAATCGAACAGCAATGATTTTGGCGGATTTCCAGAATGAAGACCCATTCAAGGTAATATTCGATAAGCGCTTCGTATCGCATGAAATCACCTCAGATGACGCTGCGAAGTGGTTTGATCTTTACATGAAAGGTGCTATCAGTGTAGAGCATCTTGTCCAAATCTACATGGCTGGTGAAGTCTATCCTGACGGCACGAGTTATGAAGAGGCTGCGAGATATATCGTAGCAAACGCTAAAAAGTCCGAAACGGATGAACCTGGAGAATGACTATGTTGAAATATGCTGTTGATGATGTGAACGCTCTGGACGAAAGCGTTCAGGGTCTGTATGAAAAGACCGACGATGGTAAGTACGTCTTGCAAGTTGAAGGCGTAGTGCCAAAATCAAGATTGGATGAGTTCCGTGATAACAACATCGAGCTGAAAAAGCAGATGGATCGATTCAAAAACGTTGACCCAGATCAATACAATGAATTGCTCGATCTGAAGCGCAAGGTCGATGAGTCCAAGCTGGTTGAATCTGGCAAGGTCGATGAGGCAGTTGAGCAGCGAGTCAAAACTCTCCAAGAAGAGTTTGACACGAAAATGCAAGAGATGAGCGGTAAATACAACGGCGCTCAGAAAGAGCTGGAACGGACTAAGCTGTCATCTGAACTGCAAGGAAAAGCTCTTCAAGCAGGTGCGTATGAAAGCGCATTGAATGACATTGAAAACCGTGCACGTCAAGTATATCGACTGGTTGACAATGACATCGTGCCGATGGACAGCAAAGGCCAGGTGATCTATGGTCGTAACGGCTCTGACCCAATGCCAATGAACGAGTGGCTGAAAGGTCTTGCCAAAGATGCCCCTCACCTGTTCAAAGGTTCAGAAGGCGGCGATGCCAAAAACAAGGGCAATGCTGGTCAAGATCGCTCAAAAATGTCTTCACGGGATAAGATCTCTAGCGGTCTAAGCTAAAGAAAAGGCCCATGGCTATCCTTATATCTTTTGGTATGGTCATGGGTCATAATTATTTCTGTAAGGTCTTCGAAAAGCAGGTAGATGGCACTCTTGTAAAAGATCGTCAGTGGCACATCGACCGGTTCGGCATTGTTAGAGAGACTGATCCGATTCCAGATGACGTGGTGCCAGAGTGGGTTCAGCCAACAGCCAGAAATACCGATACATGGTTGCGAACGCCGTGAGAGAGGGC
>Ga0136597_1000951_pt1 | contig 11470 bp, 9 predicted proteins | sample AntRauTorcE11898_FD_101385 | JGI IMG/M metagenome (GOLD analysis project Ga0136597, IMG submission 101385) | Saline lake microbial communities from Rauer Islands, Antarctica - Metagenome Torckler E11 #898 | ecosystem: Environmental > Aquatic > Non-marine Saline and Alkaline > Saline | place... | reverse complement strand
GGCGAAGGCCGATCGTGTTTCGAGGCGTTACCAATCTCAGTCTGGATACCAAGGGTCGCATGGCGGTCCCTGCGCGCTATCGCGAGCGCCTCCAGGCGGAGTCGGATGGTCGCGTCGTCATCACGGTCGACCGCGATGGCTGCCTGCTGCTGTACCCGATGCGCGAATGGGAGGCGATCGAGCGCGAACTCGTGCGCCTGCCCAGTCTCAACAAACAGGCCCGGCGTCTGCAGCGCCTTTTGATCGGTCACGCGACGGAATGCGAGTTCGACGCTCAGGGCCGGATTCTCGTGCCCGGGCCGCTGCGCGAGTTCGCTGGCATCGACCGGCGGGTCGTGCTGATCGGACAGGGCAACAAGTTCGAGCTCTGGGACGAGCAGACCTGGAACGAGCGTCGTGCGGCCTGGCTGGCCGCCGACGATGACGAGGAGGGGCTCGAGCTGCCGGAAGCGCTCGAGTCCCTGTCGATCTGATCGGGTGGCTGAGCCATCCGATCACCGGCCGGTACTGCTTGAGGAAGTACTGACCGGGTTGGCGATACGTCCGGATGGGGCGTACGTCGATGCGACGTTCGGACGCGGTGGCCATGCCGCCGCGATCCTGGAGCGCCTCGGCAGGGAGGGTCGATTGCTGGCGGTGGATCGCGATCCGGATGCGGTCGCCGCCGCCGCGGAACGATTCGGAGACGATCCGCGGTTTCGGGTAGCGCAGGGAGATTTCGCCATGCTGCGCGCGATTGCAGGCAACAATGCGCCGACCGCCGGTTTCGATGGGATCCTTCTGGATCTGGGCGTGTCGTCGCCGCAACTCGATCGGCCCGAGCGCGGTTTCAGTTTCCGTCATGACGGTCCGCTCGACATGCGCATGGATACGACCACCGGTGAAACGGCCGCCGAGTGGCTGGCCCGGATCGAGGTGGCCGAGCTCGAGCGGGTGATCCGGACCCTGGGCGAGGAACGGTTTGCACGCCGGATCGCCCGCGCGATCGATCAGGCCCGAGTGCAGGAGCCGATCGAGACGACTTCCCGTCTGGCGGCGATCGTTGACGGCGCGGTACCGCGCCGCGAGCGCGATAAGCATCCGGCGACACGAACCTTCCAGGCGATCCGCATGGCCGTCAACACCGAGCTGGAGGCACTGGACGCCGCGCTCGAGGCGGTGCCGGACCTGCTGGTCCCTGGCGGGCGGCTCGCCGTGATCAGTTTCCACTCGCTCGAGGATCGCCGCGTCAAGCGCTTCATCCGGGCGGCCGCCGGTGAGCGACCCGCGGTCGTGCGCGACAGCCGTGGCCGTGTGCCGCCACTCGAAGCCGAGCGGCCGGAGGCCCGGTTGCGCCCGGTCGGTAAGGTCACGCCCGCGGATGACGAGACCCGACGCAATCCGCGCGCCCGCAGCGCGCGGCTGCGCATCGCGGAGCGGCCGGCATGAACGGAGGGTATGCCATCGCGTTGGGTCTGACGCTGGGGGTGACGGCGAGCGCGCTTGCCGTCGTCTACAGCCAGCATCGATCGCGCGCGCTGTTCGTGGAACTCCAGCGGCTCGAGCAGGAACAGGCGGAGCTGGATACCCAGTGGGGGCGCCTCGAACTGGAGCAGAGTACCTGGGCGACACAGGGGCGCATCGAGCGCCTGGCGCGGGAACAGCTCGATATGCGGCTGCCCGATTTTGAGCGCGAGGAGATCGTGATTCTGCAATGAAACGCGCACCGGCCAATACGGTATCGAACTGGCGACGCCACGTCGTCACGGGTGCCTGTGTGCTTGCCGGTCTCGTGCTGGTGATCCGAGCGTTCGATCTGCAGGTCGTCCGCCGTGATTTCCTGCAGGGGCAGGGCGACGTGCGCCATGTGCGCACGGTTCCGGTTCCGGCCCATCGCGGCATGCTGGTCGATCGCAACGGTGAACCGCTTGCGATCAGCACGCCCGTCTGGTCGGTCTGGGCCGATCCCGCGCCACTGATGGAGGCGCGTGAGCGCTGGGCCGCACTGGCTTCGGCGCTGGATATGCCGGTCCAGACGCTCGCCGAGCGCATCAGCGCCAGGGCCGATCGCGAATTCGTGTGGCTGCGGCGTCATATGCGCCCCGAGCGGGCGGAAGCGGTTGCTGAACTCGACGTGCCCGGGGTCGGGCGGCGACGCGAGTATGAACGCTACTACCCGACCGGTGAGGTGTCCGGGCATGTGCTCGGTTTCACAAACGTGGACGATCGCGGCCAGGAAGGTGTCGAACTGGCGTACGATGATTGGCTGTCAGGCCGACCCGGGCGCAAACGCGTCGTTCAGGATCGGCTCGGCCACGTAATCGAGGACCTTGAACTCCTGCGTCCCGCCGAACACGGCCGGGATCTGCGGGTCAGTCTCGATCGCCGCCTGCAGTATCTCGCGTATCGCGAACTGAAAGCGGCGGTCTCTCGCTCCGGCGCGAAGGCCGGCTCACTCGTGATGCTCGACGTCCATACCGGTGAAGTGCTGGCGATGGTCAACCAGCCGGCGTTCAATCCCAATCCGTCCGGCGACCGGTCGAGTCAGAGCGTGCGTAATCGGGCGGTCACGGATGTGTTCGAACCCGGCTCGACGATGAAGGCCCTGACGATCGCCGCGGCCCTGGAGACGGGCCGGTTCGAGCCGGACACGCGGATCGAGACGGCACCGGGAACGCTGCGGGTCGGCGGTCACAGTATTTCCGATTACAAGGATCTGGGTGAGCTCGATGTCAGTGGCGTGATCCGTATGTCGAGCAACGTCGGTGCGACCCGGATCGCGATGTCACTGGATCCGGAGACGCTGTGGCGCACTTACGCACGGTTCGGGATTGGTGAAGATACGGGCAGTGGTTTCCCCGGTGAGGCGAGCGGCAAACTGATGCCGGCCCGCTCCTGGGGGCCGGTCGAGCAGGCGACGATGTCGTTCGGGTACGGCGTGTCCGTGACGCCGTTACAGTTGACCCGGGCTTACGCCGCGATCGCGGCCGACGGCATGCTCCCGCCCGTCCATTTCCGCGCGGTTCCGGGGCGCGATGCCGTCAACGATGAGCGTCGCCGCGTGCTGAGCCCGGAGACCGCGCGCGAACTCCAGGGCATGCTGCAGTCCGTCGTCGATGCCGGTACCGGGCAGCGCGCATCGATATCCGGTTACCGCGTCGCCGGTAAGACCGGGACCGTGCACAAAGTGTCCGCCAACGGCTACGCCCGCGATCGCTATCGGGCGCTGTTCGCCGGCTTCGCGCCGGCGAGCGATCCGCGTCTGGCGGCCGTGGTGGTGCTCGACGAGCCCCAGGGCGAGAAACACTACGGCGGCCAGGTCGCTGCACCGGTATTCGGTCGCGTGATGGCCGGGGCGCTGCGGCTCCTCGATATCCATCCGGACGCGGACGACAGCCGGATGCTCGCACGGCGCGGAGACGACTCATGATAGCCGCCGCTGTCGAAACCGATCCGCGCACCCTCGCGACGCTCTGCGCCGGGCTGACCGACGAGGCATCCATCGCCGATGCCACGGTGACCGATCTGGCGCTGGACAGTCGGCGCGTCACACCGGGTTCCGGGTTTATCGCGCTGGCCGGCACGCGGGCCCACGGCCTCGACTTCCTTGATGCCGCACTGAGCGCGCGGGCCGGCGCCGTATTCTTCGACGCCAACGACCCGCGCTGGACCATGGAAGTAGCCGAGCGCTGCCGCGCGGCGCGCGTACCGGCGATCGGTATCCCGGCGCTCGCGCGGCAAGTCGGGACGATCGCGGCCCGCTTCTGGCAGGAGCCGTCGTCAGCGCTCGACGCGGTGATCGCCGTGACCGGCACCGATGGCAAGACCTCGGTCTCGCATTTCGTCGCTGCGATGCTGGATGAACCCGACGCGCCCGCTGCCGTGCTCGGCACGCTCGGGCGCGGCCGCATCGGTCAGGTTACGGATGCCGGGCTCACGACGCCCGACGCCGTCGGCGTCCAGGCGGCGCTGGCGGAACTCGTCGGCGAGGGCGTGTGCCGGCTGGCACTGGAGGCGTCCTCACACGGACTCGCCCAGTATCGCCTCGATGGGACACGCATTGATGTGGCTGTCCTGACGCAACTCGGCCGCGACCATCTGGATTATCACGCCGACGAAACGGCCTATGCCGCCGCGAAGGCGCGTCTGTTCGCCTGGCCGGGTCTCAAGGCGGCGGTGCTCAACGGTGACGACCGTTTCGGTCAGGCGCTCCTGGGGGATCTCGATCCTTCGGTGCGAGCGATTGTCTGGGGCCGCACCAGCGGTGATCTGTATGCGCGGGACGTCGTCGCGGAGCCGGGTGGCCTGCGTTTTGAACTGGTCGTGGCGGATGAGGCCGTGCCGGTAAGCGCGCCGCTGCTCGGGGGCTTTAATGTCGACAACCTGCTGGCTGCGTGCGGGGCGCTGGTCGCCCTCGGCCATGGTCCGGATGAAATCGCCCGCCGGATTCGGCAGGTGCGGCCGGTCGCCGGTCGGATGGAGGCTTTCCGGGGCTCGGGTCACGCCACGGTAGTGGTCGATTACGCGCACAACGCCGGTTCACTGACGGCCGCGCTCGGGGCTCTGCGCGAGCACTTCAGCGGGCGGATCTGGTGCGTTTTCGGGGCCGGTGGCGACCGTGATCGGGGCAAACGCCCGCTCATGGCGGCGGCCGCTGCGGCCGGTGCCGACCGGATCGTCGTCACCGATGACAATCCGCGCCACGAGGACCCGGATTCGATCATCGCCGGGATCCTGGCCGGGATGCCCGCCGATCAGAGCGTTACGGTCGAGCGCGACCGTGAGCGGGCGCTCGCGCTGGCGCTGCGTGAGGCCGATCCGTCGGATGCGATCCTGCTTGCCGGCAAGGGCCATGAATCGGTCCAGATCCGGGGCGACGAAGTCCTGGCCTGGAGTGACCGCGAGGCCGCACGGCGCCAGCTCGGCCTGACCGACGGGGAGGCGCCATGATCGCCGCGGATCTGGGCAAAGTGGCCGAGTGGATCGGCGGGCGGCTCACGCGCGGGGGCGCCCATGCCGCATTCCGTGGTATATCCACCGACAGTCGTTCGCTCGAGCCCGGGAATCTCTTCGTCGCCCTCTCCGGGCCGCGGTTCGACGGCCGCGAATTCCTGGACGACGCGATCGCGCGCGGGGCGTCCGCCGCGATCGTGGAACGCGATGCACCGGACGACTTCCCGTGCCTTGTGGTCGAAGACGCGCGCCGGGCACTGGGGCAGTTGGGCCATGCCTGGCGTATGCGCTTCGGGGCTCCCGTGATCGCCCTGACCGGCAGTAACGGCAAGACCACGGTTAAGGAATGCATCGCCGCGATCCTGGCGCGGCGCGGCGACGCCCTTGCGACCCGGGGGAACCTGAACAACGAAATCGGCGTCCCCATTATGCTCTGCGAACTGGACGCCACGCAGAGTGCCGCCGTCATCGAGATGGGGGCCAACCATCCGGGCGAGATCGATTACCTCACGCGCCTGGTGGTGCCGGATGTCGGTCTGGTGACCAATGCCGCGGCCGCGCATCTCGAGGGCTTCGGGTCGATCGAGGGCGTTGCCCATGCCAAGGGTGAACTCTTCAAAGCGCTGCCGGAAAACGCGATCGCCGTGATCGCGGCGGACGAGCCATGGGCCGATCTGTGGCGCGGTTTCGCCGGGGAACGTCGCCGTCTGACCTTCGGTCGTGCCGCGGACGCGGACATCCGGATCGTGAGGGAGCAACCGTTCGAGCTCGCGATCGGCGACCGGACCGAGCGGATCGACTGCCCGTTGCCGGGCGCGCACAACCGCACGAACGCCGCGGCGGCAGCCGCCGCCGCCCACGCGGCGGGTATTGATACCGACGCGATCGTTGCCGGACTCGCGGCGGTGGAGCCCATCGGTGGTCGCCTGCGCCGGTGCGCGGGTCCCAATGGCAGCACGGTGTTCGATGACAGCTACAACGCCAATCCGGGCTCGTTCGCGGCGGCTTTCGCCGTGCTTGCGGAAGCCGCGCCCCGGCGTTGGGCCGTGGTCGGTGAGATGGGTGAGCTGGGCGACGAGACGGAATCGGCTCACCGCGACCTTGGCGAGCGTGCCCTGGCGGCCGGGATCGAACGGTTATGGGCCTTCGGGCCCAGCCGTGAAGTTATCTGCCGGGCATTCGGTCCCGGAGCCGAGCCGGTTGAGGATCTGGATACGCTGGCCGCCTCGCTTCCTGAGCTGATGCATGGGGACATCGCGTTGCTCGTAAAGGGTTCGCGCAGTAACCGGCTCGAACGCCTGGTGACCGCTTTGGTCGACGGGGCGGAGGAGGGGCGCGATGCTGTATGAACTGACCCAGTGGCTGGCTCAGTATCACTCCGGCTTCGACGTGTTCCGCTATCTCACGCTGCGCGCGATTCTGGGCGTGCTGACCGCGCTTGTACTGGCGCTTCTGGTCGGGCCCCTGGTGATCCGTTACCTCACGGTGGCGAAGGTCGGTCAACACGTGCGCAGCGATGGCCCGCAGACGCATTTGACCAAGACCGGTACGCCAACCATGGGCGGTGTCCTCATCCTCGTGTCGATGGCGCTGGGGACCCTGGCCTGGTGTGACTTGAGCAATCACCGCGTCTGGGTCGCGCTGCTGACGACACTCGCGTTCGGTCTCGTGGGCGGTCTCGACGATTGGCGCAAGCTGCGCTACGGCAACTCGAAAGGTCTCCCGGCCGCCCTCAAATACAGCGCGCAGTCGGTGATTGCCCTTGCGGTGGCCATCTATCTGTACGTGGCGGCCGAGGTCCCGGCGGAAACCGAGCTGATCGTGCCGTTCTTCAAGGACATCGCCATCCCGATGGGGATCGCCTTCATTCCGTTCGTGTATTTCGTGGTGGTCGGCAGCAGCAATGCGGTCAACCTGACCGACGGTCTCGACGGGCTCGCGATTCTGCCGACGGTCATGGTCGCCGGTGCGCTCGGCGTGATCGTGTACGCCGCGGGTCACACGGAATTCTCGGCGTATCTGCAGATTCCCTATGTGCCCGGGGTCGGTGAACTGGTGGTTTTCGCCGGCACCATGGTTGGCGCTGGTCTCGGATTCCTGTGGTTCAACACCTACCCGGCGCAGGTGTTCATGGGCGATGTCGGCTCGCTGTCGCTAGGCGCGGCGCTCGGCCTGCTCGCGGTGATCGCGCGCCATGAACTCGTATTGGTGATCATGGGTGGCGTGTTCGTGGTCGAGACGCTGTCGGTGATCGTCCAGGTGGCGAGCTACAAGCTGACCGGGCGGCGCGTATTCCGCATGGCGCCGCTGCACCATCACTTTGAACTGAGTGGCTGGCCGGAACCGCGCGTGATCGTGCGCTTCTGGATCGTGACCGTGATTCTGGTCCTGATCGGCCTCGCGACGCTGAAAATCCGATGACTGCCGCGACCCGCAAAAACGAACCCGTACTGATCGTCGGCCTCGGCGCGACCGGGCTCTCGTGCGCGCGCTTCTTCGATCGAGCGGGCGAGCCGTTCGAGGTGGTCGATAACCGGACTGATCCGCCGGGTCTCGCCGCGTTCCGGCAACGTTGGCCGGACGTGCGAATCAGTCTGGGCCCGTTCGACAACCGCCGTTTCGCGCGCGCCCGCCGCATCGTGATGAGCCCGGGCGTGTCCCCCCACGAGCCCGCTATCGCGGCGGCGGCCCAGGCCGGTGTCGAATGCATCGGCGATATCGAACTGTTCGCCCGCGCGGCCGATGCGCCGGTGATCGCCATCACCGGATCGAATGGAAAAAGCACGGTGACCACGATGGTCGGCACGCTGCTCGAGGCCGCCGGCTACCGGGTCCGGGTCGGCGGTAATCTCGGTCCGCCGGCGCTCGATCTGCTGGCGGATGGTGCCGAGGCCCCCGACTTCTACGTGCTGGAGCTGTCGAGTTTTCAACTCGAGACGACCTTCAGTCTGCAGGCCGCGGCGGCGACCGTGCTCAACGTCAGTGCGGACCATATGGACCGGTATCGCTCGCTGGCCGAATACGCGGCGGCGAAGGGCCGAATCTATAACGGAACCCATACGGCCGTCGTCAATCGTGACGACCCCGGTGCGGCGCGGTTGGCGAGTCGTGTGACTCGGCAGATCGGCTTCACGGCCAGCGAGCCGACCGATGACGACTTCGGCGTTATCGAGCGTAGCGGTGGGCTGTGGCTCGCCCGTGGCAACGCGCGCCTGTTGGAGGCCGCGCGGCTGCCGCTGGCCGGGGCCCATAACCGCGCCAACGCGCTGGCGGCGCTTGCCCTGGTGAGTGCGGTCGGTGGCGATCCGGCTCGCGTGGCGCCAGCGCTGACCAACTTCGAAGGCCTGCCGCATCGCACGCGCCTCGTGGCCGAACTCGATGGTGTCCTCTGGTACGACGATTCGAAGGGTACGAATGTCGGCGCGACGGCGGCCGCCCTCGACGGTATGGATCGCCCGGTCGTCCTGATCGCGGGGGGCGACGCGAAGGACGCCGATTTTTCGCCTTTGCGTGGGGCAGTGGAACGTCGTGCCCGAGCAGTACTCCTGATCGGACGCGATGCGCCGCTACTGGCGGCGGCGCTGGAAGGCGCCGCGCCGATCGAGCACGCGGCCGATCTGGACAGCGCCGTCACGCGCGCGGCCGCGCTCGCGCGCCGAGGCGACGCGGTCCTGCTGTCACCGGCCTGTGCCAGTTTCGACATGTTCCGTGATTATCACGAGCGCGGGGACGTGTTCGCCACCGCGGTCCGCAAGCGGGGGGCTGCATGACTGCCGTCGCCGCAGCCGGTAATGGCCGTACCACCTCACGCTGGACCGTGCGACCGGATGAGCTCGATCCCGTTGTGCTCGTGAGCGCCGGTGTACTGCTGGTGCTGGGACTGGTCATGGTGGCGTCCGCTTCGATCACGGTCGCGGCACGCGAGTTCGGCGACCCCTGGCATTTTCTGGTGAAGCAGGGGGCGTTCGTCGGGCTCGGTATCGTGACCGCGTGGACAGTGGTCCAGTTGCCGCTGGCACGCTGGCAACAATTGGCGCGTCCGCTATTGATCGTCAGTCTCTTTCTGCTGGCCCTCGTGCTGGTGCCGGGCTTTGGTCGCACGGTGAATGGCAGCACCCGCTGGCTCGAACTGGGCGCAATGGGTTTCCAGGTCTCGGAAGCGGCGAAAGTGGCGGTAATCGTCTACCTGGCGGACTACGTGGTTCGCCGCGCCACGGCGCTGCAGTCGACCTGGAGCGGATTCCTGAGCCCGCTGGCGCTGATCGCCGTGGCCGCGGTTCTGCTGTTGATGGAGCCCGATTTCGGCGCCGCGGTCGTGCTGTCCGCCTGCGCGCTGACGGTCCTGTTCCTCGGTGGGGTGCCGCTGGCTCGCTTTGGCCTGCTCGTGGGCGCCGCAACGGCGACGCTTGTCGCCCTCGCTTTCTCGTCCCCGTATCGCATGGAGCGGATCACCGCATTCCTCGATCCATGGGCGGACCCGTTCAACAGCGGTTTTCAGTTGACCCAGTCCCTGATCGCGATCGGCAGTGGCGCATGGACCGGCGTCGGTCTCGGCGGGAGCGTGCAGAAGCTGTTCTATCTGCCGGAGGCCCACACCGATTTCCTGTTCGCGATCTTCGCGGAAGAGACCGGGTTGCTGGGCGTACTCGCGGTCATCGCCCTGTATTTCGTGCTGGTCGGGCGGGCATTCGAGATTGCCGGGCGCGCGCATCGCGCCTCCATGGCTTTCGCGGGCCATCTGGCGACCGGTCTGGGAATCTGGATCGCGCTGCAGGCGTTCATCAATATCGGCGTGAATATGGGGCTGTTGCCCACCAAGGGCCTGACCCTGCCGCTCATGAGCTATGGCGGCTCCAGTACGCTGACCATGTGTGGCGCGATCGGATTGCTGCTGCGCGTCCAGTACGAGGTCGCCGCGGCGCAGCGTCAGGCCAAACCGCGCGGGGGCAAACGATGATGGGGCCCGTGCTCATCGCGGCCGGCGGCACTGGCGGCCATGTATTCCCGGCGCTCGCGGTCGCCCAGGAACTGCGTGCGCGTTCCGTGCCCGTGGTGTGGCTTGGCACCCGGACGGGTCTGGAGGCGCGCGTGGTGCCGGCGGCCGGCATCGAGATGGAATGGCTCGATGTTGGCGGCGTGCGCGGCAAGGGCCTCGCCACGCGCCTGCGCGCGCCATTTGCCCTCGCGCATGCCTGCTGGCAGGCATGGCGGGTCCTGCGTCGGCACCGGCCACGTACCCTGCTCGGGATGGGTGGGTTCGTGGCGGGTCCGGGCGGTCTTGTCGCACCGCTCGCGCGGGTGCCGCTGGTCGTTCACGAGCAGAATGCGGTCGCCGGACTGACCAACCGGATCCTCGCGCGGATCGCCCGGCGCGTGCTCGAGGCGATGCCTGGTACATTCCCGCCCAGCCGCGAGGCGGTCCATACGGGCAATCCGGTGCGCGCGGACATCGCCGCGCTGCCGGAACCCGCGGAACGATTCAGCGGCCGGACCGCCCCCGCTCGGCTGCTGGTGCTCGGCGGCAGTCAGGGCGCGCGCGCCCTGAATGAACGTCTGCCCAAGGCGCTGTCCGGCCTGCCGGATGCACTGCGACCGGTGGTGCATCATCAATGCGGTGCGCGTCATATCGAAGCGGCCCGGGCCGCGTACGCCGCTGCCGGGGTCGAGGCCGAGATCACGCCTTTCATCGAGGATATGGCCAGTGCGTATGGCACGGCCGATCTGGTGATCGGCCGTGCCGGTGCCATGAGCGTCTGGGAACTCGCGGCCGCCGGCGTCGGTGCGCTGCTCGTCCCCTATCCGCATGCCGTCGACGACCACCAGACCGTGAATGCCCGCTGGCTGGCCGACGCGGGCGCCGCGGTCGTGGTGCAGGAGCATGACCTTGACGTCGAGCGGCTCACGCGCGAACTGAAAACCCTGCTGGGCAATCGGGCCGGATTGGCCGATCGGGCCGTCCGCGCGCGGGCACTTGCACGGCCCGATGCCGCCGGCACGGTCGCCGATATCGTCGAGGAGGTGGCGCGATGAGCGGCGAGATGCATCTGCAACCGACCCCGCCGGCCACCATGCGCCGGATTCGCCGGATCCATTTCGTGGGTATCGGCGGTGTCGGCATGGGCGGTATCGCCGAAGTGCTGCTCAACCTCGGTTATTCGGTCAGCGGGTCGGACCGTCAGGAGAATGCCCTGATCGAGCGACTGCGCGGTCTCGGGGCCGATATCCAGCTCGGGCACGACCCCGACCGGGTCGCCCATGCGGATGTCGTGGTGGCCTCCGCAGCGATCGCCGCCGACAATCCGGAACTGGTTGCGGCGCGCGATCACCGCATCCCGGTCATCCCGCGCGCCGAGATGCTCGCGGAACTGATGCGGTTCCGCCACGGCATCGCCGTCGCGGGCACCCACGGCAAGACCACGACCACGAGTCTGGTCGCCAGCCTGCTCGCGGAGGGTGGTCTCGATCCGACCTACGTGATCGGCGGGCAGCTCAACCGCTCGGCGAGCAACGCGCGCCTCGGGACCGGCGACTATCTGGT
>Ga0136597_1000949_pt1 | contig 11475 bp, 11 predicted proteins | sample AntRauTorcE11898_FD_101385 | JGI IMG/M metagenome (GOLD analysis project Ga0136597, IMG submission 101385) | Saline lake microbial communities from Rauer Islands, Antarctica - Metagenome Torckler E11 #898 | ecosystem: Environmental > Aquatic > Non-marine Saline and Alkaline > Saline | place... | reverse complement strand
GGGGGTCGGCTCTCGATGGCCGTCGACGGGAGCCTGCTCGCGGACGAAGCCGCCGCAGGCACGCGGTCGCGGCTGGCGTCGGGGTTCAGGGTCCGGGAGCTGATCGAGTTCGACACCGGCGGCGGCGCCGCACCGCTGTTCGTCGCCGCCGAGCGCGTCGATTCGAGCGTCGACGACGCGGCGTTCACGTACGCCCGGGTGACGCCGACGTTCCTCGATCTGGTGCGAGAAGGGCTGATCCGGCCGGGCAGCGGCGAGGAGACGACGCCCGCCGAGTTGGTCTCGCGCTCGCTTCCCGCGACGGCTGGGGGTGACCCGCCGTCGATGCAGACCGTTCTGGTCGAACTGGGCCTCGTCTGTGACGCAACCGTCGAGGGGCCGATGCCCGTCGAGGTGGCGTCCGTCGACGGCGACCAACTCGCCGACGGGACGTGGACGTTCGGCGACGGGGACGAGGCCGAGGAACTCACCGAAGAATCCATCTCGCCGCTGGACGGCCAGCGGACCGAGGACCCCGAGATCGGGAGCCCCCGCTCGCGCGTCGAGAAGTGAGGGTCCCTTGCCGGATCGAACAAGCCATTAGCCGTGGCGCTCCATGCCACGGGCATGGAGACCACGGAGGCGTTCGTCGGCCTGGACTGTATCGACTGCGGCGAGCGGTTCGACGCAGCGACCGCGACCCACCGCTGTCCTGACTGTGGCGGCATCCTCGACCCGGCCTACGACTACGACCGGATCGACGTCTCCCGGGAGACGTTCGAGTCCGAGCCGTTCGACTCGCTGTGGCGCTACGACGCGCTGTTGCCCTTCCCGCGCGAGTCGGCCGTCTCGATGGGCGAGGGCGCGACACCGCTGGTCGAGTGTCCCACCCTCGCCGACGCGATGGGCGTCGGCGCCGTCTACTTCAAGGACGAGGGGATGAACCCCACCGGGACGTTCAAGGATCGCGGGCAAACAGGCGCGCTGACCGCCGCGGCCCAGCACGGCGCCGACACCGTCGCGCTCAACACCGCCGGCAATGCCGGGCAGTCCTCGGCGGCCTACGCGGCCCGCGCCGGGATGGATTCTCACGTCTGGATGGCCGAACGCGCGGGCTACACCCAGAAGGCGATGGTCGAGGTCCACGGCGGCGAACTCCACGTCGTCGAGGGGGAGATCACCGATGCCGGCGGGGGTTACGCCGAACGAATGGAGGAGGAGGACTGGTACTCCACCAAGACGTTCGTCACGCCCTACCGCCACGAGACGAAGAAGACGATGCTGTACGAAACCGTCGAACAGCTCGATTGGGAGGTCCCGGACGCGGTGGTCTACCCGACCGGCGGCGGCGTCGGCCTCGTCGGGATGCACAAGGGCGCCAAAGAGCTCCGGGATCTGGGGCTCATCGACGACCTACCGGGCATGTACGCCGCGCAGGCCGCCGGCTGTGCCCCGGTCGTGAAGGCGTGGGAGGAGGGCGAATCCATCCACGAGGCGTGGGGCGACGAGAACATCTCGACGATCCTCAACGGGATCGCCGTCCCCGATCCGGGTGCGAGCCCGATGATCCTCGACGCCCTCGAGGAGAGCGGCGGCGGCGCCGTCGCCGCGAGCGACGAGGAGATCCTCGACGCCGCCATCGAGGTGGCCCAGACCGAGGGGCTGGAGATGGGCGCAACCTGCGCCGCGGCGGCCGCTGGCGCCGCCGATCTGGCCGAACAGGGTGAACTCGGCGAGGACGACACGGTCGTTCTGCTCAACACCGGCGCCGGGAACAAGGACGTCGACACCCTGCGGAGCCACCTCGGGGGGCGGGAGTTCGAGAGCGGGGAGTAGACGAGACCGGCTCCGTTGGGACCTATTTATCAGACAGTATCTGCGGTGAAACAGCCGCTAAATAGGACTGCGAATATATCGTCGAAGCTGCCACTAACTTCTAGATCAGTTCACAGTATTGTACTGTACAACGGGTTCAAATAGAACCGTCCACTGAATGACAGTATGGCGCAAATCGAAGCAGTTCTCTTTGATCTCGATAATACGTTGGTGCAGTACGAGAGATCCCCTGGAGACGTATTACAGGTGGCGTTCGATACGATAGGGAGTGAACCATTATTCTCGGTTGAGGACTATTACGCCCGCTACGACGAGTTCGCGGAGAAGTGTGACTCGATGGATGAACTTCGATCTGAATGCTTCGCAGCGCTCGCTGCGGCGAACGGGTATGAGCGATACCGTGGCCGAGCTGTTGCGGACGCGTTCAGTGAGGAGCGTGATCAGACGCGAGTTGAGTTACTCCCCGCTGTAGAGGACGTGTTGAGCGAACTCAGTCGAGAGTATCGAATCGGTATTGTGACGAACGGATCTCCGGGTGCGCAACAGCAGAAAATCGAGGCTGTGAACCTCACACAGTGGGTTGATGAAATCATCGTTGCGAGTCACGAAGTTCCGCCGAAACCTGATCCAGAACCGTTCGAACGAGCACTCCAATTACTCAACGCCACCCCTGCGTCAACGATACATGTCGGTGATTCACCGGAGACGGATATTGCTGGTGCAGCTGCTGCCGGGCTCGACTCCGTACTGGTATCTGAGACCAACGAGAGTGAACAATATCCCCCGACGCATCACATCGAGTCTCTTGACAGTCTTCTATCTCTCCCCTGGACAGAAGGACCCGCGTCTAGTAGTCGGTAAATTAGTGTTCTGTACTTACCGAAACGACTCACCACATTGAGGCGGGTTCTTACTAGTGGATTTGGAGTGAAAACAGCCGCTCAGTAGGTGTGCGAGTTGCGTGTTTTTGAGTTACCAAGGAACACTGCCCCGTTTTCGGTTCCGTTTCTGGAGATAGCATGTTCCAACGAGTACCGTACCGATAATCGGAGGAATGAACATCCAACGAAGGCTCTTGTGACAGCGGTTGTTGATAGTCCCATCTGGCTGTCTGTCCATCTGTGCGCCGCGGGGTTCGCGAAATGCGCCGTCAGGCGCGCCACTTGTGGCCGCACTCGACGCAGGTGAACAGCCGAACCTCGTAGGAGCCGCCCGGCTTCGGCAGCATCTCGTAGTAGGCCCGGTCGCTGTCGCAGTCTTCCGCCGGACAGGGCTTCTCCATCGTGTCTGTGGCGTCCTGGGTCGCATCGACCACGTCGGGTTCCCCGTCGTCCTGCTGTCCATCGTGGGTCGTCATCGCCGCCTCTGCTTGGGAGTCCCGCGACTCCTCGTTCTCACAGGAGCGACACGCCCACGTGTCGCCCTCCGTGTGCATCATCGAGCCACACTCCTCACAGAACTTCATAGACGGTGGAGAACACGCTCGCGGATATATGTGTTAATTTCCGATCCGTCGTGGGTTTCGGGCAACTGCGGGTGCCGACTATCAGGCCGAATCAGACAGCCCAGGACCGTCGACGTGCCGGCGCCGGCCGACGTCGTCGACATCGACCGCCCGGCGCGTCCCCTATCGACGGTCCTTTTTACCGGATGCCGCCGAAACGCGGTGTATGACCACGATCAAGGACTCCGTCCACGACCACATCGGGGTGGAGGGGGTCGCCGCCGACCTGCTGGACACCCCCGCAGTCCAGCGACTTCGGCACATCAAGCAGTTGGGGACGGTGCAGTTGGCCTACCCCTCAGCCAACCACACGCGGTTCGAGCACTCGCTTGGCGTCTATCACCTCGCAGAGCAGGCCCTCGACCAGATGGACGTGGGCGGCGTCGACGCCGAACGCGTCCGCGCGGCGGCGATGCTCCACGACGTGGGCCACGGCCCGTTTTCGCACAACATCGAGTCGCTGACCCACCGCGAGACGGGGAAGTACCACGACGACGTCGACGACCTCCTCGAACGGGGCCAGGTCGGCGACGTGCTCCGGAAGAACGGTCTCGAACCCGCGCGCGTGGCGAGTCTCGTCGCCGGCGACGGGAAGTACGGCCAACTGGTGTCGGGCGAACTCGACGTGGACCGGATGGACTATCTCGTCCGCGACGCCCACCACACCGGCGTTCCGTACGGCACTATCGACCCCGGGCGACTCGTCCGGGCGCTGCAGTTCGTCGACGACGAACTCGTGCTCGCGCCGGGGAACGTCCAGAGCGCCGAGTCGCTACTGATCGCGCGGGCGCTGATGAACCCCACCGTCTACTCCCACCACGTCGCCCGGATCAGCAAGGCGATGCTTCGGCAGGCCGCCGAGCGACTGCTTCGGAGCGACCCCGACTTGAGTGCCGAGGAACTGCGCCGAATGGACGATCACGGCCTCATCGTCGCGATGAGACTCTGTTCGGAGACCGCCGAGTTCGCCCGGCGCTACGCCGAGCGGGACCTGTACAAACGCGCGGTCTGGGCGGAGTTGGGCGGCGTCCCCGACTGGGTGCTCGAAACCGACCACGATGACCGGCGCGAACTCGAGGCCGACATCGCCGCATCCTGCGACCTCGACCCGCGGGAGGTGATCGTCGACGTGCCCAGCGAGCCGTCGATGACGGAGTCGACGAGTCGCGTGATGGTCGGCGACGAGGTCCGCGAACTCGGCCGGCAGTCACCCCTGGTGAAGGCGCTCCGGACCGCCCAGTACCAGCAGTGGCGGCTAGGCGTCTACACCGTCGCCGAGGCGACCGAGCGTGTCGGCCGCGAGGCCGTCGAGGTGCTGGATCTCGACGTCGACGGCGCGCTGGTGAGCGAGCGCCGCGGCCGGCCGGCGACGCTCGACGAGTTCGCGGACGCGACGTAGCGTCGACAGCGTCAGGTCCCAGCAGCAGGCTGCAGGTTTCGGCTATCCGCGCGTTTATGCGTCACCGGTACAGATGCGGGGGCATGACTGGAACCGTCGAGCAGATCCACGTCGCCGGCGAGGCGGGCGCGCCGCCCGAGGGCCGGGAGTCCGTCGAGGCCGTTCTCGGGAAGGGCCTCCGGGGCGACCGCTACTTCGAGAACGAGGGGACGTTCTCAACCGACGAGGAAGCCCGCTCGCGCGGGCTGACCCTGATCGAAGCCGAGGCCATCGAGCAGGCCGAAGCCGAATACGACGTGGCGTTCGAACCCGGAGCCCACCGTCGGAACCTCACGGTCCGCGGCGTGGGGCTGAACCGACTGCTCGGCGAGCGCTTCCGCGTCGGCGACGCCGTCGTGGAAGGGACCGAACTCTGTGAGCCCTGCACCTACCTCGAGCGAAAACTCGAGGAGAAGGGGATCCAGGAGGCGCTCGTCCACCGCGGAGGGCTGCGATGTGAGATATTCGAGGGCGGCGAAATCGCTCTCGGCGACGACGTCGAGACGGGTGATGCATGAGCGATAGCGAGTTCGGTATCGATCGGCAGATCCGCGTCCGACTCGTGTTCGCCGTCGTCGCCGCCGTCCTCGGCATCGGCGTGGCGACGTTCACCGACGTTTCGGAGTGGATCGCGTTCGCTATCGTCGTCCTGCTGGGAATCGTGGCGCCGCGACTCTACCTCTACGTCGAGTAGTTCAGAGGCGCTCCGACCGGCCCGCCGCGCTCCACGCGTCCGTGGGCGTCCCGTCGCGCACGCGTACGGTCCGGGCCTGGAGCGACTCCACGCGGCCCGCGAACGCCCACTGCCTGCCCTGCCAGCTTTCTTCCGCGCTCGCTTCCCCAGCGGCCGCTGCGGCCGCAGCCTCCTGATCCCGGATGTGTGCCGAGACGGCGGCGGCGATGGCCGCGGCCTCCGCCTCGTCGGCGTCGTCCGGGAGCGTGAGTCGCTCCGCGAGGTCGGCCGGCGACACTTCGCTCGCGTCGGCGTCGGTCATATCGGGATGTTGCCGTGCTTCTTCTGGGGTTTCTGCTCGCGCTTGCCCTGGAGCATCTCCAGATCCGAGATCAGCCGTTTGCGCGTCTCGGGTGGTTCGATCACGTCGTCGACGTAGCCCCGATCCGCGGCGGTGTAGGGGTTCGCGAACTCCTCGCGGTACTCGTCGATGAGTTCCAGCCGGCGCGCCTCGGGGTCGTCGGCGTCAGCGAGTTCGTCGCGGTAGAGGATGTTCACGGCGCCTTTCGGGCCCATCACGGCGATTTCGGCGCTCGGCCAGGCGTAGTTCACGTCGGCGCCGACGTGGCTGGAGGCCATCACGTCGTAGGCGCCGCCGTACGCCTTCCGGGTGATGACCGTGAGCAGCGGGACCGAGGCCTCACAGTACGCGTAGAGCAGTTTTGCGCCGTGGCGGATGATCCCGCCGTGTTCCTGATCGGTGCCGGGCATGAAGCCGGGCACGTCGACGAACGTCAGCACCGGGACGTTGAACGCGTCGCAGGTGCGGATGAAGCGCGCACCCTTCTCGCTGGCCTCGATGTTCAGGGTGCCGGCGTTGACCCGGGGCTGGTTCGCGAGGACGCCGACCGAGCGCCCGTCCATCCGGGCGAAGCCGACCACGAGGTTCTTCGCGAACTCCTCGTGGACCTCGAAGAACGAGCCCTCGTCGACGACGGAGTCGAGGACGTCATGCATGTCGTAGGGCTTCCGGGGTTCGTCGGGGACGGTCTGATTGAGGGATTCGTCCGCGCGCTCGGGGTCGTCCCACGGGTCGACGCGCGGCGGGTCCTCGACGTTGTTCTGCGGGAGGTACGAGAGCAGGCGCGCGATGTTGTCCAGCGCGTCCTCCTCGCTCTCCTCGGCGAAGTGGGCGACGCCGGAGGTGGAGGCGTGCGTGACGGCGCCGCCGAGTTCCTCGAAGCTCACTTCCTCGCCGGTGACCGTCTCGACGACGTCGGGACCGGTGATGAACATGTGGCTGGTGTCTTTCACCATGAACGTGAAGTCCGTCAGCGCGGGGGAGTACACCGCGCCGCCGGCGCAGGGGCCCATGATCGCCGAGACCTGCGGGACGACGCCGGAGGCGTCAGTGTTGCGCCGGAAGATCTCCGCGAACCCGCCCAGGGCGTCGACGCCCTCCTGGATCCGGGCGCCCGCGGAGTCGTTGAGGCCGACGACGGGCGCGCCGACCTGCGTGGCCTTGTCCATCACCTTGCTGACCTTCTCGGCGAACACCTCGCCCAGCGACCCGCCGAAGACAGTGAAGTCGTGGGCGAACACGAACACTTTCCGGCCGTTGACCTCGCCGTAGCCCGTGACGACGCCGTCGCCGTACAGCTGTTTCTCCTCCATTCCGAACTTGTGATTGCTGTGGGTTCGGAACTGGTCGAACTCCGTGAACGTGCCGTCGTCGAGGAAGTAGTCGATGCGCTCGCGGGCGGTCATCTTCCCCTTCTCGTGCTGGCGCTCGATGCGCTCCTCGCCGCCGCCTTTCAGGGCCTCGGCGCGGCGTTCGCGGAGTTCCTCGATGCGGTCCTCCATCGTCACTGTGGACCACCTGCAGTCATTGTTCGCTACGTCGCCCAGGCGTCGCAAAAGGATTCCGAACATGCGAGGCCGGAAAACGCCGACTGAAAGGCGGCGGCAAACGGCCTCGTTACGCGAGCGGGGAGCGTATGCGACCCGCGAGCTACGAATCACCCGGAAAACGCCGACTGAAAGGCGGCGGCAAACGGCCTCGTTACGCGAGCAGGGTGGGACCAAAGGTCCCGATTGCAGCCGGGCGTAGCCCGGCGACGAGGAGCGCGCGAGACCGACGGTCTCGCTGGCAGCCGACGGCGACGCCCGACGGCGACGAAGCGACCCGCGAGCCGGGGGAAACGAAAGAGACAACCTCGGCAGTCGAACCATCGGTCGACGTATCGCGACCGATTTACCTCCACCGTCCCGACGCCCCCACATGACCGACACGCGCCGCGCGCTACTCGCAGCGCTGGCGGACGGGCCTGTCGCCGGCCCCGAACTGGCCGACCGACTCCACGTCTCCCGCGCCGCCGTCTGGAAGCAGGTCGAGAGCCTCCGCGAGGCGGGATGGGGTATCGAGAGCAGCGACGACGGCTACCGCGTCGTCGACGTGCCCGAGTTCGGCGGCGCCGCCATCGAGTTCGGCCTCGACGCCCCCTTCGAGATCGAGTTCCACGACAGCATCGGCTCGACGAACGAACGCGCCCGCGAACTGGCAGGAGAGGGTCGCAAGGACGTCGTCGTCGTCGCCGACGAGCAGACCGCCGGGCGGGGACGGTTGGATCGCGGCTGGAGCGGCCCGCCAGGTGGGATATACACGTCGATCCTCATTCGCCCGGACGTGCCACCGGCTCACACACCGATATTCACGCTCGCGGCGGCGGTCGGCGTGACGCGCGCCGCGCGGGAGGCCGGCGTCGACGCGTCGATCAAGTGGCCGAACGACGTTCTCGTGAGCAGCGCGGAACCGGAGGTTACGCTTGCAGCCGGCAGCAAAGCCGCCGGCGACGCAGCGAACGAGAGCCAGTCGGACTCGTCCGACGACGTTCTCGTGCTGGACAACAACGCCGAGCGTGGCGGGAAGAAGCTCTGTGGCATCCTCACGGAGATGGAGGGCGAGGCCGACCGCGTCGCGTGGCTGATCCCCGGCATCGGGATCAATGCGAACGTTGTGGGCGACGACCTCCCCGACGGCGCGACCTCACTACTTTTGGAGCGCGGCGAACCGGTCGACCGCCGGATCTTCACTCAGCGCTTGCTGGAGACGTTCGACGAACTCAGATCCGACCCCGAGTCGATCCTCGACGCCTGGCGCGAGCACGCGGCGACGCTCGGCCAGCGCGTGCGAGTCGAGACGCCGGGCGGCGAAATCGTCGGCGAGGCCGTCGACGTCGAGTTCCCCGGCGCGCTGATCGTCGAGACGGACGACGGCGAACGCGAGCGAGTGACCGCCGGGGACTGTGAGCATCTCCGGCCGGTTTAGGGGTCGACCGACGCTACTCGGAGAACTCCCGGGAGATTTCGGCCTCCGGGGAGTTCGCGATCACACTTTTCAGCCCCTTCAGCGCGTTGTGCTTGCGCGTGTACCCCTCGCCGCTGGTCGCGATGACGTTCCCGTTGCGGTGGCGGAGTCGCCAGCGCCATTCAGTTGCTTTGTCCTGGAACACCTCGAACCGGGCTAACGAATGCGGCCCGACCGTCGCGCCCGCGAGTGGCGTTTCCGCGCCGTCGTCCTCGGTCCCGTCTTCGCCCACCGGTTCCGGCGATTCTTCGAGCGTCGAGACGGCCGAGTCTCCCTCGGATCGGGGCCACTCGATCTCCAGTTCCAGACTCGTCAGGTCGCCTTCGGTCTCGACGTCGACCTCGAGGAAGAGTTCGTCGGGCATCTCGACGGAAACCGAGTCCGCCCCGTCGCCCAACCGAACGTCGCCGGCACGGACGCCGTCGGCGACGCCCTCCAGAATCGACGCGATCTCCTCCCGGCCGCCAGTCAGTTCCGTTACGTACACGACGTGGGTCATACTTCCAGTCAGGGTGGAGCACGGATAAACAGTTCCTCCGTTAGGGGAGGCCCCAGCACCGTGCTGGGGTATCCACGCCACCCCGAACGGAAACGCACTAACCCCGACCCGCCGAACCCACGGACCATGACCGACCCACTTCTCGTCCGTGCTGCCAGGGGGGAGCGAACCGAGCGCCCGCCGGTCTGGCTTATGCGACAGGCCGGCCGGCACTTACCTGAATACCGGGAACTCCGCGAGCAGTACTCCTTCCGCGAGGCCATCGAGACGCCCGAGGTGGCCGAGGAGATCACCCTCCAACCGTACGAACGCTACGGCGTCGACGGTGTCGTCATGTTCTCGGACATCCTTACCTGCCTCGAACCGCTCGGCTTCGACTATCACATCGAGTCCGGCGTCGGCCCCGTCATCGAGAACCCCGTCGAGGGGCCCGACGACGTGGCCCGGCGTCGCGGCGACGTGCGCGAGGAACTCGGCTTCGTCGCCGACCTGCTGGACCGCCTCAGCGAGAGCGTCGCCGACGGGGACGCCGTCCTCGGCTTCGCGGGCGGGCCGTTCACGCTGGCGTCGTACGTCGTCGCCGGCGGCCCGGACCGCGGACGCAAGGGGGTGCGGAAGTTCCGCGCCCAGCATCCCGAGGCGTTCCGCGAACTGATGGAACGCTTCACGGCTGTCGTGGCCGAGTACCTCCAGATGCAGGCCGACCACGGCGCCGACGCCGTCCAACTGTTCGACACCTACGCCGGCGTGCTGCCGCCCGCTGACTACGAGCGCTACGTGCTCCCCCTCCACCGGGAAATCGTCGAGAGCGTCGACCTCCCGACCGTGGAGTTCGTCCGGAACATGGGCGGCCGGCTGGAGAGCCTCGACGCCACCGGCGCCGACGTGGTCGCCCTCGACTGGACTGTCGACATGGCCACGGCCCGGGCCGAGTTGGGCGAGCGACCCGTGCAGGGAAACCTCGATCCGACGCTGCTCTACGCTGATCCGGAGACCGTGCGCGAGCGAACAGCAGAGGTAATCGGGGCTGCGGGACCGGAGGGCCACATTCTCAATCTGGGTCACGGCGTCAACCGCGACACGCCCATCGAGGGCGTCGAAGCGTTCGTCGAAACCGCGAAAAACTGGGAGTGGTAGGCTACTCGCCGCGGGATAGCTCCCCGGCCAGCCGTCGCCCCTCGCGGACCCGAGAGGGGAGACCCATCCGACCGGTGTAGTTCGTCGCGAGCGTGAGGCCCTCGGGCAGGTCGACGCGCTCGCTCGCGTCCCACGACTCGTTCCACGCGGGGAACGCCTGCGGCATGCGCTCGATGTTGAGCACCTCGGCGTCGGCGCCCATCACTTGCGTGAACTCCGAGACGGCCGTCTCGGCCAGCGTCTCGTCGTCGCGTCCGATCGCATCCCGGTCGTGCATCCCGCCAAGGAACACCGTGTAGACGCCGTCGCGGTCGAACAGGCTCGTGTTCCACGTCACGCCCAGCGTGCGCAGCGGATCGGTTCGGCGTACCTGGTAGCCGAATCCGTCCGCGCGGGCGGGGCTCTCCAGATGGATCATCACGAGCGGGTTATAGTCGAACTCCCGGAGCGCCGCGGCGCTCTCGGCGTCGACGCCCTCGACGATGTCGGCGGTGGCGTCGGCGGGCGTCGTCAGCACCACGTGGTCGACGCGCTGGCTCCCGTCCTCGGTATGGACGATCCAGTCCTGATCGTCGCCCGTGTCGGCGCGCTCGACCTTCGTCACCGGCGTCTCCCGCCGGATGCTGTCGGCGTGTGCCGCTGCCAGCGCCTCGGGCAGGCGCTGCAGCCCGGACTCGAAACTCGCGGGTGGCGGCGTCTCGTCGGCCGAGAACACCAGTCGATCCAGTCCCGCGCGGAGCAGACTCCCCTTCCTCGCTTCCAGCCCCATCAGGGGCTCGAGCGCGTGTTTCGCCGGCATCATCGCCGGATCCGAGCCGTACGTCCCGCCGAAGATCGGAGAGATGAGGTTCGTGTACGCCTCCGAGCCGAACTTGCGGACGAACGCGTCCTGCGCGGACTCCGCGGGGTCGATGGGGCCAGTCAGGGGCTCCGCGAGCAGCCGGAGTTTCCCGCGCGTCGAGAGCAGATCCGTGCGCCGGAACGCGGAGAGCGAGCGCGGTACCTCCCGGAGTTTGCCGCCGGCGTAGACGTACAACGGCAG
>Ga0136597_1000941_pt1 | contig 11501 bp, 17 predicted proteins | sample AntRauTorcE11898_FD_101385 | JGI IMG/M metagenome (GOLD analysis project Ga0136597, IMG submission 101385) | Saline lake microbial communities from Rauer Islands, Antarctica - Metagenome Torckler E11 #898 | ecosystem: Environmental > Aquatic > Non-marine Saline and Alkaline > Saline | place... | reverse complement strand
CTGTAGACGAACGCGACCGAGATGGCCATCGAGATCAGCGTCATCATCCCCGGGGACCGGTCTTTCAGCTCCGGCACCGCCATCTGGAGGAACGGAATCCCACCGTACGCGAAGACGACTACCGCGAAGACGGGGTTGATCCACTCGCTACCCGGGAACGCTGGGACGGAAAAGCCCAACCACTCCTGCAGCATTTCGCTGTACAGGAGAACGGGGATCGACAGAAGCGTCGAGACAAAAAAGCGCCGCCGAAACATCTGCTCGTGGCCCTCATGCATCCCACCATGGCCGTCGTGTCCGCCGTGCCCATCGTGCTGACTGTGTGGGCTGTGGTCCGCTTCGTTGGAGGATTGAGATTCAGCCTCCGTTTCAAGGAGCGATTGCTCCCTCCGCCCCGCTGTCTGTAACTCGTCATGCTCACCATGTGCGTCCTCGTCGTGATGCGTATGATCAGTCTCGTCGGCCTCCCTTTGGGATTCGTCGTCCATTACTGAGATATTGACTCCGTGAATGCTTCAACGTGGAGGTCGATGTGAACTGACACTTCCTCTGAACGGCTGCCATTCTACGGAGCGTTCACGAGACCGATGTTGTCGGAGATGATCCTACGTCTCCCTTCGGCGGTCTCTGTACATCTTGGCCGCTAGGAAGACGTATACTGCGCCGATACTCCGAACGACGATGGTAAACCGTTCATTCCATTCGATAGCATCAGGGCGCTCATAGAGGAGCGTAGTAGCGAATTTTCGATACAGGTTGGGGAACACGAGGACAACTGCGCCGAATGCCCCGGTAAGATTCATCATCCATACATAGGACCGGCCGCCGAGGAAGTGGATCGCGGCTACCAGAATCCCTTCTGATCGGATAGCTGGGTTCACCCATTCCCTTAGGGTGCCTCCACTGTGATTAGTGATCACGAGTTTCTCAAAGAGCACAACGATTTTGTCGGGAACAATGCTGTAACGGCTCCGAAGACGCCGATGAGTATCCGTAGCATACGCGACTGTATTCAGAGGCTCAATCAGATTGATCTCAGAACAGTCTCTGCATCAACGACACTGGCTTGGGACTCAGTGATTTGGGGCGTAGAGGGCGTACAGGATGGATAGCATCCCCGCTGCCGTGACGAGCGCTGCGACGAATCCCGCCTGAAATATCGACACCTGGAGGACCTCGAAGAACACGCCCTCGAGTAGGCCGCCGAGACCGACGAGCGCGAAGCCGACTGCGACGTACAGGAGTAACTGCGTGCTATGGCGCTGGTATCCTCGGTAGGCTTGGTACGATATAACCAGTGCTAACGCGGTTGTGAACAGTTTGGCGATGACGAATAGCGTGTGTTCCATGAGTCAGTCTCTCCGCATCTCCTCGAAGATAGTCGTAATCCGGTCGACAGGGTCTGGCCGGACGTCGATCTGGATGTCGAAGCCCTTCGCCTGGAGGAGGACTTCGATACGTTCGAGGCGTGCTTCGTACTCGCTGTAGTGCCGACCCCCGGGATCGACGTGCGTGTACTCCTCGAGGAGGCCCTGCTCGACGAGGTGGGTGACACGGCGCGAGACGGTCGGGCGCGACATGTCGCATTTCTCGCTGAGTTCCTTCGCAGACAGTCGGTCGGTCTTCGTCGCCACGAGGATGTCGCGTGCGTACTCGTCGTCGAGGGTGGCGAAGATCTCCGACGGGTCGGGCTCCTCTGTCACATGTCCCTACTCGCGACAGGAGCGTAATATAGCCCGCCGATTTTCTGGCTCAGAACGCTGGCTCGCTATTATATCGTCTCTGCCGTCGTACTGATAGTTGAAGGTGCAATAATATGTCTACACTCGAAACCGGCATGAACCAGCTCGAGAGCAAGATCGGCGGACTGACCGTCGGCGGGAAAGTCCACAGCCTCAGCGCGTGGTTCGTGCTGGCACTCCGTCTCATGATGGGCTACGCGTTCGCGTACTCCGGCTTCACGAAGGTCACTGGCGAGTTCGCTGCGGGCGGCTACCTCTCGAACGTCGCGGCGACGAACGGCAACCCGCTCGCGGGCGTGTTCGCGTGGATGGGGTCGACGGCGTGGTTCGTCGAATTCGCCAACGTCGCCGTCCCGTGGGGCGAGCTGTTCATCGGTTTCGGCCTGCTCGTCGGCGCGATGGTTCGCCTCGCGGCGTTCTTCGGCGCGCTCATGATGCTCATGTTCTACTTCGGGAACTGGGACATTGGTCACGGGTTCATCAACGGCGACTTCGCGTACATGCTCGTGTTCCTGGCTGTGGCGGCATTCGCTGCGGGCCGCATCCTCGGACTCGACCAGTACATCGAACAGTACGAGGTCGGCGGCGAGACGCTCGTAGAGCGCTACCCCAAACTCGAATACATCCTCGGCTAACCACGCCGAGCCCTCTTCAGGAGTGAAACTATGCAAAATCCAACACAAACACGCGGCATTCGTTCTCTGGGCCTCATCGTCGTCGGAGCACTGGCGCTGGCCGTCATCGGTGGGATGGCGCTGACACATGCGACTGTTCCGGATGCAATGATGTGGGACTGGCACTACGGGATGTGGAATGATGGCCATATGGCCGGGTGGGGCGCATGGGGATGGGGGATGATGCTGTTCGGTCTGCTGTGGATGGCACTCCTCATCGGCCTCCCAGTCTACTTCGTCTACTGGCTAGCAACGCCGTCCCGAACGGACAGCCAAACTGCAGACCCCGCACTCGCGATCCTTCAGAAGCGGTACGCTCGCGGCGAGATCGACGACGAGGAATTCGAACGCCGGCGCGCCCGTCTCGTGCCCGACGACGACCGTTAGTGATCCGGCTGTCGTTACTCTCGTCTCTGGCGTTGAATGTCAGCATGTCCCCGCGTGTGCGGATCCGTTCCCGGGGGCGCAAGAATAGCCGACGTACAGTTGAAACCTGCAATTCAGATGACGGGCATATGGAGCGGGACGTAACTCGTCGAGGATTGCTGAGAGCCGGTGCGGCGACAACCGCACTCGGAATCGCCGGCTGTCTGGGCTCGTCGAACGAGGGCCAGTGGGACATCGAGGGACGCTATCAGTGACGAGTGCTCAGCAGTTCAACTCGCCTGGCTGCGGCTGTTGCGGACGGTACGCGTCGTATATACGGGAGCACCTCGGCCCGACGCTTCGAGAATCGGAAGCTCAAGACATGGCGGCTCTCGAGCGCCGACACGGCGTTCCATCGGCACTACGGAGCTGTCATACGCTCGTCCTCGACGAGTACGTCGTCGAGGGACATGTCCCTGCTGAAGTAATCGCAACGATGCTCGATGAAGAGCCGGCGATTGGCGGCATCGCGTTGCCCGGAATGCCGGCCGGATCGCCGGGAATGGGCGAGGCGAAGTCAGACACGTTCACCGTCTACACACTCGGCGACAGCAAGACAGGTGACGTGTACGCCGAAATGTAGGATCCACGTTCGAATACGCATCTGGTCACGGTACTCCGGCTCTCTCGTTCATCTGGACTACTCGAGCCGTTTTCGTCGTCGCTCGAACTCGTCGTCGGAGATTTCACCGCGAGCGTAGCGCTCACGGAGAACCGAAAGCGGCCGGTTATCGTCTTCCCCAGCATCGCTGTTGAGGAGTGAGGAGACGAGATAGAGCGGGACGGCAATCAGGAGCCCCATCCAGAGGAGACCCCAGAGACCCATTCCACCGCCGAAGAGTCCCCAGCCGCCGCCCCCCATCATACCGCCACCGTGGCCGCCGCTACCGTGAGCGGCTGCGGTGCCCGTTGCCCCAATCAACAGCGGAACCGCGAACAACGCGATCCGACGTATCGTCCGTCCGAGGGTACTGGTGTCGTGTGTCATTGTGATCGTTGGTTCAGTAAGTCGACTGTCTCTGTACTATATGCACGGCCTGGACAGGGATCGTTAGCAACCGTGTCCCTGTCCGTTCATCCCGGCGGTGGTGTGATTGCCATCGGCCATGTCCTGAGCCATGTCACCGACAGTCTCGCCCATGTGTGCTTCCATCTCGTCAACGGTGCTCGGTTCCATGTGGTCGGTCATGTGACCGTCCATCCAGGCCGCCCAGTCCGCTGCATCACCATCCGCCGGCATCTCATCAGCTGCCGCCTCGTTCCCCTGGGTCGGTTCGTCACCGTGTGCGCTAACTAGTGGGGCACCGATCGCGAGTCCGATAATCGTGAGCGCCACGAGCAGCCATCGTCCGAGGGTTCGGTTGGTCATCATCTTTCGCCTCACGTAGTCATACGATGGGTTCGGCGTTATCTTCGTGGGTGTAAATCCAGACAGTAGACCGTTCGAGAGCATCTATAGCGCCGTCTAACCGTTTCTCTTCACGCAGAACGTTCATACCCACCGAATTCGAGGACCCAGACCGTCCGATAGCCTGAGACTAGTGCCCCGATTGTTGCTGCCGAAGGTCATCGCTCGGATACACGCGATAGGTCCGACCCTGTCGTTCCCGATACAGCAGACCGCGCTCCTCGAGTGAATTCACGGTCTGGCTCACTTTGCTCTTCGAGAACTCGGATCGATCCCGGAGTTCGATCTGCGTGATTCCGGGGGAGTTCAGAACGGGTTCGAGGACGCGCCGTTCGTCATCCGGTAAGAGATCGAGAACACCCCTCTGTGGATCCGATTCAAGATTGATAGACGTCGCCTGTGAGGCTTCATCCTCTATCGACATAGGCGTTGCCGCCGATGTCTGATCGGAATCGATACGGTCCACCGAGTCGGTCCCTTCCGAATCTGTGAGGTCTCCTCGAATCACGTAATAGACGACACCGATACCGCCTGCGACTAGCAGGGTTCCAACAACGTTCCAGAGAGGGTCTGGACCGTGCATCGTCCCCATGGACGAATCCATCATCGGCCCCATCGATTGCTCGATAGCCTGCCGCTGTTGATAGGCCCGCCAGCTGAGTGCTCCGCCGGCCAGGAGAACGAACCCGACGAGCACGCCAACGACAGTATCCGCTCGTCGACGGTTCATATGACGCCCCCCAGTTCCGAGATCTGACTGCTCATACGGTCAATGTGAGTGCGATGGGGGTGACAATTTCGGATGGCAGCTGTGACGATGAACCCCTTCATAACGGATGAGTCACGGTGCAGTCATCAGTGGTTGGTGAGGGCGCTCAGATCACCGTCGCCGAGCACCTTCGCCATTCGCTCCTTCGAGACGTAGACCTGGACGAGACTCGTGACCGTGAGTCCCATGATGGTAGCCCACGCCGCCGTCCAGAGGAACCCGAACCCTATGCGGAGGGATTCGAGAACGCCGTCGAGTATCGTCGCCTGCATAGTCGTACCGTCGTGTGGATCATCTATTGCAGCTTTCCCTAGAGAATAGTTGCTGTAAGGGCGACTCGATTTTGGAATCCTAAGTTTGTTACCGGCAGATCTCTCTCTGAAGGGGAGCAAAGTGTCGCAAACCACCACGCACTCCGTCAAATGCCGCTCCTGATTCCCAAGGAAAATAGCATTAAATCACGACGACGAATCGTAATCTAATGGGCACCAGGAAGAGCAGAGGTACTCGAACGAGTCTGGTCATCACTCTTCGCGACAACAGTGTTTGCCAGGCCGTTCGACACACTGGTGAGAAACTGGCACACCCGTTTCCTGATTCACGATGAATGTCGATCTTGCAATCCACGATGCACTCGTTCTCACGGCCGACGAGAGGAACCGGCTCTATGAGCGTGGAACAGTACTCGTTACCGACGGCTGCATCGAAGACGTCCGTCCGTCGCGCCCAGCAGACGGAGAAATAGACGCATCCACCGTTATCGACGGCGACGGGAAACTGGTGATGCCGGGGCTGATCAATGCTCACACACACTTGGAAATGACACCGCTAATCGGTGCGTTTAGCGAACTCGATCTGACGGAGATGCTCGGGAGTGGGACGGCCTTATTCAATAGACTAGGGGACGGCGAATTCGAGTACCTCGTCGAGGCGGGCGTCGAGCTCGCAGCGCTCAACTTCCTCCTGGGCGGAGTCACGACGGTGAACTCCATGGACGCACGGCCTGCCGCAGGTGCGGAGACGTTCGGCGAAGCGGGGCTCCGCGGCTTTTTCGGCCCGGCGATTTCGGATCTCTTCTGGGATCAATCAGTCGATGATCAGTTCGCCCGTGCTCGCGAGTTCGTCGAACGATACCACGACACGTACGACGGCCGAATCAGGTCGACGATCTGCCCACACGACGACTGGTCGTGTACCCGGACGCTATGGGAACGGACCACGTCCCTCGCCGCAGAGTACCCTGACCTGCTCGTCCATACGCACTTGCTAGAACTCGAAGAGAGTAACACGATGGCGCGAGCGAACGGCGGAGAGGATTCGATAGGGCTGCTCGACGACGTTGGACTCCTGGACGACCGACTGATCGCTGCTCACTTCCGCGTCGCAGACGAGGACGACATCCAGCGAACCGCCGAGGCAGGCGCGGCTGTTGCGCACTGTCCGTCCGTCTTCTGTTACTGGAATCCCGACGGAGAGACACAGTGGACGCCCGTTCCCGAGCTTCGAGCTGCGGGCGTCGACGTCGGGCTGGGTATCGACGACCACTACTGGCACGACTCGTACAGTATGTTTGGAGAAGCGCGGCAAGCCCGTCTGGCGGCAAATCTCAAGCGTTCGGCCGGGCAGTTCGACTCGATGGAACTGATACGAATGCTCACGATCGAGGGCGCACGCGCGCTGGGGGTTGGCGACGAGATCGGAAGTATCGAACCGGGAAAGTGTGCGGATATTATCCTCCTCGACGTCGACAAACCGAAGTTCACTCCACTGACCAACGTTCCCGCACACGTCGTAAACAACGCAGTACCGGCCGACGTCGAGACAGTAATTGTCGATGGCGATATCGTCCTTCGGGATGGCGTGCCCGAGACGATGGATTCGGACGACGTGCGACAGCGAGCAAACCAGGCTGTCGAACGCTTCGTGGACGAGACGGGCTGGGAGCTACACGTAGGTGGTAGTGAACCGCCGACCAGCATCGAGACTGTACGGGACCTTCCAAAGCGTGGCCCTGCCCGACTCCTGACTCGCCTCGCGATTCAATCGGCGCGTGATCGGTCCCCCTTCTAATCGGCAGCCTGTTCCGCCTGTCGTGTCTTTTCAACCTGCAGCGGATCAGCCGTCGATGTCGCGGTGACCAGGCGCAAGAACTGTCCCGCGTTCGTGAGGAGTTTATTCTCCGCCTTCCGGAGATGTTCTTCGTAGGTCGAACGAGCGACAGCCGTCTGATCGGCCAGATCCCGCAGTGATGTCTTCCGCGGTTGCTCGTAGTACCCACTTTCCAGTGCTAATTGGAGTGCCGCTAACTGCCGATCAGTGATGTCATCGAACATTTGATTCGCCGGAGCCAGCATACTGTGGGGGATCTGCTTCTCCGAAATGGAGGTTTTCGAGAGCAGTTCGATCTCTCTGTCGGATCGCAGGTCACTGAGCAGGTCTCGAATATCTTCACCGTCGAACGCGACCACCGTGTAGTGCTCCCAGCCCTGGCGGTAGATCGTCGGCGACTGATACAGACAGTTGTGTTCCTCGAAGCGGTCGATAATCGACTGTTCGAGCGAACAGAGACAGGACTGCGTGACGACGTGATACCCGTCGTCGTCCTCCGATTCGTGCAGAATGGTCCCGAGTTGGTTGATGTCGTCGAGCAACTCGTCAGTCGGTGTCGTCTCTGATGTGATTTCCAGCACTTGGCAGTCGCTCAGCGGCCACTCTCGGATGGTCAAATCAGGGTGCCGTTCCGAGATCTCCCGGTACGGACACTCGTGTTTGACCCGAACCGAGGCCTCGTACAGACTCATACGAGTGATTTTGAACTGGGACGGATTAACAGTGCCGGTCATGTCCGGCAGTGTCCATATGCGAAGATCCATCTTATCCATACTCACCGATGCAGGAAATCTCACCGGAAACTCTCAGTGAACGGTTGCGAAATGACGATGGTACGCCACTCGTCCTCGATATTCGCCACCGAGAAGACTTCGAGGAGTGGCATATTCCAGGCAGTATCAACGTCGATGTCTACGACGAATTAACTGACAACCCCGAACAAGCCAAGGATCCTCTTTCGGACCTTCCTCTTGAAGAGGAGATCGTTACTGTCTGTGCCGCAGGTGTCGTCTCGGAGACCGCGACGGGAGTGCTCCAAGAACTGGACTACGACGCGATGACGCTCACGGACGGGATGAACGGCTGGAGCCGTGTCCACCGGCACGCAGAAGTGCCAGCCGACCTCGATGGCACGCTCGTGCAGGTCGCACGGCCGGGGAAGGGCTGCCTCTCACACGTCCTCATTTCGGACGGCGAAGCCGCCGTGTTCGATCCGTCACATTATCTCGACGAGTACGAGGCGATTCTCGATGAATACGACGCCGAACTCGTCGGCGTCTTCGACACCCATGCCCACGCTGACCACGTCTCCGGTGCTGCGGAACTCGCCGATCGACACGGAGTTCCCTACTTCCTCCACCCGAAAGACGCGCTCGCCATCGACGCGACGCCGGTCGAGGATGGACAGACCGTGTCAGTCGGCGGTCTCGGTATTGAAGTCATCCACACACCGGGACACAGCGAAGGAAGTGTCTCGTTCGATATCGACGGCGCTGCGCTAATCACGGGCGATACGCTCTTCCACGAGAGCGTGGGGCGTGTCGAACTCGGCGTCGAAGCCGGAATCGAAGACTCTGACGTCGAAGGAAACGCTGCGACGCTCTACGAGAGCCTCCAGCGGCTGCTGGACAGGCCGGATGACGCGGTGGTCCTGCCAGCCCACCATCCTGGGTCGCCTGAACCGCCTGTGACCGCGACCCTTGAGGAAGTCAGAGACCGGAACGAGGATCTCGGCCGCGAACGCGAGGAGTTCGTCCAAGAACTCGCGTCGGATATCCCGGATCATCCCCCGAATTTCGAGCGTGTCAAGCGAACGAACGTCGGTCAAGAGTCGGTTCCTGCCGACGAGTTAGCTGAACTGGAACTGGGCCCCAACAACTGCGCTGCTGAATGAATCCATGAGTACGAGAACTGAAATCAAACAGGGCATCCGTGAACACCTCGGGCAATTCTCGCTGCACGTCCTGCTGGTGTTCGCCACCGGATTGACCATCGGGTCTGAGCGGACCGTCGTCCCCGTTCTGGGAGAAGAGGTCCTCGGCGTCACGTCGTTCCTCGTTATCGGTTCGTTCGTCGTCTCGTTCGGAATCGTGAAGTCGATCCTCAATCTCTACGCCGGCAAATGGGGCGAAGAGTACGGCCGCAAGCCAGTACTCGTCGCCGGGTGGGCGACGGCACTCCCCCTGCCGATCATCCTGATCTTCGCTCCGAGCTGGGGCTGGATTACCGTCGGGAATATCCTGTTAGGTATCAACCAGGCGCTGACGTGGAGTATGGCGATCAACGCAAAGATTGACCTTGCAGGAGCCGAGCAACGCGGGCTGGCGGTTGGTATTGACGAGGCATTCGGGTACACTGGCGTTGCCGTTGGTGCCTGGATTACGGGCGTCATCGCCGGTCAGTGGAGCCTCCGACCCGAACCGTTCTACTTCCTCGCCGTCGTCGTCGTACTGGCGTTCCTCATCTCGGTCTTCCTGATCAAGGAGACCGTCCAGTACGCGCAGGCAGAGGGCGACGACGATCATCACGATGCGAACCTCCCGTTCAACGAAGTGCTGAAACGCGCGACCTACGGAGATAAAACGCTGTTCGCCGCCGCGCAGGCCGGTCACATCGAGAACTTCGTGGACACGCTGTTCTGGATCGCCGTCCCGCTGTATCTGGTAAGCCAGGGGCTCGGCATCGCGGCAGTCGGGGTCGTCGTCGGCGCCCACAGCGCGATGTACTTCCTCCAGATTGCGACCGGTGGGCTCGCCGACCGAATCGGTCGCCGCCCGCCCATCATCTGGGGAATGTTCCTCGCAGGTGCAGGGGTTCTCGGAATGGTGCTCGTAGAGGGGTACCTCGCGTGGGCTGCCCTGGCCGCTCTCTCCGGCCTTGGGATGGCGTTACTGTATCCCAACTTGATGACCGTGCCGAGCGACGCCGCACACCCGACGTGGCGGTCGGCTGGGATGGGCGTGTACCGGATGTGGCGTGACTCCGGCTATGCTGTCGGCGCAATCCTGATTGGACTCTCGATGGAGTTCGTGAACGCCGAAGCGGCGTTCTACATGACTGCAATCCTGATGTTCGTCTCCGGTGCAGTCGTGTACATCTGGATGGAAGAGACTCACCCAGACTTTGGGACACACGAACCGCCTGTACCTGCGACGGAGCAACCAGCCAAGACAGTCACTCAAGACTGACTCAGCAGCCGTTCTCTTTCGGTAGCGACCGTATCACACGTTCTCCTGGCGGCCATACGGATACGATCGTAGACTCCAATATGCTGAATATGATCGTTGTATCTCGCCGGCCATCGGAACAACTCAATAAATTGGTAGAGCTCTCGGCAGGCAATACGCAGCCTTCAACGACCGGTTGTTTCGTGCCGTGTCGTATCCAATGGAATCTCACTCCCCCGCGTTTCCTCCCCTAGGGATCTCTGTGTGCGCGAACGAACGCACGTCGCAGGACAGTCAGGAGGACGTACGTCTCGTACTTCTGGGTCCGACAGTGCTCGCAGGGCTGCATGTCCGCGACGATATCCTCTAGCGAGTCGTCGTACTCGTTGGTGAGCGTAGCGAGCGCGTCCGTTATCTGGAGCTGGACGGCGTCGATCATCTCTTCGACGGCGGCGTCGGCCGAATCCGGCAGGGAGTACGAGAGGACGATCGTATTCGCGTGGTAGTACTTTGTCGTCCCACCGCGCCCCTCCTCGAAGCGGACGACGTCGACGAGGCCGACGTCCCGGAGCTCGTTGATGTGGTGTCGGACCGTGTTCTCCGTCCGGTCGACGCCGCGACCGCCGAGACGTTCGTGAACCTCGGTCGCGGTCAGAGCCTCCTCGGACAGGATGTCGAGGATCATTGCCCGCATCGGTTCGTCGATCGCGTCCGAAACCCGGGGATCCCGCACCGCGATGTCGTCGAGACGGTGGTCGGTTCCAGAATTGCTCATGCCTGAACCGAGGCGAGCATCCGTGAAAAGGGAGCGGGACGCGAGCGGAGAAGCGTCCACCGAAGCACTGGTCTCGAACGGATCCACGAGGACGAAAGCCCTAGACGACCCGTTTGACTGTTCCAACGACCCATTCCAGAACTCAAACATATCATCTAAAAAATATTTATCGGGGTATGGGCACTACGTCGAACTGTAATGAGCGACACAACCCAGTTCCGCGTCCTCGACTTCGACTGCCCGACCTGTGCGAGCACCGTCGAACGCGCCCTCTCGAACGTCGACGGCGTCCAGCACGTCGAAGTCCACTACGCGACCGGCCGCGTCGAGATCGAGTACGACGACAGCGTCGCTACCCCCGACGCGTTCGCACAGACCATCGAGAGCCAGGGCTACACGCCCCAGTCCGCCTAAGACCATGAACAGACAAT
>Ga0136597_1000939_pt1 | contig 11544 bp, 13 predicted proteins | sample AntRauTorcE11898_FD_101385 | JGI IMG/M metagenome (GOLD analysis project Ga0136597, IMG submission 101385) | Saline lake microbial communities from Rauer Islands, Antarctica - Metagenome Torckler E11 #898 | ecosystem: Environmental > Aquatic > Non-marine Saline and Alkaline > Saline | place... | reverse complement strand
CGTCGCCGGCGCGCTGGGTCAACTGTGCCAGATCGGAGCGTGCGTATGTGAACACGCGCAGCACCATCGGCAGGCTGATGCCGGAGAGTACGCGAACGCGGTGCGTCGGGGCCAGCCGTTCGGCGATATTGCAGGGCGTGGCGCCGATCAGGTCGGTCAGGATCAAGACGCCGTCGCCGTCATCGGAATTGCGCACCGTGTCGATCACTCGGCCTTCGAAACCCTCGACGTCATCGCCCGCATTGAAGGAACAGTGCTGCACGGTCATGCCCTGGCCGCCGAGGATCGATTCGGCGGCGTCGACAACGGCCTTGCCTATGCCGTTGTGGGTGATCGTCACCAGCGCGACGCTCATGGGCGCCGGGCGCAATACTGTGGAGCCGATGAGCCTGGCAGAATGGCGCGCCGCCACGCGGTTGCGTCGATCGAGGGCCGCGGCGGGATGCCGCCGCGTACAGCCTTCCCGGTAACCCGTTGTAAGCACATGGCAACTGACCGACGGAACAAATGCGTAACATAACCGAGTCGGGCTGCGAGGCCAACGGCGGTGAGCAGCCGGGGAGAATGCCCTCGGTGGTTCACTGGCTGCTGATCCGGTCGCTGAGCTGGAGCTCACGGTGGCGGATCGAGACCTGTTCGATGCGATCGCGGAAGTGGCTCGCGAGCCGGTGCGCGAGATACACGGAGCGATGCTGACCGCCGGTACAGCCGATGGAGACGGTCATGTAGGCGCGGTTCTCGGCCTGGAAGGCCGGCAGCCAGCGCTCGAGGAAGTCGCGGATCGATTCGAACATGCGCTCGACTTCGTCGCTGGCCTCCAGGTACTCGACCACCTCCTGGTCGGTGCCGGTCAGGGCCCGCAGGCGCGGTTCCCAGTGCGGGTTGGGGAGACAGCGCACGTCGAACACGAAATCCGAATCCAGTGGCACGCCGTTCTTGAAGCCGAACGACTGCAGCAGCAGGGACAGGCCGTGCGGGTCGTCCGGCAGCAGCCGCTCGCGCAGCAGCGCGCGCAGGCCGTGCAGGGTGAGGTGTGTGGTATCGATCAGCAGATCGGCGCGGTCGCTGATGCCCGAGAGGATTTCCTGTTCCCGATCGATGGCCTCGATCAGCGGCATCCCGTCGCGTGACAGCGGATGCTTGCGCCGCGTCTCCGAGAAACGGCGCAGCAGCGTGTCCGTGGCCGTCTGCAGGAATACCACCTCGACACTCAGGCCGTCGCGTTCGCGCAGCCGATCCAGCAGGTCCGGGAACGCGCGCAGGTCGCTGACGTCGCTGCGGGCGTCGATCCCGACGGCCACGCGCTCGTGGATGGCCATGTTGCCCGTGAGCAGCTGTTCCACCAGCGGGCCGATCAGGCCGGTCGGCAGGTTGTCGATGCAGTAGAAGCCCTCGTCCTCGAGCGTGTTCAGCGCCACGCTCTTGCCGGAGCCGGAGAGACCGCTGACCACGATCAGTCGCATTCGCCGTCGCCCTCCATTGCCCGCTGCTGGCGGGCCATCAGATCGCTGGCGGCGCTGTAGCCGCGCTGCGCCAGCAGGAAATTGCGGACCGCGGCCTCGGTCAGGACCGCGAGGTTGCGCCCCGGTGCCACCGGCATGGTCATCGTGTCGATTTTCACGCCGAGGATCTCGGTACTCGACAGGTTGCCGTTGAGGCGATCGAGCTGCTCGCGCAGCGCCCCCGTCAGCGGTTCGAGGTGGAGGATCAGCTGCAGGCGCTTGCGCTGGCGGATCGCGGCGTCACCATACATGCGGCGGATGTTGAGTACGCCGAGGCCGCCGACTTCGAGGAAGTCCTGGAGGATGTCCGGGGCGCTGCCCTCGATCGTATCGGGCATCGGGCGGCGCAGTTCCGGCGCGTCGTCGGCGACCAGGCTGTGGCCGCGCGATACGAGTTCCAGCGCCATCTCGCTCTTGCCGACGCCGCTCGCGCCCGAGACCAGGATGCCGACGCCGAGGACGTCCAGGAATACGCCGTGCTGCACGGTTCGCGCCACGAGATCAGTGCTGAAGGTACGGCGCAGGGTACGGATGACCTGCTCGGAGCCGGCGGTAGCGGTCAGTACGGGAACGCCAGTGGCGGTGGCCCGCTTGATAATGGGCTCGGGTACCGGGAGGCCATCGGTCACGATGATGCCGCAGAGACGGTCTCCGAACAGGCGTTTGAGCAGATCGTCCCGGGCCGCCTCGTCCTGCGCCGACCAGAAATCGAGTTCGGTATGGCCGAGGATCTGGATCCGGTTCGCCTGGATGAGGTTGAGGTGCCCGATCAGGGTCGGCGGGTCCGCGGCCGCGTTGGCCTCGGGGAGAAGCGGTGCGCGGTCGCGGTCCAGGGTGACCGCCCGTAGTCCAAGCGCATCGGCCAGGCGGTCGAAGAAGGTCGCGAGTGTGGGGCCCCGGTCCATGCCGGCCGGGGTCACCCGGCCGTGCGCCTGGCGCCGGCGGCGGGCGACCAGTCGGCGAGACACTGGATCAGCGCCTCGGGTTCGGTCTGCGATCGAAGGGAGTCGCGCAGCCCATCGTCGTTGAACATCTCGGCGAGGCTGGCAAGGATTCGCAGATGCTCGTCGCTGCAGTCGCGTGGGACCAGCAGCACGAACAGGACATCGACCCGCTGGCGATCGGGTGCGTCGTAATCGATCGGACTGGCCAGCGTGAGGCAGGCGGCCACGGGGGAGTCGACGCCGGCGACCCGGCCGTGGGGCAGGGCCATGCCGTGCCCCAGGCCGGTGCTGCCGAGACGTTCTCTGGTGATCAGCGCGTCGAAGATCTCGACGCGCGTCATGCCGGGCACCGCCGGGGACAGCAGTTCGGCGGCGCGCTCGATCGCGCGTTTCTTGCTCGCGAGCGGTTCGCCGCAGCGTACGCGCTCGGGGGACAGCAGTTCGGCGGGCCCGGTCATGGTTACCTCCGCGTCAGGTCGCGAATTTCTCCCGCTTGTGGTGGTCGCGCAGTTTCTCCTTGTGCTTGAGCACCTGCCGGTCGAGTTTGTCGGTCAGCGCGTCGATGGCGGCGTACATGTCACTGGACTCGGCCTCGGCGTGCACCTTCGCGCCGGCGAGGTCGATGGTCGCCTCCGCCTGTTGCCTGAGCTTTTCCACGCTGAGGATGGCGTGGACATCGGTGACCTGATCGAAATGCCGCTCGAGCTTCTCCATCTTTTCGTTGACGTAATCCCGCAGTGCATCGGTGACTTCCACGTGATGACCGGTAACCGATAGATTCATTATCCTCGCTCCTCTGCCTTTGGACTGGCGCGTGCGTCATCCGTTCACCGCCTGAGGTCGGCCGGACCGGTGGTGGTGGCAGTCTGCCTGTTGCCACCGGCTCCGCGTTCGCTCGATGGTGCGCCGGATCGACCCCCTACGTCAGCCGTTTGCGCTCATTCGACGGCGGGATCGCCATCGATTCGCGATACTTTGCCACGGTACGCCTTGCAACGTTGATGCCGCGATCCACGAGGATGCCGGCCAGCCGGTGGTCGGACAGCGGCTTGCGACCATCCTCTTCGTCGACGAGTTTCCTGAGCATCGCACGGATCGCGGTGGCGGAACACTCGCCGCCCTCGGCGGTACCGACATGGCTCGAGAAGAAATACTTGAATTCGAGGATGCCGCGCGGCGTGTGCATGTATTTTTCGGTGGTCACGCGCGAGATCGTCGATTCGTGCATATCGAGCTGTTCGGCGATGTCGCGCAGAACGAGCGGTTTCATCGCCTCTTCGCCGTATTCGAGGAACGCCCGCTGGCGCTCGACGATCGCGGTGCCGACGCGCAGCAGCGTCTCGTTGCGACTCTGGATACTTTTGATGAACCAGCGCGCTTCCTGCAGGTGATCGCGCAGGAAGGTGTTGTCGGCGCTGCGGTCGGCTCGCTTGACCATGCTCGAATAGGTGGGGTTGATGCGCAGCCGCGGCGCGATGTCCGGATTGAGCCGCACGCGCCAGACGCCGCGTTCCTTGCGCACGAATACGTCCGGGACGATGTACTGGGCAGTCGCGCTTGAGATCTGCGAGCCCGGGTGCGGATCGAGTGACTGGATGATCGCGACGGCGGCCGCGAGCTCGGCCTCGGACACCTTGAGAGCGCGGCGCAGGCCGTTGAAATCATGCGCGGCGAGGAGTTCGAGCTGGTCGTCGACGATACGCCGCGCGGTGTCCAGCCCGGACCAGTCCGCGTCGATCAGGGCGAGCTGGGTCCGCATGCATTCGCGCGGGTCGCGCGCGGCGATGCCCGGGGGGTCGAAGTGCTGGACCTGGTGGAGCACGACCTCGGCCTCGTCCGCCTCGATCTCGACGCCCTCGCGGGCGAGTCCGGCGATGATCTCCTCGAGCGGGTCGCCGAGATAGCCGTCGTCACGGACCGATTCGATGATGGCCGCGGCCACGATCCGGTCGCGATCGGCGAGGGCGCTGACGTGGAGCTGTTCGAGCAGGTGATCGCGCAGCGAATCGGCGCCGGCGCTCTGCGTCTCGAAGAAATCGCGGTCGTCTTCGCCCGACGCGACGCCGTGACCGGCCGCGCTCCAGGCGCTGGAGAAGTCTTCGTCGAGGCCGTTGCCGCTGCCGTCGACCGGGGCGTCATCGGTGCCGTTGGCCGGTTCCTGGGCCGTGAGCGTGCTGAAATCCTCTTCCGATTCGTGCTCTTCGCCGGCGCCGTCCTCGTCGGTCTCGAGCATCGGGTTGGACTCGAGTGTCTCCTGGATCTCGGTCTGCAGTTCAAGCGACGACAGCTGCAGCAGGCGGATCGCCTGCTGCAGCTGGGGTGTCATCGTCAGCTGCTGACCGAGTCGGAGCTGCAGAGTCTGCTTCATGGGGCCTGGCTTTGCCTCGCACCTGCGTTGACTTCATGGTACTGCATTTATGGCGCCGCATGCAGGAACCGTGGCCGTCCGATGGCCTGAAAAGCCGTGGCATGTCGGGGTTTTATCTGCTACAGGGTGAAATTCTCGCCCAGATAGACCCGGCGCACGCGCTCATCGGCCAGGATGGCGTCGGCGCCGCCGCTCGCGATCACACCGCCGTCAGAGAGAATATAGGCGCGTTCGCAGATGCCCAGGGTCTCGCGCACGTTATGGTCGGTGATGAGCACGCCGATCCCGCGCCCGGCGAGGTGCGAGACGATGCGCTGGATCTCGATGACCGAGATCGGATCGACGCCGGCGAAGGGCTCGTCCAGCAGCATGAAGCGGGGTTCGACCGCCAGCGCCCGGGCGATCTCCACGCGCCGGCGCTCGCCGCCCGACAGACTGATACCGACGCTGTCGCGGATATGGTCGATCTGCAGTTCGCCCAGCAGATCCTGCAGCCATTTGCGCCGTCCCGCGCGGTCCAGATCGCGGCGGGTCTCGAGGACGGCGCGGATATTGTCGGCGACCGTCATTTTGCGGAAGACCGACGCCTCCTGCGGCAGATAGCCGACACCGAGTCGGGCGCGGGCGTGCATCGGCAGTGGCGTCAGGTCGCGGCCGTCGAGTTCGATGCGCCCGCCGTCGGCGCGGATCAGGCCGACGATCATGTAGAAGCAGGTGGTCTTGCCGGCCCCGTTGGGCCCGAGCAGACCGACGACCTCACCGCTCGCCACCTCCAGCGAGATGCCGGTGAGGATTTCTTTCTGGCGGTAGCGTTTCGCGAGGTCGCGGATCAGCAGTTCACTCACGGCGAGTCGCTCCCGTCACCGTTGCCCGACTCCGGTTCGATCCGGATCTGTACGCGTCCCCCATCGTCACCGCGATCGCCTTCGACGCGTCCGCTGTCGGGCCAGTAGCGGATTTTGCCGGCGGCGAAGCGTTCGCCGTCGCGCTGGAGTTCGGCGTCGCCGGTCAGCACGATCAGCCCGTCGCCCGCGTCGTAGTCGATCGTGCGCCCGTGGGCGCGCACCATCTGACCCAGGTCGTTTTCCTGGCGGATGCGCGCGGGCTCGCCCTGTGCCTCGGCCCGTTCGACCGTGCCCGCCTGCGTGACAATGGCGACGCGATCGCCGGTCAGGCGCAGCGTGCCCTGTTCGAACACGACGTTACCGAAATACAGCGATTCACCGCTGGCGCGGTCGATCTCCGCCCGATCGGCCTCGATCGTCGCCGGTTGCTGGCGGTCGTCATCACGGGCATGGGCGGGGGCGCCCGCCAGCACGGCGATGACGAGGAGCGAACGGAGGATGTCAGCGCGTCGTTTGCGGTTCATAGCGGCCATTGACCTCTTGATGGAGTTCGACCACATCGCGGTCGAACCAGGCAGTCATCCCGGTGGCATCGATCCGCCACTCGCCGCCCTCCGCGGTGATGGGGCGATCGGTATCGGCTCGGCCGGCCCCCGTCAGCACGGTCAGGCGACTGGTCCGGATGGTCATGGGTGCTGCATCCGTCGGCAGTTGCCGCAGCACGACCTCGTTGATCAGATCGACGCGGTCGCCATCCGGGTTGGTCTTCGCCCGTGCCGCGGTCGCCCGCCACGGTGCGCCGTCCACGGGGCGGTAATCCAGGTCGGGGCGCTCGACCACCGCGGTCCGGTCGTCGGCGAAGCGCGTCATGCGTTCACCGTCGAGCCGATAGGTCGGTGCACCGGCCTGTTCGAAATGCCGCATGGTGAAGTCGACGAAATACGCGTCCGGCTCATGCGGCGTCGCATCGGCCTGTTCGCGAACCGGTCCAGTGCGCCGCAGCGTATCGACCCAGTACAGCCCGCTGGCGGCGGCGAGTACGAGGACGATCACAAAGATGCGGGTGAGGATGCGCACGGGTCACGCACTGCGGTATCGGGGCGCGGTCATTGCCCCGTATCCGCTTCCAGATAGCGCGCCAACCGCGCCTGCAGCGTCCCCTGGGCCGCCATGATCAATTCCGCGACTTCGCGGGCGGCACCGGCCCCGCCGGCCGCCTCGGTGACGTAGTCCGCGTACGCGCGGGTCATCGGCGTCGCGCTGCCGACGGCGATGCCGAGGCCGGCCCGCTGCATGGCGGGCAGATCCACCACGTCGTCACCGACGTAGGCGGCGGCCTCCGCGTCGATGCCGAGGCGATCCAGCAACTCGGCCAGCGCGTCGGCCTTGTCGGAGCGACCCTGCATGAGGTGGCGGATGCGCAGTTCTTCGGCCCGACGGCTCACGACCGTCGAGGTCCGCCCGGTGATGATCGCCAGATCGACACCGCTGTCCTGGAGCAGGCGCATGCCAAGGCCGTCATGGGTGTGGAAGGCCTTGTACTCGTAGCCGTCGTCGCCCAACACGACGCGGCCGTCGGTCAGGACGCCGTCGACGTCGAATACCGCCAGGCGCACGCGCCGCGCCCGTTCGATCACTGCGGCCGGCACCCGGCCGGATACGTCGCTCATGCGTTCGGTGCTCCCGTGATCGTATGCGCGACGGTCATAACACGCCCGCGCGCAACAGCGTATGCATATTGAGCGCGCCGGTCAGGCGCCCCGCGGCATCGACGACAAGGAGTGCGTTGATGCGCCGCTCCTCCATCAGCGCCAGCGCTTCCGCCGCCAGCATCTCGGGTCCGGCAGTGACGCAGGAGGCCGTCATGACGTCGTCGATCACCAGTGATTGGAGGTCGTTATGGTGGTCGAGCGTACGCCGCAGGTCGCCGTCGGTGAAGATGCCGGCGACGCGGCCGTCCTGGTCGACAATGGCCGTTGTCCCGAGGCCTTTCGTGCTCATCTCCACGAGCGCTTCGCGAAAGGGCGCGCCGAGCGGGGTGCGCGGCACCGCGTCGCCGCTGGCCATGATATCGCCCACGTGCAGCAGCAGGCGCCGGCCGAGGCTGCCCTGGGGGTGCGAGCGCGCGAAATCCTCGGCGGTGAAGCCACGGTTCTCCAGCAGGGCGATGGCGAGCGCATCGCCCATGGCGAGCGCCGCGGTCGTGCTCGCGGTGGGCGCCAGGCCGAGCGGGCAGGCCTCCTCGGCCACGCCGACGTCGATGTGGACGGTGGCGGCCTCGGCCAGCGAGGAATTCGGGCGGCCGGTCAGGGCGATCAGCGGGATGCCCTGGCGCTTGAGCAGTGGTACCAGGGTTCGGATCTCGGCCGTCTCGCCGGAATTGGACAGGGCGATCACGACATCGTCGGGCATGACCATGCCGAGGTCCCCGTGGCCCGCCTCGCCCGGGTGAACGAAAAAGGCCGGCGAACCGGTGCTCGCGAGCGTGGCCGCGATCTTGCCCCCGATATGGCCCGATTTGCCCATGCCGAAGACGACGATGCGACCCTCGCAGGAGAGCATGAGTTCACAGGCGCGGGTGAAATCCTCGCCGATCCGGTCGGCCAGCGCGGACACGGCGTTGGCCTCCGTGCGGATGACCGCGAGGCCGAGTTCGCGCAGGCGTTCGCGTTCGGCCGCGGATAGTTCGGGCGCGCGGGCGGGTGTGGCCATGGATTCCGGACTCCGGAGGGGACGGCGGTTCGCCCGACAGTGTAATGCAGGGACAGGACAAAGGGCCAAGGGCCAAGGGCTGAGGGCTGAGGGCTGAGGGCTGAGGGCTGAGGGAACGTAGGCTGGATTTGTGCGGTCCGCAGTGCGTAGGTTGGGTTGACGCAGGAAACCCAACGTGTCGAGCGCTCCATCGGCGACCGAACCTGATTCGCATCATCCGGCCTCGACCCGTTGGGTATCGCTGGCGCTCAACCCAACCTACGTTACTCAGCCCTCAGCCCTCAGCCCTCAGCCCTAAGCCCTTCCCTCTCAAAGCGTCATGAACAACCAACCCTCATAGCCGACGAAGGCGGTGAGCAGCAGCGCGCCTTCGACGCGGCCGATGCGGCCGCTGCGCCCGCGGCGGTGGAACAGGGCTGGCACCAGCAGCAGCGTGAGCGCGCACATCACCGGCAGGTCGCGCGTGAGGACTTCTGGCGGGATGGCGCCAGGCGCGATCAGGGCCGGCAGGCCCAGCACGGCGAGCGTGTTGAACAGGTTGGAACCGATGACGTTGCCGAGGACCAGGTCGTGCTCGTTCTTCAGGACGGCGGCCGCCGCCGCGGCCAGTTCCGGCAGGCTGGTGCCCACGGCGACGACGGTCAGGCCGATGACCAGATCGCTCACGCCGAGCGTCTCGGCGATATTGACACCACCCCAGACCAGCATGCGCGAACTCAGCATCAGCAGTATGAAGCCGATTACGAGCCAGAATACGGCTCGGCGCAGCGGCAGCGTGGCGGGGATCTGTTCGGTAAGTTCCGTCGTCAGCGGGTCGTCGCCCTCCTGCTGGCTGACCGCCTGGCGCAGGATAAACACCAGGGCGCCGGCCATGAGCAGGAGCAGGACGACCCCGTCGGCGCGACTGAAACTGCCGTCGAGCATGACCAGTACCGTGATCGCCGTCATCCCGATCAGCAGCGGCAGTTCGCGCGTGAGGATGTTCGAGGAACTGACCAGTGGCCGCAGGAGTGCGGATACGCCGAGGATCAGGGCGATGTTCGCGATGTTGGAGCCGACGGCATTGCCGATGCCGAGGCCGGGATTGCCCTGCCACGCGGCGAAGCCGGCCACGAGCATTTCGGGCGAGGAGGTGGCGAACCCGACGATCACCAGCCCGATGACGAGCGGCGATACACCGAGATCGCGGGCGGTCGCCGAGGCGCCCAGCACGAACCGGTCCGCGCTCCAGACCAGCAGGGCGAGGCCGAACACGACTGCGGCGATGGAAGTCAGCATGGGTTTTTGTCAGTCTCCGCTGCCGGTGTCGAACAGATCGTCATCTTCGTCCGAGAAGGGATCGAAATCGTCATCTCCCGCGCTCTCGCCGCCGCTGTCCGGCAGTGCTTCCGGCGGCGGGTCGCCGTCGTGGATCTGGTTGACGCGGCGCCGCAGCCACGCGTCGCGCGTATAGGCGTAGGGATCGACCGCCGCCGTGTCCAGCAGGCCGGTCGTGCCCAGCAGGCGCGCGCGCGTGTCGATAACCCGCAGCACCGTCAGGCCGACCTCCGTGGGCCCGTCATCAACGGCGTGGACAGGATCGTACGTGCTGTCTACCAGCAGCCCCGTGCCGTCACGCGCACTGCTCGGGCCGAGGAACGGCAGGACGAGATAGGGGCCGGCATCGACGCCCCAATAGCCCAGCGTCTGGCCGAAATCCTCGTCCTGGGGTTTCGCGCCCATCATGCCGGCGACATCGATCACACCGGCGATGCCGAAGGTCGTGTTGATCATGAGCCGGTTGGCGGTGATCACCGTGGCGCGCGGTTTGAGCTGGAGGGCGCTGTTGACCAGCACGCCCACGTCACCGAGATTGCGGAAGAAATTGCTGATGCCGCGGTTCACCGGTCGGGGCAGGACGGCGTTGTATCCGCGGGCCACCGGTTGCGCGATATTCCGGTCGAACACGTCATTGAAGGCGTGGACCCGTCGGTTGAGGGGTTCCAGCGGGTCGTTTGCCGCGCCGCCGCGTTCCGGGGCCGTGGCGCAGCCGGTGACGAGTACGCAGAGGGCGATGAGCGCCAGCCGGCGCGCGGTGCTGGTCTGGTCCATGAGTCGATCTGTCCGGTCGGGCGGATGGGCGGCCAACGGCCGCTCCGGCGTGCCGGCATCGTAGCCAATCCGGCCCCTCCGGCGCCAGCGGCGCGAACATTTATGTAGTCTGCGCCATGATAGACTACGGAACCTGATCACCCTTTAGTGATCGGACACGCTCGGCATTTGAACGGCCGGGAGTGCCTGTAGACCGATGGAGACCGATCGATGACGACTTTGTGGCGAGCAACCACGCGTGGCCTGGGCGTCCTGTTAGTGGGCGTGTTGCTGGTCGCACCCCTGAGTGCGGCCGCGAAACCGGACCCGCAAAAGGCCCAGGCCATGGTGCAGGACGTGACCGATCGGATGCTCGGGGTCCTGCGCAACGACCTCGACAAGGCCGACGACGAGGCTGAATTACTGCAGCGAAAGATGGACGAAATCGTCGCGCCCAGCCTCGATTTCATCACCATGACGAAGCTCGCGGTGGGCCGTCACTGGCGCGATGCCAGCGACGACCAGAAGCGGGCGCTGGTGACGGAATTCCGGGAACTGCTGCTGCGTACCTACGCCGAATCGCTGCGCGAGTACGACGACGAGCAACTTGAACTGCTGCCCCTGCAGCCCGGCGATCGGGATGATCGGGTCAAGGTGCGTTCCCGCGTTATCCAGTCGGATGGCCCCGAACTCGCGGTCAACTACAGCCTGCGTTTCCATGACGGCGATTGGAAGGTCTACGACATCGTCATCGACGGCATCAGCATGGTGACGAATTATCGATCGACCTTCTCGAACGAGATCCGCAGCAACGGCGTCGACGGTCTCGTATCGACCCTGCGCGCGAAAAACCGCAGGAACGAGGACATCGAGACCGGCTCGTAGGCGCCCGCCGCGGCGACGCCGGTCGCCAGCCGGACCGGCGAATCGGGCGGTACCAGTCATTGCCGATGGTGCGCATTTTTACCGTATAATCCGCCGTTTGTATCCGCGCCGCCCACGCGGAGCCCGCAGCGGCTTCGCCGGCCCCCGACGGGAATATCGATGGACAAGCTCATCATCAGCGGCGGCCATCCGCTTGAAGGCCAGGTTCGGGTGTCCGG
>Ga0136597_1000937_pt1 | contig 11558 bp, 10 predicted proteins | sample AntRauTorcE11898_FD_101385 | JGI IMG/M metagenome (GOLD analysis project Ga0136597, IMG submission 101385) | Saline lake microbial communities from Rauer Islands, Antarctica - Metagenome Torckler E11 #898 | ecosystem: Environmental > Aquatic > Non-marine Saline and Alkaline > Saline | place... | reverse complement strand
GCCTTCCAAGGCTGTGGTACCGCACCGAATCTCTGAAACCCTATGAGTGCGGCGCTATGTCCAGCTAAGCCACCCGGCCTCACCAGTTCGTAGTCCACTCCGGGACTTGAACCTTCTCATGTCATCGTGGTACGCGACCGGGTGCCAGTCCACTTCCTCGGGCGTTCGCGGACTCGGGGCCTGAGCGCGACGCGACCGCCCCACGGATTTAAGCCATCCTCTCGTGAAAGACGCGGCATGGACGTTCCGGGTATCGTGCAGGGAGAACTCGACGGCGAGGCGGTCGCCGCGAGCGTGTCACTCGGTAGCGAAGACGCGCTGTTCGTCACGCCGACGCGAACGCTCGTGTACCGCTCGGAGAGCCTCCTGAGCGACGAATCCGTCGAATCGTACCCGCACGACGCAGAGCGCGTCACCGTCAAGGACGGTCGACGGAAGACGCGCATCACGCTCACGTACAGCATCGACGGGGAACGCGACTTCTCCGTCCCCTCCAGTGCCGCCGACGACGTCCTCCATCCCGTGCTCGCCGGCGTGCTCAACGGCGCGGGCGTCACCGACCCCGGCGAGACGGTCGTGCAGACGTTCCGGTTCAGCGAACTGACGCTCATCGTGACGAGCGACCGCCTCCTGAAGCACGTCGGGAGCGCGGTCTGGGACGCCGACCACGAACAGTACCACTTCGAGGACGTCACCGGACTGGACTTCGAGGAGGGCAGCGTCGCGACCCAGATCGTCATCGAGGTCGACGGCCGCCCGCAGCGCATCAAGACGCCGAACGAGCACGTCGCGGTGGTTCGCGAGCGGTTGACGCAGGCGTTGTTGGCGTACTACGACGTCGACTCGCTGGCCGCGCTGAACGCGCTCGTCGACCCGCACGAGGACGCCCCCGAGTCATCGGGGTCGACGGTGGACTTCGGCGAGGGCATCGATCCGCTGGGGTCGAACTCCGGGTCGCGGCCCGCGGACACGAGCGGCGACCCGTTCCTGGACGACGAGAAGACCGAATCCCTCGACGCCGACCCCACCGACGGGCACGCTGGAACCGGAAGCCGTGGCGGGGACGCGGCCGGCGACGAGGACCCGCGCCGGCCCGTTTCCGGGAGGGGAGGCGCGGACGGTGGTTCGGAGGCGGACGCGGGCCGGCGACGCGCGGAGCCCGTGGACGACGACGACTCGCGTCACGGCCAGCCCGACGACGGCGACGGGACCGAAAGCCGGCGGCGTGCGGAGCCCGCCTCGGAATCGAGCGACGCGGCCGATACAGCCGATGCGGACGCTGGCGGTGCAGACACCCACAGTGGGACGGACGCGACGGCCGGCGCGCAGGCAAGTGCAGCCACGCCCGGCGACGCGGACACGACCGCCAACATTGACGCGGACACGACCGCCAGCGGCGACGCGGACACGACCACCAGCGGCGATGCGGACGGCGCCGTGACAGCGGACGACTCGTCAAGGCTACTGTCGACCGACGACGAAGCGGACGCGGACGCGGCGGGCGACGGCGCGGAGGACGCCGCGAGCGACGACGACGATGGCGAGTTCGCGGCCGCCGGATTCCAGCCCGCGACCGAGTCGGGCGTGTCCGCCGAGGACCTCGCGGACCGCATCGACGACCTGGAAGCACGCGTCGGAGCGCAGAACGAACTCCTGGAGCAACAGCAGGCGCTCGTCCAGCAACTCATCGAGGAGCTCCGCGAGCGCTGACCCCGCACGGGTGCGGCCCGCCGGTATTTCGAGCCGATTCCCGTCGAGCGACGGTCAGTCGTCGCGGCCCGTGACCTTCCGCACGCACTCCGAGCCGAACGGCCCGAGTTCGCCGGCGTCCAACTGGACGAAGTGCCCAGTGGACAGGCCGGTGCCGCAGCGACGACAGTCGTAGTCGCCGTCGCGGCGGACGACGTCGCTCGTCTGGGAGACGTACCCGCTCCCGGTCGTGTGGACGACGCCGTCCTCGCGCTCGATGACGCCTCGCATCTCGGCGGTGTCGAGGATCTCGCGGACGACCGACGGCGCGGTGCTGACGGTTTCGACGCGATCCATCGCGGTCGCGAGCGACAGCTCCGCGTCCTCCGCCTTCGCGAGCAACTCCACGCCCACCTCGACGGGGTCGCCGTTCACACCACCGACCACGGCGTCGTCCGGGTTCGCCGGGGCGTCACCCGCCGGACCCGCCCCGGTGTCGTCGTCCGAACCCGTCGAGGCGTCGTCGTCTGCCATCACTTCGAGTGCACGCCCGCGGGCAAAAAGCGTTGCGCGCACCGTGGACGCCGTCCAAGAGGCGTGACGAAGGACGAGAGCGTGACGGAGGGCGAGAGCGTGACGGAGGGCGAGAGCGTGGCGGAGGGCGAGGGCGTGACGGAGGGCGAGGGGAAAGACGTTCATGCACCCAGGGGGTAATCGGTGGTGATGCATCGTCGTGCCGCGGTCGGGGTCGCGCTCGTCGCCACGGTCGTCGTGGCGTCCCTCGCGGCGTCGCCGAGCGCGACGCTGTCGGCGCTCGACGCGGTCGCCGCCGATCCGGTCGCGTTCGGCGTGGCACTCGTCGCCCTCTACCTCCTCCGGCCGCTGGTCGCGTGGCCGACGACGCTCGTCTCCGTCGTCGTCGGGTACGGGTACGGCGTCGCGCTCGGTATCCCCGTGGGGCTCGCCGGCGCGGTCGTCACGTCCATGCCGGCGTTCGCCGCCGGCCGGTACTTCGGTGACGGCGACGAGAACCCGCTGTCGTGGGTCGCACCCGGCGAGCGGTTCCTCGACGCCGCACGCTCGTACTTCGACACCACCGGCGGGTTCCGTGGCGTCACCGCCGCCCGACTCGCCCCGCTGCCCGCGGACGCCGTCACCGCGACCGCCGCGATGACCGGCGTCTCCCTGCCCGCGTTCGCCGCCGCGACCATCGTGGGGGAGCTCCCGTGGACGATTGCGGCCGTCCTCGTCGGCAGCTCGCTCGCCACGCTCTCGACGGACGGCCTCGTCGCGGTCGACGCACGCCTCGTCGCCGGCCTCGCCATCGCCGCCGCCATCGTCGTCGCCGGCCCACTCTACCGCCACGTTGCTGTAAGCGACTGAATCGGTTCACGTCGACGCCGCGCTCGTGCCGCGATCTACGGCGGCGTCACTCGCGCTGCAGGTGGAAGGTGTCCGCGCAGTCCATGACGACGCCGTGATTCGGGCAGACGTACTTGCAGTGCCGTCGGTACAGGGTGGCGTCGCACATTGGGCACGAGCGGCCGCCGGCGGCGTTCTCGGCCGCAGTCGAACCGTCCGCGTTCTCGGTCGCAGTCGAACCGTCCGCGTCGTCGGTCATGGCGTGTACTTCCGGCTACGCTGGCTTAACGCTCCGGGTCGGTGCGTGCGCTGGCGACGATGGCGAGGATGGCGAGGCCGCTGGCGGCAGTGATGACGACGCCGGGGCCGGGGAGGAGCCACGGGGTGAACGCGGTCTGGATGGCGGTGTCGGCCGCAACTGCGAACGCGCCGGCGCCGACGAGCGCGCTGGACGCGGTGGCGGCTCGGCCGTCGCGGGCGACGAGGACGGCCATAGCGAGGACGGCGAGCGGGAGCGTCGCCATCCCCCACGTCTCCAGGCCCAAGCGCTGCCCCGGGTAGTAGACGGCCGCAGCGACCCCGTCGTAGAACGGGTTCGCGAGGAGCCACGGCGGGACCGCACCGACCGCGACGCCCGCAAGTGCGACGGCGAGTAGCCGCTCGGTCCGCGAGCCGATTGCGGCGAGCAGTCGATCCGTCCACGAGCCGAGCACGGAGCGCGGCCGGTTCGTCCGCGGGTCGGTCACGGGCCGACGTCCGTGCGGCACGGTCGTGAACCTTCCCCCGACCGCGCCGCGACACGCCTTTCCGGGTTCACGACCAACGCTCTCGCATGAACCCGCTGTCGTCCCTGAAGCGCCTGTTCGGTCGCGGCGACGACGACGACGCTGACGCGGACGCGAGCCGGCCGCGCGAGCTCGCCGCCGAACTCGTCGACGCGAACCCGAACGTCGACCTCGACTACACGCCCACGTCGCTGCACGCGCTCGACGAACTCGCGGTCGAGGTCGTCGCCGACCGCGAGGCCGCCGTCGCCAGAGCCGCAGAGTCGGCGGAGGCGGGAATCGCGGTCGGCGACCCTTCCGGCGACGCCGCCGCGGACGTCGAGGCGGTCGACGACCCCACCGGCGACGCGGCCACGGACGTCGAGGCGGTCGACGACCCCACCGACGACGCGGCCACGGACGTCGAGGCGGTCGACGAGACCATCCGACGCATGGGTGCGTACCTCGGTGAGACGTTCGTGCGCGCGTACGGCGGCGAATGGGCGTTCGACGAGCGAGCGGGCTGGGTCGTGGAGTTACCGGCTACGCACCACGGGGAGGCGCTCGTGTTGACGGTGCCGAGCGTGCTCGGTGACGTGTTCGAGGGCGAGTCCTCGTTCGCGGTCGTGCACGACGTGTTCGCGAGCGAGCTCGACGTCGACGCGCCGGAGCTGGCCGAGGACGACGACCCAGCCGCGCCGACGGACCCGCGCGAGGAGCCGGCGCCCGCGGACGTCGTCGCGACGTTCGACCGCCTCGGCGCGGAACTCGCCGCCGAACACGAGGACCTGGACTTCTCGCCCGCATCCCTCGGAGCGCTCGACGACGTCGCGCGCCGCGTGCGAGAGGAGCAGTCGGTTGCACTCGACTCGGAGCGAGAGGGGCAGTCGGGCGCGTTCGACCCGGATCGCGACGACCTCGACTTCTCGATCGGTGGGCGCACGGACGCCGTCGCCGGGTACTTCGCGGGCGTGATCCGGACGCACCACACGGCGGAGTACCGCGGGGAGCGCGCGGGGACGCTCGTCGTCGAGGGTGCGACGCGGCAGGCGACGCTCGAACCGCGGGCGCTCGCCGCGGCCGCGGCCGCAGACGAGACGAGTTTCGAGACGCTGTACGAGAACCTCCGCGCGGACCTCGGCCTCGGCGACGACGAGTAAACCGGTTCGAGTTTGGCGCGGAGTGAGTCGGTTCGACGTCGACGCCGAGCGACCTCGTTCGACCGCGAGGAATCGAGCGTCAGACCTCGACGAGAACTTTGACGGCGTCGCGTTCGTCCATCGCGCGATAGCCTTCGGGGACGCCGTCGAGGTCGACCGTCTTCGTGAACACGGGCGACGGGTCGAGCGTTCCCTGGAGGACGTCCGCCATGAGATCCTCGACGTACGCGCGAACGGGCGCGACGCCGCCCTCGATGCCGACGTTCTTCGAGAACGCCGTCCCGAGGAATTCCGCGTCGTCGACGTCCTCCGGAACGCCGACGTACCCGACGGTGCCGCCGGGGCGCGCGACCTCGACCGCGGTGTCCCACGAGGACTCCGCACCCACGCACTCGAGCACGTGGTTCGCCCCACCGTTCGTCAGGTCCGTAGCTGCCTCGACCGCCGCCTCGCCGCGCTCGCTCACGACGTCGGTCGCACCGAACGACTCGGCGATGTCGAGGCGGTCCTCGTGGTGACCCATCGCGATCACGCGCTCGGCTCCCAGTCGCTTCGCGGCGAGGACGCCACAGAGCCCGACCGCGCCGTCCCCGACGACGACCGCCGTATCACCGGCCTCGACGCCCGCGCTCACCGCAGCGTGATGCCCCGTGCACATGACGTCAGTCAACGGCAGGAGCGATTCGAGGACGTCCTCGTCGTCCGCGTACCGGTCGGGGACGCGCACGAGCGTCCCGTCCGCCGTCGGACATCGCACCTTCTCGCCCTGTGCGCCACCGTTCGCGCCACTCCAGCCGTCGCCGTTCACGCACGAGGTGTGCAGGCCCTTCCGACAGAACTCGCACTCCCCGCAACTGATCGCGAACGGCGCGAGCACGCGGTCGCCGGGGCGCACGCTCGTCACGTCCTCGCCAACTGCCTCGACCACCCCCATCGGTTCGTGGCCGACGCGAGTGCCCGCGTCGTAGTCACGATACCCGCGATAGAACCAGAGATCCGAGCCGCAGACCGCCGTATGCGTCACGCGAACGATCGCGTCCGTCGACGACTCCAGTTCCGGCTCCGAGACCTCCTCCACGCGGATGTCGCGCTCGCCGTGATAAACTGCTGCTCGCATACCCGATCGTTTCGCGGGCGCGAACAAAAAGCCGCGAGTCCCGGAACCGCCCTCAGTACTCGAGCGCGTCCTCGCGGAACCTCCGCCAGCACTCGAGCGCGTTGGTGCGGACTACGTCAGCACTCCGACCAGCCGCAGGACTCGCAGGTCTTGCAGCCCTCGGAGTACGCGAGCGACAGCGACCCGCACTCGGGGCACTCGGGGCTCTCCCCGGCCGCGATCAGGTCGTCGACCGCGTCACTCGTCGTGTCCTCGCTCGGTTCACCCTCAGCGGGCGGACTCGCCGGCTCGCCTTCCGCGGGCGGGCTCGGACTCGACGACGCCGACGCGTCCGCGGCCGTCGCCCCGCCGTCGGGCTTCGTCGCGTCCGCGTCCGCCTCGCCGCCGGCAACCTCGTCGCCGGCGGCCTCCTCGAGCGTCGCCTGCTCGGGGTAGGGCTTGTCGATGTCGTCGTCGAGGTACCGCCGCATCGCGGTGCCGATCGCGTCCGGGATCGACTGGATCTGCTCGCCGCGATCCCACGCCACCTTCGGGGACCGCGTCCCGCAGAGCTCGTCCACGATCTCGTTCGGGTCGACGCCCGCCTGCAGCGCGGTCGAGACGACCTTCCCCAGGGACTCCGTGAAGGAGTTCGTGAACCCACCGGAGTGCCCGATGTTCGCGAACACCTCGAACGGCTCGCCGGTGTCCGGGTCCTCGTTGATCGTGACGTACAGCTTCCCGTACCCGGTCTTCACGCGCTGACTGACGCCCCGGAGGGCGGCCGGCCGGTCGCGCTTCTGGCGGCGGTCGCCGTCCACTGCCGCGAGCAGCGACGCCACCTCGTCCTCAAGCGCGGCCTGCACGTCGTCGTTCCCCAGGAACGCCTCCACGCCACCGAAGACCTCCTCGATCTGTTCGACGAGCGCCGCCGCCGCCTCGCTCTCGTCCGCGAACTCCTTGTTGTCCGCGCGCGTCGTCAGCACCTGCTTGCTGCGGGTGCCGTCGCGATACACCGTGACGCCCTTCCCGCCGTTCTCGTAGATGTAGCGGTACACCTCGTCCATGTCCTCGGGCAAGGCGTCGTTCGGGAAGTTACACGTCTTCGAGATCGCGGAGTCCACGCCGTCCTGGCACGCACACTGCACCGCAGCGTGATCCTTCCCTTCGAGGTCCGACGTCACGACGAACAGTTCGCCGATCGCGTCCGGCACCGTCTCCAGGCCGTCCACGCCGTCGAACGCGTTCGACGCCATCTGCTCCTGGGCCTCCTCCTTCACGGCGTCGACGTCGATGTCGTTCGCCTCCAGCACGCGCAGGAAGTAGTCGTCGAACTCGACGAGCATCTCGTCGCCCTGCACGTCGTCGCTGACGTTCTTGTAGTACGCGACGTTGTAGATCGGCTCGCACCCACCAGTGGTGTTCCCGACCATGCTCGTCGTCCCCGTCGGCGCGATCGTCGTCGTGTTGTGGTTCCGGATCGGGAACCCGTCAGTCCACTCGTCGGCGTCCAGACCGGTGTGGTGCTCGAACCACTCCTCGTACTCCGTCGGGTTCGCGTACTTCGAATCGTCCCAATCCGCGAACGAGCCACGGTCCTGAGCGAGTTCGTAACTCGCCCACTTGGACTCGTGGTTGATGTGCATCATCAGTTGGCTCGCGATCTCGTTGGACTCCTCGGAGCCGTACCGCATCCCGAGCTGGATGTACAGCTGCGCGAGCCCCATGACGCCCAGGCCGATCTTTCGCATCTCGCGGACCTTCTCCTCGATCTTCGGCACCGGGAAGTCGCTCATGGTGACGACGTTCTCGAGGAACCGCGTACCGAGCCTGATGCGGCGGTCGAACTCCTCGAAGTCCACGGCCTCCTCGAGGAACGAATCGACTGCCGACTCCAGGTCCGCGTAGTCGTCACCGTGCTCGTCGTACCAGACCCGCCAGTCTGGAGCATCCAAATCAGCGAGGGTACTCAGGTTAATGTGTCCAAGGTTACACGCCTCGTATTCTTCCAAAGGTTGCTCGCCGCAGGGGTTAGTTGCCAGAATCCTGTGTTCAGGATTCTCTTCGACGTCGAAGGAGTGCTGCTTGTTGACGCGTTCGAGGTAGATGACGCCGGGTTCGCCGTTCTCGTGTGCGCCCTCGATGACGTCGTCCCACATCGCTTGCGCGGGCACGGAGAGCACTTCGCCGACCTCGACGTGCTCGCCGAGCCCGAACATGTCGTACAGTTCCTTCGTCTCCGCGGTCGCGACGTGCGGCTCGCCCGTGCGGGGGTTCGTGAAGGTGAACTCCTCGCCGGCTTCGAGCGCGTCCATGAAGTCGTCGGTGACGCCGACGCTGATGTTGAAGTTCGACAGGTGGCCCTCGACGGCGTTCCGCAGGTGCTTGGGGACCTTCCCGTCGTCGTCGATGAGTTCACGCGCCTCCTCCAGGGCGTCAGCGAACGAGTTGTGCGTGTAGTCGTCCGGGTCGTTCAGACGCAGGCTGTGCGCGAGACTGAGGTCCTTGTTCTTCGCGTGGATGAACTGGATGACGTCCGGGTGACTGATGCGCATCACGCCCATCTGTGCGCCGCGACGCGCCCCACCCTGCGCGATCGTCTCGCACATCTGGTCGTACGTCCGCATGAACGTGATCGGGCCGGAGGCGATACCGCCGGTGGACCCGACGGGGTCGCCGTACGGCCGCAATCGCCAGAATGCGTACCCCATGCCGCCGCCGGACTGGAAGACCTGCGCGGCCTCCTTGGCGGTCTGGTGGATGTCGTCGATGTCGTCCTCGGGCGAGTCGACGAAACAGGCCGAGAGCTGCTGGAGTTCGTCGCCCGCGTTCATGAGCGTCGGGGAGTTCGGCATGAACGACAGGTTCTCCATGAGGTCCTGGAACTCGCCGGCCTTCTCCTGGACGTGCTCGCGCACGCCGTCGGGGAGTTCGGGCACGACCGTGTCGTACGCGAACTTGTTGGCGTTGTACACGGAGAGTTCCGTCGTCGCGTCGTCCTCGACGGTCGTCCCCTTCCCGAAGACCTCCGCGGCGAGCTCGTCGCGGCGCGGGTGCTCGGGCTTGAGCTGGTCGGGGGAGACCTCGACGGTCACGCCCCGGTTGTCGGCCTCGTAGACGGCTTCGGCGAGCGCGATGTTCTTCGCGACGCGCTCGAAGAGGTCCTCCTGCTGCTCGATCAGTTCCCCGTTCGCGTCCTTCCGGAGGTAGCGCGCGGGCAGAATGTTGTGGTAGGCGTTCCCCGTGAGGCGGTCCTCCATGGTGTCGCCCTCGGTGCGCTTGATCGGGAGATCGACCTCGTCCGCTCCGACGTTCGAGCGACTCATCGCGTCCCCTCCCCGCCCGCAACCACGCGCTTGCGGGCCTTTTCGGCGGCTATAGATTGTGTCATATGCATCGTTCGAGACGAAGATTCGGTACACGCGACGGTACCATAAATGGTCGGATTTACACTCCTCTTGATGTTGTGAAACTCTGGTTTAGTTACGGGGCCGTCGCTACCGAGCACTCGAGATCATCTCTATTCCACGGTACGGACGGGACCGACTTGAACCCTCTCAAACCGAAGTGGAAGTGAACCGCGGTCGGGTCGGCACGGCGTCTTCGGCCTCCATCTCTTGCCCACAAGCTTATGCCTGCGGTGGGACTGGACTCGGGTATGCTCCCATTACAGGTCGCGTTCGGGTTCAGCGGGCTCGCGCTCGCGATCCTCGCGCTCGTCGTGCTCGTCGTTCTGGTACTGCTCGTGCGGGTCGCGGTCGCTATTGCGATCCGCGTCGGCATCGTCGCCGCGGTCGTGCTCGGCATCCTGTACGGGCTGAACGTCGCGATCGGCTTCGACCCGCTTGGGCTCCCGGGCGTCACGTTCGTCGACGCTGCCGCCCTCCTGGCGTAGCGACGTCCTACTGGTCTCGACCGCGGCACGAACCGACGTAGTTCGACGCGCCCGGCCCAACGCAGTTCGACCCGCTCGCGACGCGACCCGACCAGTTCGGCCTGCTCGCTACGCGACTCGACCAGTTCGACGCGCTCGTGACGCGGTCCGGCCGCACCGTCCTCAGTTGACGAGCGATAGGAAGTTCTCGACGACGTCGTGCCCGACGCCCGTGAGCACGCTCTCCGGGTGGAACTGAACGCAGGAGATGGGATGCTCGCGGTGTCGGACGCCCATCACGAGCTCGCGGTCCCCGCCGTCGGCGGCGACGTCCGCGGTCGCGGCCTCGGACGCGTGGTCGGTCGTCGCCGACACCGCGAAGCACTCGGGGACCTCGCTCGCGACGAGCGAGTGGTAGCGGCCCGCCGAGAACCCCTGGTCGAGGCCCGCGAACACGCCCTCGCCGTCGTGATCGATCGGCCACGCCTTCCCGTGCACCGGATCGGGCGCCCGCCCGATCGTCCCGCCGTACTCGTACACGGCCGCTTCGAGCCCGAGACAGACGCCGAGCGTCGGCACGCTCGGGCTCACGTCCCGGAACACGTCCATCGTCACGCCGACGTCCCGCTCGTTCTTGGGGTGCCCCGGACCGGGCGACACCACGATCGCGTCCGGGGCGAACGCCCGCACGTCGTCGACGCTCGCGGTGTTGCGCACGACCTCGACCGCGACGTCCTCGGACTCGTGTGTCGCGAGCAACGACGACTCGACGTACTCGACGAGGTTGTACGTGAACGAATCGAAGTTGTCCACGAACAACACCCTCATCGCGACACCTCCGGCTCCGTAGCGGAACGTCCGGCTCCCTCCCGGTCGTCGGACGCGCCGCCCTCGTCCGCGCACTCGCCGTCGGTCGAGGCCTCGATCCGTTCGAGCGCGTCCAGCACGCCCTGCATCTTCTGTTCGGTCTCGTCGTACTCGCTCGCGGGGTCGCTGTCCGCGACGATACCTGCGCCCGCGCGGACGCTGACGCGATCGTACTCGCCTTCGTCCTCGACGGTCGCGGTGCGGATGACGATGGCGACGTCCGCGTCGCCCGTCCACGAATAGTACCCGACTCCACCGCCGTAGACGCCGCGAGGGTCGTTCTCGAGCGCGTCCACGACCTCCATCGCGCGGATCTTCGGCGCGCCCGAGAGCGTTCCCGCGGGGAAGCTCGCGCGCGTCGCGTCGAACGCATCGTAGGACTCCGTCCGACGGGCCTCCGAACCGCGTTCGGAGACATCGCTGTGCGGAGCGAGTTCGCCCGTGACGGTGGACTCGATGTGCTGGACGTGACTGTACTTCAGGACGTTCATGAACTCCGCGACGCGCACGCTCCCCGACGCGGAGACGCGGCGCACGTCGTTGCGCGCGAGGTCGACGAGCATCGTGTGCTCGGCGCGCTCCTTCGCGTCAGCGAGCAACTCGCCGGCGAGCGCGCGATCCTCGACGGGGCTGTCGCCGCGCTCGATGGTGCCCGCGATCGGGTTCGCGACCACCTCCGAGCCGCGCACGGAGACGAGCGTCTCCGGGCTCGCGCCGACGACGTCCAGGTCGTCGTGCCCGAGCAG
>Ga0136597_1000931_pt1 | contig 11610 bp, 12 predicted proteins | sample AntRauTorcE11898_FD_101385 | JGI IMG/M metagenome (GOLD analysis project Ga0136597, IMG submission 101385) | Saline lake microbial communities from Rauer Islands, Antarctica - Metagenome Torckler E11 #898 | ecosystem: Environmental > Aquatic > Non-marine Saline and Alkaline > Saline | place... | reverse complement strand
GGGCTCCATCTGCTCGACGATCAACTGATAATCGCCGCGGGCCTCGTACAGGCTGACCCGCGCGCGGGCCCGGACCTGCATCCCGGCGTCCGGGCGGAAGTCCATCAGGCGGTTGCGGCCCCGGAACATAGCGCAGCGCACCTGCGCATCGCGGTCCTTGAGGGAGAAGTAGAGGTGGCCCGACGCAGGTCGGGCGATGTTCGACAACTCGCCCTCGATCCAGACCGCCCCCAGGCCGCCCTCAAGCAGATCCCGCACGGTGCGGTTGAGCTCGCTGACCGTGAATACGTGGGGACCTGAATCAGTCGGTGCCGTGCCGGGACGAGTTGCCATTCACTGGTTTCCCTGGGGTTGACTGGACCGGCGGCACCGATGCGCCGCTTCATGGCCGGCCCCGTGTGCCGGGGCCGCAGGACCGCCGGGGGGAACTGGTACGCCCGCGTCGCGCTGCGTACAATCCGGGGCCGCCCGCGCGTCCGCTTATATAATCAGGAACCGCCCATATTAACGCCGATACCGCCATCGACGAGAGCGATCCATTGATCTCGGTGGAAGGGCTGACCCACCGTTATCCGGGAATGGAGCGCGATGCCCTGCACGCGGTCGATTTCCAGGTCGCGCGCGGCTCGCTTGCCGGTCTGCTCGGACCCAATGGCGCCGGCAAGAGTACATTGCTGGCGATCCTCAACGGGGTCACTTCCCTGCAGCAGGGACGCGTATCCGTAGCCGGGCGCACGCCCGCGGATCGGGGCTGGCTGAAATCCGCGAGCTCGCTCGTCCCGCAGGCCTGCGCTTTTTACGGCACCCTGACCGCGCGCGAAAACCTCGCGTTCTTCGCCGGCGTCCACGGCGTGAGGGGAGACCGATGGCGCGACGGGCTCGAGTACTGCGTCGAGGTCGCCGGGCTGGGAGGGGTCCTGGACCAACGGGCGGCAACACTCTCCGGCGGGCTTCAGCGGCGGCTGAATCTGGCTATCGGCCTGATCAATCGTCCGCACATCCTGTACCTGGATGAGCCCACGGTCGGTGTCGACGCCGAGTCCCGGCGGTGCATAACCGGCGCGATCGCGACGCTGCGGCGCGATGGCACGACGATCGTCTACACCTCGCATTACATGGAGGAAGTCGAGGCGCTCTGCGATCACCTGACCGTCATCGATCAGGGGCGCACGGTCGCCGCCGGTGCGACGGATGATCTGCTCGAACGTTTCGGCGGGACCTCGATGCTGGTGACGCTGCGCACGATCCCCCCCGCGGCCCTCGATGAAGTGCTGCAGCCCTGGTCGCCGGTATGGCTCGACGCGCGCCGGGTGCGCCTGGAGGCCACCGACACTGAAGCCGCTACCGCGATCATGCGCGCACTGGATAGCGAGGGCGTAGCGATCGAGCGGGTCCGTTACGGGGTCGAGCGGCTGGAGGATGTCTATCTGCGCCTGCTTCGGCACGGAGGGACGACATGAAACGGCTGGTGGTCGCCGCCTGTGCGTACAAGGAGATGCTGCTCCTGTGGCGCGATCCGCAGACCCTGCTGCTGCTGTTCCTGATGCCGGCGGTCTTCATCCTCGTCATGTCGCTGGCGCTGCAGGACCGATTCGAACAGGGCGGCGGTACGGTCGCCACCGTGCTGGTGGTCGACGCCGACGACAGCAGCAGTGCGAAAACCGTGATCGAGTCACTGCGACGCAATGAGGGTTTTGAAGTGGCCGAACTCGAGGCGGCGATCGACGACGACGCGCTGCAGGAGCGGATCCGTGCCCGGGATGCCGGCTTTGGCCTGCGCATCGACGCCGGTTTCGAGGAAGCCGTGTACGCCGACGGAGGGGCGCCGGCAAGCCATGTCCATATCCGCGTGGCCCCGAAGATCGATCGGCAGCGTGAGGCCCTGCTGTTGGCCGCCGTCCGTCAGGGGCTTGGGCAGGCCCGTATGGAGGCCCTGTCCGACCGGCTCGCGCCGCTGGTCGAGTTCGACGCGGGCGGTATCGGCGCCGAACTCGACGTCGCCTACCTGTACGGTGGCGAGCGCGAGGGCGCGGCCCCGTCCTCCGTACAGCAGAATGTGCCCGCCTGGCTGGTCTTCGGTATCTTTTTCGTGGTCATCCCGTTGTCGAACACGATGATCCGCGAACGCCAGTCCGGTACCGAGCAGCGCCTGCGCACGACGCCGGCCGATGCGGGCTCGATCCTGGCCGGGAAGCTGCTTCCGTATTTCGCGCTGAATCAACTGCAGGCGGTGGCGATGTTGCTGGTTGGCCTGTGGCTGGTACCGGCGCTCGGCGGCGCCGCGCTCGAGATCGCCGGTGTGCCCGTGGCCACTCTGTTGCTGATGGCGGTCGCCGTGAGCGTGGCGGCCCTCGGCTATGCACTGCTGGTGGCGGCGCTCTCATCGACCACCGAACAGGCGGCGATGCTCGGCGGCGGCGGCAATATTATACTGGCGGCGATCGGTGGCATCATGGTGCCTGAATTCGTCATGCCGCCGGCCCTCCAGGCCCTTACCCGGCTGTCGCCGATGGCCTGGGGCCTCGACGGATTCCTTCTGGCTTTCCTCGAGCGTGCCGGACCGGTCGAAGTCCTGGGTTATGCCGGTGCGCTGATCGCCTTCGGAGTGGCCGGTGTCGCACTGGCCGGATGGCGCCAGGGGCGCCGCAGTGAGTGAACGACGGGATGAAGCGATGACCGGGACGACGACGGAAGATCTGAATGAAGCGCTCAAGACGCTGATCGTCGAGGAATGCGACAAGGATGTGCCGCCGGAGAGCATCGGGGACGATGATGTCCTGATTGGCGGTGCGCTGGATCTGGATTCGCTCGACGCACTGCAGATCTGCATCGCGGTCCAGAACCGCTACGGCGTGCGGATCAAGGCAGGGCCGGAGGCGCGCCGTGCGCTGGAGAGCGTCAATGCGCTCGCCCGGACCATCCGCGAGCGTCAGCCGGCCACCTGATGCACGCGTTCCTGCGGATGAAACCGGTTGGAATCGATCGCCCTGCGGATGCCCGGGGTCACCGATGAGGCGTGCCTGGTTCATCGGCGGTGGCGCCCATACGGCGCTGGGCACGGATCTGGCCGCCGCCGTTGGCGCGCTGGAGAAGATCTCCGAACCCGAGCGCGTGCCGCTTCAGTACGGCGATACGCTCGATGAGATTCCCTATCGTCTGCTCGCGGGCCGGCCGCTCGAGCGCCTTGAGGAGCGGCTGTACGACGTCCTGGCGGGCGTCATCGAACGCGCGCTCGACGAGGCCGCGATCAGCGCCGATGAGCGGCTGCGCATGGGGCTGTTCCTCGGCAGTTCGTCGGCCGACGTATCTGTGTCGGAGGCCCGCTTTCGCCGGGAACTCGCGGAATCGGACGATGCGATTGCCCTGATCGCAAGCAACAGCATCGCCAATCTCGCCCTGCATCTGCGGCGACGCTTCGGACTGCGGGGGCCGGATTACAGCTTCAATACCGCCTGTACGGCGAGCGCGAATGCACTCGTGACGGCATCGGACATGATCGCCCGGGGGCGAATCGAGAACGCGCTGGTGGTCGGTGTCGAACTGTTCAACGTGGTCACCGCGGCCGGCTTCCAGAGTCTCGGGCTGCTGGCGCCGGGGAACATGCGGCCGTTCGACCGTGACCGCGATGGACTCACGCCCGGCGAAGGCTGTTCCGCACTGGTCCTTTCGGCGCGCCAGCGCTCATCCGATGACCTGTATCTCCGCGGTTCGGCAACGCTCTGCGACACCTACAGCATGTCGACCACCAATCCCGATGGCTCGACGGTCGCGACGGTGATCGAACGCGCGCTCGAACGCGCCGGCGTGTCGTCTGCGGAGATCGCCGCGATCAAGGTGCACGGTACGGCGAGCCTGCATTCGGACGAGGCCGAGGCGGCGGGGATGCAGGCCGTGTTCGATCCGGTGCCGCCGATCTTCGCGCTCAAGCCGCATCTCGGCCATACGCTTGGCGCCTGCGGCCTGAACGAACTGCTCCTGTTCCGGGCCGCGATGGGGCAGGGGGTTCTGCCGGGGACTCCGGGGATCGCGTCGGCGGATCGCAGCGATTCCGGGCTGGCCCTCAATCAGCACAACTGCGACATCGGGCCCGGCCACTTCATGCTCAACTACTTCGGATTCGGCGGCAACAATACGTCGCTGATCGTTTCCAATGTCGATTGAATACGCCCCGCGCGAGGTCTGGATCCGCGGCACCGGCGACTACCGCGAGCCGGTCGAGGGCGATACGCCGCCGCGCCTGAAGACGCTCGTCCAGGAATCGCTGGGCGTACCCGTACGACGGATCGGGCGTTTCATCCAGCTCGCGCTGATCGGTGCGGGCCGCTGCGCGGGCTCGCGCTCGCCGGGGCGCGACACCGCCGTCTACATGAGTTCGGCACGCGGCGATCTGGAAACGACGCTGGACGTGGTGGAGACGCTGTTCCGGTATGGCATGCCGCCGATGCCGCTCAGTTTCGTCAACACCGTCAGTAACGCACCGTGTTACTACGTCGCCCGCCACTTCGATCTGGCCGGGCGCAGCAACTTCGTCTGCAGCCGGAGCTTCGCGTTCGAGTCGGTGCTCGATCTGGCACTGCTCGATATCGAGTCCGGGTATATGGATTCCGCCCTGGTGGGTTCGGTCGATATCGCGACCAGCCCGGTTGCATACCATCGGCGCCGCCTGCAGATCGGCCGCGACGAACCGATCGCCGAGGGCAGTCACTGGCTTTGGCTGCATGCGGGCGAATGCCCGGAAGACGCGATCGGCGAACTCGTTGCCGCGCGCGAATTCGGCGATCGCGATGAGCTGATCGAGTGGCTTTCCGCCCAGCCGCTGCCGATCCCCGACACGTGCCTGGCCGCCGGCCAGTTCGCCGCGCGCGAAGATATTGCCGCCGTGCGCCAGGCAACCGGCATCGAACGCCGCTTCGAGCCGCCGAAGTCGCCGGGCTACTACGACAGCCAGAGCGGCGGCACCATCAACGCCTTCCTCCACCACGACCGCCAACGCTGGCTCGTCCACATCAACGGCGAAATCGACGGCGCCCGCTGCACGGCCACGATCGTCAGGCGTCTGGATCAGTCGAGCTGAAGCGGGCGAGATCGGGGAAAAGTCAAAGGCGTTCTCTCGCAGAGCCGCGGAGTGCGCTGAGAGAAGGTCAAAAGCGGTTTCTCGCCAAGACGCCGAGCGCGCCAAGAAAGGCGAAAAGAAAGGTAAATAAGTGGGATCTATCCGGGAGTTGTCATCCACGTAGCCGGATAGACCCGCAGGCGAAATCGGGAGTCGACGTCCCGTATTACGGCATAGCCTCCATACGGATTTCCTGCCTGCAACGCAGTAGATCCATCGCTACACCACTCATTTTGTATGGCTTGAGACCTTTTTTCGATTTTCCTTGGCGCGCTCGGCGTCTTGGCGAGAAACCGCTTTTGACTTGCTTTCTTTTGAATTCTCCGCGCCTCTGCGAGAGCCGCCTTTGACTTTCAGCCTCCGGGCACCTGACCGAGCGTCAGGAAGCGGTAGCAGTCCGGGCGGAGCGGCTGCCGTAGTCGCGCAGGAGTTTCCAGACTTCGGCCTCGCGGTCGGCGCAGTCGCGGAGGACGTCGGCGAGGCCGGCGACGTCCATTTCGCTCCTGCGCCTCGAGACCCGCGTGGCGTGCACGGCGAATTCGCGCCACCCGTCGCCGGCGGTCGTGAGCGACTGCGCGGCCTCGGCGAGGCGGTCGTCGCCGAGGGTGTCGGCGGCCTCCTGCAGGAACGACGCGTAGACGAATCGGAAGCCGGCGCCGCCGGTTCCGATTTCCTCCTGCATGCGCACAATATGCGCCAGATACAGCGGCAGGCGACGGCGGCCGTCGTGCGTGCGCGTGCTCTTGATCAGGTTGTTGGCGAGATAGCGGATCCCGCGTATACCGATAATCGGCAGTGGCGAGCGGTTCATGATGCGTTCGTTCGCCTTGATCGCCTGCGGCAGGACGCGCTCGTAATCGATCGTCTCGGGGATGTGCTCGGGGTAGTAGAGCATGCCTTTGGCGGCCATCGCGCCGCGGGTGAAGCGCGCCTTGCGCAGGTCGGCGCTCGGGCAGCGGACCGGCTCTTCGAACACCGGGTCACTGATCAGGTAATCGTCGCCGTCACGCCCGTAGACGAGGAGGTTGTGCGCGTTGAAGTGGAAACGCATTTCCTCGGGGAAGAAGGGCAGCCAGTAGACCGACGCCTGCACGCCGACGATTCGGCCGCGGTCGAGCAACTCGTCGAGCGCCGCCATGCCCTTGTCGGCGTCGCGGAATTTCCGGAATACAAAGCGCGCGCCGATGCGACGGCTGGCCTTCGAGATGATCCAGCGCGGCGGCATGCGGTAGGCGATCAGCGGCATCCCGCCGATTTTTACGATCGGCAGATAGGCGAAGGTCAGTGCGTTGGCGAGGCCGAACGCCATCGGTTCGCTGACGGGCAGGCCGTGATGCGTGAGCATGCTCGACATCACGCCGCTCTCGCAGTGGGCCGACTGGCGATGCCGGAATTCGTTGATCGTGTTCATTCTGCCGGTCCCTCGCGCGGCGGTACGCGCAGCAGGCGTTCGATATCGAGACCGAGGGCCTCGCAGTAGCGGTCGAGGACGCGGCGCGGGAGCCGGTGGAACCGCTTCGGATCGAAGTGACGCCGCACGCGCCAGCGCCACATACCGGCCGCGCCGGCCAGCAGCGGCAGGTCCATGCGGCAGTCATGCATGTGGACCTCTAGCGGCGAGGTCTGCCCCGCCTGCGCCCGTTGCCAGGCCTCGTCGCGCAGGCGTGCGATCTCTTCCAGTGCCGCGCGCGTGGCGGTCGCCTCCACCTCCCAGCCGGCCGAGCGCACGCTCGTGTACCGGCCCTGTTCGTCGACCGCGTACAGCAGCTTGCGCACCCCCGCGTGCGTGCCGTCTTCGTCCTGAGGCGTTTCCCGACGGTCCATTTACTCGACCGTCAGCGAGATGAAGGCCGTCGAGAAGCGGCCACTCTCGGGGATGTAACACAGGATACGCTGGCCGGGCTCGAGGTCGCCGGAATGGAACAGATCCGCCAGCATGATGTAGATCGATGCCGATCCCGTGTTGCCCTTGGTCGACAGGTTCGTGAACCAGCGCTCGGACGGGATCTCCATGCCGGCGCGCTGCATGCGGTCATAGACCTGATCACGGAAGTACTGCGAGGAGTAGTGCGGCAGGAACCAGTCGTAGTCGTCCGGCTGGACACCGTGCTTTTCCCGGATCCGTGCCATCGCGTGTTGCACGGTGTACTCCATGATGTGTTCGTTCAGCAGCTTCACGTCCTGCTTGACTGCCATCGCCGAGGTGCTCGCCCGTTCCTCCTGGTCCATGATCGGCCAGCCTCGCAGGGAGCCGTCCTTGTTCTTCACCGCGCCGATGTACATGCAGGTTTCCATCTGCCCCGCGTAGGAGATCAGCTCGATCCAGTCGAGGCGGAGGTTGACGGGGCCGGGGCCGGGTGCCGGCTCAAGGAGCATGGCGCCGGCACCGTCGGACAGCATCCAGCGCAGGAAGTCTTTCTCGAAGGCCAGTTCGGGGCGCGCTTGAAGGGCTTCGAGCTGATGCTGCGCCTCGGCGCTGAAGTTGTCGGCCCGCAGCAGCGGTGAGACCAGTTCGGATCCGGTGGCGACGCTCCGCCGGTGCTCGCCGGTTGCGATTCCCATGCAGGCGTATTTGAGGGCGCTGATGCCCGACAGGCAGATCCCGGAGGTGCCGACGACCTCGCAGGGTGGCAGGCCGAGTTCTCCGTGGACCATCAGGCCATGACTCGGTGCGACCTGGTCCGCGACCGTGGTGCCGGCTGCCAGGCAGTCGACGTGGTCGATCGCCTGCCCATCGCGGGCCAGCCCACGGATGGCCTCGGCGGTCAGCGCGGCATTCGTATGCGTGTACTCGCCGGTTCGCGGATCAATGGCGTAGTGGCGCGATTTGATGCCGTTGTTGCGCAGGATCGTCCGGCGCACGCGCGATGGGCGCGGCCCGACCTGTCCGAGGACGGACTCCATCTCGTCGTTGCCGACCGGTTCATTCGGCAGGAACGACGCCAGATTGGTGATGTATACGGGATTCGTGGTCATGCAGTGCGATCCAGAAGTTCGGTCGATTCACCGGATGGTGCAGCATAGTACCGCCGTTGGCGGGCAGTACGCTCGCGCGTGAGCGGTGCAACCAGCCTTTTGATGACAGCGCTGATCGGCACCACGGTGATGATAAGCGTGAACAGGAACAGGAAATAGAGCGCCAGTACCGCGCGGCGCAGTGGCGTGTTCGGTCGGCCCAGCGTGCGCAGCAGCGCGCCCCAGATACGGAAACTGCGATGGGCGATATGCTCGGAGGCGATCATGCGTTCGTTGACGTGGACCGCGCCCAGCCCCTGCAGCATCGGCGTGAAGTCGTCCGGTGCGCGGTCGGGGAGTTGGCGCGCGATCGCCTCGCCGAAGCGGGCGGCCGCGTCGATATCCTCCCGCGACACGCCGGCGGCGGGGATCAGGCCGCCGAGAAACGGGCCACGGTGGCCCGTGAGTACCCAGACCGGCGTCGACACGAAGGTCGCGGCGCTGTGGGCGGGGTCGGTGAGGACCACATTGTCGATCAGATGCCCGCCGATGTATTCGATGTGCCGCTTGAAGGTCTCGTACGCGCTGAGCCACATGTTGCGACAGGCGATGACCGACACGATCGGCTTGCCGGCAATAACGCGGCGGGCCTTGGGGTGCTGCAGGAACGCCATCGCCGGCATGGCCGGCGACAGGAACCAGACCTGCCAGGAAAAGACGATCAGGTCGAAGTCCTCGTCGCCCGTGAGATTCGGCTCGCGGATCGGGGCCGGCTCCTCGTAGACGCATTCCGGGAACGTGTCGAAGAATCGCCAGAACGGCCACGGAAACGGGAACGCCTTGACCGGTTCCAGTTGGAGTTCCGTAACTTCGATCGCGCCGGAAGCCCGCAGCGGACCGAGAACGGAGTCCAGCACCGAATCCAGCTGCCCCGTCTGCGAAAATCCGATCGCCAGAACGCGCTTTACGTCAGTCATTCCGTCTCCATCAAAGCAGGCCGTAAACCGCGAGTGCCGGCCATGTTCTGTTCTGTCACCGCGACATGCCACCATCGTGCCACAGTCCGGCATGGGCGGAAGCCGATTTCCGGGGTTGGGCTGAATATCGGGCGGGGTGCCCCTTGAGCGGTGTCGTCAGCTGTTCGCCGATTCCTGCCCGAGTGCCAGTCGCCCCTGAACGACGATACCGTTCGCGGTGCGGCAAACGAACTTCAGGGAGTCCCCGGTGGGCGTGTCGAGTTCGATCCCGAACGGTTCGTCCGGCCCCACCCTTTGCAGGAACTTGGCCTTGCGGATACCCGTGACGCGAGTATCCGGCCACTCGTGTCGGACGGCCTCCAGCACCCGGGACAGGATGACCGCGGCCGGTACGACCGGCTGACCCGGGAAATGTCCCGAGAGCGCGGGGTGATCGGAACCGATGACGACTTCCGGCATTGGCACACCATCGTCGCCCCGGTGCGGATCGTTTGTCGGCCTGTATCCGCGGGGCGCGTAATCTGTCGTGTTCGTTCGTCGCGGAATGGTCGCCGGGCCGCACCCACCTCCGTGCGCGCTATAGCGCCCAAGGTGTGCCGGAGGCGGTGATGAAGGTTCTCAACACCGGGCGTAATCCGCTAAAGTGTGACAGATTATTAAATCGCCGTCGGCGTGTACAGTGACGGCGTCACAAAATGGCGCGCGCCCGGTGACGCGCTGCCGGGCCGTGGTTTTCCTGGCCCGCCGACGGACAGAGTGATCCGGGTACGCGAAGGTATCGGGGGAATGCGCGCGGGATGGGTGGCCGTCTCGCGTGCAGGGTGGGCACAATGGTCAGCAATCGCGAAGAACTGTTCGACGAACTTCGTACGATCCTCGTGGAGATGTTCGAACTCGACGCGGCGGATGTCGTATCCGAGGCCCGGCTCTACGAGGATCTCGATATCGACAGCATCGATGCGGTCGATCTTGTCATCCGCCTTCGGGAGCTGACCGGTACCCGGGTCGATCCCGAGGATTTTCGATCCGTCCGGACGGTCCAGGACGTCGTCGATACCACCGCCAAACTGCTGGCGACGGCCTGATGAATCGCTGGCTCGCGCGGGCGATCGCGGTGATCGCCGCGATCTACCCGTTCATTGTCTGGTTCTCACTGGACACGCTGCCCGTGGCGTTTCTGGGCCTGCTTCTGCTCGCGCTCGCGGTCGGCCGTCTGGTGTTGCTGGGGCGGGTACCCGGTGAACCGCTGCTGGTGGCGGCCGGGGTCATCGCGATGGCGGCGGCGGGGATCTACACGCTGATCAGCAGCAGCAGCGAGGGTCTGCGTTTCTATCCGGTGCTGATGAGCGCCGCGATGCTCTGTCTGTTCGCCTGGTCGTTGCGCCAGCCGCAGTCGATCGTCGAGCGTTTAGCCCGGATCATCTACCGCGAGTTCCCGCCTGAGGCCGCCGTCTACACCCGACGCGTAACGGTCGTGTGGTGCGCCTTCTTCCTGATCAATGGGTTGATTGCGCTGTGGACCGCGGTGGCGGGCAGCTGGGCGGCGTGGACGCTCTATAACGGGTTCATTTCCTACATGCTGATGGGAGGGCTGTTCCTCGGGGAATACGCCGTCCGTCAGAGGTTGCTGGGTGCGACATCGTGAGCGCGCCCGTGGTACCGCTCGCGCGGCTCCACGCGGCTGACCGCGACGCGGCACAACCGGCGTTCGTTCATTACGGGCGCATGATCGATTACGCCACGCTGCGCGCTGATGTCGCTGCGCTGTCAGCGGTATTGCAGGCGGATGGCGCGCGCGACTGGGCGCTTTACCACGACGACGCCTATCCGTTCACGGTGGCGCTGCTGGCGATCCTGGCCACCGGCGGGAGTGCCTGGCTCCCGGCGAACGCGACTGCGGGGACCGAGCAGCGTCTTTCGGCGTATTGCGACGGCTGGCTGGGACCGGACTGGTCCGCAGGGTGTCCCATTTCCGTGGAAACGGATTCCAGCGCGGCGTCGCTGCCCGCGCTCCGCGGCCGGATCGTGGTGTTCACGTCGGGATCGACCGGCGAACCACAGCCGATCCCGAAGACGCTGGAACAATTCGATCGCGAGGTCGAGGCGCTCGAACGACTCTGGGGCGAAATGCTCGGTGACGCCCGGATCCTGGCGACTGTCAGCCATCAGCATATCTACGGTCTGCTGTTCCGGGTCTGGTGGCCACTCGCTGCGGGCCGCACGGCGTACAGCGAATGCTTTTTCGAGGCGCGCGATCTTCTCGCCGCGGCGGCGGGCGAACCCCGTGCGGCATGGGTCGCGAGCCCGGCCCATCTGCGGCGGCTCCAGCAGGACCTGCCATGGGATGCCGCCGAAGGCCATCTGCGGATGATCTTCTCCTCCGGCGGTCCGCTGCCGGCGGATGCGGCGGGCGAGTGCGCCCGACTTGCCGGTCTCTGGCCGACCGAGGTCTACGGCAGTTCCGAGAGCGGGGGCATCGCATGGCGGACGCAGGCCGACGCGAACAGCTGGTGGCAGCCGCTGCCCGGCGTCGACGTCCGCGCCGCGGCCGATGGGGCGCTCGAG
>Ga0136597_1000922_pt1 | contig 11643 bp, 9 predicted proteins | sample AntRauTorcE11898_FD_101385 | JGI IMG/M metagenome (GOLD analysis project Ga0136597, IMG submission 101385) | Saline lake microbial communities from Rauer Islands, Antarctica - Metagenome Torckler E11 #898 | ecosystem: Environmental > Aquatic > Non-marine Saline and Alkaline > Saline | place... | reverse complement strand
CGGTAATCCGCTCATCGTCGTCGCGATCATGGGCTGGATGGGCTATCGCCGCCGCACCGGCTTCCTGGCGGGCCTGACGGTGGCTCAGATCAGTGAATTCTCGCTGGTGCTGGCGGCGCTCGGCCTCACCATCGGGCATCTCGATCGCGACACGGTCGGGCTGATCACGCTGGTCGGCCTGATCACGATCAGCGCGTCGACCTACATGATCCTGTACTCGCACCGCCTGTACATGGTGTTTGCGCCGTGGCTGGCCATGTTCGAGCGTCGCGTGCCGTATGCCGAGACGCGGCTGCAGCAGGACGAGGCGGCTGAGGGGCCGGATGTCATCCTCTTTGGGCTCGGTCGTTTCGGGTCAGCGGTGGCCCGGATACTCACGGAACGAGGCGTATCCGTACTCGCGGTGGATTCGGACCCGGATCGCGTACGGGCGCGCAGCGGCGAGGGTTTCGAACTCCGTTATGGCGACGCCGAGGACCCGGAATTCGTGGGGTCGCTGCCGCTTGATCGGGTACACTGCGTGGTCAATACGCTGCGTGACCGGCACGTGAACCGGGCACTGCTGCATGGCATTGAACGCAGCGGCAGCCGCCCGCGGGTCGTGCTGACCGCGGATACGGAACAGGAAGCGGAAGCCCTGCGCGGGCGTGGCGCCGATATCGCGCTGGTACCGTACAGTGATGCGGCTCGGGACGCCGCGGATCGTATCCTTGCCAGCGCGGAACCGGATCCGGTAGATGCCTGAACGCCCCGTCCGAAGTCGTTTCGACAGGAGTCGCGAATGGACACAGCCGCTCAGCTGATCTTCGGCCTCGGCGCACTGCTGATGGTCAGCGTGCTGGCCAGCCGGATCACGGATCGGCTCGGCGCACCGCTGCTGCTCGTGTTCCTCATTATCGGCATGCTCCTTGGCGAAGACGGCCCGGGCGGCATCGTCTTCAACGACATCGAGGGCGCTTTCGTGCTGGCGAGCCTCGCGCTGGCGGTCATCCTGTTCGATGGGGGGCTGCGCACGCCGCGCGAGATCTTCCGGCTTGGACTGCAGCCGGCAATCGTTCTGGCCACGGTGGGTGTGATCATCACGGCAGTGGTGACCGGCGCCGCCGCCATGTGGATCTTCGATGTCGATCCGCTGGTCGGGCTGATGATCGGCGCGATCGTCGGTTCTACCGACGCGGCGGCCGTGTTCTACCTGCTGCATGCGCACGGCCTGGAGATCAACGAGCGCCTGCGCGCGACACTCGAAATCGAGTCGGGAAGCAACGACCCGATGGCGGTGTTCCTCACCCTGGCCGTGATCGAGCTGTTGCGGCAACCCGGCGATGTCGCTTATCAGGAGATGGCGCTCTGGTTTGTCTGGCAGTTCGCGGGCGGCGGCTTGCTCGGCGTGCTCGCCGGGCTCGCGATCGCCGCACTGGTCAACCGCGTGACCCTGACGGAGTCGCTCTATCCGATTCTGGTGCTGGCTTCGGGCCTGGCCGTCTTCGGCCTCGCCGGCAGCATTGAAAGTAGTGGTTTTCTCGCCGCCTATGTGGCCGGTGTGGTGGTCGGCAACCGCATGCGCCGTGCGCGTCACGAGGTGCGCCGTTTCCATGACGGCATGGCCTGGCTGAGCCAGGTGGGCCTGTTCCTCATGCTTGGCCTGTTGGTAACTCCATCGGAATTGATTCCGGTGGCTTTGCCTGCTCTGGCGCTCGCCGGCATCCTGATCCTGGTGGCGCGGCCGCTCGCGGTCGTCATCTCACTGGTGCCGTTCCGATTCAATCTGCGCGAGCAGGCGTTCCTCTCCTGGGTCGGGCTGCGCGGTGCCGTCCCGATCGTGCTCGGGCTCTTCCCATTGCTTGCGGGGATCGCCGAGAGCCGGACGGCGTTCAACATCGCCTTCTTCGTGGTTCTGGTCTCGCTGCTTATACAGGGCTGGACCGTCGCCCCGGCGGCGCGGCGTCTGGGACTCCAACTGCCTTCCCGTGCGATGGGGCGGCGGCTGATGGAACTCGACGCGCCTGGACTCCAGGGTCGGGAGTTCGTGGTCTACCGGGTGTTGCCTGCGGCGCCAGCGGTAGGGCTCGAGGTACGTAACCTGCCACTGCCCGCGGACGCGCGCCTGATGACGGTCGTGCGCAACGAGGAGCCGCTTGCATTCCCTGAGAATGAGACCCTGACGGCCGATGACCATGTTTACCTGCTCGTGCGGCCCGTGGAATTGCCCGAACTCGAACACCTGTTCGGTGTCGAGGCCCTCGAGGGACCGCGGCCGGAAGGCTTCTACGGTACCTTCACCCTGCGCGGCGACGCCCGTCTGGGAGACGTGCTGGCGCTGTATGGCGTCGAGGCCCCCACTGTCGATGGCGAGCGTACAATCGACCAGTTCCTGCGCTCTCGGTTCGGTCGGCGGATCGCCGTGGGCGACCGCGTTACGATCGAGCGTGTCGAGTTGATCGTGCGGGAGATCGAGGCCGGACGTGTCGCCGAGGCTGGTCTGCGATTTCTCCAGGGGAACGGCGGCACGCATGGATCGGCGCAGCGGTGACACGGCCGGGTGCCGCGTGATGTAGTGTTCGGGTTAGTGAAATCCCCCGGCGAAAACCGTAACCTGGAGATACACGCGTATGCCGCAATGGCTGACCGATCCGCTGGTGGTGCGGCTGTTCGTGACGGTGCTGCTGATTGCATCGATCGCGGTGGCGCGCTCGGTGATTGCTGCACGGATCGCGCGTCGCCAAAACGTCGCCGACGAGCGCCGCCGCCGCGACCTGTTCTACATGCGCAGCGGCCTCAGCCTCGTGCTGGTGATCGGCCTGTTCACGATCTGGATCGGTCAGATCCAGAGCGTATTGCTTTCCCTGACGGCGGTGACGGTGGCGATCGTGATCGCGACCAAGGAACTGTTGATGTGCGTCAGCGGTTTCCTTCTGCGCACCACCGGCAAGCTCTTCTCGGTCGGAGACTGGATCGAATGCAACGGCATGCGTGGCGAGGTGACCGACTTGACGCTGCTGTCGACAACGCTGCTGGAACGGGAGACCGGGGCTCGCGGCTACGGTTTCAACGGCCGCACACTGATTCTGCCGAACAGCGTGTTTCTCAGCCATCCGGTCCATCGCGAGTTTCCGGGCCGTGATTTCGTGTCGCATCGATTCGGCATAACGCTGGAGCATCCGGTCGATGCCGCGACCGCTGTCGATTGGCTGTATCAGCGGGCGAAGGAGGCCTGTCATCCGTTTATCGAGGAGGCGAATGTCCGCAAGGTCAGGCTGCAGCGCCAACTGGGCGTTACCCTGAGCGATGCGGAGCCGACGGTTACGGTGGCCACGACCGATATCGGCAAGATCCAGTTGCAGGTCGCGCTGTTCTGTCCCACTTCGAAAGCGGTTGAACTGGAGCGTGAGATCACTGCCGATTTCCTGACGGCGGTGCGCGACGGCCGGATCCCCGTCGATCTTCCGGGCCAGGCGTCGCCGGATCCGGACGGGAACTGATACGGATATCGAGGCGGTCGCACCAGTTCTCGCTGGCGCGCTGGGTGTTCGCCCGAAGTGCCCATCTGATCGGTGTTGCAGCCTTTCGCCCGCGTGATCACTGGTCTACTGTTGCTGGTAGGTACCAGTCGGGTGCGAGCCGTTACCAGGGATACCCGACGCGGTCATTGCTGCGGGCGCGTTGCGCCTTTGCGGAGCTTTTCATGAAAGCGACGGTGTTTATCGAACCGGGACGGATCGAACTCGAGGACAAACCAATCCCGGATGTCGGGCCGAACGATGCGCTTATGCGCGTAACCACGACGACCATTTGCGGTACCGATGTCCATATCGTGAAGGGCGAGTATCCGGTCGAGAGCGGCCTCACGATCGGCCATGAGCCGGTCGGCGTGATCGAAAAGCTCGGCGCCAACGTCCATGGCTACGAAGAGGGCCAGCGCGTGATCGCCGGTGCGATCTGTCCCAGCGGCTATTCCAACGCCTGCCTGGACGGACTGCATTCCCAGGACGGGCAGAGCTGTGCCCACGGGCTCAAGCCGCTGGGCGGCTGGCGCTTCGGCAACACCATCGACGGTGCCCAGGCGGAGTACGTCCGTGTGCCCGATGCCATGGCCAACCTCTCACCCGTGCCCGATGGCCTGACCGATGAACAGGTCCTGATGTGTCCGGATATCATGTCCACCGGCTTCGCCGGCGCGGAGAACGGCAACATCCGGATCGGCGATACCGTGGTCGTATTCGCCCAGGGGCCGATCGGACTGTGTGCGACCGCCGGGGCGAAACTCCAGGGTGCGACGACGATCATCACCGTGGACTCCGTGGCCGAACGCCTCGAGATATCGAAACGCATGGGCGCCGCTTACACGATCGATTTCAACCGTGTGGATCCCGTTGACGAGATCATGCGAATTACCGAGGGGCGCGGCGTCGATGTCGCGATCGAGGCGCTGGGGTTGCAGCAGACCTTCGAGAACTGCCTGCGCGTCCTCAAACCCGGCGGCACGCTGTCGAGCCTTGGCGTGTATTCACAAGACCTCAAAATCCCGCTCGATGCGTTCCACGCGGGCCTCGGCGATCATCGCATCGTCACTTCACTGTGCCCGGGCGGGAAGGAACGAATGCGTCGGCTCATGAACGTAATCGAGAGCGGTTATATCGATCTCGAACCGCTCGTGACTCATCGTTATCGGCTGGATGACATCGTCGACGCCTATGATCTGTTCTCGCAGCAGCGTGACGGTGTGCTCAAGGTGGCGGTGACGCCGTAACCCCGCCGTAACCCCGGGGGATCATTTACACCGAAAACAGCGATCCCGGTCCGTGGCCATGGTCGTGGATCCCGGCCAGTCGCAGCATGTGCCAGGCGAGCGCCTGGTTGCTGGAGATGACGGGCAGCTCGAGTTGTGCCTCTGCATCGGTCAGCACGTCGAGCGTGCGGGCGTTGGTGCAGGAGATGATCACGCCGTCGCATGGCGCCGCCCGGGCGACGCGCAATATGGCCTCGTGCATCGATGCGGGGCGGATCCGGGCGACCGTATGTTCCTCCGACTGCTCGAATGAACCGACCGTGCCGATCGCGATACTGTCCGCCTCCAGTGCGCCGCGTACCGCGGATGAGACCTCGGCGATGTAGGGGCTGACAAACGCCGGGCGGCGAATGCCCAGGGCATGGCAGGCGGCTTTGAGGGCCGTGAGCGGATCGGTGATCCCGCTGTCGCCGAAATGTCCGAGATGGTCCGCGGGGCGGGCGCCGCGGATCGAGCGTGCGACCGCATCCGGACCGATGAGTGTCGCCCCCGAGGTGCAGGCATAGCCGACAACATCCATGGGGCTTGCCGGTGGCAGCAGGTCCGCCGCATCGGGGATCCGGGCGGCCATGTCCTGCAGGCTGTCGGCAGTCGCCTCGGTGCCGCTGCGTATGCGCGTGCAGTACACGGCGACACCATCATGATCGATCAGCCGTCGAAACTCGGGTTCGACGGTCTCATCGACGTGCAGCGCGATCAGCCCGAGCCGTGCCCGGTAGCCGGCACCGCCGTCGAGTTCGTAATCCAGTCGCATAACGAGTTGACTCCGGGTCGCCGGGTCAGCCTATTACCGGTAGTTCGGGCGGTGCGCGCCGCGAAAGCGGTACGGCACCATCTTCGCGGATGACGAGGTTTTCCTCGTGCACCATCGTACGGCCAGGACCGAGACCGAGACCGAGACCGGGTTCGAGCGTAATTACCATACCGGGTTGCAGCACCGTTTCGTCGTCAGGCATGTGCGACGGCCATTCGGTGAGCTGCATGCCCAGGCCGTGGCCGAGGCGCCCGACATTGCCGCACTCATAGCCGTCGGCGACGATAACGTCGCGCATCGCCTGGAACAGGTCGGCACAGGTCGCACCCGGGCGCGCCGCGGCCTGGCCAACATCCGTGGCGCGGTAGAGCGTGTCGTAGGCGCGGCGGGTGTCGTCGTCGGCGTGACCGATGGCCCAGTTGCGGTCGAAGTCGCAGAAGTAGCCGTCGAACAGCGTGCCGGTATCCATCATCAGCACGTCACCGTCGGTGAGCGGCCGTTCGCCTGGCGGGGTGATGACATCCTCGTAGCCGCCCGGCGCGGATGCGCCCACCAGATACGGGACATCGTCGGCGCCGCTGCCCAGCAGGGCGAGTCGGAACGCCCGGAATGTCTCCACCAGCGGTTGGCCCGAAGTGGCGAATTCCGGCACCTGCTCGAAGGCGTCCGAGGCGATCCCGCAGACGTGGGCGATCTTCGCGATCTCCCGTTCCGATTTGATCATGCGCAGTTCGCGGATGAGGGCGGAGGCATCGACGAATGTCGCCGCCGGCAGGATTGCGCCGAGGCGCGCGTAATCGTTCAGCGGCATGCGCAGCATGGTCTCGGGCCCCATCGGCAGGCCGATACGTCCGCTGCCCGCACCAGCGTCGCGCAGTGCCTGCGCCACCAGTGAGATCCCCTCATCCGCAGGCCGTGGAGAGGGCCACGCGCGGATATCGTCGATCCACGTGCGGGCCATGAGTGGAGCGCCGATAGCGGGGATGACGGCGATCGGTTTGCCGACGCGCGGCACGACCAGGAACCAGGGCCGCGTCGGGCTCTGCCAGAACTCGGTCAGGAATCCGCTGAACCAGCGGACTTCGGGTTCGGTGGTCAGCAGCAGGGTGTCGAGGCCGGCGGCGGTCATGCCCCGCTGCGCCCGCGCCAGGCGCTGTTCGAATTCGGCTGGCGGGAAGCCGCGTTCCGGGGTTTCCGCTGTCACGGTGCCAGCCTTGAGCGCACGAGTCGGGTCCAGTATTCGATGCCCCATGGCAGGGCGGCGTCGTTGAAATCGTAGCGCGGATTGTGCAGCGGTGCGCCGTGCGCGCCGTCGCTGCCATTGCCCAGCAGCATGAAACAGCCGGGACGATGGCGCAGAAAGCGGGCGAAATCCTCGGAAAAGCTCATCGGCGTGTGCGCATCGTCGACCGCCGCCCCGGCGATGGCGCGGGCTGCGGCGGCGGCCGCGCGGACCTCCGTGGCGGTGTTGACGGTTGGTTCGAACTCGCGCTCGTAACGCAGCGTCGCATGTGCGCCATGTGCGGCGGCGATCCCTTCGACCAGCGCGCGCATGCGCTGCTCAATCGCGGCGCTGACGGCGTCGTCGTAGCCCCGCGTATCGCCACGGATGGTTACGTTGCCGGGCAGTATGTTGCGGGCACCGTCGGTGACGAACTCGGTCGCGGAAACGACGCCGAAATCCCCCGGCGAGAGCGCGCGCGAAACGATCGTCTGCAGCGCGAGTACGATTTCCGAGCCGACAACAAGGGGATCGATCGCATGCTGGGGGCTCGAGGCGTGGCCGCCGCGGCCTTTGACCTCGATCGTGAAAATCTCCTCGAACGCGGTGAATGCGCCCGTGCGCGTGGCGAAGGCGCCGACCGGCATGCCGGGGAGATTGTGCAGGCCGAAGATCGCATCCATGGGGAAGCGTTCGAACAGGCCGTCGTCGATCATGGCCTGGGCGCCACACCCGTTTTCTTCGTCTGGCTGGAAGACGAAATGCACCGTGCCGTCGAAGCCGCCCTCGGCGGCCAATGCCTGGGCCGCGCCCACGAGTATGGTCGCGTGGCCGTCGTGGCCGCAGCCATGGAACTTGCCCTCGATCGTCGAGCGGTAGACGCAGTCGGTGTGTTCCGTGATCGGGAGTGCGTCCATGTCCGCCCGCAGTCCGATCGCACCGGTTCCGTGGCCGCTCCGCAGCGTGGCGACCACCCCGCTGCCGCCAACGCCGGTTGTGACGGTCAGTCCGGCGCTGCGCAATCGCTCGGCAAGAGCGGCCGCCGTCTCCTGGACCTCGAAACCGGTCTCGGGCGCGCGGTGCAGGGCGTGGCGCAGGGACTCCAGTGCCTGCAGATCGACCTGTGGTTTCGGCATGCCGCTCATGCGTTGTCCCGGCCCTCGGAGAGGAACGCCAGTATCCGGCTTTCAGGCGTCAGACCCAAAGCGCCGCGTTGTGCGTCGGCGTGCTCGAGCGCGGCCACGCCGGCGGCGCCGGACGGGGTCGTGTCGAAGCCATGCGCGGCAAGGCGATCCACGGTGGCCGCAGCCTGTTCGTCGGTAATGGTTACGAAGTGATCCGCGCCCCGCGCGAGCGCACCCAGCGCGAGATGGGAGGGTTCCTTGCAGTCGAGCCGGCCCATGTTCGAGGCCGCGCCCGTCGTTGCCACGGGGCGACCGGCCCGAATGCTTTCGATCAGCGCGGGCGCGCGGTCCGGTTCCACGATCACGATGGTCGGGGCGTCGCCCCAGCGATCACGGAACAGTGCGGTCATCGCGGCGGCAAGGCCGCCGACGCCGGCCTGCAGGAAGATATGGGTGGGGGGGACGGCCAGTGTGTCGATCACCTCCACCCCCATGACCAGGTACCCCTCCATTACCCGGCGGGGCAGGTCGATGTAGCCGGGCCAGGAGGAATCGGAGAGCAGGGTCCAGTCGTTTCGCGCCGCATCGGCGGCGACCGCCCCCATGGCATGGGCATAATCGCCACCGGGCCGTACGACCTCGGCGTCGAGACGGCGCAGGTTCTCGGCGAAAGCCTCCGGTACCGAGTCGGCCAGGTATATGACCGCCGTGGCGCCGAACAGGCGTGCGCCGGCGGCTACGGACAGACCGTGATTGCCGGCGCTGGCGCAGGCGTATACCGCGCCGTCCAGTGCAAGGGCCATGTGCTCGCGATCCGCTGGTCCACCCGGTCCGTCGGCGCGTCGCGCGGCCTCGCGGGCGATCACGTAGGCCGCGCCGAGCGCCTTGAAGCTGCCGAGCCCCATGCGTCCGCGCTCGTCCTTGAGCAGCAGGGATTCGACACCGAATGCCCGCATCGGATCGGGGTGTTCATGCAGCGGCGTCGGTGCGGCGACCGGGCAGCGTGCCAGCAGTGCAAGCGGTTCGGAGGGGTCGACACTCAGGCCGTCGCCGGCCAATCCCGCCGATGGCGGCAATCCCGGGCCCCGGAAGGGATTCTGCAGAAGGTCCATGCGTGCTCCGGATCGTGTGACACGATTACGATAGCAGGATAATGCGATCGGATTTTGCTTCCAGCTCTCCGGTGGATTAATTTGATTGCACGAAAGGTGGTCTTGGATTTGATTGATGAACTCGGCGGAACTCGACAGGAAAGATCGTCAACTGCTCGATCTGCTTCAGCAGGACGCGCGTCAGTCGCTGGAGACCCTTGCCGGTGAGGTCGCGCTGTCCGCGCCGGCCGTCCAGCGCCGGATCAAACGCCTGCGCGCCACCGGTGCGATCGAGCGCGAGGTCGCGGTCGTCGATCCCGCCGTGGTTGGCCTGCCGATGACCTTCATCGTGATCGTGGAACTCGAGCGTGAAAGCGCTGACCAGATTGATGTTTTCCGGCGCAAGGTGAGCGCCGAACCGCAGGTCCAGCAGGGGTACTACGTGACGGGCGAGGGCGATTTCATAATCATCGCCGTCGCACGGGACATGGATGACTTCGAGGCGCTTACCCGCAGGCTGTTCTTCGATGACCCGAACGTCCGGCGATTCAGGACATCGGTCGCCATGGGCAAGGCGTTCCGATCACTATCCGTCCCGGCAGTATACGCCGATGACGATGGCGAGGCGTGATCAGGCACGGGCGTGACGGTCAGAACATCCGGTCCTTGCGCCGCCGCCACGGAACACGGGTGACGATGATCCCGAACAGGATGCCGCCGAAGAGCACGCCGGCGCCGATCATGAACCATTCCCGGCGGCCCCGTTCGGCCAGCGCCTCCGTTTCCGCCTGCAGGTTCTCGACGCGTTGCATAAGTTCGTCGGTCCGCTCTTTGAGGCGTTCGTTTTCGTCGTGCAGTTCCAGGCCGCGCTCGGCTTCTTTCAGGCGTTCTTCCAGGGATTCCTTTTCGCGGGTCAGGGTCTCGATGCGTTCGCGAGCCGCCTCGTTATCCGTGCGGGTCTGTGTCAGCGTGTCTTCGAGTTCGCCGATCCGTTTATTCGCGTCCTGCAGGTCCGAGCGCACCGTGTCCAGGCGATCGGCAGCGATCGGCTGCTCGGAAAGGTACTGCGAGCGGACCCAGCCCGTTTTGTCGCCCGGGGTGCGAACGCGGGCCCACTCGCCGGATATTTCCAGGGTCTCGAGACGGGTGCCGGAGCCGATGACCTCGATAATGCGGTACTGGGTACCCGCCCCGGTACGCACACTGATGCGCAGTTCGTCGGTGACGTAGCGGGTTGCACCGATAGCCGAGTGCGTCGCGAGGAGCAGGACGGCAGCGAGGGCCGCGGACAGATAACGATTCAAGTGCTGACTCCGGCGCCGGCCAGGACGATACTGCATGGTCGCGGGGCCGGCGGTCGCCACGACAGGCGCAGTAGGATACGCCCGCTCGCCCGGGTGTCCAAGACCGGCGAGGGGATGGCTCGGGCCGTATTGTCGGATTGGGGCATGGTTCACACGTACCAGCGGTAATCCGGTCGATCCGGGATCCGCGCTCCGAAGCGCTGCGTCCGGGTGCGACGCCTCTGCCCGATACAGCGCGTGCCCCGGTTTGACAGGCCCCGGGGCACGGGATAGCTTCAAACCGCCCCGGGGTCACGCCCGCCCAGCCTGGATTCGCGATGCCGCCATCTTATGACAGGGGCGATCATATCGGTCGATACGAAGTCGTCGCCCTTCTCGGCGAGGGGGCGATGTCGCGCGTGTATCGGGCGCACGATCCCGATATCGGTCGAACGGTGGCGATCAAGGTCCTGCGCGAGGAACTGCTGAGCGACACCGCCTATGTGGCGCGGTTCCTGCGCGAAGCGCGTTCGGCGGGCGCGCTGGTCCACCCGAATATCGTCACGGTATTCGACGTCGGCGAGGTCGATGGCACTCCCTACATCGCCATGGAGTGTGTCGAGGGCGAGCCGCTGTCGAAACGCCTGCGGACGGGCCGGCGGTTCACCGCACGCGAGGCTGTATCGATCGCGCAGCAGATCGCGGACGCGCTGGATTTCGCCCACCGCAACGGGGTCGTGCATCGCGATATCAAGCCGAGCAACGTGCTGTTCACGGCCGATTCCGGGCGCGTGAAGCTGGTCGATTTCGGAATCGCGCACATCGAAGCCAGCGACGATGCCGAGCGGACGCGTACCGGGGCGATTATTGGTACCCCCCGGTACATGTCGCCCGAGCAGGCGGCCGGCGGCGAGGTGGGGGCGCGTTCCGATCTGTTTTCGCTGGGCGTCATCTTCTACGAGATGCTCGGCGGCAAATGTCCGTTCGATGCCCGCAACACCACCGCCCTGTTGCTGCAGATCACGACGAAGGATCCGCAGCCGATCCGCAAGCTGGCGCCGATGACGCCGGTTGGCACCGCCCGCATCGTCGGCCGCCTGCTGAACAAGGAGCCTGGCAGGCGGTTCCAGTCCGGTGCGCAACTGGCGGCCGCGCTCGCGAAGGAGTACGACGCGCTTGCCGAGCATGAGGTCGAACGCCGGCGTAATCGGCGGGTGCCGCTGAAAGTCCAGTGGGCCGGCGGAATGGGACTGATCCTTGCCGTGGTGATGGCGATCACCGCGCTGTCGGTGTACCAGCTGCAGCGCGAGGAGATCTCGCGCGTGATCCTGGACGCCGGGAGTTCACTGGCCCGCTATGTGGCGTTCGATGTGGCGACTCCGT
>Ga0136597_1000917_pt1 | contig 11661 bp, 6 predicted proteins | sample AntRauTorcE11898_FD_101385 | JGI IMG/M metagenome (GOLD analysis project Ga0136597, IMG submission 101385) | Saline lake microbial communities from Rauer Islands, Antarctica - Metagenome Torckler E11 #898 | ecosystem: Environmental > Aquatic > Non-marine Saline and Alkaline > Saline | place... | reverse complement strand
CTATCACGACTGTTCGGAGTCGACGATCAACGCACCGAGTCAGTCGACAATATTGTTCGGCATATGATCCGTCGACCGAAGGGCGACTTCGACGATCTAATTCGGTCTGTGGAGGGTGTCGATATCATTCCAGAGCACAACATGCTCTCCGATATGGCAGAATACCTCCAGCGGGAGAAAGATCAGGCTGAAGCGATGGGAGAGGCCTTCGGCATGCATGCTCAGCTTCTCCGTGTCCTACGGGAGGCTGGCGTTCCTGACAAATACGATGTTCTGATTTGTGATCCGCCTGCCACAGAGGGTCCACATCTCTACAACGCAATCCACGCTACTCGGTCACTGGTGATCCCCGTTGAACCGAGTGCGAAAGGCCGAGCAGCAGTCGAAGGTCTCGAATCACTTGTTGCGGGACTCGAGGATCAACTCGATGTCGAGGTTGGAGTCATGGCGGCCGTCCCGATCGGATTCAAAAATACGCGTGATCAACAGTCGATTCTCGAAGAGATCGAGTACACCATTCCGGAGATTATCGGAGAGCGGGCCTCCATGATGGAGGGGTGTTGGATGAAACAGTGTTCAGCCTTCACATACGTACGAGATCACCGAGATCGTCGACGTGACTACGAAATCGAGACGCTGGCTCAGTTCGATCGGATCGCACGCTATCTCGAGGAAACCGCGGGGATCAAAGCCCCAAACCCACCTGAACCGGGCGACGTCGACCACGAGGTGCTAACCCCATGACTGGAATGAAAGAAGGAGCCGGGGAAGACCCCTTTGCAGAGGATACTGAATCAACGGCTCCCGATCCAGACCCATCTCCCGACCCGGAAGTCTCCGAAGAGACAGACAATACGGCCGTCGCTACCAACACAGAGACCACTCTAAAGTCGACCGAGAGCGGACAATCCACCCAAACACGGATGCAGATACCCTACAAATACCGCCGTGATAGCGTCCAAGACGGTCGAGATCGGGTTCCATTGTTCCTACAACCAGAGACGAAGACTGCTGAGCGAGAAGCACTGAGAGAACTCGAAGAGCGCTTCGACGACAACGTCTCACTGACGGATCTTCGAGAAGCACTGGTGAAAGTCGGACTCGAACACCTCGATGAAACCGAAGAAAGCCTCGAAGAATGGGGTTACGGAATGACGTTCGAATAGCAGTATAGGGTTGAACGATGGCAAGACTCCTCGTTCTAGATCCTATGCAATATTAGTATAGCAATATAGGGTTTACTACGACAAAAAGCAGTACTCACTGTCAGAGATTGAACGCCTCAGCTAGCTGCTCTCGCATGAATTGCCGGCGTAACTGGCGAGACCGATTGTCTGAAAGGTAGTTTTGCATGACCACCTGAGGATCACTACTGCCTTGTTCTGCTGCGATTTCTTCGACTCCATCGAGTACGCCCTCCAAAACAGCCGTGTAAGTATCGTACCAGAACCGTCGACAGAGCTGTGGACTTGGTTGTTCACCGTCTATGTGCTCTGGGAGATCGGCCTTTGAAGCGAGATCCTGGAATCGATTACGGACAGTATCTCTCGTGACGTGTGGTGTTGCCCCCTGTGAGGACGGGAAAAGATAACCGGACCATGTATCATCGGCAGCCACTGCCTCTATCCGCGAGTCCAGCAGATCCTCTCCAAACAGCACAGAAACCTCTCCAGGGCCGTTTTTCCGATCTTCGAATGCAATGTAGGGGACATCGTTGTCTGGGACATTGCGATTGAATTGTGAAATGTGCAGAGCAGCGACTTCACTAGCTCGGAGGCCCCAGCCAGCAAGGGCCAGGACCAAGAGTTTCTCTCGGATTTCGGTGGCCGCTGCGATGAGATTCTGGATGTGTTCAACCGAGAGTGACGGCGTTGAGGAGGCCTCAAATTCCCATTTGAACTCATCGTAGAGTCCGCTCGCCGGATTCAACGAGGCAATCCGTCGACCGACGAGATGTTGATACCACGCGTCTACGATGCGACGTACTCGCTGGAGTGTTTGGGCACTGTATTTGTGGTCAGCACCTTCATTGAGCCAGTCGAAGGCTGCATAACAGGCGTCGACGGCCTTGTAGGCCGGTATCTCTTCGTTTCGCTGTATGGGTGTGAGGAGATCTTCGGTGTCGTTGGCCTCCGTATAGGCCCGGACATAGAGATTAAGCCGTGTCCTGAGTGCATCGACCGACGACTGGGCGAGACTGTACCGCGACTGACGACGATCGAGAAAGCCTTCAAGCGCAGCCACTGTCTCGCTGTCTTCGGTAGCCCAATCATACCCTTCGTCGACACCAAGCTCAAGGTCCTCAGCCCAGAATTCCCCAAAAGAGCGATCGTGGTGGCGTCGGAGAGCAGCAACAAACGATCTGGCACCTTGGTCCCGAAACCACTGGTGGCTGGGCTTTTCAGTCGTGGGATCGATGTCTTCGACCTCGAGACAGGGGGCTATACGGTCCCAGTACAGCTCTACAAAGTCCTCCAGCGAACATTCTGTCCACCGGATATCGTCGAATGTGGGTGAGCCACCGTCCAGAGTCTGCGCAGAGTCACTCATCGAATGGTTCCTCCCAGACCGCGAAAATCGCGTAAGGAAGCCCGGTCACTGTCTGTCGACCCAATTCTGAGAGTAGCATAACTCGCACATTCAGCCATTTAGTAGAGAATCTTATAATTCTGTGGGTTATGCAGACCAGTACAGTCTGCTAAACCCACGTATTAGAGTGTCTATATCGACCGCATCTGTATGAATCACATACTGCTATATTAATTCCCGAGGCAACCGCGCTGCAGGTGCCAACGATCACTTTCACGAGGTAGACGGCCTCTCTACGGCTTTGACGAATCGGTGAGTTCAGTTGGTGAATTACGGCGACAAAACTTCCACCACAAAGATTGTAGCAAATCTAGAATGGTACACTCTTCAGAGTGCGTCGTCTGACCGCATCAAGCGGATTATTACTTTGAGGAAAGATTTATTCCGTCTCACTACCTGGCTAGTGTATGGATGAACCGCGCTCCGATCTGAAGATTAACGTCGACGAAAGCCGCGAGGCTCCAGACTTCGACGCGCTAACCCCACCAGAGGATATCGTCAGTGGCGGTCGGACTCGCGACGACTTCTTCGATGCAGTCCTTGGGTTGGACAGTCCTGCAACGGCGAAGGAAGTAGCTGATCGCGCAGGACATGGCGTGGATGCTGCCCGTGAATACTTAGAATGGTTCGAACGGATGGGGGTCGTGACACAGCTCACAGACTCACCAGCTACCTATGAACGAAACCAGGAGTATCTGAACTGGCGACGTGTACAGACGCTCCGACGTGAATACACTCCTGAAACACTTCTTGATTTCCTCAAGACAGAATCGGAGCGGGCAGAAGATCTCAAAGACGAATTCAATACCACGTCTCCGGATGCGGTTTCGATTACACAGTATGCAGACGAAACCGATCAACCCATTGATGAGGTTTGGGAACGACTCTCTGCGTGGAAAACAGCTCGTCGACGTGTCATGCTTCTCGAACGGGCGCTCACTAGAGAGTCGGGTGATGCTACAGATCGGCAACCTGCTGTATGAACGGCGGATATGAAGATGCGCCCGATTCGCTTAGCGGTGCTCCTATAGATTTTGATCGACTCGACATCATTCGAGAGCGATTTGCAACCGATGACCGCTTCTGCCGGGTTGATAAGCAACCAGAGTTTGCCCCAGAGCGTCTGGTGTGTGTCTACGACCAGAGATTCTATCCTCAAGAAATACAGACCGCTCGTCTGGAAGTAGTGTGGTTCGAAAACGGAGATTTCTCTATTCACTACCACGAAGAACACGAAAGCGGAGGGTTTGATCACCGGTGGGATAGACATCCCTCCAGTCACAACGAACGCGACCACATCCATCCAGGACCGGATGCACCAACACCTGGAAACGACGCATCATACCCTACAGATTGGCGTGATGTTCTCACTCGAACCCTTTCAGAAATTGAAGACCGACAGCGCGCCTTCTGGGAAAATTAGCTCAGTCCTAAATGAATGTGATCTGTTAGCTGGTTCTTTACCACGCCCTCATTGTCCCAACAAAGAGCATACGAACCCGCAAGTTGCCTCCGTGGGACGGTAATTAATATCCCCGGCGCAAGGAAACCCCACCGTTCACGCCGAGGAGCATGTCATCCCACCAGTTCCATCATCGAACGGAGTTCAGATTCGATATCTACAATCTGCTCCGACTGCCAACTGAACCCTTCTTCTACGCCAGCGTCAGTAAACCGCAGTGAAGCCCGTACGTCACGGCTCCGGTCGTGCTGGAGGAGTGCGAGAGCGTACGCGAGCATCTGCGGTCGATAGTGCTCTGCCAGCTCCTCCGACGTAGTCGATGAGAGGTCGTTGGTCTTGTAGTCGATAATATGGTAGGCGTCTGGAGTAACGAGCAGCCGGTCGATATCACCGACAATCCGGGACTCACCAATTCGGACGACCACGGAGTACTCATCATAGACCGCTTGGAGCTGGGCCTCTGCCTCAATCTGATCCACAAATTCGACCGCATCTGCAGCGTGATCGACAGCATCGTCGATATCTGTTTCCGTCGGCTCTTCGCCGGCCATTCGACTCAAACGACGAATTATGGCTGGCCACTCGTCTTTCGGTGGACGGAGTTCGTTGATCCGATGCACCACAGTCCCAAACGTCGTGGGACTCAGACCATCTGAATCCTCACTTGAGGTGTAACTGTGACCGGCCCCAGACGTGTCTGCAACTTCGTTCACGAGCGTTGTGGCTGCGATCCGATTCGCCGGTGTCAGCGCTGGCGGTGATGGTATCGATATCTCCGGCGTCGAATCCATGACAGCGTCGTCGGTGTCCCAGTCGACTGGACGCGGTGGCTTTCGAACTGTATAGCTGGCCCCATCGATCTCGCCACGGGCCTGCCCGTCGCGTATCGCCCGGGCGACGAGATCTCCGTCCAGGAGGGCTGGCTGCAGCCAGTCTCGCCACCGATCGGCGTCGTCGAACGCTGCCGACTCACCGAGCTCGATTGTCCCGGACTCGTCGACATCGATCTCGTGGGTCCCGCAGAGAAGAAGGTGATCACGTGTTCGTGTACACGCAACGTAGAGGAGTCGTTTCGACTCAGCTCGCTCATGGGGGAGCGACTGTCGAGAAGCGTACTCGTGGACAGCTGTCTTCTCGATCGAGAACGCATCACCTGGATCGGGGCCACCAACCGCGGGGACGGAAGGTGCCTCATCAGTGCCCTCGACGAGCCGGACGTATCCGTGGTCGTCGACCGACCGACCGAAGTTCAGACTACTCCCGAGGTCGGGGACCGTGACGATCGGAAACTCAAGTCCCTTCGCGGAATGGATCGTCATGATTCGCACGCCTTCAGCGTCACCTGGAATGTCAGCCTCACCCTCACGGGGATCGATGTCGGCCTGGCGGTCGATACGGTGAAGCAGTCCGGCGGCTGTATGAACCCCATTCTCGCTCCACGTGCGTACCTGATCGCGGAACTTCTCGACGTTCGCGACGGCCTGCCGACCGCGTTCGTCGGCACTCACACTCGCCAGATATCCGGTATCGTCAATTACCCGAGACAGGAGGCGGTTCCACGGGAGAACGCCATCCTCGGTCGGTGTTGCACAGCCACTGAGTGTCCGCCACGTCGTGAGCAGGTCGAAGGCGTCTGCCAGCTGTGGATCGTCCGTCTCGGCGAGTGCCTCCCATACTGAATCGGCCGCCGCGACTGCCGGTGCGAGGCGGTCATCGGCGAATCCAAACAACGGCGACCGAAGGATACCATAGAGGGAGACATCGTCCTGTGGATCACCGAGTACCCGAAGCAAGTTCGTAAGCGCCTGAACTTCGGGCGTATCATAGAATCCGACGCCACCGACAACCGTGTAGGGAATATCGTACTCCTCGAGCGCGCGCTGATACCGGTCCAGATGGGTTCGACGGCGGAGGAGGATTGCCACGTCGTCGGGGGTCGCCTCGCGGTGGGCTCCCGTTTCGGGGTCTTGGACCTTCGGTGGGTCGGCAAATAGATTGGTGAGCCGAGCAGCGAGAGCCTGTGCTTCTGCCTCGATAGTGTGATCGAGCGCCCCCTCGGCGACAGGATGATCCTCGCCGAAAAGCTCGGCTGCCGTGTCAGCGTCGTCAGGGACAGCGAGATACTCGACGCTACCGGTTAGGCCCTCGATGTCTTCGACTCGGTCGCGCTGGGTGGTCAGTGCCTGTGGTGGCGCTTCGTAGGGCTCGTGGTCGTCACCTTCCGGCTGGAACAGGCACTCAAAGAGCTCGTTCAGGAACGACAGCGGCTCATCGAGGGTCCGGAAGTTCCCCGAGAGTTCGAGCCCCGTTGGGCTCTCGGCGTCGCTGTCGGGAACAGTGTCGACCCCATGGGCTTCATTGACACCCCGGAGTTCTGCCCGCGCATCTCCGAACGTCGTCACGTCTGCCCCACGGAACCCGTAGATGCTCTGTTTCTCGTCACCGACCAGGAAGACGTTCGCCGCCGTCACCTCGTCGACGCCCGTGAGCAGCTTGACCAACTCCCACTGGCGTGGGTCCGTATCCTGGAACTCGTCGACCATCACGGCCGCGAACTGGTCTCGAAGCCGCTCTGTGACCACGTCGTTGGTTCGGAGGAACTCCAGCGTCGTCTCGATCACATCTGGGAAGTCAAGGCTATCGCGACGGTCCTTCTCGGTAGTGTAGGCCGTGAGAACGTCGTCGAAGACCCCCATTAGTGCGAGCGCGTAGGGAGCGCTGTTTTGTTCTAACTCCCCGGGTGTCGTCTCGACCGCATCCGCGTGCGGCTCAACGGCCGTGATGACCGCGTTGATAGCATCCTTCAGGTCGTCGTAGACGTCACCGTATTCTCCCCAGTCGTCCTGATCACCAACGACGTACCCGGAACTGCTGTAGAGGCCGCCCCTCTTCTTCTCACAGGCTTCGTAGAGGTCGAGGATCGCTCGCTGGCACTCGCGGGGGTCGCTTGCTTCAGGATCGGCTGGGAGCGTCGTGGCGACCTCGGTAAGGGTCCGGTAGGCCCGAAGGCCGTCCGCGTCGGCAATCGTAGTCTCACGGTCGAGGCGGCCTGCGACCGTGCGTAGCTGTTCGAGGAGTCCGTCCGCATACAGCGTCTGTCGAGCATCGGTTACGTCGAGATCACAGACGACCTCCCAGAGGACATCGATGTAGTCGTCGACCGCAGCCTCACGCCACTCATCGAGAACGGCCTCGCTCTGGGGGCGTTCGTCGAGCAGCCCGGCAAGCACGTTGATCAGGTCATCACGGCCCCAGAGCTGTGCGAGAAGAGCGACATCCTCGTCGTCCTGGTTTCGTTCCAGGAATTCAGTTACGACCTCTCGCTGAAGCGTCGCGGCTCCATTCTCGTCAAGTACGTCGAAGCCGAGTGGGACCGGCGCTTCGACGGCCCGTTCTCGCAAGAGTCGGGTACAAAAGGCGTGGATGGTGTGGACGTAGCCGTCCTCTAGGTCGTCGAGGACATCCCGCCAGCGCTGATAAGCCTCCGGAGAGTCGGCGGCTTCGAGGCGGTCGTAGACCTCCTCCCGAACACGCTCGGTCAGTTCGGCAGCGGCCTTCCGTGTGAAGGTGATCGTGACGATATTCTCTGGGGTGAGCGACGGGTTTTCGGCCAGGATCGTGACGTATCGTTCGGTTAGCGTCGTCGTTTTTCCGGTCCCGGCGCCGGCGGTGATCGCAACATTCCGGTCCTGGACGAGCGCGTCCTTTTGTTCCTTGGTAAGCTGAATGTCCTCGCTATCCTCAGTCATCACTCATCACCCCCTCGATGTCTTCGTCATCGCGTACACGGAGCGGCACGTAGGCAGCATCGTCCTCGCGGACCTCCCCGATGAACTCTCGCTTGCGATGGTGGCGAACGTCACAGGCTCGACGGTAGTCACAGTACCGGCAGTTCGCCCCACGAGCAGACAGCAGCGTCGTATGGAACCGGCCGTTGGCAATCGCCTCATCGATCTGGCCCAGCCACTCGGGGACGATCTCATCCAGGAACCGACGAAGCTCAGCCTGTGAATCGAACTTCGATTCGACGCCGCGGGGTATCTTGAGGTCGTTGGGTGGTCGGACCTGATAGTAGGTCGCCGAAAGCGAGCCCTGTTCGAAGAGGTCATGGTCGACCACCTGGTCTGCAGCGAGCAGATAGATGGGCAGCTGGAACTTCGTGCCGCCGGTCGTTTTCGTCATATACGGGGCCCGTCCGGTCTTGTAGTCGTAAAGTGTGAGCGTCGGCTGCTCGCCGTCACGGCTCACGTCGATCCGGTCGATGTATCCGCGGATCGAGACGGTCGACCCATCCGGTCGGTCGACCGTGAACGGGCCACCCGCGGAATCAGGGAGCCCCTCGCCAAAGGGTGCCTCAAACAGGTGTGGGCGGGCGTTGCCATCTCGTGAAAGTTCGGTGTCCAGGAACGTGGCGAACAACCCCTGTTCCGGAGCGTCGTGAGGGTTGTCCCCGAACTCGTAGGGGCCACTCCCGTCATCACCCAACCCCGCGAACAGCTCTGTCGTCCACCGCTCATAGAACAGGCCGTCATACTCGAAGTCAGCATCCTGGAGTTCCTCGACGGCGACCTCGCGGAGATGGGTCGCCAATGTGTCCCGGTCGAACGCAGCGATATCGACACCGTCCTCGGTGTCGGCCTGCAGGTCGGCGTAGAACCGTTCGAGGACATTGTGAACGTACGACCCGGTTTCGAGTGGCGTAGGGACCACCTCAACGTTATCTGGCTCCTCGATCCCGAGGACGTTGTCGGCGTAGAATTTGAAGCCACACTCGACGTATCGCTCGATCCGACTCGCGCTGTAGGGTTCACGCTCCGACGGTGGATAGACCTCTGCGACAGTCTCGGGGTCCAACACGCCGTCGTGGTCGGAGAGACCGGGCGTGGCCCTATTGGCCGCACAGTGAAGTCCTCGATCCGTACGCTTGGTCTGTTCGGGTGAAAAATCGCCGCGGTCGCCGGCGCGGCTGACCGCCGCACGTCGGTCGGTCGTTTCAGCGAGGTGCCGCTGGAGATCTTCGCGGGAGCCTACACGGTCGTCGACGCCGTCCGTGGGTTCGATCCCAGTCACACGCTGGAGTTCATCCAGGACAGGTGACCGAACAACCGCAGAGTCATCGCCGCCCGTCTCGGGCGTGGTAATCGTGAGCTCGTCGACGTTCGCGAACAGCGTCGCGAAGAGATAGCGGCCACGAAGCCGCTCGTCCCCAGTATCGAACCGCGGGTGAGCCTCGGTCATCTCCTCGAAGAAGGCTGGCCGTTCCGGCCTCGCCGGGAAGTGCTCGTTGGTCAATCCTACCAGGAACACCGTCTCGAAGGAACGCATCCGTGCATCGAGCAGCCCCATTACTTCGACGCGACCACCGGCAGCGCGTTGCGGAACGCGAATCGGTATGCCATCGAAAGCGCGAGTGAGCAGTGCCAACGGCGAGCGGTCGCTACTGACGGCGGCCAGCGACTCGAATGAGGTGAGGACCTCATCGACGAGGTCGTAGGCCCGCTGTTCGACGGCTTGCTCGGCACCGTTTCCGTACTCTTCGGTCGCTGCCTTGAGTTCGAACTGGTCCTCTATGAGCCAGCGGAGCGTCTCGGTTGCCTCTTCGATAGCCCCTGTGCGAAGCGTCTCCAGTGTGGCCAGCAGCTCCTGGATCAGTGCCGCAGCCTCGTTGTCGACATTTTCGAGCAGCGGTGAGACGGAAACTGTGTCGCGCCGGCGAGCAGCTGCCGTGATGGCTTTGGCTTGGTCGGTACTGACGATGTCGAATAGGGGGTTCGCCAGCAGTGACGTGAGATCCTCGGCATGTGGATCGGGTTCAGCGAGGGCCAGGAGATCATGCACGGCACTCCCGGTGAAGGTCCGATTCAGCTGCGAAGCGGCGGTCGTGACGTGTGGGATGTCGAACGTCTCGAAGGTGTCCTCCAGGGTGCCCGAATACGCATCGATGCCTGGGATAACGACGGCGAGGTCGTCGGGATCGCGTCCATTGGCTAACTCGGTTCGCAGTTCGCGGGCGACGAAGCGAAGCTCACGCTCGGGCGTGGGCAGTTCCCGCCATCGGAGGGTCTCAGGAACCGGGATCGGGTCTGGATCCGGGCGGTAGAGCGCTTCCGTGATGCTCGTTTGTGCCTTCCTGGAATCAACTGTAGGCTCGCATTCCACGGTCTCGAAGCCCAGTGATTCGTAGATATCGAGAGCGTCGTCCGCAACTGCGTCGACGCCGGTCCGGCCACCCTGATGGAGTGGCAGCAGTGCGATCATCGGGACTTCATCTGCAAGGCGTTCGATGAGGCGGCGTTCGATAGGACGGAACTCGTGATACCCAGAGAGGATAATCACGTCTAGTTCCGGGGAGAGTGCTGAGAGAGACTGTTTGGCTGTCGCAACGGCGTGGAACATCTCCCCGCGGGTACAGACCCACTCGTCGACGTAGTCGGCGCGGAGATCCTGATAGTGGCGGTAGGCGTCGATGGCAGCCGCCGCAATGCGGCGATCGAGCGGAGAATCATCGAATGCAGTAGCAAGCGACTCAGCCGTCCTGATACCTGCTTCATCGAACAACGAAAAGCGACTGCTGAAGGCATCAGCAAGCGCTGCAGAGGCCGGTTCACCAGCGAGAGCCCCACTTGTTGCCGCGGTCGTCGCATCGAGTGCATACTCCGTGATACGGCGGTTCAGCTGTCCAGACAGTGGCCTCATTGGGGAGTCGATTGTTTCATACCAGTCTTGAACGACGGCATCGAGCGTCTCGGCTCTGAGACGGAGTGGACGGTAGGACTCTGCCCATCGATCTTCGACCTCGCTTCTGCGGGCGTCGTTTCGAGCGAGGTAGAGAATCGACCCGGGAGAATCATCTGCAATTTCATCGGCCCGCTCAAACGCTGTCTGCTCTAATCGCGTGTGTCGGGGTCCTGTAAGAAGTATAGAATCCATCGGATAGGCATAGCAATATATTCTGACTACTTCACTTTTGACCAGATATTTCACATAGACATATCAGAGATGAAATGAGTATTGCTCAGCGGAATTAGTTCGATGTCTATTGAATTAACCAACACAACCACGTGTCGACTCAATTTGTTGGTTAACACGCTGGCTTGGGTCTTTTTATCAGGGTTAGATACACGCGAGCTTTTCCAGGTCGTCCACACCCCACTACCGATGTCTAAGACGGGGCGTATAGATACTCAATCGCCTTTTACAAATTATATTACGCGACACGCGTGAGAACACTATCCCCCGACGAAAAGGGAGCAAAATCTCGCACTCAGTTAGACCGCATTGCTTCTCCGATCCGCCGTTCAGTCGGTGCAGTAAGATATGGCTCAATAGCGGAATAGTCACTCCAGCCACCAATAGCCATCATAGTACGGACGTCGACTTGGCGTTCGACGAGATGGTAGATTGCCCAGCTACGTCGGAGATCGTGTGAGGAGACAGACTTCCACCGATCATTGCCTGTTTCATTAGTAATCACCTGTGTTGCTTCTTTCACCCAGCGTCGGATTGACGGCGTGGAGGCGTCGACCCATGGATGTGACTCAGAGAAACTGCGTTCACGGGAATATTTGTGGATGTCGTCGGCTACGTCGTCTGGCATCCAAGCATCACGG
>Ga0136597_1000912_pt1 | contig 11679 bp, 10 predicted proteins | sample AntRauTorcE11898_FD_101385 | JGI IMG/M metagenome (GOLD analysis project Ga0136597, IMG submission 101385) | Saline lake microbial communities from Rauer Islands, Antarctica - Metagenome Torckler E11 #898 | ecosystem: Environmental > Aquatic > Non-marine Saline and Alkaline > Saline | place... | reverse complement strand
GAAGCACCCGACGAGAGTCCGCTGCGCTACGAGTTCGAGACGCCCGAGAACTCCATCGGGAAGGTCCACGGCGAGTACGGGAACTGGCTCGTCCTCGCAAAGGCGTACGCGTACATCGCCCGACTCGGCGACGAGGGGCTCAGCGACGCGAGCGCGAAAGCCGTCCTGAACGCGAACTACCTCGCGAGCCAGATAGATTACGAGGTGCCGTACGGCCCGTTCCATCACGAGTTCGTCGCGAGCGCCGGCGACCAGGACGCCGCCGACGTCGCGAAACGCATGCTCGACTACGGCGTGCACCCGCCGACGACGAAGTGGCCGGAGATCGTCAGCGAGGCGCTCATGACCGAACCCACCGAGATCGAAGGCAAGCGCACGCTCGACCAGCTCGCTCGCGCGTTCAACGAGGTCGCACAGGAGGACGACGACACGCTCGCGAACGCGCCCGAACGCACGACGGCGGCACGCATCGACCAGACGGAAGCGGCACGCAACCTCCGACTCAGCTGGCGCGCCATCGACGACTGACCGACCACTCCCTGCCATTCTGTCACGAGCCGTCCACGACTGACCGACCACGCCCAGCTACTCTGTCGCGAGCCGTCCGCGACTGACGGACCGCGTCCAGTCATCCTTTCGCGCGCCGTCGATGCACAGCGTGCACGCTCTGCGTCGTGCAGAGGCGTCGAGATCGCAGGAAGGAGGACTCAGGCTTCGGACGTGTCGACCGCGCCGTCGATTCGGACGAAGCCGTACTCGCAGTCCGGGCAGCGCCACTTGACCTTCTTGCCGAGGTGGAGCGTGGTGCTCGCGGCCCGGTAGAAGACGCGGTCCTCCTCGCAGTCGGGGCAGTAGTGTTCGACTTCCAGGCTCATGCCTCCGATTTTCGGATGCGGACTGTTGAACGTACCGATTCCACCTACGCCCGCGAGGACCGCCGAGGAGGCGATCGAGTGCCAGCGGCCCCAGAAGTTGATATATATTTTATAATTTTTGGTGCCAGTGGGAGTACCAGCGAGGCCGTATAAAGTACATACCGCGATAGCAAATGCGCGGTTCGTCGGTACGGTCGGGCTTCGGCACCACGCGAGACACGGCGTGTCGGCTTCATCGACCGCTCCCCGGCGTCAGCTCGCTCGCGAGATCGAACCGATCGAGGACACCGAATCCTCAAATCGGCGTTTCACCCAGGTGGAGGGAATAAGTGGCCCGGCGACGTCCCCTCGATCGTGTCCTCCACGCAGTCCGCAACCGACCCGATCACCCCGACTCGCGTCGCGTCCGGGGCCGCCGCCCTCCTCGGCGTGGCCCTCGCCAGCTACGGCGGCTACACGCAGTACGAGCTCTCCCGGCAGATCGCCGCCGGGACGTGCGACGGCTGCGCACCCTGGCACCCGCTGTTCGTGGTCGCTCCACTCGTCCTCGGGATCGTCCTGGTCGCAGGCGGCTCGTACACGTTCGCGAAGACGACCTGCTGAAGGAGAACTCCGGCGGCCAGAACGGACCCCACCAGTGGTCGCGACAGCTCACTCCGGTCGCCGGGTAGCGAGGAACGCGTCCACGTGCTCGAACAACCCGTCGAGCGTCTCGACGCCCGTGTAGGGATTCAACAGCACCGTCCGAAGCCACTCGCTCCCCCGGTAGGTCGGGAGGGAGACGAACGCGTCCGCGTGCGCGAGCAGGGACGCCTGGAGCGCGTCGTTCAGTTCGTCGTACGCGTCCGGCTCGCACCAGTCGGGCGCCGCGCGGAAGCACACGACGTTGGTCTCGGGCTCGGTCGCGAGTTCGAGTGCGGGCCGTGTCGCGACGGCCTCGCGGACGTGCGCGCTCAGCCGATAGCTCTCCTCGACGAGCGCGTTCAGGCCGCTTCGACCGAGGTGCTGGAACGTCAACCAGAGTTTGAGGACGTCCGCGTGCCGCGTCCCCTGGACGCTCACCTCCCCGAGGTTCGGCCGCGCCTCGTCCGCTCGCATGTACGGCGCACCGATCCGGAAGTCCTCGACGAGTACGTCGCGGTCCGCGAACAGCGCCATCGCGCACGTCTTCGCCACGTAACACCACTTCTGTGGGTTGAACGTCACCGAGTCCGCGCGTTCGACGCCCTCGAGCAGGTGCCGGCGGTCCGGGGCGAACGCGAGCGCGCCACCGTACGCGGCGTCGACGTGAAACCAGAGATCTCGTCTCGCCGCGACCGACGCCAGGTCGTCGAGCGGGTCGACGTTCCCGGTCGTCGTCGTACCCGCGGTTCCGACGACGCAGAACGGTCTTCGTCCGGCGGCGACCGCCTCGGTCACGGCGTCCTCGAGTGCGTCCGGACGCATCCGCCCGTTGGAATCGGTGTCGACGGGAACGATGGCGTCGGTGCCGAGCCCGAGGAGCATCGCGGCCTTCCGCAGTGACGTGTGCGCGGCCTCGGACGCGAACGCGACCGGGCGACCGCCGCGGGCGTCGACGCCCGCGTCCGCGACGTCGAACGCTCGATTCCGGGCGACGGCGAGGGCCTGCAGGTTCGCGAGACTCCCGCCAGCGGCGAGAACGCCGCCTGCGTCCGGGCCGAGCCCGAACGCGCCCGCGACCGTCTCCGTCAGCGCGTGCTCGAGCTCGGAGAGGATCGGTGACATCTCGGCGCTCAGCATGTTGTTGTTGACGCCCGCGGCGACGAGGTCCCCGAGCATGGAGACCGTAGTCGGGATGGTGTCCATGTGTCCGACGTACCCGGGGTGTGCGGGGTTCATCGACCCGTCGACGATGCGACCGACTGCCTCCTCGATGGCGTCGTCGCCACGCGGGTGTTCCGGAACGGTCGCGTCCAGGGGCGTCGGGTCGGACGGGAGCGGCGGTCTATCCTCGGCACTCGCGAGCGCTTCGAGGAGCTGGTCGACGACGTCGCTGGCGAGCGACTCGACGGCCGCGGCGTTGCCGCCGCTTGGGTCGACGAACGCGGCATCGGGGAGCGCCGAACGGTCCATACCGGAGGTTCGGGCGTCTCCACGTTAAGCGGTTCGTGCACCGGAACCGAGCCGCCACCAGAATTCTGTATCGCGCATACCGGTTTATCGGTCATGTTCCGGGCGATAGTTAAGTGCCAGCGGGCCCGACGGTCGAGCATGAAGATCTACACCGGTCGTGGTGACGACGGGATGACGGACCTCCGGGACATGAGTCGGGTATCGAAGACGAGTCCGCGCATCGAGGCGTACGGGACCGTCGACGAACTGAACGCACTCATCGGAACCGTGCGCCCCACCGGGCACGACGACGTCGACGAGATACTGGAGGGCGTCCAGAACCACCTGCACGTCGTGCAGGCGGACTTCGCGAACCCGGACCCGGACGAGGACGACCCGCAGGTCACCGAGCGGCACGTCGACGAGGTCGAGGCGTGGATCGACGAGTTCGAGGACGAACTCGACCCGCTGGAGTCGTTCATCCTCCCGACGGGCTCGGAGAAAGGGTCGCGACTGCATCACGCGCGGACGGTGTGTCGGCGCGCGGAGCGCCGCGCCGTCGAGTTCGCCGCCGGCGACCCCGTGAACGCCGAGGCGATCCAGTACCTGAACCGGCTGTCGGACGGTCTGTTCACGTGGGCGCGCGTAGTGAACAAACGCGACGGCGTTCGGGAGGAGAATCCGACGTACTGAGTTCTTCGTTTTCCGCGCACTCGACAGTTGAGTGAATCGGTTCGCTCAGGTTCGTTCGTAGACGACCATGCCGCCCTGTTCGCGTGGTTCGACCTCGCCGCGGGCTTCGAGGACGTCCAGGTGGCCGATGGCTTCGCTCATGCCGCTGAACTGTTCGGTCGCGGGGAGGTTCTCGAAGAGGCCGTTCATGACGTCGACGGCGGTCGTCGGGCCGTCGAGGAGCTCGCGGACGTTCTCGGTGCGGTCCTCGTGTGCGTCGAGGACGTCGTCGATGCGTGCGGCGGGGTCGTCGATGACTTCGCGGTGTCCTGGGAGCAGGCGGTCGTAGTCTGCCCGCCGGAGGCGGGCGAGTGCGTCGTTGAACGCGGGGAGGACGCGCGGTCGTTCGTCGTCCTCGTGTTCGTTCATCGGTGGCTGGAGGAACGGGTTCGCCGTGATGTCGGGGAGGACGTTGTCGCCGACGATGGCGCGTCGTTCGTCGTCGTGGTCGAAGGCGAACGTGAGTTCGCCGGGGGCGTGCCCGCTCGTGGTGCCGACGTCGAGCGTCGTGCCGTCGACGGTGACGGTATCGCCGGCGTCGAGGACGCGGTCGGTGTCGACGTCGGGCGCGTACTGGACGAACGCTTCGGGGAGTTCGGTGATGGTTCTTGCAGTCGACGCGGCCATGCCGTGACGCTGGAAGAACGCGGTGAAGTACCGCTGTTCGTACTGGAGGCGGTTCGCGAACTCGCCGATGACGTGCGCACTGGGGGCGCTCGCGAGGACGCGTGCGCCGCGGTCCCGGAAGCGTTTGGCGAGCCCGAAGTGGTCGGGGTGGGGGTGCGTGACGAGCACCTGTTCGACGTCGTCGGGGTCGAGACCGATGGCGTCGAGTTCGGTGAGGAGCGCGGACCAGGCCTCCTCGCTTTCGGGGCCGGGGTCGACGATGGTCTCCCCGGCGACGTACGCGTTCACGGGACCGACCTGGAACGGGGTCGGGATCGAGAGTCGTTCGAACACGCCAGTGGCGTACGCGACGGTGCTGGTAAACGGTTGCGGGTGACGTGAAGCAGGAGTGGAGCCGTGCCGCGGCGGTGCCGCGTGATGCCCACGGCTCTGTGGTGGGCCGTCGGTCACGAGGCGACGGCCCGTGGTTGGGACAGACGGTTCGCGTGGCGGGGTTCGCCCGCCGCCGCAATTTTAGGTATGCCTAAATCATTGGTAAAGCCACCGATTTCGGCCTACCCGAAACGAACGCTCTACCGGCGACAGGTTCTTGTCCTATGCACACCAACAGAATAGCATGAACAAGCACTTCGATGATGCACGGTACTACCTGTCGCGAGCGAGCGAGCACGCAGCGGCTGGCGTCAAGGAAGAACTGGAGCCGGTCGTCGAGCGCGTCAACGAACTCCGCGGGGTGGAGCCAGAGCCGGAGCCGTCTCGCGTCGAGAAGCTCCAGTCGGACCTGCGCGAGATCGAGCTGCGCGCGGAGGGCGAGGCACGTCAGCGCATCGTCGAAGCGCGCGAGAAGGTCGCCGCGTACCGCGACACCACCGAGCAATCCGCCTGAGGAACGGAACCCTTTAGTTCACCAACCGGGTACGATCGAGTGCCTGGGTTGGTGGTCTAGCCAGGTTATGACGGCTCCTTCACACGGAGCAGGCCGGCGGTTCGAATCCGCCCCAACCCACTTCTGCCGACGCAACAGCGAGGAGCGTTAGCGACGAGCGTGCGTCGGCAGAAGTGTTGACTGGCGTGATTCGAATCAGGGAGCGGAGCGAGCGTGAGCGAGTGGAGTGACCGTGGTTCGAATCCGTCCTGATTCACGTCTCTCGATGTGATGCCGAGGATCGCGATGGTGGTTGCCAACGCTGCACGTACACAGTTTCTGGATTCGTTGTGTACGAAAAGTCTTTGTTGATTCTTCACGATCGTCTATTCGTCTTTCATGAGAGAGTCGATATTCCCGGAGTCGGAGTACGAACGACGTGTCGAGCGGGCCAGGGGGCGGATGCGCGAGCGTGGCCTGGACGCGCTAGTCGTCTCCGATCCGGCGAACATGAACTACCTGACGGGGTACGACGGGTGGTCGTTCTACGTCCACCAGGCCGTCGTGCTGACGGTGGACGGCGACGACCCGGTCTGGGTGGGTCGGTCGATGGATGCCAACGGTGCGCGGGCGACGACGTTCCTGCGGGAGGAGCACATCCGCGCGTACAGCGACGACCACGTGCACTCGCCGAGGGACCTCCATCCGATGGATTACGTCGCTGGCGTGCTGGAGGACCTGGGCGTCGCCGGGGGACGTATCGGCCTGGAGATGGATGCTGCGTACTTCACTGCGAAGTCGTACACGCGCCTGCAGTCGAACCTGCCGGAGGCGTCGTTCGACGACGCGACGCTCCTCGTTGGGTGGACGCGCGTGAAGAAGTCCGAGCGGGAGATCGAGTACATGAAGGAGGCGGCCCGTATCTCCGAGGCGGCGATGGCCGCGGGTCTGGACACTATCGAGGCGGGAGTTCCGGAGTACGAGGCGGCAGCCGCCATCTACGAGGCGCTCATCATGGGCACGGACGAGTACGGCGGGGACTATCCCTCGATCGTGCCGCTGATGCCGTCGGGCGACTACACGGGGACGCCGCATCTGACGTGGACGGATCGCGAGTTCGAGGAGGGCGACCCCGTCATCATCGAGCTCTCGGGGTGCCGGCACCGGTATCATTCGCCGCTCGCGCGCACCACGTTCGTCGGGTCGCCGCCGGAGGAGATCCAGCGGACCGCGGACGTCGTCGTGGAGGGACTGGAGGCGGCGCTCGACGCGGCCGAACCGGGCGTGACGTGCGAGGCCGTCGAGCTGGCGTGGCGCGAGACGATCGCGAAGTACGACGTCGAGAAGGAGGATCGCATCGGGTACTCGATGGGGCTGGGGTACCCGCCGGACTGGGGCGAGCACACGGCCAGCCTCCGCCCCGGCGACGAGACAGTACTGGAGGAGGACATGACGTTCCACATGATTCCCGGCATCTGGGGCGCCGACTTCGGGGTCGAGATCAGCGAGACGTTCCACGTGACCGGCGACGGCGCGGAGACGCTGGCGGAGTTCCCGCGAGAGCTGTTCACGACGTGACGCGGACGCGATGCACGACGTTGCGCGGACGCGATGTACGACGTGACGCGGACGCGATACCCGAGGGGACGACGGTTACGTGCGACGGCGGCCCGACTGATTGGTGTCCCTCCGCGCGCGCGTCGTCCAGCAGGCGCCGTGGCCCGATCGACGGGGTTTGTTGTCGGCATCAACCGTTGCTGTGTGTATTTAAGTCGCTGAGCGTGCTACACGGAGGCATGACAGAAGTACTCGGGGAGCGGTTGGCGAGCGTTCGGCGGCGGTTCCATCGGTACCCGGAACCGGGGTGGCGGGAGTTCTACACGACGGCGATGCTCGTCGAGGAACTGGAGCGTCTGGACGTCGACGAAATCGCCGTTGGTTCGGAGGCGTACGACCCAGCGGACAGGATGGCGGTCCCGGACGATGACGAGATCGAGCCGTGGTTCGAGCGGGCGCTCGAACGCGGCGCAGACGAGGCGCTGCTCGACCGCATGGCCGGCGGGAACACGGGTGCGGTCGCCGTCCTCGAGCGCGGCGATGGCCCGGCGGTCGGGCTCAGGGTCGACATCGACGGGCTGTTCATCGAGGAGTCGACCGACGAGGACCACCGGCCGGCGAGCGAGGGGTTCCGTTCGGAGACGGGCGAGACGATGCACGCCTGCGGTCACGACTGCCACATGACGTGGGGGCTGGCAGTGCTCGAGGCCATCGCGAACAGCGAGTTCTCGGGGCGGTTCGTCGTCTTCTTCCAGCCGGCGGAGGAGACGAGCGGCGGCGGGCACCCGATGGCCGAGAGCGAGTACGCGGCCGGTCTGGACTACTTCTTCGCCGTGCACGTCGGGCTCGACCATCCGACGGGCGAGGTGGTCGCTGGTATCGAACGCCCGCTGGCGATGTGTCACGTGGACGCGCTATTCCGTGGGACGTCCGCGCACGCGGGGAAGGCCCCGAACGAGGGCAACAACGCGATACAGGCGCTCGGGACGGCGATCGGGAACGCGTACGGCATCCCGCGTCACGCCGACGGGATGACGCGCGTGAACGTCGGCCGCGTGGAGGGCGGGACGTCGAGCAACGTCGTCGCGGACCGAGCGCACGTGAAGGCCGAGGCGCGCGGGGAGACGACCGAACTCAAGGAGTACATGAAGCGCCACCTCCAGCGCGCGTTCCAGCACGCGGCGAAGAGTCACGGCTGCGAGGTCGACTTCGACGTGGTGAGCGAGTCGCCTCGGGCCGACAGCGACCCGGCGCTGGTCGACGTCGTCGCCGAGGTAGCTCGCGACGTCGACGGCGTCGACGCGGTGGTCCCGATGGCGGACTTCGGCGCAAGCGAGGACGCGACGTTCCTGATGGAGCGCGTCCAGGCGGAGGGCGGTCTGGCGACATACCTCATCGTCGGCACCGATCACCCGACGAGCCACCACACGTCGACGTTCGACGTCGACGAGCGGAGCATCACAACGGGCGTCGACGTCCTCGTCGGCTCGATACTCGCCGCCTCGCGCGACGGCGTCTGAGGGACGCGGCAGGCGCTCGCGCGAGTTCGAGACGGTGAGACCGCGAGACCGGAGGGAACGAGACGAGGGATCGCGAGACCTGAGAGAACGAGACGAGGGATCGCGAGACCTGAGAGAACGAGACGAGGGGGCTGGAGGAAGCGACGGTGTCAGTCGTCGTCGTCGCTGATCGCCTCCTCGGTCTGGGTGGGGATCTTCTTTCGCGAGCCGAAGATCCAGGCGTCCTCCTGGAGCATGACGCGGCCGTACCGCGAGCTGAACTCCTTGATGAGGCCGAGTCCCGCGAGGAGGCAGACGAACGCGAACGGGCCGCCAGTGATGATCGCGGCGGACTGGAGCGCTTCGACGCCACCAAGCGTCATGAGGATGGCGGCGGTCATCCCGAGGACGACCCCCCAGAAGACGCGGTTGATGCTCGACGGACTCGCCTTGCCGCCGGTCGTCATCATCGAGACGGCGAGCGTCGAGGAGTCCGCGGACGTGACGAAGAACGTCGTCACGAGGATCATGAACGCGAAGATGAACAGGGAGCCGAACGGGAACGCTTCGAACAGCGCGAAGCCGGCGACGGACGCGCCGTTCTCGCTGACGGGACCGAGGATGTCCGCGACGCCGTTGTGCTGCGCCCAGACGGCGGAACCGCCGACGAACGTGAACCACGGGATGGTCGCGGCCGAGGTCGCGAAGATGCCGGTGAACGCGACCTCCCGGACGGTCCGGCCCTTCGAGATCCGCGCGATGAACAGGCCCGCGAACGGCGACCACGAGAGCGCCCACGCCCAGTAGAACACCGTCCAGGCGTTCGCCCACTCGGTGCCGCCTTCGACGCCGGCACCGGTGAACAGGCTCATCGAGATGAAGTCGGTGATCATGCCGCCGACCGCCTGCGTCCCCATCAGCACGAGGAAGACCGTCGGGCCGACGATGAACGTCGCGACGAGGAGCGCGACGAACAGGAACATGTTGAAGTTCGAGAGGCGACGGATGCCCTTGTCGACACCGAGCACCATCGAGACCGTGAACAGGAGCGTCATCATCGTGATGACGAGGATGACGCCGGTGCTACCGAGATCGATGCCCCACTGGTAGTTGAGCCCGGTGATGAACTGGCTTCCGATGAATCCGAGGGACGTCGCGACGCCGCCGATGGTCGCGAAGACGGCGAGGATGTCGATGACCTTCGCGGCGGGTCCGTCGAGGTTCTCGCGGCCGAGGATCGGCGTGAGCGCGGACGAGACCCGGAGTGGGACGTCGTCGTAGTTGTACGCGAAGTAGCCGATCGCGATGCCCATGATGGTGAAGACGGCGAGTTGGGGGAGCGCCCAGTGGAACAGCGTCTGCTGGACGGCGATGGTCATCGCCGCGGCCGACCCGCCGGCGACGTCGAACAACGGCGAGGGGCTGTCGTAGTAGAACAGTGCTTCCGTCGGTCCCCAGAAGACGACGCCGGCGGCGAAGCCGGCGGAGTACAGCATCGCGAAGAAGGAGAAGAAGCTGTACTCGGGTTTCTCGTCGCCGAACTTGATCTTCCCCCACGGGCCGACGATGAGGTACAGGAGGAACAGGACGACAAGGAAGACGATGACGAGCAGCGCCCAGTTCAGGTAGCCGAGCAGGAACTCGTTGAGCGTGCTGATCGCGGATTCCACGATGCTCGCGTCGTAGAAGTAGAGGAGGATGATGCCGACTGTGAGTCCGGCGCCGAAGATGAAGACGGTCGGGTCGAGTTCGTCCCGGAACTGGTCGACTGCACCGAGGTCGTCCGCGTCGCTCATGACCCGGTCACCCGGCGTGAGTCCCCGAACTCGGGGGTCGAGCAGTCCGTCGTCCGGTTCACCGTCCGTCGGTTGCCATCGCCACTGCCATGCAACCACATACCATACACGATATCTGATAATGACATAAGGCTTTCGCAGTTTTCGTAGATAGATACATGAATTTCGGTTACATCCCGATTGGCAGGGATCTGGACCAGCACGGACACGACCGAGACGATGACAGTTAATCCCCCAAAGATGTGATAGTTATCGGAACGGTCGACAAACCGTGAGCTCACCGTACTCGAGGCGACGGGGACGACTCCAACGTCCGTCAGTTACCGATTCGGGCGGGACCGACGTCCGCGCTAGTCAGTCAGCTCCTCGACGGCCTCCTCACGCGCGGCGGTGCTCTCGTCGACGGCAATCACGTACTCGTCCACGGAGTCCTCGATCCGCTCCTGGGCCTCCGCCGGCGAGAACTCGTCAGTCATCGACAGGAGCCGCACGAACGCACGCAGCTCCTCGTCGGTTATCTGCGCGAACTCCTCGTTCTCTATCTTCTCGATGACCTCGCCGGTGTCGATACATCCGACGGAGTCGACGTTGAACTCCACGTCGACCATCCGGTACGACGACCCGGCGAGGTGCTGCTCCGCCCGACCGACGCCCTCGGAGAGCATGTCCTCGAACGGCGTGGAGTACCCCATCGTTCCGAGGTGGAGGAACGCGAGCATGTCGGTGATCCCTTCCGTGAACGCCTCGCGTTCGTCGTCGTCTGGGTCGAACACGGTGTTCCGATCGCGGTCTTCGAGGGAGCCGAAGAGGAGGCTGAAGTCGAGGATCGCGTTCTGGACGCGACGGCGGATGCGGTTGCGCTTCTGTTTCTTCGAGTGCTCCGTGTAGTCCGTCTTCCGACCGAGGAGGAAGTCGCGGTCGGTCGGCGTGAGCATGCCGCGCGGCCGATCCGAATCCGCAGCTCGCTCCAGTCGCTCGGGGACCCCATCATCAACCATACACGAAAACCGGTTACCGCCACGATTAATGCTTGCGATAACTGGGATATCTGTCCGATAATCGGTTCGTGCACGCGTTCGCAAGTGGTCGATGTGGCGTTGTTCGAACCCTGCGAGTCGGGCGCAGCGACCGCAGGGAGCGAGCACGTTTCGCTTCGGTTCGAATCCGCCCCAACCCATTTTCCTGCGAACACGGTGACGAGCGCTAGCGGGGGGTTCGTGCTGCTGGAGGCGGTTTGTGTCGGTGAGGGCGTCCTGTGGGTGTAGTCGGTATTCGCCTGCAGCGAGGATATATATTTCTTTTCCGAGACCCATAGAGTGAGCGAATTGGATTGGTCCGGTGACGGTTTTCCGAGTGTTGGGAGTGCAAGGGTCCGTGGATGGTGGTGTTCAGGTGCGTTCGCTGGTCTCGTCGAGCGTGTAGCGGTCGCGTGTGCGACTGGGGTACGTCAGTGATCTCGTCGCTATCCTGTGGTTTTGCGGAGTGGGTAGTGGGAGGTATCTTCTCCGGACGAGTCCCAGTGAGAACGTTCGGCTATGTAGTAATCATAGAGATCCGGAAATTCGGGAGGTCGCTATATCTATATTATAAACCGCTTTAGTCGGATTTCGCCTTGCTTCACGTGATGGCACACGAGCCAACTCGACTTGCCGGTG
>Ga0136597_1000906_pt1 | contig 11758 bp, 11 predicted proteins | sample AntRauTorcE11898_FD_101385 | JGI IMG/M metagenome (GOLD analysis project Ga0136597, IMG submission 101385) | Saline lake microbial communities from Rauer Islands, Antarctica - Metagenome Torckler E11 #898 | ecosystem: Environmental > Aquatic > Non-marine Saline and Alkaline > Saline | place... | reverse complement strand
CAAAGCCTTTTCAAATCTTTCCACAAGCAGTTTACCAAGTCCCTGACGCTGAAACAAAGGATCGACCATGAATAGAATCAATTCGCTTTTCACAGATTTGTGCTTTTTTTTAAGAAGGGCCTTATAAACTTTGTACATCGCTTTGAAATTCTTGAGAATATGTCTTGATTCATTTGAGTGCACTTTAAGCAATAGCACGTATTTAAGAAACTTCAGGTAGTATACCCCATTGATAAACATCGCTTTGATTGGACTTATTTTACCAAGCACAATCCCTGCGAACAGTCCATCAACATAAACGCATTCCTTATAGTCGCTTTCACAAAGCGACTTATAAACATCTGTTTTAATGAACAATCGGCGTATGGTTTCGTTGTCCGTGTATTCATGGTAATTCCACACATTTTCCAAAGTCCTTTCAAAAGCTTCGTTGTCACTTTTGTCATATTTTTTAAATATAATGGAGTCTTTCATCGGATCACCACCCATATAGCATTTATTATAACACAGTCATTTTTTATTAAATAACTGAAATAAACGCATTTTCTTTGTAAATTTACCTTTTATGGTCTAAAATAAATTAGTATTCTTTAAGAAGGAGATAGTGGTTATGAATGAAGTAGTAAAATTTTTTGATGGACTTCCAGTCATTGTGAAACTAATTTTGGCATTACCGGTGATTGATGGGTTTGCATGGGGGATTTATCGCTTGGCCAAAGGCATTAGTAAAAACGATCTTTCTCTGATTGTAGCAGGCATTGTCTGGATTGCGGTCGGATGGGCCATTTTTTGGATTTTGGATATTATCACCATTATAATGCATGGAAAACCGACACTTTTCGTATAAATAAAAAAGTCTGCGCCTCTCCTTGAGAGGGTAATGCAGACTTTTTTATTGGTCTAAAATGCAATATTGAATCCGTTGAAGGTTTTTTTAGTATCGATGGTTTCAAGAAAAATGTCGGTTATGTTTCCAGTGCTTGCGTTTTTAACTTTTTCGATGAATGTGTCAATCTTGTCTTTGTGGCCTTGAGCGACGATTTCTACCGAGCCGTCACTTAAGTTCTTAACATAGCCTTTCACACCGGTTTTCTTAGCAATCTGAGTGATTGTGAAACGAATGCCGACTCCTTGCACCATTCCATAGAGATAGAGTTTGATGGTTTTTGTATTGGTCATGAAATCCTCCTTTACTCCGGTTTCAACTGAGCGTATGCATCTAAGTCAATAGCCTCTTTGTAATTCACTGAATCAAAGCCAAAGCCATGAATGTTGTAAAACAATGCGTAAAAATCCTGAGTACCTTGAAGATTGAGCAACTCATCTTCATCAAGGGTACTCATGCATTTGATGGTTTCCTTTTGAATGGACGGATCGAGTTCATAAGCGTCCATTCTCAAACGGCCTTTGGAATCAGTGGTTCGCTCATCACCATACACCATATCCTTAAATAGTCTGTATTTGTGCTGTAAGATTGTTTCATGCACACCCTTTGATTTCATAACGTCAAACAAGCATGAGACGTACAGGGGCATTTGCGGGATAAAGACGCTGGCTTTGGTCACGACCGCTTTCGATGAGGAGATGAGCGCTTCTCCGTTAAGTGAATGTTTTAGTAGTTTGTTTATTTCACTAGCGCGCTTTTCTAAATCTTCTTTCGCTTTGCCTAAAGTGCCTCCTCGGTAAATAGGATAGGTGACTTCACTCCCGATATAGGTATAGGAAATCGTTTTGACGTTTTGGCTCAGAGACTCACTCTCAAGTAGCCCTTCTATCCAGTCCTGCCAATCGCCCCCTCCCATTACGAAGACAGTGTCTTCAATATCTTTTTGTGTGGCAGGATGAAGCGTAAGATCTTTTACTTCTTTTTTTGCAACATCGATGGTTTTCCCTTTTTCAGACTCTCCAATCGGCAATATTTTCGAGCGGACAAGCGTGCCCTCAGAATCGGGTCTCCCGCCTGCGGCTAACGAATAAATGACCAAATCCACCGTACCTAAATGCTTTTTGATATATTCACTCACCTGTTTTTTGGTGTCTTTAGAAAAGGCATCCATCACAAAATCCTTGTGAAGCGTACCCAAAGGCTTGGCAAGTGTTTGAAAGTGTATGTTGTTCCACCAACCAGCTGTACCGGTCTTGCCATTTTTAGGTGGCCTTTCAAATGATACATTGATTGTGTTGGCATTCGCACCGAACGCCAGTGCGACACGGCTTGAGAGCCCATACCCCGATGATCCTCCAATGATAAGCACGTTTTTCGGGCCATTAATTGGGTTCAACGCTTTGGTCTCATCAATAAGAGACTCTATGTAGGCTTTACTTCCTTTAGGATGAGCATTGGTGAATACATTTGAACGAATTGACGGTTTTATAATCATAATTTTCCCTCGCTTTTTATTTTGATAGGCAAATATTTATATATAGTATATTTTAACATGTTAGTCGCTTATTAAAAAAAGGTTTGCTGGCTAAAAACAATGTAATTACTTTGACACACGTAGTAATATATGATAATCTAAATATATCTTGGAAAAGAAAAAGGAGTAATATATGAAAACTGCTATCATTACGGACTCTGCCTCAAATCTCGACAAAAAAACATTGAACATCCATTCTGATTTATATACCATTCCTCTGCTCATTATGATCGATGGAGAAAGCTATCGCGATCAAGTCGACATTTCAAGTGAAGAGGTATATGCGAAACTGGATTCCCACAAGGTTTCCACAAGTTTGCCCTCGATTGAAGATTTTTTCTCCTTACTTGGTGATTTGGAAGAAAAAGGCTATGAGAAAGCCTTCTTTGTGACGATTTCCTCAGGCTTGAGTGGAACTTACAATGCAATACGTAACGCCCTTGAAGCCTATGAAGGTGTTCTTAAGGTTACTCTTTATGATTCCAAGACCCTTGGCGCAGCACAAGGTTACCTAGCCACACACGCACAAAAACGCCTTAGTGAAGGCATCGATGAAAAGTCCCTTATAGAAGAACTCAACACACTTAGATATGAAGATTCAATCGCCATATACTCGATTGACACATTGAAGTATTTGAGACGCGGGGGAAGAATTGGTAAAGTTGAAGGCGCAATCGGTGGGGCACTAAGAGTAAAACCGGTCATCACAGTGAATGACGACGGCGTATATGTGACCTTGTCAAAAACCATAGGATCATTTCAAAGAGCCATGTTGTCGATGAAAAAATTAATGGTCAAGAAGTTTAAAGACCATCCCATTCATTTGACTATTCACTATGGGAATAACTTTGATAAAGCTAAAGAACAAGGTGAGAAACTTAAAAGTGCACTGAACATCAAGACACTTGCTCTCTCACAACTTACTCCAGTACTTGGCATCCATACCGGACCGAGAATGCTTGCTTATGTAGCAAAACGAATTAAATAATACTTAGCCGTGCGGTGCACGGCTTTTTTAATGCAAAAAATACTGCATATATATGCAGTATTTTAAATAGGGAGCTCTACATTCGTAGTCCCGATTGAATCGATGGTTACATTAACAGGGACGGTTTTTTTGTTTTGATTAAATGCATAATTGATTTCCAAGTGATTCTCATGCTTGATCAAGGAAAAAGATAGAATAGTGGGGGCTTTTTCACCGAAAACACTTTCATAGCTTTCTTTTTTCATTGTGAGTGTCGAGGTACTGTCACTCTCTTCAAACATGTCCGCTTCAAGGTCTTCGGGATTTAATACGACAGAGTTATTAGGAATGAAAGCATTGTCTTCCTTGTTAATCTTTGTGCGTTCCCATCTGCTTAAATTATTTTTACTATAGCGATAGCTTGATTCACCATCATCATGCTCGTACTCTTCAGTTCCGTCAAAAGCGAAATACCGCTTCGCTCCATCAACTTTGTATTCACTTTCAAGGGTATATTTTTCAAAGTTAATGGACATACTCATGGTATAATTGTACGCAGTTTTATACATATTCATGGCTTCTTCGCTTTTTGAAACACCACAAGCGCCTAGTAACACAAAGCTGACTGCAAGAACCATAAACAATAGACTTCTCTTGAAACGTGTAATGTATTTATTCATCTGTAGCTTGAACCTCCGGCAAATCGACCGTTGTCTCATTAACGCTATGCACAATCGCGGTGTATTGTAACGTCATTCCGGCTTTTTCATATGAATAATAGATTTCTAGTCCTTCTTCGGTGTCTCTAATGGTAGCAATGTTAATCGCTTGTTCATTGGCCTCACCAAACATATCCTTATAATGATCTCTTGATAGGACTAAGTACCCTCCGTCACCTTCGCTAAACCATTCGAACTTAATGTTGTCGGGGCTTAGGAACGATGTATGGATTTCATCAGTCTGATGCACTACTATGTCCCATAGCCCGTCCTCATTAATGAAATAGCGGACCATGATTCCTTCGCGGTATTGTTGATAGAACTCTTCCTTGTCAAATTGTATATACTCTTTGGAACCATCAACTTTACTATGTAGTTTACTTGTTTTGTTATTTTCTTTGGTTTTTATTGTGAATTCCATTGTATAGCTTTGTGCGTTGTTGTACGCTTCCACTTTGCTTTTGATGACTTCACTGTCAGATCTACAGGCGCTAAGCAATAATGAAAATGTAATGATGCTTATGACAAGAACACTTTGTATAAAACGCTTTTTATTTGTCATTGAAGCAACCTCCATTGTTCTTTTTTAAGAAAACGCCGCCACAAAGTGACGGCGCATTGATTAAGTGGTTAATTAAACAGTGCGAAGGCAATGTATAATGATATTCCATTGAAAATTAAACTCACCAATATTCCGGCAATTGCAACTTCAGTGGTATCAAATCTTTCCTTTTTTAAGTCCTTGTACTCTGAAATGGTCATACCAACATAGGCATCGCCTCGGCTAAACATTTTTCTAAATGCAAAATTGAACCCAACGAAGATTTCTGTGGCACCTGTAATCATAAGTATACTGAACAAAAATAGTGGAAGTCCTACGATGAACAGCGCATTGCTCACATTGAAATAACTGTAATCAAGGTTATAGTAGAACCGCATGATAAGATAAAACAGCGCGCTGCTTCCCAAGAAAATGGCGAGAAATTTTTTCATTATTTTTTCAATTCCTTCTTATGCGCTTTTAGTTCTTCATCATTGGCAAGAATGAAATGTCCCTTTGTAATTTCATGAAGCTCAGGTGGGTTTTCATCGTAATTGTGTACTGAAGGATCATAAGTGATACGCTGTCTGCTCTTTTCAAAGTTAGGATCAGGTACCGGAACAGCACTGAGCAATGATTTCGTATATGGGTGTAAAGGATTTTTAAATAAGTCTTGTGTTGGCGCAACTTCTACTAGATTACCATAGTACATAACAGCAATCCTATCCGAGAAATATTGTACAACCGATAAGTCATGTGCAATAAATAGAATGGTTAAACCAAATTCATCTCTTAAGTCATTGAGCAAGTTGATTACTTGTGCCTGAATAGACACATCCAAGGCACTAATTGGTTCATCTGCAATGATGAATTCAGGTGAGACAATCAATGCGCGGGCTACCCCAATACGTTGACGCTGTCCCCCACTGAATTCATGAGGATAGCGGTTGGCATGTTCGGGTAATAGTCCAACTGTATCAAGTACATCATTGACTTTATCATTAATGACTTTGTCGTCTTTTTCGCCTGCAATATAGAGGCCTTCAGCAATGATTTCCTTAACCGTCATACGCGGATTGAGTGATGCAATAGGGTCTTGGAATATCATTTGCATTTTTTTCATAAGGTCTTTAGTGTCTTTGCGTTTGTAGTCTTTTAAAGACTCATGTTTTCGGCGACTGATTTCAGCCCTTAACTCTTGAAGTTCTTTACTGGTTGTTTGTTTGATTTTATCAATCTTATTAGTGTACGAGTCTTTGACTTTTTCCGCTTCAGACGTCTTTTCCAACTTAGCTTTCATTTCAGCCTTAAGTTCGGATATTTTGTCTCTACTGAGACGTTTGGTATCTTTCAACTGTTGTTTTATGGAATCCGAACCGGCTGTGACACGCTTGCCTTTGAAATAGACTTCGCCATCCGTTGGAGTGTAAAGTTTAATGATGGTTCGCCCGGTAGTAGTCTTACCACAGCCAGATTCACCAACAAGGCCGAATACTTCACCTTTATAAATATCAAAACTTATTCCGTCAACCGCTTTTACAACAAGTTTGTTTTTCCCGATACCAGTAGAGAAATGGGTTTTAAGATTTCTGACACTGAGTATGGTTTCCTTATTTTCCGGCATTGGTTTTCACCTCTTTTGAAGTGCTTTTCATTTTGTCTAGACGATGTCTGAGAATTTCAGGCATTTCGACTTTGGGAGCGTCTTCATGTAAAAGCCAAGTCGCCGCAAAATGAGAGTCACTGACTTTAAAGAATGGTGGTTGCTTTTCAAAATCAATTTCCATAGCGTACTCGTTACGCTCTGCGAATGCGTCTCCTTCTGGTGGGAACAACATATTCGGAGGCGTTCCTGGAATCGCCATGAGTCTGTCCGCTGAATCGATATCCGGTACACTTGAGAGTAACGCCCAAGTATAAGGATGTTGAGGATTATAAAAGATATCTTCAACAGTACCGATTTCAACAATTCTACCCGCATACATGACGGCAATACGATCTGCCATGTTGGCAACCACGCCGAGGTCATGAGTAATAAAGATAACGGTCAAATCACGTTCTTTTTTAAGACGCTTAATCAGTTCAAGGATTTGCGATTGAATGGTTACGTCCAAAGCCGTCGTCGGTTCATCACAAATTAGAAGGTCTGGATTAGATGTCAAAGCGATGGCGATGACTATTCTTTGACGCATACCACCAGAGAATTGGAAAGGATATTGGCGTAGTCGTCTTTCTGGATCAGGGATTCCTACTTCGCCCATGACTTCTACTGCGCGTTCATTCGCTTGTTTTTTCGTGACTTTTTTATAACGATTTTTCTGTTCTTTGAGCGTTGAAATCTCGTCGTGCAATTCTTGTTTTCTGTCTCTCTCTTCAGTAGTTTTTAAACGAGCTCTGACGTCTTGTATCTTTTGAGCGATTTCAGCCTTTTTAGCTTTCCACTCGTTTTTGACAGTCTTGCGAGCTTCTTTTCTTTTTTGAACATACGCTTTACGACACTCCCTGATTTCTTCTTTTTGCTTGGTAAGCTTGTTTTTAAGCTCACTTTTCAGGGTGGTAACTTTACTTTCGTCGCCTGCTTTTTTTGCTTCTTTTATTGAGGACCGGTAGTCTTTTTTAATTGCTTTCTTGTTCCGCTTGGCATTGATGTAGCGCTGATGGGTTTCTTGCTTCAATGCCTTTTTACGGTTTTTAAGATGCTTACCATTGATAATCATACCCTCGGTAATTTGTTTACCAATACGCATGATAGGATTTAAAGAAGACATCGGATCTTGGAAAATCATGCCTATTTTATCTCCGCGAAGTTTGTGAAAATCTTCTTCAGGAATTTTGGTTAGATCTTGGTTTTCATAAATAATCTGACCCTTGTCGATGACAGAGTTCCCAGCAAGAATCCCCATAATGGACTTGCTGGTTACAGATTTTCCTGAGCCTGATTCTCCTACGATTGCGAGTGTTTCACCTTTTGCAAGGTTAAAATCAACACCGCGTACAGCACGAACCATGCCTTGATTGGTACGGAAGCTTATGGTAAGATCTTCAACTTTTAACTTAGCTTGCTCTTGTGCCATTATTCATCAGCTCCCCTCAAGGATGGATTAAATGCATCTCTAAGCGCGTTCCCGAACATATTAAACGTGATCATCAAAATGGAAATAATGACAGCCGGGAAAACTGTGAGATACGGTCTAGCAAACATGTGAGTACGTGCATCCGCAAGCAATACACCAATGGAAACCCCCGAGAACTCAACACCCAAGATATTGAATGAAACCCCATGCCCAATACCAAATCCAAGGTAAGAAATTGTAGATTCAGCGAAAATAACTAGAGGTATCGCCAAGATACTAGTAGTAATAATTGTCCCGATACCGTTTGGAAGGATATGACGGAAAATCAAACGAGAGTCTTTAGCACCAAGAGTTCTTGAGGCTAAAACATATTCACGACGTTTATAGCGGTAGAACTGGGTTCTTGTAATACTTGAGATGCCTATCCAACCCGAGAATATCAAGATGAACATCAGTGTGGTAATACCCGAACCAAGCAAGGCTACGAAGATACTTAATGTAACCAGCCACGGAATCCGTCCAATAATTTCACTGAAGCGTTCCATGAGAAGGTCGGTTTTCCCTCCATAATAGCCCTCGATTGCACCATATAGTACACCAATTGAAATATTTATGATGTTAACAGCAAAGGCAATGAATAGTGAGGTGCGTAGCGCAACCCAGCTGAGTGCGAATAAATCGCGGCCTTGTGCATCAGTACCGAAAAAGAAATAAGGAATTTCATCGTAGCCTGTTAAAACTGCATAATCCACAATCAAGTGATATGTGAAGAATTGTTCTCCATTGTATTCAATAGGGTCCGATTGTCCCAATACTTCAACTATTGGAAAGCCTTCAGGGAATACCCACATTTCATCATTATCCGGGTCATCAGGATGTGGAGATTTTTCATACGAATCGCCATATTCCTCTATTAAGTCATTATAATCATTGGCAGAGTACGAAAGGATTTCTTTTTGACCAAAAACTTCATCATACTTCTGATATTTAAAAGACGCCATAATGACTTCACCTTCACGACGATTAAACAGTGTGTCTCCTCCCTCGGGAACATACGTAGATAGTTCATAACCTGTATGTTCTTTTAGAGGTTCTTCTTTTGTATCATCATACAATGCTATACGCTCAAAATCGACATAGGCATTGTCATTGGTTGTAATAAGTTCAATGCGTAGAGAAGATGATAAGAACACCGAAGAAGTATTTAAAACATCTGCAATATCTATTTCGTGTTCACCTTCATCATCAATGTTTGCAATAAGGTTATATTCTTCTGATGTCAATGAATCTTCAATGTAGAAATTCAACTCAAAGTCAGACGCACCAGCAACATCCGCAATATCAATGTACAACATTGGATTTTCCGTTAAATTGAAGCTGAATGTTTCAAATGAATTCAAAATGGCTGTATCCCCACCACCGGAGTCTATCTGAAGTCTGTTAAGACCTCCCAAACAATAGTCCTGGGAGTCTGTACAAGTAATTGAATAATTCTCCAATGAATCCATAACGATGTACTCATGGACAAAATTTTCAGAAGATGGGACACCAAGACCGGTATCTGGATCAATGGTGTCTAAATCAACTCTTTGGTCCTCGACCCTCGTAAGTCCATCCATAAAGCCAAAGTTTTCAAGGATAGGAACCCTCGGTGGTAAAAACCTAAGTTGAAACTCTTCTCCTGTATAACGTTTGTCTGTTGTAATTGGAACGACAATCGCAAGAAGAATCATAGTCATCATAATAATTGTTGCATAGACATTGGTTTTGTTTTTAGCAAAACGTGTCATCGCATCCTTGAAATAGCCTACAGGCTTAGTTTCAAATTTCTTATCGAAAATCTTTTCGTCCTTCTGAACAAACTTAAATTTTTCTTTCGAAATATGTTCTTTTTTGAGGTCTGTATTTTCTTTAATTTCTTTACTCATTTTTTAGCCCCCATTCTGATACGTGGATCGACAATACCATAAGATAAGTCGACAAGTAGTACGGCAAACAAGCTAATTATTGTATAGAATGCTGTAAGCCCTAGAACAAGGTTATAGTCATCTTCTTGCAGAGCGTCAACGTAAATACGTCCGGTTCCAGGAATACCGTAGATCGTCTCAATGACAACAGAGCCACTTAGAAGCCCTACAAACGAGAAAATGATACCTGGAACAAGTGGTACCATGGAGTTACGCATGGCATGCTTGATAACGGCCTGAGTTCTTGTAAGCCCTTTGGTTCTAGCAAGTAATAGAAATTCAGATGTCAAAACCTCAGAAAGTTCGGCACGTGTCACACGGGTCAAACTTGCAAGGGCACCGAAAGAGAGTCCTAATACGGGTAGAAACACTGATGTCACACGGACGAACCCTTCTACATCTTGAGAAGGATATTGTGTCAGGAACCATCCCAATTGGTACCCGAAGAACAACAATAACAATGACATCATAACAAAACTCGGAATAGAGATGAAAATCATGACACTAAATGATATGACATTATCGATTACGCTGTCTTTCTTTAGCGCAGCAATAATACCCAATGTAAAACCAATTGGAATATAAAAGACGAGTGCAATCAAATTCAACATCATCGTTACAGGGATTCTGCTCCTGACCACTTCAAAAACCTCAACATTTGGTTGAATGGATTGGGAAACGCCCCAGTTGAATTCAGTGAAAAGGTTATTGATAAAGGTTAAATATTGCCTTGGTATGGGAACTGGTTCATAAATACGGAGTTGATCACCCTCGTCGAAATAAAAAGCTTTTTCGTGAAGTGTAATTTCCTCTGCTTTAATCGCTTCAATTGTTTCAGCATCTTTCTCGAGTCTTCGGGTCATCAACCCGTCACTGACTTGCCGTTCATAATAAATTTCACGCTCTTCCTGAGTTGGCGGGGGAAATTCAGGTGCTAAACGCAGCAAGGAAAAGCTGATTGATACGACGGTGAACAAGATAACAAAAATCCAGACGGTCCTGACTATTGTATACCGTATCATGAAAACACTCCTTCTTTTTTGGTTGTGCCAAAAGTATTTTTATTATCTTAAAACATTTTACAAATAAATGCAAGAAGTTGACTGCGATTTCCAAATTAAAAACTGTTTAGAAAACAAAAGTGTCTCCGCCACTAAAAATAACAGGACACAGCAACATATATTCATAGCGTTAAATAGATACGCCAAATGCCTGCTGAAATCTGTAAAATGCTCTAAGGATATAATTATCAATACTACTTTTATGCAACGACACTGAATAAATTATACTATACTTCTATTAATAGGTAAAGGCTTTTTACGTTGTATAAACATGAAATAGCAAATTTTATAAATAGACTCGATTGACTTCAGCATAGCAAATTTTAATTAAATTTTAGTTTTTAAAACATAATAAAACGGCACTGGAGAATCCCAGTGCCGTTTTATAAATATTTTGGTTCAAAGCCTAGAGTTACTCTTAGTTAGCTTCTTCACCATTAACTACTTGTACTGTTCCGGTAAGCGCTTTTTGAATTGCGTTGAATGACCAAAGCTCTGTAATTTCGTCACCATTCGCATTAGTACGTGTCACTTCAATGGTGGCCGATGAAGTATCAATACCCCAGTCCATTGTAAAGTATCCACGGTTGTCATCTGCAAAGATATCGAGGAATCCAGCAGCATCAAGTGCTGAACCTGCAATACCACCCATTCCAATGTCGGTTGCACCAACAAGGATACGAGTATAATAGTTGTCTGGGAATTCTACAGGATCAATCTCAACGTTGACATACGCTAGGACATCCCCATTAGTATCTTCATAGCTGAAGATTCTAGCAAGTTCCTCTTTCATGAACTCTGCGTACGCTGTTTGAGCTGCGCTTCCTGATTGAATAGTGAATTGAAGATCAATCACTAACGGATCAGACGCAGTTCCCATAGTATAGGTGCCATCAGCAACCAAATCGTCAATCGCTTCTTTGAACAATGTCGTTGCAAGGTCAGGGTTGAACCCTTGGGTGTCAACACCATAGCCCTCAGCAACAATACTAAGATCATAATCGCGATT
>Ga0136597_1000903_pt1 | contig 11768 bp, 12 predicted proteins | sample AntRauTorcE11898_FD_101385 | JGI IMG/M metagenome (GOLD analysis project Ga0136597, IMG submission 101385) | Saline lake microbial communities from Rauer Islands, Antarctica - Metagenome Torckler E11 #898 | ecosystem: Environmental > Aquatic > Non-marine Saline and Alkaline > Saline | place... | reverse complement strand
GATACCCCGATGCGAGCACACCGCACCGCCCTCCTCTGCCTGCTGTCCCTGCTGCCGACATCCGCGCTGGCCGAGACCCGCTACGATGTGGAAATACTGGTTATCCAGCAGGACAGCGACCGCGGCGCCACCGAGGAACGCTGGCGCCCGGTTATCGCGGTCCCCGAATTCGAGCGCGCCGGTACATTCGAGGGCGATACGGGCAACCCGCTGCCGGACGATTTCGAGCGCCTTTCCAGGGCTGACACCCGGCTCCAGTCCGTCATCGACCGCCTCGAGTCCTCATCGGGTTATCGCATCCTGCGTCACCTGCACTGGCGTCAGCCCGCCCTGGCACCGGGCAAATCGGTCCCCATACGCCTGCGCGCGGGCGACCCGATCGCGATCGAGGCCCCGATGGACGCGATCGAGCGCCCCGTTCCGGCCGCCGACAACGCATCCATGGACGAGAAACTCGAAGAAGGCGAAGGCGCCGTCACGGGCGAATCGGGTATGGAGGACGATCCTCTCGACAGCGATCGCGGGCTGATGCTGACGCGTTCGCCACACGGCGGCGGACCGCAGCGGGTGTCGCTACATCCACTGGACGGCACCATCGAACTGGTCGTCAGCCGCTATCTCCATATCCATGCCGACCTGTACTTCACCCGGGCCGTGGACTGGGACGAGGCGTTCATGGCGCGCGGCGGGATCGCGGACCCGGTAATCGGGACGGCGGACGAGGAAACCGCCGCCGACGAAGCGTCAAACGGCGAAACATCGGACAACGAAGCAGCGGATAACGGCGAAGACGGCCCGGCCGCGGTGGCCGACGCGATAGCCCCCGCTGTCGCCCGCGGTCCGGACAATGAGGCCATGCTCTCGTTCCCGTTCAGCCAGAGCCGGCGCATGCGCAGTGGGGAACTGCATTACCTCGATCATCCCCTGATCGGGATCCTCGTACTGGTCACGCCATATGAGGAAGATGAGGAGACGGCCAACGGTTCCGGCGACGGCTGATCGTTCAGTTCCCGGCGCCCGCCTCCGATCCCGTTTCGCGCTCAAGTTCCTCGAGTTGCTCGCGCGTGCTTTCAAGTTCCTCGCGCATCCGATCGAGTTCGTCTTCCATGGAACGACGCGTCGCGCGTTCGCGTTCCAGCGCTTCGCGTTCGCGCTCGATCGCTTCGCGCAGCCGCTCAACCCGGGCATCGATCGGCGCGTCGTCCGCGCCCGCAGCGTCCGTTTCCGCGCTCAGAGGCTGCCCTACCGACCCGGCGAACGCCGTCAGCAGCGCCAGAAGAACTGGCCAGCGCGGTCTGCGATTCGCGATCATGGGCTGGATTCCGCCTCGGCGATCAGTCCCTCGATGGCGGCCCTGATGGTCCCTTCCCGGACCTCAGCACGTTCGCCAGGAAAATGGACACAGCGGGCTTTGGGCGGGTAACCGCGCCGCGCCCAGGCGAGCCAGACCGTGCCGACCGGCCGGGTGGGTGAACCGCCATCCGGTCCCGCGACCCCGCTGACCGCGACCGCCGCGTCGGCCGTGCCGTGTGTCAGCGCGCCTGTCACCATCGCTTCGACCGTGGCCGAACTGACCGCGCCCCATGTCTCGAGCGTTTCCGCCGGGACGCCGAGCTGCGTCTGCTTGGCCGCGTTGCTGTAGGTCACGAACCCCTGCTCGAACCACGCCGAACTGCCAGCCACCCGCGTGATGACTTCCGCAATGCCGCCACCGGTACAGGATTCCGCGGTCGCCACACACCACCCACGCGCGACCAGCACGGCGCCGAGGCGCTCGGCCAGCGCATCGAGGCTTTCCGTTTCGCTCATCGTCGCTCGTCCTTTCTGTCGCAAGGCGGTACCGGCCCGCCCGGTTGCACCGATACTGCAGCCGCAACGGCCCGCCGGGCAAGGCATCATCGACTGCCGAGTGGGCCATGGACAGATCCTTCCCGGCCGGTCGGGTCGAAAACCCGGAAAGCGGATGCGATGACCGGCGGCGTTCCTTTAGACTCCGCCGGATGACCGAGTCCAGCACCGCTACCCGATCGCCGCAGCATACGCCGATGATGCGCCAGTACCTGGCCATCAAGGCGGAGCACCCGGATACCCTCGTGTTTTACCGCATGGGGGACTTCTACGAGCTGTTCTACGACGACGCCCGGCGCGCCGCCCGCATGCTCGATATCACGCTGACGAAACGCGGGCAGTCGGCGGGCGAGGACATACCCATGGCGGGCGTGCCCGTTCATGCGGTCGAGAATTACCTCGCCCGGCTCGTCCGCCAGGGCGAATCGGTCGCCATCTGCGAACAGATCGGCGATCCGGCCACCAGCAAGGGGCCGGTCGAACGGCGTGTCACCCGGATCGTCACCCCCGGCACACTGACCGACGACGCCCTCTTGCCCGAGCGCGGCGACAATCTGCTCGTCAGCGTCGAACAGCACGGCCAGCGCTTCGCCGTCGCGAGCATCAATCTGAGCGCCGGTGATTTCAGTGTCTGCGAGTTCGAGGGCGAGGAAGCACTCGAGGCCGAACTCGGCCGCCTCGCACCGGCCGAACTGCTGGTCAACGAAGAGGCGCCGATCGCGACCCGCCTGCTGGAGCGCACCGGCGCGCGACGCCGACCGCCCTGGCACTTCGATCCCGCCGCGGCGACCGAGGCACTGACCCGCCAGTTCGGCGTCCGCGATCTGGATGGTTTCGGCTGTGCCCGGCTCCCGCTGGCGATCGGCGCGGCCGGCTGCGCGCTCGAATACGTCCGCGAGACACAGCGGACGGCGCTGCCGCACCTGCGAGGCCTGCGCACCGAGAATCGGGATGAGGCGGTGGTCCTCGACGCCGCCAGCCGCCGCAACCTGGAGATCGAGCGCGGCATTGACGGGCGCAGCGACCGCACGCTGGCAGCCGTGGTCGATACAGCGGTCACGGCCATGGGCAGCCGTCTGCTGCGGCGCTGGTTGAATCGACCCCTGCGGGACCGCGCGGTCGTGGGCGCGCGCCACGGCGCCATCGAAGCCGTGATGGAGGCCGCGGCGACAGCGCCGTTGCGTGAGCACTTGGCCGGGATCGGTGATATCGAACGGATCCTCGCGCGCATCGCCCTGCGCTCGGCGCGCCCGCGCGATCTCTCGGCGCTGCGCACGGCTTTGTCCAGCCTGCCCGCGCTGGCACCGGCGGTCCGTGCCATCGAGAGCGACCGCTTCGACACACTCAGCGCCGAACTGGAAGGACACGACGCCACGCAGGACCTGCTGGAGCGCGCCATCGTGGCCGAGCCGCCGGTCCTGCTGCGCGACGGGGGCGTGATCGCGGCCGGTTACGATGCCGAATTCGATGAACTGCGCGGCCTGGCCGACAACGCCGACGGATTCCTGCGCGACCTGGAACTGCGCGAGCGCGAGCGCACGGGCATTTCCACCCTCAAGGTCGCCTACAACCGGGTACATGGTTACTACATCGAGGTCGGGCGCACGCACGCGGACAACCTCCCGGCCGAGTACGCACGCCGCCAGACGCTCAAACAGGTAGAGCGCTACATCACGCCCGAACTCAAGACCTTCGAGGAGCGCGTGCTGTCCTCGCGCGAACGCGCCCTGGCGCGCGAGAAGGCCCTGTATGACGGTGTGCTCGACCAACTCCTGGAACGCCTGGAGCCATTGCGCGCGATGGCCACGGCACTCGCGGAACTGGACGTGCTGACGACACTGGCCGAGCGCGCCGCGACGCTCGACTGGGTGCAGCCGGTCATGGACGACGACCCCGGGCTCGCGATCGAGGCCGGTCGCCACCCCGTGGTCGAGGCGACCATCGACGAGCCATTCACCGCCAATGACACGACCTTCGACGCCGAGCGGAGGATGCTGCTGATCACCGGGCCGAACATGGGCGGCAAATCGACCTACATGCGCCAGACCGCGCTGATCGCCCTGCTGGCCTGCGCCGGGAGCTTCGTGCCGGCCACGGCGGCGCGGATCGGGCCGCTCGACCGAATCTTCACCCGCATCGGCGCCGCCGACGATCTCGCCGGCGGCCGCTCGACCTTCATGGTGGAGATGACCGAGACGGCCAATATCCTGCACAACGCGACCGAACGCTCGCTCGTGCTGGTCGACGAGATCGGCCGGGGTACATCGACCTTCGACGGTCTGGCCCTCGCCTGGGCCGTCGCGGAGGATCTGGCCAACCGGATCGGTGCCTTCACCCTGTTCGCGACTCACTATTTCGAACTGACGGTCCTGCCGGATCGCCATCCGGGCATCGTCAATGTCCATCTCGAAGCGGTCGAGCACGGCGAGCGCATCGTCTTCCTGCATCGCGTCAAGGACGGCCCGGCCAGCCAGAGCTACGGCCTCCAGGTCGCCCAGCTCGCCGGCGTCCCGCGCGGCGTGATCGGCCAGGCCCGCGAGCGCCTCGGCGAACTCGAACGACGCGCCACCGAGACCGCCAACACCCAGCCCCAGCTCGGCCTGTTCGACGCGCCCGCGCCCAGGGCGGCCCCGGAACCGCAGACCTCCACACCCGCCCCGGATCCGCTCCGCGAGGCCCTGAACGAACTCGATCCCGACGCGACCACACCGCGCGAGGCACTGCAGGCCCTGTATAGGCTTCGCTCTGTGGCCGACGGCGACCAGACATGAGGGTATCGGGGCTTCGACCGGGATCAGAAAACCGTTTTCTCGCAGAGCCGCCGAGATCGCGGAGAAAGGCGTGAAAAATCCCCCGGAGTCAGGAGTCCTGGGGGATCCACCCGACCATTGAGACAACGAAATAATCATCGATTTACCGACTTCTCTGCGAGCTCTGCGCCACTGCGAGAGAACGGTTTTTTTGTCCATCATCCAAAGATGCCCATCCGCGGAAGCCGCCGCCTCCTCCGAAGAGCCAGCGGTCACGGTGACGCGCCAGCGGCCGCGTGCTACCGTTCCGCGGATGTATCGCTTCCAGTCCATTGGCCTGATCGCCAAGACCGATGACGACGGTCAGGTACGCGCGACCCTGCGCGTGATTCATCGCTTTCTGCTGGACCGGGGCCTCGAGGTCAGCCTCGATCGCTCGACCGACGAATTCCTCGAGATCGACGCGACGGTGCCACGCCGGGAGATCGCCGAACACTGCGACCTCGCCATCGTCGTCGGGGGCGACGGAACCCTGTTGACCGCCGCGCGCTCGCTGGCCGACTCCGGCGTGCCCATCGTCGGCGTCAACCTGGGGCGGCTCGGCTTTCTGGTCGATGTATCGCCCGATACGATGACCGAGCGCCTCGAAGAGATCCTCAGCGGCCAGTACACCGAGGAGCAGCGTTTTCTGGTTGAGACGGAGATCATCCGCGATGACACGGTCGTCCAGACAGCGACCGCGCTCAACGACGTCGTGCTGCGTATCAAGAACGTGGTACGGATGATCGAATTCGAGACCTGGATCGACGGCACCTTCGTCAACATCCAGCGCGCCGACGGCATGGTGGTGTCGACCCCCACGGGATCGACGGCCTATGCACTGTCCGGCGGCGGACCGATCCTGCACCCATCGCTGGAGGCCATGCTGGTGCTGCCGATCTGCCCGCACACGCTCTCGAGCCGGCCGATCGTGGTCGATTCGGGGAGCGACATCGAGATCCGGATCCGTGAGAACATCAGCGAGACCGGCCAGGTCGTCAGCGACGGCCAGAACAACATCGACGTCGCCGCGGGCGACCGCGTGCGCGTACGTCGCAAGGACCGCAAGATCCGACTGCTCCATCCAGCGGATTACGACTATTTCTCGATCCTGCGCGAGAAGCTCCACTGGGGGTGACCGGAATTCTGATGCACTTGGTCGGGTTCTCGCAGAGGCGCGGAGCGCGCCGAGATCGAGAAGACACCCAATCGCTTCGACTTTATATACGTGTTAAAGAATCGATTGCAAGTCACTGTCTTACAAGTTTAATTGCTCGAATCTTTCAGAGACAGCGAATCGCCAGTTCCGTAATCTCCGCGTCCTCGGCGGCTCTGCGAGAATCCATAAGTCAAGTCGATCACAAGTACAGCAACTGAACGGGCAACATGCTCAAACACATCCACATCCGCGATTTCGCGATCATCGACGAGCTCGAACTGGAGCTCGGACCAGGCATGACCGCGCTCACCGGCGAGACCGGTGCGGGCAAGTCGATCCTGCTCGATGCGCTGGGCCTCGTGCTCGGCGATCGCGCGGACAGCCAGGCCGTCCGCCCGGGTGCGGAACGCGCGGAGATCGATGCCGAATTCGACATCGCCGGTCATCCCACGGTCGCCGCATGGCTCGCCGACAACGATCTCGACGCCGACGGCGAGTGCAGTCTGCGCCGGGTGGTCGGGGCGGATGGCCGCTCGCGCGGTTACATCAATGGCCGCAAATCGCCGCTCTCGCTCCTGCGCGAACTCGGCGAACAGCTCGTCGACATCCATGGCCAGCACGAACACCAGTCACTCCTGCGCCGCGACGCGCAGCGGGTGCTGCTGGACGGTTTCGGCCGCTGTGAAGATGCCCTTGCGGCCGTGGAAGAGACCTGGCGCGAATGGCGGGATGCCCGGGCGCGACTGGAGCGCCTCGGCAGCAGCGGTGAAGACCGGGCCGAACGCCTCGAACTCCTGCGATACCAGGTCGAGGAACTCGACCAGCTCGGCCTGTCGCGCGAGGACATCGAGCACACCGACGCCGAACAGCGCCGTCTGGCCAATGCGGGGCAGCTGATCGAAGGCTGCCAGCAGGCCCTGACGCTGCTCTACGACGACGACCGCTCCGCTCATGGACTGCTCACCGGCGCCAATGACGCGATCGAGTCACTCGCCGGTCACGACGAACACCTCGCTTCGGCCGTCGAGATGATCGCCAACGCCCTGATCCAGTGCGACGAGGCGGCGACCGCGCTACGCGCCTACGCGGCCGACGCGGAACTCGACCCCGACCGGCTGGCGGAAGTCGAGCAACGCCTGTCCGCGATCCACGAGCTGGCGCGCAAACACCGGGTGGAACCGACCGAACTGCCCGAGTTGACGGAGCGTCTGCGGGCCGAACTGGATGAGCTTGAGCACGCGGATGAGCGCGCGGCCGAGGTGGAACGCGAAGTCGAGACGCTGGCGGCGACCTGGCGCGAACGCGCGCAGGCGCTCCATGCCGCTCGCGAACGGGCCAGCCAGGCGCTGGCGGAGCAGGTGACCGCGGCGATGCAGGAACTGGGCATGGCCGGCGGCGCGTTCGATTGCGTCATCAACGCGCGCGAGGACGGGCGACCGGGCCCCAACGGCTTCGATGAGGTCGAATTCCGGGTGACGGCGAATCCTGGCCAGCCGCTGGCGCCCCTGAAGCGCGTCGCTTCGGGCGGCGAGCTGTCGCGGATCAGTCTCGCGATACAGATGATCGATTCCGGTCAGGCGGGCATCCCGACCCAGATCTTCGACGAAGTCGACGCCGGTATCGGTGGCGGCGTGGCCGCCGTGGTGGGCGACCGCCTCCGCGCGCTGGGGGCGCAGCGCCAGGTGCTGTGCGTGACCCATCTGGCGCAGGTAGCGGCCAGCGCCCATCACCATCTGCAGGTCTCGAAATCGGCCGATGCCGACGAAACGCGCGCCCGTCTGCAGGCCCTCGCGGCGGAGGAACGGATCGATGAGATCGCAAGGATGCTGGGGGGCCGGCGGATCACGGACCAGAGCCGCGCCCATGCGCGGGAACTGCTCGCGGACGGCTGAGGCGCGGTCCGACGGTGCCGCCCGCAACGCGGGGTGGATCAGCGGCCTTCGCCGTCCTCGTCGTCGCAGCTGAGGCAGTTCGCGTACAGGACGAGGCTGTGCTTCTGCAGATCGAACTCGCGCTGGCGCGCGATGTTCTTCTGGCGCCGTTCGATCACGTCGTCCACGAATTCCTCGACCTTGCCGCACTGGACGCAGACGATATGATCGTGGTGACGGCCGCGCGCGAGTTCGAACCGGGCCTGTCCGCCCTCGAAGTGATGCCGTTGCACGATGCCCGCGGTCTCGAACTGCGAGAGAACGCGGTATACTGTCGCGAGGCCGATCTCGGAGCCCGATTCGATCAGGCGCCGATAGACATCCTCAGCGGTCAGGTGATGGGCGTCTCCGGCCTCCTGCACCTGTTCGAGGATATCGAGAACCTTCACCCTGGGGAGGGTGACCTTGAGTCCGGCCTTCTTGAGCTTTTCGTTTTCCACTGAATCCGCCCCATCGCGTAGTCTGCGGACGCGCTATGATTTAGACTCATTCTACCCGATCTGACCGGTCCTGACGATGCCATTGATCCGATTTACTGCCCTCGCCCTGGTTGCCCTGTTCCTCTCCGGCTGCGCCGCCCTCGTCCCGGACGCGCAACGGATCGAGATCCAGCAGGGCAATCTGCTCTCGAACGACGATATCGCCGCCCTGGAGAAGGGTCAGACTCGCGCCAGGGTGCGCGAACTCATCGGTGAGCCGATCCTCGGCGCGCCCTTCCGCCGGGATCGCTGGGATTACGTGTACTACCGCGCCAGGGCCGGACGCTCCGTGGAGAACCCGCAGCGGCTGACACTGTACTTCGATGAACAGGACCGGGTCGCGAGCATCCAGAATCGCTACCAGCCACCGGACGACCCGGTGCCGGAGGGAGATGTGCAGCCCCTGCCGGATGTGGACACCCACGGAACGCCCACCGACACGGACCGCGGTCCGGGCCAGGACTACCCCGGCACCTGATCCCCGGAACCTTGTCTCCGGATCATTGCGGTTACCGGCCGCTGGCGCGTTTCCGGCGGGCCTCTTTGGGATCGACCTGCAACGGGCGGTAGATCTCCACCCGATCGCCCGCACGCAGCACGGTATCGCCGGTGCACGCCCGCCCGAAGACGCCCAGCGGTGCCCGCTCACTGTCGATTTCGGGGAATTCGACCGCGAGGCCGGATGCGCGTACGGCATCGCGTGCGGTCGCGCCGGCGGCCAGCTCGACCGTCACCAGCCGTTGGCGCTCCGGTCGGGCGTAAGCGACCTCCACACGCATCTCAGCGCCCGTACAGCGAATCGGCCCGTCGCACGAACGAATCGACCATCGTCTGCGCGATCTGGTTGAAGACCGGGCCAATAACGGCGCTGAGCACGCGCCCGGCGAACTCGTACTCCATGTCGAGGGAAACCCGGCAGCCGCCACGCTCGTCAGGGTCGAAATGCCAGTCGCCCTCGAGCCGCCTGAAGGGGCCGTCCTCCAGGCGCACGCGGATCCGACGCCCGGGCTCGAGTTCGTTGCGTGTGGTGAATGAGCGGTGCAGCGCACCCTTGGCCATTTCGATGCGCGCCCTGACCTCGCGCTCACCGCTGGACAGAACCTGTGCACTGCGGCACCACGGCAGGAAGCGTGGATAGGACTCGACGTCATTCACCAGATCGAACATCTGTTCGGGCGAATGCGTCACCACTGCGGAGCGCTGGATTCGGGGCACGATGATGGGTCCGGGCTGTGGGTGGTCCGGCCGGAGAGGTCCTGGCCGGGTGGCGGATTGTCGCCAAACCGGTCGCCCGACTCAAGTTTACTGACCCGAACGCCAGTAGAGCCTCGCCCGGAAGCCGGGGAATCGCTGACCGATCCGCCGGTTCAGTGGCTTTGCAACGCGCGCACCCGGCCCGCCGAGTGTGGCTTTCCCCATGTTCGGGTCCGTACAATGGCGCAATGGCCAAAGCAAAGAAAAACAAGGCACCCGAGGGCAACGTGATCGCGGTCAACCGCCGCGCACGGCACGACTTCTCCATCGAGGATCGGCTCGAGGCGGGCCTGGAGCTCCAGGGCTGGGAGGTGCGGAGTCTGCGCGCCGGGCGCGCCCAGATCGCGGAGGCGTATGTCGTGCTCAAAAACAGCGAGTGCTGGCTGCTGGGCGCCCACATCCCGCCCCTGCCCTCCGCCTCGACGCACGTGGTCGCGGATCCGACGCGTACGCGCCGGCTGCTGCTGCATCGCCATGAAATCGACCGCCTGATCGGCGCCACTGAACGCCGGGGCTACACCGTGGTCCCGCTGCAGCTGTACTGGAAACGGGGGCGGGCGAAACTGGAAATCGGTGTCGCGAAGGGCAAGCGCAAGCACGACAAGCGCGAAGACGAGAAAGAGAAAGACTGGGAACGCCAACGCCAGCGCCTGATGCGCCACGCCGTGTGACCCGGCGACTGCGGGGTTGGTAACGCACGTGGACCATCCCCACTGATTCAGGCGTCGCTGTCGCCCCCTTCTTCCCAGAGGCAACCGCCACCGGCCGCCACGATATCGGCGAGGCGCTCTCTATGCGCCGCGCGCTCGCTTGAATCCGCCCGCACGACCGGTACCGCGCCACGCCGTCGGGCCGGTCCGTGGCGCACCCCGGCACCGCTTGCCTCGCCCCCGGCCGCATCAAGGTGGAGCGCGGTCTGCCCGCCGGTCATCACTCGATAAACGTCCGCCAGCAGTTCGGCGTCCAGCAACGCGCCATGCAGTTCACGGCCCGAATTGTCGATCTCGTACCGTTTGCACAGGGCATCGAGGCCGTTGCGCTGGCCTGGATGCCGCTCCCGCGCCATCACGAGGGTGTCGACAACGCGCGGGCAGTGATCCTCGATGCGCCCCCAATGCCCCTCCAGCCGCTCGAACTCCGCGTTCAGGAACGCGACATCGAACGGGGCGTTGTGGATGATCAGTTCGGCATCACGCAGGAAGTCGAGCAGCGATTCGGCGATATCGGCGTACACCGGCTTGTCCGCGAGATACTCGTTCGAAATCCCGTGAACCTCGACGGCCCCCGCCTCGACTTCACGTTCCGGATTGATGTAGTGGTGGAACCGATTCCCGGTATGACGCCGGTCGAACAGCTCGACACAGCCGATTTCGATAATCCGGTGCCCCTGCTGCGGCTCCAGTCCGGTGGTCTCGGTATCGAGCACGACCTGACGCATCAGCGCTTGCCTCCGGCTTCGTCGATTCCACGATTGGCCAGCTGGTCGGCACGTTCATTGCCTGCCTGACCGGTATGACCCCGAACCCACTCCCAGTCGATCTCGTGGCGCTGGATCGCGGCGTCGAGACGCTCCCACAGATCGCGGTTGGCGACCGGTTTGCGCGAAGCGGTGCGCCAACCACGCTTCTTCCAGCCCGGCATCCACTCCGTTATGCCCTTCATGACGTACTGGGAATCGGTAATGGCCCGGACTTTGCACGGGCGTTTCAGGGCTTCAAGCGCCTGGATAATCGCCATCAGCTCCATGCGATTGTTCGTGGTCTCGGGCTCATAGCCGTACAGCTCCCGCTCGCGGCTGTCGTGCTCGAGGATGGCGCCCCAGCCGCCCGGACCCGGGTTGCCGCGGCAGGCGCCATCGGTGTGGATTACGACCGGCGAATTCATCAATACATCTCCGTGTACCGGGTCGGGCGAACGACGCCGCCGACCACGGGTCGGGGTTCCGCGCGCAGGCGCCGGGCCGGCACGGGCGTGAAAGGAATCGAATGCTTACGGCCAAGCAGTGCATGAACAGCCCCCTGCACGGGCAGCCAGCGATGGAGCCGCTCCAGCACCATGAGCCGCCGGCGCAGGCTATCGCTGTGCACCGGCGGACCATAACCGAACGTCTCACGACGCTGTACACGCCAACCGAGCAGCGCGAACCAGTCACCGATTCGACCGGGACCATAGAAATGGCCGCACCAGGGTACATCCCGTCCCCAGAGGCCGCGCAGTCCCAGCAGACTCCACGGATTGAAGCCGATGCAGAGAACCAGACCGTCGAGCGCCAGCACGCGATCCACCTCGCGGAGAATCGCGTGCGGAT
>Ga0136597_1000902_pt1 | contig 11788 bp, 11 predicted proteins | sample AntRauTorcE11898_FD_101385 | JGI IMG/M metagenome (GOLD analysis project Ga0136597, IMG submission 101385) | Saline lake microbial communities from Rauer Islands, Antarctica - Metagenome Torckler E11 #898 | ecosystem: Environmental > Aquatic > Non-marine Saline and Alkaline > Saline | place... | reverse complement strand
GTTGGCCCTACCTCTGAGCAGGAGCTGGAAGAGATTATTGCCGCCGGTGGTCGCCGTGGTGAACTCTATGCTGGCATGAAAAGCCTGCGCGACCGGTATGCCGACGCTATACGCCAGGGCTTTCCCCAGATCCGCCGGCGGGTTTCGGGTTACAACCTGGAAGCGTTGTTGCCGGAAAATGGCTTCAATGTGGCCGAAGCGCTTATTGGTACCGAAGGCACATGCGCCATTACCCTCTCTGCCCGGGCACGTCTGATTCCCAGCCCGCCACACCGGGTTCTGGTGGTGTTCGGGTACGATGACATCTGCCAGGCCGGCGATGAGGCGCCGTCGATCATGGAGACCGGCCCGCTGGCGCTGGAAGGCATCGACGATCAGATTGTTTCGGATATGCGCCGCAAGGGCTACGGCCTTAAAGCCCTGGAGGGGCTGCCGGAAGGCGATGGCTGGCTGCTGGCGGAATACGGCGGCGAGACTGCTGACGAAGCGGAAAACAGGGCGAAACAGGCGTTGGAACAGGTTGGGGCCAATTGCCGGGACAGCCGAATCTACACTGATACCGCCGAGGCAAACCTGGTGTGGTCGGTCCGCAAGAGTGGCGCGGCCGCAACCAACGCCTTTCCCGGAGAGCCCGAAACCTATCCCGGCTGGGAAGATGCCGCCGTGGACCCCGCCCAGGTGGGGCAGTACCTGCGGGACTATCGGGCCTTGCTGGGTCGTTATGGCTATCGGTCGTCGCTTTACGGGCATTTCGGCGATGGCTGCATTCACGGGCGTGTAACCTTTGATCTTTCCACCACGGAGGGTGTGAAGAAGTGGCGGCAGTTCACCGAGGAAGCGGCCGATCTGGTGGTTTCCTACGGCGGCTCGCTGTCTGGTGAGCACGGCGACGGCCAGGCACGGGCGGAGCTGTGGCCGCGCATGTTCGGCCCGGAGCTGATGCAGGCGTTTGCCGATTTCAAGGCACTTTGGGATCCGGGGCACCGGCTGAACCCTCACAAACTGATCGATCCCTACCGGCTGGATGAGAATCTGCGGGTTGGTCCGGATTACAGTCCGATCGAGCCCAGGCCGTTGCATTTCACCTTTCCCAAGGACCTGGGAAGCTTTTCCCAGGCCGCTGGCCGTTGCGTGGGTGTGGGCAAGTGCCGCAGTGGTTCCGGGGGAATTATGTGTCCGAGTTTCCGGGGCACCCGGGAAGAGCAGTATTCCACTCGCGGCAGAGCCCGGTTGTTGTTCGAAATGCTGGAAGGCGATCCGTTGGACACCGGCTGGGATTCACCGGCGGTGCACGATGCTCTGGATATGTGCCTGGGATGTAAGGCCTGCAAACATGAATGTCCGGTGCAGGTGGATATGGCCACCTACAAGTCGGAGTTCATGGCCCACTATTATGAGCGGAATCGTCGCCCGAAGCAGGCCTGGACCCTGGGGATGATTCACGAATGGTCCCGCGTGGCCGGCCATGCGCCGCGCCTGGTCAACACACTGGCGGGATTGCCGGGTATCAACCAGGCGGTGCGTGCTGTAACCGGTATTTCGGAGCACCGGGCGTTGCCAAAGTTCTCCGAGCGCCCGTTCACAAAGGATTACCGCTCACCGGCCACCGCCGGGGGCGACCGCCCGGCGGTAATGCTCTGGCCCGATACCTTCACTAACTATCTGGACGCTGGCGTGCCCGGCTCGGCCAAGCGGGTACTGGAAGCCCTGGGTTACGACGTGCGCCTGCCGGGAAAACCGCTGTGCTGCGGCCGCCCGCTTTACGATTATGGTTTTCTGGACAAGGCCCGCAAACGTCTGGAGCAGACCATGAGTGCGCTGGAACCGGCCATTCAGGAGGGCATACCGGTGGTCGGGGTGGAGCCTTCCTGTATGAGCGTTTTCCGGGATGAGCTGCTCAACTTCTTCCCGAACGACGAACGGGCGCAATGGCTGGCTGAAAATACCCGGCTACTGCCGGATTTCCTCAATCAACTGGATCTGGATCAGTGGCCCACCCTGGAGGGTGAGGTGCTTTTACATGGCCATTGCCACCAGAAAGCGTTTGACGGTATGGACGGAACCAGGGCTGTGCTGGAAAAACTGGGCTTGACCGTCAGTACTCCAGACACCGGTTGTTGTGGCATGGCCGGTGGTTTTGGCTTCGACGCGGACAAATACGAGGTGTCTCAGCGCATAGCTGAGGATGTATTATTGCCGGCGGTGAGAAACAGCAAGGAAAGCACCTTCGTTGTCTCGGATGGCTTCAGCTGCCGGGAACAGATTGAGCGTGGTACGGATCGTACGGTGCTACACAGTGCGCAACTGCTTGAGCGGGCGTTTAGCCCCGGGAAAAACTGAATGCACAGATTTGAAACTCCGCCGAAAGAGATGAGCCGATGACGCCGGGCATCAATGTCGCCAGAAAAAATAAAATCGCCCACACGGTTCATGAGTATACCCATGACGCGGCCAGTGAATCCTACGGTCAGGAAGCCGCGGATAAGCTGGGTATTCCGGCGGAGCGGGTGTTCAAGACTCTGGTTGTGGCGCTGGACAACAAGCAGCTGGCGGTGGGCGTGGTGCCGGTTTCCTCTATGCTGAGTATGAAATCGATTGCCAGGGCAGCCGGTGCCAAGAAAGCGACCATGGCACCGCCGGAAGATGTCGAGCGCGCCACCGGCTATGTTCTGGGAGGGGTAAGCCCGCTGGGTCAGAAAAGGCGGCTGAAGACCATTATCGATGCCTCTGCCGCTGAGCATGCAACCATCTACGTGAGCGCGGGCCGACGTGGGCTGGAAATAGAACTCAGCCCGGATGATCTGAAAAAACTCACCAACGGTTCGCTGGCGGATATCTGCCAGTAAGCGCCCCTCCAATAGCGTCCCAATAGCGCCGGTTTTTATGACGATCCCTGTTAAAGAATTGCCGACTACTGATATTTCCTGCTCCAATTGTCGGGCCTGTTGCTGCCGTCTGGAAGTCATGATTATCAGCGATACAGGGGTTCCGGAACGCCACATTGCCTACGATGAATGGGGCGGTGAAACCATGCTGCGCCTGGACGATGGCTGGTGCTCGGCGTTGGACAGGGAGACCTTCATGTGCACGATTTATGAAAATCGCCCCTGGATCTGTCGCGAATTCGAAATGGGTTCGTATGAATGTCGTGAGGAAAGAAAAGAACTCACGTAAGCAGCCCGGAGGTGCTCTTCAGCAATGTCGCTTGCAGAAGATGATAAATCAAGAATCATAGAAATGGCGTGGGAAGACCGAACGCCATTTGAGGCTATTGAAAATCAATTTGGCTTTAATGAATCCGAGGTGATTAGGCTGATGCGTAGCAGCCTGAAACCCAAAAGTTTCAGGCTTTGGCGCAAGCGGGTCACTGGGCGCGCCACAAAGCATTTGAAATTGCGCAGTCCGGATATTACTCGGGGGTATTGCCCCACACAGTATAAACAGCGCTGATTTGCCGGGAAACACTGAAGCGGTGAATTCAGGTTTGAAGTTTTAAGGGGCAGTGGAGAAAGTATAGTGAATCTGGTTGAAGTGTATACAACTGCGTTTTGGGCAATCTTCATTGTGATCGCAACGTGGCTGGTGCAATGGTTTGTAGCCAGCTCAACCAAGGCGGCTCAGCCAAACGCGGTTCCGGGCAAGATAGATCAGTCGTTGAGCCATCACTCGTTTGTGTTCAGGGCACACCGGACCTTCATGAACTCCCTGGAGAACGTCCCCGCGATGCTGGCCACGGCTTTTCTGGCCATTCTTGTAGGGGCCGATGTTTTCTGGACAGGCTTGCTGATATGGGTATTCGCGGTGTCGCGCATCATTCATATGGGCTTGTACTATGCAATTGCCACCGAGCGTAACCCGAGCCCCCGGTCGTATTTTTTCATGATGGGGCTGGCGGCCAATGTGGGCTTGCTGGGTCTTTGTGCAATGGCACTTCTATAGCTTTCAGTATCTGTGCTGCCCCTTGTGTCCGGGGCAGCACAGAACCGCTAAGAGCGCTTACTCCATTGACGTTGCACCAATGTGGTGAATGCTGAGGTCAGCGCCGTTGAACTCTTCTTCTTCGCTCAGGCGCAGCCCGGCGACTTTGGCGATCACGCCATAGATGATCAAACCGCCGATAAAGGCAATAGCGACACCGGCTGCGGCACCGATAATCTGCGACATCAGGCTGACACCGCCCAGGCCACCCAGGGTTTCGCTGCCGAAGATGCCGGCGGCGATGGCGCCCCAGACACCACAGATGCCGTGCAGCGGCCAGACACCGAGTACGTCATCCAGACGTTCGATCTTGTCCTGGGCCCATTCGAACATTACTACGAAGATAGCGCCGGCAACGCCGCCGGTGATCAGGGCACCAACCGGGTGCATCAGGTCAGACCCGGCACAGACGGCTACCAGTCCGGCCAGGGGGCCGTTGTGAATAAAGCCCGGGTCTTTGTGGCCCAGCAGCATAGACACCAGAATGCCGCCAACCATCGCCATCAGGCTGTTAACGGCCACCAGCCCACTGATGCCGTCGAGAGTCTGGGCAGACATGACGTTGAAGCCGAACCAGCCCACGGTGAGAATCCATGCACCCAGCGCCAGGAATGGAATGTTAGAGGGGGCAAACGCCACTACCTTGCCGTTGCGATACCGGCCTTTGCGGGCACCTAGCAGTAAGACTGCCGCCAGGGCAATCCAGCCACCCACACCGTGCACTACAACAGAGCCGGCGAAATCATGGAAACCTGCCCCGAATTGGTTCTCCAGCCAGGCCTGAAAACCATAGTTGCCATTCCAGACGATGCCTTCAAAGAAGGGGTAAACCAGCGCCACAATCAACCCGGAAGCAATCAGCATGGGGTAGAAGCGGGCTCGTTCGGCAATGCCGCCGGAGACGATTGCGGGAATGGCGGCGGCAAAGGTCATCAGGAAGAAAAACTTCACCAGCTCGTAGCCGTTGTTGCTGGTGAGCTGGGCGGCATCGGTCAGGAAGTGGCTGCCGTAGGCAATGTAGTAGCCCACGAAGAAATAGGCGATGGCAGAAATACCGAAGTCGGTCATGATCTTGACGACGGCGTTAACCTGATTCTTGTGTCGAACGGTGCCAACTTCGAGAAAGGCAAAGCCGGCGTGCATGGCCAGAACCATGACAGCGCCGATCAGCAGGAACAGCGTATTGGTGCTCTCGGTCAGGGTGTGAACTGCACTCGTGATATCCACGGGTCTCTAACTCCTGGTTTTATTGTGTTTTCCGCTGATAAAGCGGGGTTATGCACGAAGAGCGGTCACAGAAAGCAAGGAATGTTCCAGATTGGGTCAAGCTTTGATTCTATAGGGGGTTGAGGGCGGAGTGGTGGAATATTGAGCAGCGCCCCGGCCGGGTGATGCACCTGAAAGGTGCGGGTCCGGTTTGTCGTGCACCATAATGCAGTGGGTGCATGGCATGCAGATTATGGCCCAGTTCGGTTAGAGTCCGTAGTACTGACCATACCAACAACCAAAGAGGTGCTTGATGAGCGAACCTGTCTATACTCCACCAAAGGTCTGGAAATGGGAGCCGAACAATGGCGGCCAGTTTGCCAGCATCAATCGCCCGGTTGCCGGGCCAACTCACGACAAGAAGCTGCCGGTTGGCGAACACCCTTTCCAGCTGTACTCGCTGGCCACCCCTAATGGCGTGAAGGCCACCATCATGCTGGAGGAGTTGCTGGAGAAGGGCATCAAGGAAGCCGAGTACGATGCCTGGCTGATTCGTATTGGCGATGGCGACCAGTTCGGCAGTGGCTTCGTGGAGATCAACCCCAACTCCAAGATTCCTGCCATGCAGGATCGAAGCGTCGACCCGGCTATCCGGGTGTTTGAGTCTGGCTCCATCCTGCTTTATCTGGCCGAGAAATTCGGTGAGTTCCTGCCCGAAGATCCGGCCGGACGCACTGAAACCATGAACTGGCTGTTCTGGCAGATGGGCAGCGCGCCTTTCCTGGGGGGTGGTTTCGGGCATTTCTATGTTTACGCACCAGAAAAGCTGGAATACCCGATCAACCGCTACACTATGGAAGTGAAACGTCAGCTGGATGTGCTGGACCGGCACCTGGCCGACAACCGGTATATGGTTGGTGATCAATACACCATTGCCGATATGGCGATCTGGCCCTGGTACGGTGCGGTGGTGAAAAACATCGTCTACGACGCGGCGGAGTTTCTTGAAGCTCACACCTACAGGAATGTGATTCGCTGGGCGGATGAAGTGGCGCAACGGCCGGCGGTGAAGCGTGGCCGTATGGTGAACAAAACCTGGGGCGAGCCGGCCACGCAACTGCATGAGCGGCATGATGCCAGCGATTTTGAGCTACGGACTCAGGACAAGCTCGAAGCTGACAAGTAAGGAGGAATAATGGCTGTACCTGCGGCGTTGCAAGAAGATCAGGTTTATCACCGTTGTCCGCTGGAAAAACTGGACTTTGAGTCCACCGAAGCACTGGAAGATCTGGAGCTTCCGTATGGCCAGGATCGCATGCTGCGGGCGCTGGAATTTGGTGCCGGCATGCGCGCCAGTGGTTTTAATCTGTTTGTGCTGGGGCCTTCGGGGGCTGGCAAGCACGAACTGGTAAAGCGGTTTCTGTCTCAGCACGCTGCCGGGCAGCCAGTGCCTTCTGACTGGTGTCATCTTTTCAATTTTCAGCATTCCGACAAACCCCGGGCGATAAAACTGCCTCCGGGCGAAGGCCGTGTTTTCAAAAGTGATATGAATGATCTGGTCGCGGAGCTGAAAACGGCTATTCCGGCCACCTTTGAAAGCGAGGAATATCAGGCCCGTATTCAGGAGCTGCAGGAGGAGGTGGCCAAGCGCCAGCATCAGGGCCTTTTTGAGATCCAGGAAGAGGCCCGGCGCAGCAACATTGCCATGCTGGCGACCCAGTCCGGTTTTACCTTTGCGCCCATGCGCAACGGCGAGGTGATTGAGCCGGATGAATACAAGAGCTTTTCCGATGACGAAAAGGAACTTATTGAATCGAAGGTCGAAGATCTCCAGAAAAAACTGCAACAGGCCATTCAGCAGGTGCCGCGCTTACGCAAAGAAGTGCAGCAGCGGATTCACGAGCTGAATGAAGAAATGGTGCAGCTCACTCTGGGCGGCTCAGGCCGGCAGTGATCGCATTGAAGCGGTGCATGTTCGGCAGGCCATTGATGAGCGCGAGTATCGCGCCAGCCGAATCCGGGAGCGCAGCCTGGAACAGATTCAGCGAGGCGTGGTGATGATTGCCACAGAAGGCTCGCAGGTGGGGCAGGTTAATGGCCTTTTTGTGTTGCAGTTGGGGGCCACCCGGTTTGGCCAGCCCACGCGTATTACTGCGACCGCACGCCCCGGCAAAGGGCAGTTCCCGGATGAGTTGTGCCGCACTTCAGGCGGCGGCGGAGATTGCAGCGAATTCGGGCGCCGATGTGCAGGGTGTGTTTGTTGAAGAGCTGAATCTGCTGCGCAGTGCGGGGTATGGCTTTGCCCGGGAAGTGGGGGCGGTATCCGGGGCCAGTCGGCCCTTTGATGTGGCCGAGCTGGAGCGTCGTATGCAGAGACTGGCAGGCCAGGTACGCCGGGCGCTCGCCGGGGCGGTAGGGCCATACGGTGGCCAGTATACCCTGAGCATTACCCGGGGCAGTGTTGTTGAAGAGGTGCTGGCGCTGGCAGAACCGGACGATCTGTTGGTTCTTGGTCGTGTTGGCTGGTCTTCAGTACCGGGCGCGCGTCTGGGTTCCACTGCCAGAGGGCTGCTCCGCCGGTCTCCGGGCAGGCTGCTGCTCTGGAGTGAAAGGCAGGCCTCGCGCCAGGGCAGGATTGTCGTGTTTCTCAATGATCACGAGGATGCCAACCGCCGGGCAGTCAAAGCGGCCGCAGACGCTATCCGGCATGTTCCTCAGCCGGTAACCTTTTTGTTGGGGGCGGGCACGGATTTGTCGTCACAAAGCCTTGATGGGCTCAGGCAGAGTCTGGGTGTTCCTGATTCGCAAGTTCGTGTGCAACGGCTTCCCGCTACCGACCCCGCCACAGTGACACGGGTTCTGCGGCAGGAGAGGGCAACGCAACTGGTGCTCAGCCGGAAATGTTCGTTGCTTCAGGAGCCCGGCTCGGAGCAGTTGCTGGTCGCACTGAATCTCCCGTTGACGGTGACGCCGTAAGCCCGCCAACGGTTTCCATTTTTTCGTAGCAAAGAGTGTTTCTGATGTTTCTGGATATTCTCATTATTGTTGGTCTGACCGTTCTGGCCGGCGCCCTTATTCCGCTTGGAGGCCTTCTGGCCAGTGTCGAGAGTATCCGGCCGAACTGGCTGGAGAAGGAGTTCCGGCATTTTCTGATCGCGCTTGGTGGCGGCATTCTTCTGGGTGCGGTGTCGGTGGTTCTGATTCCCGAAGGGCAGTCGAGCATGGGTGATTCCCTGTGGGCGATACCGGCTATCGCGGCTGGCGGAGTCCTGTTCTTCCTTGTGGAACGCGCGATGGGCCTGAAGCGCCGCGAATCCCCGCAACTTATGGGGCTGATGCTCGACTTCATTCCGGAAGCCATTGCCCTGGGCGGGCTTGCCGTGGTGAGCCCGGAAACCGCTGTATTGATGGCAGTGCTGATTGCGATACAGAATCTGCCGGAGGGGTTCAATGCCTACCGGGAACTGGTCAGCCTGCCGGGATATACGTCCCGCAAGACGCTGGCATTTATGGGGTCATTGGTGCTCACAGGGCCGGTGGCGGGGTTGCTCGGTTACTTTTTCCTGTCAGACCGGCCGATGATTCTGGGTGCGGTTATGCTGGCAGCTTCGGGTGGCATTTTATACCTGATCTTTCAGGATATTGCGCCCCAGTCCCGGCTTGACCGCCATTGGGGGCCACCGCTTGGCGCGGTGGCCGGGTTCTGTCTGGCGCTGTTCAGCCATGACTTCGTGACCCACGTGTGAAGCCGCGATCAGCGCGCCGGATGGGTGCTTTTATCGTGCAGAATGTCTTCGATGTCCTCCGCCGAAAGCGTTTCATGTTTTAACACCGACCGGGCCAGGGCTTCGAGTTGATCACGGTGTTCACCCAGGAAGTCTCTGGTGGCTTTTTCCAGAGCCAGTAGTTGGGACTGGATTTCCGTGTCGATCATCTCGGCCATTTTCTCGCTGAACTCTCGCGGTTGGCCCATCTCCCGGCCGAGGAAGACATGTTCCTCACCGATACTCAGGCCCAGCGGGCCGATTTTGTCGCTCATGCCCCACTGTCCGATCATTCGGCGAATCAGATTGGTGGCTTCTTTCAGGTCGTTCTGGGCACCGGTGCTGACTTCACCGTAGATCAGTTTTTCGGCACAGCGTCCGCCCAGCATGACCTTGATGCGATCTTTCAGGTAGCTTTCGGTGTAGGTGTAGTGATCTTCCTTCGGGGTTTGTTCGGTGACGCCCATGGCCATGCCATGGGGGATGATGGTCACTTTGGTGAGAGGATCGGCGTTGGGCATGTAATAGGCCATGATGGCGTGGCCGCATTCGTGATACGCCACGGCCTCACGCTCTTGCGGTGGAAGCTGAGCGTCACGTGTTTCGCCCAGGGTGATCCGCTCCCGGGCCACTTCGAAGCAATGTTCGTTCACTTCATTCAGTTCCTCCCGGGCTGCCGTCAGTGCGGCTTCGTTAACCAGGTTGTGCAGGTCTGCGCCGGAAAAACCGATGGTCCGGGCGGCGATTTGTTCCAGGTTCACGTTGTCGGCCAACGGCACCTTGCGTACGTGGACTTTCAGGATGGCAGCGCGGGCATCCTTGTGGGGGCGGTCCAGCGTGATTTTCCGGTCGAACCGGCCCGGCCGGAGCAGGGCGGTATCCAGCACATCGGGGCGGTTGGTGGCAGCCAGTACCAGCACATTTTCATGGGCTTCGAAGCCGTCCATTTCGGTCAGTATCTGGTTCAGGGTCTGCTCTCGTTCGTCGTGACCGCCACCCAGACCGGCGCCCCGTGAGCGGCCGATGGCATCGAGTTCGTCGATGAATATCAGTGCCGGCGCTTCTTTACGGGCTTCTTTAAACATGTCGCGTACCCGCGAGGCTCCCACGCCAACAAACATTTCAATAAATTCCGAGGCGCTGATGCTGTAAAAGGGCACTTCCGCTTCGCCGGCAATGGCCCGGGCCAGCAAGGTTTTACCCGTACCCGGCGGGCCCACCAGCAAAATGCCCTTGGGCATGACAGCTCCCAGTTTCTGGTATTTTTCCGGTGATTTCAGGAAGTCGATGACTTCGGCAATTTCCCGCTTGGCGGACTCAATACCGGCAACGTCGTTCAGGGTGGTGGTGGACGTTTCCTTGCGTGCCCGCCGGGCCTTTGAGCGGCTGAAGTCCAGAACGCCACCACCCTGAGCCATGCGTTTCTGGGCGGTGCCCCAGAACCAGAACATGAGCGCCAGTAGCAGTATCCAGGGCAAAAAGCTCAGGATCAGTTCCTGCCACCAGGGGCGGCCAGACCGGGCGCCATGGACAACCACTTCCTGCTGCTCAAGCAGTTGCAACAGTTCGGTGTCTTCCGTTTGCGGGCGCAGGGTAATGAAACGCGTGCTGGATGTTTGGTCATCGGAGCTGAACTGGCTGGCACCGGATTCGGTGAATTGCCCCAGGATTTCTTCGCTGCGCAGAGTGACTTCGTCTACCCGGCCGGCCATCACGGCTTCCTTGAATTCAGAATACGCCAGCTCCTGTTGCCGGGGCTGGTTGGTATCCTGCATCCAGAGCACCATCAGGAAAATGGCGGCGCTGAGCCACAGAAAAGAGTATTGATTCGGAATGGCCGGTTGCGGGTTGTTTTCCGGTTTCTGCTGATTGTCTGACCCGTTTGGTGTTGTCATTTCGGTCTCCGGTCGCCCTCCATGATTTTTGCAACAAATACAGCCTTGCCATAGGTTTCGAAGGACCACTTCATGGTGTCTGAGAGTGCTTTCATTACGTCATCATAGTCGCCAAAGATTTCCGTGCTCATGCGCCCCGGGTAGACTTCCAGGCCGGTTTTCTCCAGCCGGGCAATCAGCTCTCGGATAGGCTGTTTGTAGTCGTCTTTCAGGGGGTAGCAGCTCAGTTGTACAGAGAGAAACATAAGACCTCCGGTCAGTTGCTTCGGTTAATTCCTGGCTTCAGTAGCCTATGGCAGACGAAGTGCTCCGCCTTGGGTCCGCACCGCCATACAGGGTGCCGTCTTCATCGATCATGATGCTCTGGATGGCGCCCATGGCGCGGCTGGTGGTCACCTTGTGACCGCGGGCTTCCAGCAGCTCGACGGTGTCCGGGCTGATGCCCTGTTCCATACGAATCTCATCCGGCAGCCACTGATGATGAATGCGCGGGGCGCTTACGGCACTTTGTATGTTCATCTTATGGTCAATCACGTTCATGATCACCTGCAAAGTGGTGGTGATAATACGAGAGCCGCCCGGGCTGCCGGTAACCAGAAAATTACGGCCGTTTCTCTGAACGATGGTGGGCGACATGGAGCTGAGCATGCGTTTGCCCGGTTCGATTTTGTTGGCTTCGCCACCAATCAGACCATAGGCATTGGGCACGCCGGGTTTGGCGCTGAAGTCGTCCATTTCATTGTTGAGCAGAAAGCCGGCACCGGCCACGGTAATGCCCGAGCCGTAGCTGAAGTTGATGGTGTAGGTGTTGGATACGGCATTGCCCCAGCGATCTACCACCGAGAAGTGGGTGGTTTCAGGGCTTTCCCATAGGGTCGGGTTGCCGGGTTTTATGTCGGTTGAAGGTCGGGCCTTTTCGGAGTCGATGGTGGCGCGTAACGCTGC
>Ga0136597_1000899_pt1 | contig 11795 bp, 15 predicted proteins | sample AntRauTorcE11898_FD_101385 | JGI IMG/M metagenome (GOLD analysis project Ga0136597, IMG submission 101385) | Saline lake microbial communities from Rauer Islands, Antarctica - Metagenome Torckler E11 #898 | ecosystem: Environmental > Aquatic > Non-marine Saline and Alkaline > Saline | place... | reverse complement strand
GCTGCTGATGGCGGCGGGCCACGGCCAGGTGACGTCGTTCTCGGCCATGGCCGCAACGCTCAACAATCTGGGTCCCGGTCTCGGAGGAGTCGCGTCCAACTTCCGTTCGCTGGATGCGTTTTCCAAGTGGGTGCTGTGCGCGGCGATGCTGCTCGGGCGGTTGGAAATCTTCACGTTCCTGGTCCTGTTGACCCCGGACTTCTGGCGCCGTTGAACAACGTGCGCCGGGCATTCAGCAATAGCGGGTACCGGCCGTGAGCGGCACGCGAGCAGTCGTGGGCGTGCCGTCGGCGCTTCCGGGCGTGGCGTATGCGCTCGGTTCGTTCGGCCTCTGGGGGTTGTTCCCGCTGTATTTCAAGGCGGTCTCTTCGGTACCGGCGACCGAGGTGCTGGCCCACCGCGTCGTCTGGTCCGTGGTCTTCGTCGGGCTGCTCCTGTTGCTGGTACGACAGTGGCGTACGGTCGGTGCGATCCTCGCAGACCGCCGCCGGCGCTCGCGCCTCATCGCTTCGTCGCTCCTGATCTCGGCCAACTGGCTGATCTTTATATGGGCCGTCGCTCATGATCGCGTGTTGGAGGCGAGTCTCGGTTACTTCATCACCCCGCTGGTCAGCGTATTGCTCGGCCGCATCGTGCTCGGCGAGCGCCTGTTCCGGGTGCAGTGGCTGGCGGTTGGCCTGGCCGCCGTCGGGGTCGCCTGGATGCTGATCGGGGTTGGTGTCATCCCCTGGGTCGCGCTCGGGCTGGCGGCGACATTCGGCAGCTACGGTCTGGTCCGCAAACTCGCGGACGTGCCGGCGATTCCCGGCCTGTTCGTCGAAACGCTGATCGTCGGGCCTCCCGCACTGGCCTGGCTCCTGTGGCTGGGGCTCGAGGGCGTCGGCGAGTTCGGTGCACGTGGGCTCGGTTTCGACGCATTATTGATCGCCGCGGGCCTCGTGACGGCGACGCCCCTGATTCTGTTCGCACAGGCCACACGCCGGCTGCGCCTCGCGTCGGTCGGGCTGTTCCAGTACATCGTGCCGACTATGCAGATGCTGCTGGCCGTGTTCGCGTTCGGCGAGCTCTTTACCCCGCAGCACGCGATTACCTTCGGTTGCATCTGGACCGGTCTCGCGTTGTATTCGGCGAGTGCGTTCGGTGGGCGTGAACGCGCAAGTGGAGTCGTACGATGAGTCGCATCGAGCAGTTCGAGAAAATGCTGGCAGGGGGGCAGGACGGCCCGCTGCTGCGGTTTTCGCTGGGCAATGAATATCTCGCGGCGGATGAGCCGGAGCGCGCCGCCGAGCATCTGCGCGTCGCGGTCAACCACGATCCCGACTACTCGGCCGCGTGGAAAGCGCTCGGCACGGCGCTGGATCGGGCCGGTGACAGGGCCGCCGCGATGGCGGCCTGGCGTGACGGGGTCGAGGCCGCCGAGCGGCGTGGCGACAAACAGGCGGCCAAGGAGATGCGCGCGTTCCACCGGCGGCTTGAGAAGCGGGGCGAATGAGCGCACCGCCGCGAGCGTTGCTGCGCCCGCGCCACTGGCCAAGCTGGCTGGGGCTGGGACTGCTCAGCCTCGGACTGCTGCTGCCCCGGCGCCTCCGCCACGGGATCGCCGCGCGCCTTGGCGATCGCCAGTACCGGCGTAGCGTCAAGGCGCGCGAGACGGTCGAGCTCAATCTCGCCTGCTGCTTCCCGGATTGGCCCGAGGCGGAGCGCCGGGCGGTGGCGCAGGCCCATTTCCGGGCCTTCGCCCGCGCGATGGCCGATCAGCCCCTTTTCTGGTGGGATCGCGATGGGACCAGGGTGAGTGCGAGATGTCGGCTCCACGGGCTGGACCATCTCCACAGGGCCCGCGCCGACGGGCGGCCCGTGATTCTGTTGAGCCCCCACATCACGGGGATTGCATTTGGCGGTGTCGCGCTCGCGAGGCATGCGGGGTTGTCGACCATGGCGAACCGGTACGACGATCCGGTCCTGCAGTGGGTCGAGCATCGCAGCCGCGTGCGCCATGGCCCGGTGTTCCTGCGCGACGAGGGGATTCGGCCGGTCGTCCGCGAGTTGCGGGCCGGCAGCGTGTTCTACTACATGCCGGACGAGGATCTCGGGCCGCGCGACAGCGTGTTCGCGCCGTTCTTCGGCATGCAGAAAGCGACCCTCACCTCGCTCGGCCGGCTTGCGCGTCTGGCACGCGCGACCGTGCTGCCCATGATGGTCCGCTACGACCCCGACGACGACCGCTACGAGGTCGAGCTGCGACCGCCCCTGTCCGGTTTCCCGAGCGGCGACGATGACATGGATGCCCGCGCAATGAACGTCGCTCTCGAGCAAAGCATACGCCGGTGTCCGGAGCAGTATCTGTGGAACCAGCGGATGTTTCGCAGTCGCCCCGACGGGAGTCGCATGGCCTATCCGAAGCGGGTACGCCGACGCTGATCGCGCACGGAACGACGGGGCGGTTCAGTCCGCTTTCGGACTGGATTCCGCCGCTTTCTCCGTGCCACGTGCCCGGAATCGCTGGTAGTTCCACATGTACTGCGCCGGGGCCAGCGCGATTGCCCGCTCGGTCTCCCGGTTGATCCGTGTTGCGGCCACTTCCGCATCGTCGTCGGCGATGTCCTCGCCGGCGGGCCAGATATGCATCGCGAAGTCCCCTTCCGGGCGCCGCAGCATCGCCACGAACAGCACCCGGGCCCCGCTGCGCGCCGCCATTCTTGAGAGCAGGGTCATGGTCAGCGCGGGCTGCCCCATGAACGGCGCGTAGACGCCCTGGCCGCCGCGCGGCTGCTGGTCCGGCAGGACTCCGATCGCTTCGCCCTTGCGCAGGGCGCGGTGCAGCGCGCGGACGCCGCTGCCATCGGTCGGGACCGGGATCTGCCCGAGGCGTTCGCGGCCGCGCCGGATGGCCCGATCGAGGGCCTGGATCCGTGGTGGGCGGTACAGCACCGTGAGCCGGGCGCGGCTCGCGACATATGAACCCGCAAGTTCCCAGGCGCCGATATGCGGGGTCGCGAAAATGATGCCGCGGCCCGCCTGCCGGGCCCGTTCCACATGCTCGAGACCATGCACCTCGCGCACCAGTCGCAGCACCCGCTGCTGGGAACGCTGCCAGAACCACGCCGACTCGGCGAACGTACGGCCGGTCTCGATAAGGCTGGCGCGCAGCAGTTGTCGCCGCCATGCGGGCGAGCGATCCGCATAGCAGCGATCGATGTTTGCCTCGGAATGCGTGCGGCTGCGATTGGGCAGGTGCCACAGCAGCAGGCCGATGCCGGCGCCCACGGCCCGGTTCAGCCGCAAGGGCAGGGCGCCCAGGCACCACAGCATCGCGCGGGCGAGTTGTCCTTTCATCGGTGGCCGGGCCGGTGGCGGTGCAGGGGCAGCATGGGGCGTTACCGTAGACGCCGGCGGCCGCGACGGCAATATGCTCCCGTGCCGGAGAGCGTTGGTGTCACGCAAAAAAAAGCCCGGCAATGAGCCGGGCCAGCGCCATCCGATGGCGCGAGGTGAAGCGGTGACGTTGTCCACATGCCGTACTGTCCGTACGGTCCCTCCATGGGGGACGTCCCTGTCCCGCGCGATCGTCCGCTGATCGCTTCCCTCGATCGGCCATCCTGGCCGCGGATTCCTTTACCCTGCGGGTATGCGTCCCTTCGGGGGCATCCGGCCCCTTTTTCTTCGTTTCCTTCGAGTCGTCCGCTGACGATGTGCACGATCCCATCTACAGCCCCGGGCGTCATGTCCTGATGGACTGTAATCCGCCGTCCGCATTGCGGACATGGTTTGTAGGACATGTCCTACAAGACGCAATAGTTGCGTCCACCCGATCATCCGCGGACGATGCCGCAGGTTGCGCCGGAGTGCGGTCCGGCACCGGTAGGAGGGATATCCATGATCGCTTTGCTGCAGCGGGTGACCGAGGCATCAGTGACGGTCGACGACGCGACGGTCGCGCGGATCGGGTCGGGACTGCTCGTGCTCGTCGGCGTCGAGCGCGGCGACACCGATGCCCAGGCGACACGTCTGGCCGAGCGGCTGCTCGGTTATCGGGTGTTCCCCGACGAAGACGGGCGCATGAATCAGGGCGTTCGCGGGATCGGCGGCGCGCTGCTGCTGGTACCGCAGTTCACGCTGGCCGCCGATACCGACAAAGGCATGCGACCGGGTTTCGGGGCGGCCGCGGACCCGGACACCGGTGCGGTCCGGTTCGAAGACCTGGTCCGCCACACGCGCGCCGGTGGAGTGGTCGTGGAGACCGGGGTGTTCGGGGCGCACATGCGGGTGCACCTGGTCAACGATGGCCCGGTGACCTTCCGCTTGCGGGTGCCGGCCCCCGCGGAGTGAGCGCCGTTCCCTTCGGGGCTTTCAGCGGCGCTCGCTTCGGCGGGCGGCTCCGGGGCCATAGCCGAAATGTCGTGCGAACGCTTTGGCAAACCCCGATTCCGTCGCGTATCCGCTGCCCGCGGCGACGCTCGCGACCCCTTCGCCGCCGCGCAATCGCCGCAGGGCGAGCTGCATGCGCCACTGGAACAGCCAGGTCATCGGCGCGACGCCAAGCGTGCGGGTGAAGCGCTCGGCGAGGACGGACCGGGAAACCGCGGCGCTTCGGGCCAGGGTATCCAGTGTCCAGTGTTCCGAGGGGCTCGAGTGCAGTGCCGCCAGCGCGCGGTGCAATGCCGGGTCGGCCAGCGCGGCCAGCAGGCCGACCGGTTGTTCGGCGGTGGCGAGGTAATGCCGGACGACGCCGATGAACAACGCGTCGGCGAGGTGGTTGACCATGGCGTCGCCGCCCATGGCTTCACGTGTCGATTCGTGGATCAGCAGTTCGACCAGCCGTTGCAGGCTCCGGTCGTCCCGCATTTCGTCCGCACGGATGATGAGGTAGTCGGGCAGGGCGTCGAGAATGGGGTTGTGCACGCCCTCGTCGAAGGCGAAATAGCCGCAGACCAGCCCGGGGCCATCGCCCGCGGCGTCGAGCGGCCGTCGTTCCGGTTCGTGATCCGGGCCGATGTCCTGTGCGGGGCCGAGCCGGTGCGGGGCGTCGCGCGGCATCACGAGCAGATCCCCCGGGCCGAGTTCGAGCGGCGCCCCGTCGTCCATGCGGTCGAGCCAGCAGCGCCCGCTGCTCACCAGATGGAAGCTGGCGTGCTCGCCCCCGGCGTGCGTCAACGCCCAGTGACCGCAGAAACGGGCCCGCTCGAATACGCTGGCGTGCAGGTGAAAGGCGTCGAGTACGGGGGTGACGGCATCCATGGGTGGTCCCGGACGGTTGGACATAAAACCGGGCAAAGCGGGCATGGGCCCGTTCCGGCGCTTCCTTCAGGGTATGCATACCGGCAAACGGCTTATCTATCCACCCCCGAAGGAGTTTCATCATATGGTCGAATTCACTTTGCACGATACGACAACGGCACCAGCCGAGGTGCGCGAACGGCTGGAGAAGGCCGAGCAGGCGATGGGATTCATCCCGAATCTGTTCGCCAACATGGCCGAGGCGCCGGCTACCCTGGAAGCGTATCAGACGCTCGACGGCATCCTCGCCAAAACCTCCCTGTCACCGGTCGAACGCGAGGTTGTGCTGCTGGCGACCAGTGTGTACAACCGCTGCCATTTCTGCGTCGCCGCTCACAGCGGCCGTGCGAATCAGGCCGGTATGGACGACGGTGTGCTCGAGGCACTGCGCGCCGGCGGTACCCTGCCGGATGAACGGCTCGATGCGCTGGCCACGTTCACGCGCACCGTGGTGCACGAGCGCGGCTGGGCCGGTGATGCGGCGCTGCAGGCCTTCGTCGACGCGGGATTCACGCAGGGGCAGGCCCTTGAGGTGGTCCTTGGCGTGGCGTTGAAGACCCTGTCGAACTACACCAACCACATCGCCGGCACGCCGCTGAATGCGGAACTCTCGCCGCTGGCCTGGAACGACGCGGCCTGAGCCGTTGACGGTATCGCGGCGTAGGATTACGCAGCGCCGTAGGTTGGGTTGACGAAGGAAACCCAACGAGTCGAGCGACCTGCCGGTGACACGCTGGATGGTGTCGATGGGTCCAAGCTCGACCCGTTGGGTATCGCTGGCGCTCAACCCAACCTACGTTGGTGCCGCCTGCCGCCTGACCGAAGCGGTGGCCTTTCGCGGTCCCGGGGCAGTATCATTGCGGCCCCTGCTGCCGGAACCGGGTCATGTCGGAACGAACCGCCGAAGTCAGTCGCGATACCCTCGAGACGCGAATCCGCGTCCGTGTCGATCTCGATGGCACGGGGGAACAGGATCTGCGGATCGGCGTTCCCTTTCTCGAGCACATGCTGGCGCAGATCGCGCGTCACGGCCTTGTCGATCTGTCCGTCGAGGCCGAAGGCGACCTCGAGATCGATGCGCACCACACGGTCGAGGATGTCGGCATCGTCATCGGACAGGCCGTGTCCGAGGCGCTCGGCGAGCGCCGCGGGATCGCCCGTTACGGACATGCCTACGTGCCGCTGGACGAATCGCTGTCGCGCGTGGTGCTCGATTTCTCCGGGCGGCCTGGTCTGTTCTTCAACGCGACGTTCCACCGCCCGCGCGTGGGCGATTTCGATGTCGACCTCGTGCGCGAGTTCTTCCAGGGCTTCGTCAATCATGCGCGCGCGACGGTGCACATCGACAATCTGCGTGGCGACAACGTGCATCACATGATCGAGACGATCTTCAAGGCCTTCGGGCGCGCGCTGCGCAATGCCGTCGAGGCGGATGTGCGCCAGGGCGATGCGATGCCCTCCACCAAGGGCAGTCTCTGACGCGGTGATTTCCGGGATGAGTGCAATTCTCCACCGTGGCTCTTGTGCGATGTCGCCGCGGGGCGTGCGCTGACATGGGCACGATCGCGGTCGTCGACTATGGCATGGGCAACCTGCGCTCCGTGGCCAGGGCGCTCGAGCATGTGGCGCCGAAGGGGGCGAGTGTGCGTATCACCGATCGCGCGGCCGACATCACGGGGGCCGAGCGGGTGGTTTTCCCGGGGCAGGGCGCGGCGCGCGACTGCATGCGAGCGATCGATGCGCACGACCTGCGCGGGCCGCTGCTGGAGGCGGCCCGGACACGGCCGTTTTTCGGCATGTGCATGGGTCTGCAGGTACTGCTTACGCACAGCGAAGAGAACGACGGCACGGATTGTCTCGGCCTCTCCGAGGGCAGCGTGCGTGCGTTCCCGCGGGATCTGCACGACGGCCACGGCCACCGCCTCAAGATTCCGCATATGGGCTGGAATTCCGTGCATCGCACGCGCGCGCACCCACTGTGGAACGGGATCCCGGAGACGGCGTTTTTCTACTTCGTCCACGGCTACCACGCGGCGCCGGAGGAACCCGATGTCGTCGCGGGCACCACCGACTATGGGCGGCGCTTTTGCTCAGTGCTCGCCGCCGACAACCTGTTCGCATGCCAGTTTCATCCGGAGAAGAGTTCGCGTGACGGCCTGCGGCTGCTGAAGAATTTCGTTGAATGGTCGCCGTGACAACGCCACGGCCGGCCGGAGGCAGTGACTGATGCTGATGATCCCCGCCATCGACCTCAAGGAAGGCCGCTGTGTGCGGCTGCGCCAGGGCCGGATGGAAGACGACACCGTCTTCTCGAACGATCCGGTGGCGGTCGCGCAGCGCTGGTATGACGCGGGCGCGCGCCGGCTGCATCTGGTCGACCTCGACGGCGCCTTCGCCGGCCATCCCTGTCACGCGGAGGTGATCTCGGAGATCGCCGCGGCGTTGCCCGATCTCGACCTCGAGGTCGGCGGCGGCATCCGTGACATGGCGACGATCGAGGCCTACCTCGGGGCCGGTGTCAGCTGGGCGATCATCGGCACCCAGGCGGTGCGCGACCCGGACTTCGTGCGCCAGGCCTGCGAGCGTTTCCCGGGGCGTATCATCGTCGGTCTCGATGCGCGCGACGGCCTTGTGGCCGTCGAGGGCTGGGCGGAGGGCTCGAAGCTCGACGCGGTCGACTTCGCGCGGAAGTTCGCCAATGCCGGCGTCAGCGCCATCATCTACACCGACATTGGCCGCGACGGCATGCTCAAGGGCGTCAACGTCGACGCCACCGTCCGCATCGCCCGTGCGGCGCGGGTCCCGGTCATCGCCTCTGGTGGCATGAAGAGCCTCGACGACGTCCGCGCCCTCGCCGAGTCCCGCGAACCCGGCATCGCCGGTGCCATACTGGGGCGCTCCATCTACGAAGACACCATCGACCTCGCCGAGGCCCAGCAACTCGCCGACGCCCTGGCGTTGCAGGCGGTCTGATGAAGACTCTGGAACCGCGAATGGACGCGAATGATTCGCCCGGAGGCTTGAGCTGATGGCGCTCGCCAAACGGATTATTCCCTGCATGGACATCGACGCGGGGCGCGTCGTGAAAGGGGTGAAATTCGAGTCGATCCGGGATGCCGGGGACCCGGTGGAGATCGCGCGGCGTTACGACGCAGCCGGCGCCGATGAGCTGTGTTTCCTCGACATCACCGCGTCGAGCGATGAGCGCGCGACGCTCGTGGATGTCGTCGAGCAGGTCGCCGCCGAGGTCTTCATACCGCTGACCGTTGGCGGCGGGATCCGCAGTGTCGATAACGTGCGCACCATGCTGAATGCCGGGGCGGACAAGGTGTCAATCAACACCGCCGCGGTCCATGAGCCGGAACTCGTGCGGCGTGCGGCCGAGTGGGTCGGTTCGCAATGCATCGTGGTGGCCATCGACGCGAAGCAGGTTGGCGATGACCCGGCCCGTTGGGAGGTGTTCACGCACGGCGGGCGCCGCGCCACCGGGCTGGATGCCGTCGAATGGGCGCAGAAAATGGTGGCACTGGGGGCCGGAGAACTCCTGCTGACCAGTATGGATCGCGATGGAACCAAAGCGGGGTTCGACAATGCGCTCACGCGCGCGGTCAGCGATGCCGTGACCGTGCCGGTGATCGCGTCCGGGGGGGTCGGGACGCTGCAGCATCTCTGCGATGGCGTCACGGAGGGGCATGCGGATGCCGTGCTGGCGGCGAGCATCTTCCATTTCGCCGAATACACCATCGCCGAGGCGAAAGCGGAGATGGCGCGTCAGGGAATCCCCGTCCGACCCGTGCCCGACGCTGTGATAGAGTCCGCTCATGACTGAGGATACGCTGCGAAAGCTTGGGGAGACGCTGGCCGAGCGCAGGAATGCCGACCCCGGCGATTCCTATACGGCGGCGCTGGTGCAGGGCGGCACGGAGCGCATACTGAAGAAGGTCGGCGAGGAGGCCACCGAAGTCGTGATCGCCGGTGGCGGTGACGACGACACGGCACTGGTCCACGAAGTGGCCGATCTCTGGTATCACACACTGGTTCTGCTCGCCGCGCGCGGGCTGGGGCCGCAGGATGTACTGACTGAACTGGAGCGCCGTGCCGGCGTGTCCGGTCACACCGAAAAAGCGGCCCGCAAGGGCTGAAGCGCTGGAGCAAACGTTATGTCTCCGAGTATCTGGCAATTGTTGATCGTACTGGCCATCGTGCTGGTGCTGTTTGGTGCAAAACGACTGCGCAATCTGGGGACCGACCTCGGTGGGGCGGTCAAGGGTTTCAAGCAGTCGATGCGCGAAGCCGACGAGGATGAGCCGAAGGACGAGTCGAAAGAGGATCAGTCGAGCGAGTCCGGCCGGCTTGGCAGCAAGGACGACACCTCGGGCGACCATCGCTTCGAGGGCGAGCGTGAGAGCGAAGACGCCGCTTCGCGCAAATGATGCACACGGTTTCGTGACCGGTGTGTCGATGGTCCGGTACGGCCGCCGCAATCGTTGCTCCACCGACCGTGCCCTTTATGGGGCTGTCGGCGCCACGGTGATGCTCATGGGATCGTCCGATTGCATCGGATCCGGTCCCGACGCCGATCATCGCCGCCACTGACCCGGGCCTGGTCCGCATACACTCATGTTTGATATCGGTTTCTGGGAAATCCTGCTGATCGGCATCGTGACGCTGCTGGTGGTCGGCCCGCAGCGCCTGCCGGGCGTGGCCGTATTTGTCGGTCACTGGATCGGGCGCATCCGCCGTTTCGTGCGCAACATGCGCGACGAGATCAACGAGGAGCTCGAGACCGAGCACCTCAAGGGCCTGCTGGCCGAGCAGAATCGCGAGATCAATGAACTTCGGCGTGACGTCGATGCGGTACGCGGCGACACCGAACGGTCGTTCCGGGAGGCCGAGGAGCAGGTGCGCGAAGCCGATCCATCCGACGCGCAGGACGGGACCGCAACGGCGACTACTACCACTACCACCGACGCAAGCGAGGCCGCCGACGAGGCGGGAGATGACGCGACCGGCGCGGAGTCACCCACGCCCGAAAACTGGCGGACCGGACGCGATAGCCGGGGTGATACCGACGATCGTGAAGAGGGGACGCGATGAGCACGCCCGAGACCGATCGCGGCGAGGAAGCGGACCAGGAGGGCGGCGGTTTCCTGTCGCACCTGTTCGAGCTGCGCACGCGCCTGCTGCGTATCGTGCTGTGCGTGGCGATCATTTTCGGGTTGCTGTTCCCGTTTTCGGAGACGCTCTACAATTGGCTCGCCGGCCCGCTGCTCGCGCACATGCCGGAAGGCACGAGCATGATCGCGATCGATGTCGCGTCGCCGTTCCTGATCCCGTTCAAGCTGACGCTGATGCTCGCCATCTTCCTGTCGGTGCCGTACATCCTGTACGAGATCTGGTCATTCGTAGCGCCCGGGCTGTACATGAACGAGCGCAAGCTCGCGCGGCCGCTGCTGCTCTCCGCCACGCTGCTGTTCTACGCCGGCGTGGCCTTCGCGTATTTCGCCGTATTCCCCATCGTGTTCGGCTTCTTCACGAGCGTCGCGCCGGCCGGCGTGAACGTGATGACGGACATCGCCCGTTATCTCGATTTCGTGATCACCCTGTTCTTTGCCTTCGGGATCGCGTTCGAGGTCCCGGTCGCGACGATTCTGCTGGTGATGGCGGGCGTGACCACGCCCGAGAGTCTCGCGCAGAAGCGTCCCTATTTCATCGTCATTGCCTTCGTGATCGGCATGTTCCTGACGCCGCCGGACGTGATCTCCCAGACCCTGCTGGCGTTGCCGATGTGGCTGTTGTTCGAGGTCGGCCTCGCCATGTCGCGGGTGATGCGTCGGCGCCAGGAGCAGATGGCCCGGGACAACGGCACGGACGACAGCGACCCCGATTCCTGAATGACTTGCGGAGATCTGCACCATGTACACCGTCGTGCTCCTGCGTCATGGCGAGAGTGAATGGAACCGGGAAAACCGGTTCACCGGCTGGGCCGATGTCGATCTGACCGACACGGGGCGTGACGAAGCCCGCAAGGGCGCCGAGGCGCTGCGCGATGAGGGCTTCGATTTCGATCGCTGCTATACTTCGCTGCTCAAACGCGCGATCCGCACGCTGTGGATCACGCTCGACGGACTCGACCGCATGTGGCTCCCGGTCCAGCGCCACTGGCGTCTGAACGAACGCCATTACGGTGCGCTGCAGGGGCTGAACAAGGCGGAAACGGCAGCGAAATACGGTGACGAGCAGGTCCATATCTGGCGCCGCAGCTACGCGACGCGGCCGCCGGAACTCGATCCGGACGACGAGCGCAATCCCGCCCATGACCGGCGCTACCGGGATCTCTCGCCCGCTGATCGCCCCCTCACCGAATGCCTCGCGGATACCGTCGAGCGTTTCATGCCGTACTGGGAAGAAGAGATCGCGCCGGTCATCCGCAGCGGCGAGCGCGTGCTGATCGTCGCCCACGGCAACTCCCTGCGGGCGCTCGTAAAACATCTGGAAGGCATGGGCGACGAGGAGAT
>Ga0136597_1000896_pt1 | contig 11806 bp, 7 predicted proteins | sample AntRauTorcE11898_FD_101385 | JGI IMG/M metagenome (GOLD analysis project Ga0136597, IMG submission 101385) | Saline lake microbial communities from Rauer Islands, Antarctica - Metagenome Torckler E11 #898 | ecosystem: Environmental > Aquatic > Non-marine Saline and Alkaline > Saline | place... | reverse complement strand
CGAGCGCCAGCGCCGCGGATTTCGCGGCGAACAGCAGTTCTCCCGCGTGCATGACGACACGATCGCCGGGTTGCCACCAGATCGACTCGATACCGCTGCCCGTCACGCGGGCGAACAGCATTTCGTCGAACCAGCGCCGGATCCAGGGCAACGGATCGCCGCGCGGAGACAACTCGACGGCGCGCCGGGCCATGGCGCAACAACCGCCTCCAGCCGGCATCAGACCGACACCGGATTCGACCAGGCCCGCATAGGTCTCGAACGCGACGACGCGCTGATCGCAGTGGAGCAGGAATTCGAGCCCACCGCCGAGCGCCATGCCCTCGGCCGCCCCGACGACCGGCAGCGGCGCCTCGCGAATCGAACAAGTGACCTGCTGGAAGCGTTCGACGAGCGACTCGATCGCCGCGAAATCGCCGGCCTCGAGGGCCGTATGCACCATACCGAGATCGGCACCCAGGCAGAACGGCGGGGCCTCCTGCCAGAGCACCAGTGCGCGGACCTCGCGCTCGGCCCGGTCGATCGCCTCCAGCATGCCGTCGAGCAGCGGGCCGTCCACGGTATGGCGCGCGCGGCGAAACGACAGCACGGCGATGTCGTCGCCATTGTCCCAAAGCCGGACCGCCTCGTTTTGCCAGAGTGTCGGCGTCGTCGGCCGCGGTTCACCTGTGAGGCCACCCGGGAAAAGCTGCCGGCGGTAGACCGGGTGATTCGAGCGCGGCAGCGGCGTCCCGAGTTCGGCCGACCAGGAGCCGCGCGGGCCGTGCACGCCGGTCCGGCGCGATTCGCGCGCCCACGCCGGCAGCGGCGTATCCGCCAGCGCCTCGCCGGCATCGACGGCCGACTGGACGGCCGCGGCGACGCGCTGCCACCCCAGCATCTGCCAGAACTCGAACGGGCCGTGGCTCCAGCCGTAGCCCCAACGCAGCGCGAGATCGACCTCGCGAGCGCTCGGCGCGAGGGTCGCCAGGTGCGCGGCGCAGTAATGGAACAGATCGCGGTAACTCGCCCGTATGAGTTCCGCCTGCGGGTGGTCGATATCGGCGAGCAGGCGCTCCTTGCGAACGGGATCCGGCTCGATCAGTGCCTCGCGCACGTTCGGGTCCAGCTGCCGGGTCACCGGGCGATAGTCACCCTGTTCCGGCTCGAACACCTCGATCCCGCCCGCCCCCTTGCGGTAAAAACCGGCGCCCGCTTTCTGCCCGAACGCCCCCGCGGCGACACGCTCGCGCAGCCAGTCGGGCGTCCGGAATACCGACCGCCACGGATCGTCATCCAGGGTCTCGTAGAGGTGGTCGAGGATATGCGCGAAGGTGTCCAGGCCGATCACGTCCAGCGTACGGAAGGTGGCCGATTTCTGCCGCCCCACACCCACCCCGGTCAGGCGGTCGACGAGATCGAACGGCAATCCGAGACGCTCCGCGTGATGCATGACCGTGGCGATCGCGAACACACCGATCCGGTTGCCGATGAACCCGGGCGTATCGCGGGCGTAGAGGACCCCCTTGCCGAGACCGGTCGTCAGGAAGCCCTCGAGGCGATGCAACACGGAGCCATCCGTGCCCGGATGCGCGACCAGTTCGACGAGATGCATGTAGCGCGGCGGATTGAAGAAATGCACACCACAGAAACGCGACCGCAACGCCTGCGGCAGCCCCCGCGCCAACTCCGAGATCGACAATCCGGACGTATCGCTGGCCAGGATCGCGTGCGGGCCGATCGCGGGTGCCGCGCGTTCAAACACGGCCTGCTTGACGTCCAGGCGCTCGGTCACCGCCTCGATGACGACATCGCACGCGCCGAGCCGGTCGAGATCGAGATCCCAGGCGGCCGGCTCGATCGCCCGGATGGTGTCGCCGGCGGCGATGGGGGAAGGATGCAGGCGCTTCAGACCATCGATCGCCCGCCGGGCCCCGGCCCGGGGATCGTCCGCCCCTTCCTGCGTGAGTTCGAACAGCAGAACCGGGATGCCCGCATTCGCGAACTGGGCCGCGATCTGCGAACCGATGACGCCGGCGCCGAGAACGGCGGCGCGTCGGATTCTGCGGCCGGACTCGATCACGTCCTGGACCGGGAAGACGCCGTCTTCTTCGCTGCCGCCCCGCCGCCCGCACCGCCGTCACTCGCGGTCTTTTTGGCGGCGTTCTTCCTGGCGGCGGCCTTTTTGCGGCCAGTGGCCTTTTTCTTCGATGCCGCCTTCTTCTTTCCGGTCGCGGACGCTCCGGGCGGGAACTGATCCACATTGATCGCCGCACGCTGCGCGGCCTCCCACTCACGCAACGTCTGCGCCTCGCCGCTCTCGATGACCCCGTCCTTGACGAGTTCCTGCAGCCACGCCTCCATGGTCTGCAGCGGCGGTTTCGACAGGCGCCGTTTGCGCAGGCGCTCCTCGATCGGCTCGGCCTGCAAAGCCAGATGCAGCGCGTGCTCCATACGGCCGGTCACGTCGTCGGGGCGTTCATCCACATAGATACCGGCCGTCAGGCGATCGCGTGCCGCCGAGGGTTCCAGCAACAGCCGCGCCACCGCCCGGCCGGCGCGATCGTTCGGGTAACGGAACCGCCGCCCGAGCGGGAACACGATCCAGCGCAGGGCGAGACCGACGGATGTCACCGGGAAATTGCGCAGGATCTCGTCGAGCGCCTCCTGCACCCGGTACAGGGAGTAGCGCGCGGACCATTCGACCAGCGGCAGGTCTTCCGCGGGCCGGCCATGGTCCTCGAACCGCTTGAGCGCGGCCGAACAGACGAACATGTAGATCATGGCGTCGGCAAAGCACCCGGAAAGCTTCTCCTTGCGCTTGAGTTCACCGCCGAGCATCAGCAGCGTCATATCGGCAACGAACGCGAACGCCGCCGACATGCGCGCCAGCCGGCGATAATACTTGCCGGTCGGACCGTCCACCGGCGTCGTCGCCAGGCGCGAGCGGGACAGCCCGTACACCAGCGAACGCGCGGCATTGCTGGTCGTATAACCGAGGTGTTCGAACAGCGCGGCGTCGAAATCGCGCCGGGCCTGTACCGGGTCTTCGTTCTGCGCGGCCAGGATCTCGCCGATCAGATACGGGTGGCAGCGCATCGCCCCCTGACCGAATACGATCATGCTGCGCGTGAGGATGTTGGCACCCTCGACGGTGATCGCGACCGGGGTCGCGCGGTACGGGATCGCGAGATAATTGTTCGGCCCCTCGCAGATCCCGCGGCCGCCATGGATATCCATCGCGTCGTTGACGATCTCCCGATAACCCTCGGTGTTGTGATACTTGAGCATGGCCGAGACGACGCCGGGCTTCTCGCCGGAGTCCAGCGCCGACAGGGTCAGCAGGCGCGCCGAATCCATCATGTAGGTCCGGGCACCGATCCGCGCCAGCGGCTCCTCGATCCCCTCGAAACGACCGATCGGCAGACGGAACTGGCGTCGCACACGGGCATAGGCGCCGGTGATACGACTGAAGAATTTGCCGCCGCCCGCCCCCAGCGCCGGCAACGAGATCCCGCGCCCGGTGGACAGGCACTCCATCAGCATGGTCCAGCCGTGACCGACACCGTCGCCGCCGCCGATGACCCAGTCGAGCGGGATAAAGACATCCTTGCCGCTGTTGGGGCCATTCTGGAACGCCGTGCCGAGTGGGTCGTGGCGGTCGCCGATATCGACACCGGGCGTATCGGTCGGGATCAGCGCGCAGGTAATCCCGAGTTCCTCTTCACCGCCCAGCAGGCCATCCGGATCGTAGGCCTTGAATGCCAGACCGAGCACGGTCGCGACCGGCCCGAGCGTGATGTAGCGTTTCTCCCAGGTGGTGCGCAGACCGAGCACGCGCTCGCCGTTGTGCTCGCCCTCGCAGACGATGCCGTAGTCGGGAATGGCGGTGGCATCCGAACCGGCATCCGGGCCGGTCAGGCCGAAACAGGGGATCTCGCGGCCATCGGCCAGGCGCGGCAAATAGTATTTCTTCTGCTCGTCCGTGCCGTACTGCAGCAGCAGCTCGGCCGGCCCGAGCGAGTTGGGTACCATCACCGTCACGCCCGCGGTCGGGCTGCGGCTGGAGACCTTCATCACGACCTGGGAATGGGCGTAGGCGGAGAATTCGAGTCCGCCGTATTTCTCCGGAATGATCATACCGAAGAAGTGATTGCGCTTGATGAAGTCCCACGCCTCGGGTGGCAGGTCATTGCGCTCGCTGCAGATCTCCCAGTTATCCAGCATCCGGCACAGTTCCTCGACCGGGCCGTCCAGGTAGGCCTGCTCGGCTTCCGTCAGACGCGGTTCCGGCACGCTCAGCAGGGACCGCCACTGGGGCGAGCCGCGGAACAGTTCCGCCTCCCACCAGACGGTACCGGCCTCGATCGCCTCGCGCTCGGTCTCCGACATCGGCGGCAGGACCTTGCGGATACGCGCGCGCAGCGGCTCCGACAGCCAGCGCTGACGCAGCTCGGGCACGTTCAGGGGCACGGCGATCGCCAGGTAGACGGCCCAGAGCACGACGCCGGGCCAGAACGCCAGCAGCCCGGTCGCACCGAGCAGGATCAGTCCCGCGGCGACGCCGATGGTCCAGGCGCGGAACGACGCCTGCAGTCTCGCCAGCGCGACCAGGGCGCCGGCGATAATAAGCAGCCAGATGATCCATGCCATCGTATCCATCTCCTGTCGGGGCACGCGCCACCCGCTCGGTTTCCGCACTGCCCGGGCGCGTTTCAGGGCGCCCCGGCAGCGCGGCCGGTGGACGCCACGGGCGTCTGTAGCGCATCAACGATAGGTCGCCATCGATCTGTGCGCAAATCCTTCGGACGCAGGCCCGCTGCTGTTGCACCAGCGCCGGCATAGCGTAGGCTGTCGCCCGGATTCCGCCGTGCCGGTCAACACCCCTGATATGAGCAACGATGAACGGATCGATGTCGGCTGGCGCGAGTGGATCGCGCTGCCGGACCTGGCTCTCCCCGCGATCAAGGCGAAGGTCGACACCGGGGCGCGCACCTCTGCGCTGCACGCCTGGCACGTGGAAGCGTACGAGTCCGGGGGTGCGCCGTGGGTCGCCTTCCGGCTGCACCCGCTGCAGCGCAATACGAAGCTGTCGCGCCTGTGCCACGCACCGGTGCACGACCGGCGGATGGTCAGCGACTCCGGCGGCCACCGCGAGCGCCGCTATGTCATCGAATCGACCATGACGCTGGGTACCGGCGGCTGGCCCATAGAAATCACGTTGACCGACCGTGATACCATGCTGTTCCGGATGTTACTCGGTCGCCAGGCGATGCATGGCCTGCGCGTCGTACCGGATGCCTCGTTCCTCGCGGCCCCATCACTGACGCCAAAACAGGCCGCTGCACGGTATCGTTGACCCCTTATCAAGGCCGAGGAGCCGATCCAGCCATGAAACTCTGTGTGCTCTCGCGCAACCCGCGTCTGTACTCGACCCGACGGTTGGTCGAGGCCGCGAAAGCCCGTGGCCACGACATCCGTGTCGTGAACACGCTGCGCTGCTACAACAACGTCACCTCGCATCGCCCGTCGGTACATTACCGCGGCGAGGTGCTGGAGGGCTTCGATGCGGTCATCCCCCGGATCGGCGCGTCGGTCACCTTCTACGGCACGGCCGTCGTCCGCCAGTTCGAGATGATGGGCGTGTTCTCGGTCAACGAGTCGGTCGCCATTTCGCGCTCGCGCGACAAACTGCGGGCGACGCAGCTGCTCGCGCGCCGCGGCATTGGCCTGCCGGTCACCGGCTTCGCCTACTCCCCCGACGACGTCAACGACCTGATCAAGATGGTCGGTGGGCCCCCGCTGGTGGTGAAACTGCTCGAAGGCACCCAGGGCGTCGGCGTGGTCCTCGCCGAGACCTACAAGGCGGCCGAATCGGTCATCCAGGCCTTCATGGGTCTGGAGGCGGAGATCATGGTCCAGGAGTTCATCCGCGAGGCCAAGGGCGCCGACATCCGCTGCTTCGTCGTCGGCGGCAAGGTGGTCGCGGCGATGAAACGCCAGGGGGCCGAGGGCGAATTCCGTTCGAACCTGCATCGTGGCGGCTCGGCGCAGCTGATCCGGATCACGCCGGAAGAACGCTCGACCGCCGTGCGCGCCGCCAAGGTCATGGGCCTGAACGTTGCCGGTGTCGACCTGCTGCGTTCGAATCATGGGCCCGTGGTCATGGAGGTCAATTCCTCGCCCGGGCTGCAGGGGATCGAGAAGGCCAGCGGCAAGGACATCGCCAGCCAGATCATCCAGTTCATCGAGAAGAACGGAAAAGAAGGAAAAACCAAGACCCGTGGCCAAGGCTGACCACCCCGCGACACTGACGATCGGCGGCGAATCGGTGGCGCCGGGCGAGCGCCGCACGATCGAGCTGCCACTGTCGCGCGTGTTCAGTCACGTCGATCTCAACATGCCCGTGCAGGTGGTGCGCGGGCGCCGTCCCGGGCCGGTGCTCTGTGTCAGCGCGGGCGTCCACGGCGATGAACTCAATGGCGTCGAGATCGTCCGCCGGCTGATGAAGCAGTCGGCGCTGGAACGGATCCGCGGCACCGTGATCGCCGTCCCCGTCGTCAATGTCTTCGGTTTCCTCCAGCAGACGCGCTACCTGCCCGACCGGCGCGACCTGAACCGTTCCTTTCCCGGCTCCGAGACCGGTTCGCTCGCGGCCCGCCTCGCCAACCTGTTCATGGCCGAGAGCGTTACGCACTGCGATTACGGGATCGACCTCCACACCGGCGCGATCCATCGAACGAACCTGCCGCAGATCCGCGCCACGCTGGATGACGAGCGCACGCTCGCACTGGCCCGCGCCTTCGGCGCCCCCGTCATCATCAATGCGAATGTACGCGATGGCTCCCTGCGCCAGGCGCTGCATGAGCGTGGCATCCCGATGCTGCTTTACGAAGCGGGCGAGGCCCTGCGCTTCGACGAGGTATCGATCCGCGCCGGGGTGCGCGGCGTGATCTCGGTCATGCGCGAGCTCGGCATGCTGCCGAAATCGCGCAGCCGCCGCCGAGCGGAACCCAGCACGGCCCTCGACAGCAGCTGGGTGCGTGCCCCCGACAGCGGGATCTTCCGCGCACGGGTAAAACTCGGGGCGCGGGTCCGCAAGGGCGATACACTGGGCACGGTTGTCAGCCCGTTCGGGGAGCCCGAGGCGGCGATCAAGTCGCATCTCACCGGTATCGTGATCGGGATGTCGCAGATCCCGCTGCTGAATGAGGGCGACGCCGCCTTCCACATCGCCCAGGTCGAGCGCCCCACGCACGTGGAGAAGGCCGTCGAGGCATTCCAGGATCGGTACACGACACCGGCGGCCACGGAAGACGAGGACTGACGCGCGAAGCGGCGGCCACCGTTATCCGGCCATACGCCCCGACCCTGCCGCCGCTTCCGCCTCCGGCAACTTCTCCGTCACCGCAGCCTCAGCAATCAGTGCATCCGCGGCTTCGACCTTCTCTTCGGGCCGGTACCATTGCAGTTGCCGGTGCAGGCGCACCACGTCACCGACGATGATCAGCGTCGGTGCCTGCACCTCGTGGGCCTCGATCAGATCCGGCAGCGACGTCAGTGAACCGACGAACACCCGCTGCTCGGGCAGGGTCCCCTGCTGGATCAGCGCCGCCGGCGTGTCGGCGCCACGGCCATGCTCGACCAGTCGGGTGCAGAGTTCGCGCACGCCCGTCAGGCCCATGTAGACGGCCAGCGTCGTCCCCGGCCGCACAAGCGCCGGCCAATCGAGATCGACACTGCCATCGCGCAGGTGCGCGGTGATGAACTGCACGGACTGCGCATGATCGCGGTGCGTCAACGGGATGCCGGCATAGGCGGCACAACCGGCGGCGGCCGTGATCCCCGGCACGACCTGGAAATCGATCCCGGCCTCCATCAGCTCGCCGATCTCCTCGCCGCCGCGGCCGAAGATGAAGGGATCGCCCCCCTTCAGACGGACCACCCGTTTGCCCTCGCGCGCGAGCCTGATCAGTTCCGCGTTGATCCGGTCCTGGGTGAGATGATGATTCGAGCGGCGCTTGCCGACGTAGACCTTCTCGGCGTCCCGACGCGTCAATTCCAGCACGGCATCGGACACCAGGCGATCGTAGAGCACGACATCGGCATGCTGCATCAGGCGCAGCGCCCGGAATGTCAGCAGATCCGGATCGCCCGGCCCCGCGCCCACGAGGGCGACCGAGCCGGCGGCGTCGCGCTCGGCATCCGGCGCTTCGATCTCGCGCGCAAGGCGCTCCGCCGCATCGGCATCGCGGCCGGCGTAGACGAGGTCGGCCACCGGCCCCTCCAGGATCCGCTCCCAGAATTTCCGCCGCTCATCGACACTCGCGAACCGCCCCTTCACCGCATCGCGGAAGCGGGCAGCCAGGCTGGCGAGGCGGCCGTAGCCCGGCGGCACGGCCGCCTCGATCCAGGCCCGCAGACGTCGCGCCAGCACCGGTGCGACCCCGGCGGACGAGATCGCGATCTGGATGGGTGAGCGGTCGACCATGGCGGGGGTGATGACGCTGCACAACGGCGTGTCGTCGACCACATTCACCGGAATACCGAGTTGCTGGCAATACACCGAGATGCACTCGTGGACCCCGGGGTCGTCGGTCGCGGCGACCACCAGCGCACTGCCGGCGACATCTCCGGAGACCCAGCGCCGGGCCACGTGCTCGATCTCGCCGCGTTCCAGACGCGCACACAATTCCTCACCAAGCCAAGGGGCGACGACAACGACGCGCGCGCCGGCGGAATGCATGAGATCGACTTTGCGCGCGGCCACCTCGCCGCCGCCGACGACGAGTACGCGCCGGCCACGCAGGTTCATGAATACGGGGTAGTAGTCCATCGCGATCGGGCCTGGCGGTGTGGTCTGAGCCGGGCGATTATCCCATGTATCCAGCAAAGTGACTGGAATCGCTCGTTATAAGGATATGTGGACGGCGGGCGAGACAAAGCGCGCAAAACTGGTATTCTGGATATCCGGCACTGCCAAGCATCGGCTGGGCTTACAATGGTAAACGACACCCTCGATCGGCCTCTGCGCGACCTGCGCATCTCGGTCACCGACCGCTGCAATTTCCGCTGCACGTACTGCATGCCGAAAGAGCAGTTCGGCTCGGACCATGACTTCCTGGCCCGCAGCAGTCTTCTCGATTTCGACGAGATCGTACGCCTGGTGCGGGTGTTCGCGGACCAGGGCGTGCGCAAGATCCGCCTCACCGGCGGCGAGCCGCTCGTGCGCGCGGAACTCGAACACCTCGTGGCGGGGATCGCGGCCGTGGAGGGGATCGAGGACATAGCGCTCACGACCAACGGCTCACTGCTGTCGGCGAAGCGCGCCCGCACGCTGGCCGACGCTGGCCTCGACCGGATCACGGTCAGCCTCGACGCGTTCGACGACGCCGTGTTCATGGCCATCAACGATGTCGGCTTCCCGGTCGGCAAGGTCCTCGACGGGATCGCCAACGCCGACGCGGCCGGCCTTAACGTAAAGATCAACTCGGTCGTGCAGCGTGGCGTCAACGAGGATCAGATCCTGCCGCTGGCGGGCTGCTTCCGCGGCAGCGGTCACGTCCTGCGGTTCATCGAGTTCATGGATGTCGGCACCACCAACGGCTGGCGTCTCGACGACGTCGTCTCCGCGCGCGAGATCCGCGACCGGATCGACGCCGTGTGGCCGCTGGAGAGCCTGGCACCCAACTACCCTGGCGAGGTCGCCAATCGCTGGCGCTACCGCGACGGCACCGGCGAGATCGGCGTGATCGCTTCGGTCACCCAGCCCTTCTGCCGCGGCTGCACGCGCGCCCGTCTGTCGGCGGAGGGCGCCCTGTACACCTGCCTGTTCGCCGGCGTCGGCACGGACCTGCGCGGGCTGCTGCGCTCCGGCATGGACGACGCGCGCCTCGCCGAAGAAGTCCGCTCGATCTGGACCCGCCGCGACGATCGCTACTCCGAGCTCCGGTCCAGCGAGACGGTCATCCGACCGAAAGTGGAGATGTCCTATATCGGCGGCTGAAGCGCGCGGCCGATCATGGCCGGCGGGGAAACCGGTCGCATAGTGGGCCCGAACGGGCTAATGTAATGGCAGGGAACCGGTGTCCAGGGAGGTCATCGGCCGTGCGGCACTGCCCGGAGGTGGATCAATGAGGATATCGCGGATTCTGCAGCGCAAATCGGGAGACATCGCCAGCGTTGAACCCGAGCGCCCGATACTCGACGTCGTCGCCATTCTCTGTCAGCGCGACATCGGTGCGGTCCTCGTCCTCGACAGCGCGCAACAGATGGTCGGCATCGTGTCCGAGCGCGACATCGTCCGCGCGCTCGATGAACACGGTCCGGATCTTTCCGGTGTGACGGCGGCGGACCTGATGACCCGCGACGTCAAGCACGGCGCGCCCGATCAGGACATCAACCACGTCATGCGCGAGATGACCGAAGGGCGGTTCCGCCACCTGCCGATCCTCGATGACGGCCGCCTGATCGGTATCATCTCGATCGGCGACGCGGTCCGTGCGCGGATCGAGGAACTCGAGCGCGAGCGGGAAGCGCTGCAGCACTACATCGCGGGTTGAACGCAAAAAAAGAGGCGCCCCACACGGAGCGCCTCCTCGATCACTCGGGCAATTCGACGTCCCTGTAGACGTTACCCGTGTGTCCGACTCCCCGAGCGGCGGTAGGAATTCCCGGTCCATCCGAGTGGCAGGGCAATGTCCCGGTGACCGTCCTGGCCCCTGCGGGCTACCCGCTTCCGGGTTTTAGCCGCCGGAGCGGAAACTTCGCGGCGTTTCCGGGAAGCCAGCCCCGAAAACACCGGTACATCGTAGGCATGGTTGGTCCAGCCAAGCGGCAGCACTATCATCTCTCGTTACACCTCACGCGCGTTATCAACCGGCCGACCCGACCGGCGCCGTCACAGTATGGATTTTTGGCGACAAAACAATGATTTTTGCGCGCTCTGTCGCATCCGGAACAGGGCCGTCGCATAATGAAAGCAGCCCGCATTGATCCCCTTCGTAAAGCGGGTAACAAGACATCGTGGTGCCGGAGATCGACGTGTCGAAACGGTTGAACAATCGGGATATCGCGGGCCCTTGCGAGCGCCTGGCCGCCCTGCTCGAAATCGACGGCGGGAACCCCTTCCGCGTACGCGCCTGGCGCAATGCCGCGGAGACGATCGCGGGCCTCTCGCAAAGCGTCGCCGACCTCGTCGAGTCGGACGCGGACCTCACCGAATACCCGCACATCGGCCGCGATATCGCCGCGGGCATCCGCAGCCTTGTCACCACCGGCAACCTGCCTCCACTCGACGAGATCGCCGCGCGCGTCCCGCCGGAGCTTGCCGACCTCATGGAGGTCCAGGGCCTCGGTCCGAAGGGCGTCAAGGCGCTGTACGACCACTTCCAGCTACGCACGCTGGACGACCTGGAGCGGGTCGCGCGTGAGGGCCGGGTGCGCGAACTGTCCGGATTCGGCGCGAAGAAGGAAGCAGCGCTGCTCGACGGCATCCAGCGTCTGCGGGCCGCCGGCGAGCAGCGGACCCGCCTCGCAGACGCGGAGACCGTCGCGGTCCCGTTACGCGACCGGCTCGCCGAGATTCCCGGCGTCACCGAGGCGGCGATCGCCGGCAGTTTTCGCCGCCGCCGCGAAACCGTCGGCGACATCGATCTGCTGGTGGCGACCGAGGAGGGCGATGCCGTCATGGATCGGCTGATCGCCGATGACGATGTGCAACGCGTGGCCTCGCATGGCTCGACAGGTTCCACCGTCATCCTCGGCGGTGGCCTGCAGGTCGACGTCCGCGCGGTATCGCCCGACAGTTTCGGCGCTGCACTGCTCT
>Ga0136597_1000891_pt1 | contig 11831 bp, 11 predicted proteins | sample AntRauTorcE11898_FD_101385 | JGI IMG/M metagenome (GOLD analysis project Ga0136597, IMG submission 101385) | Saline lake microbial communities from Rauer Islands, Antarctica - Metagenome Torckler E11 #898 | ecosystem: Environmental > Aquatic > Non-marine Saline and Alkaline > Saline | place... | reverse complement strand
GCATCTGGGACAAGGAAACCCGCAAAAAAATGGATAAAGACCGTTTTCGTCAGGGGCTCGGTGAGGTCATTGAAACTTACGAAGAAGTTGGTCGCCGTCTTGGAATCCAGTTCGGCTGATCAGCCAAATACAACAAACATAACAGGTGCATTATGCGCAAACTGATGATCGCCGTTGGCGGCTCACTGATTATTGCAGCCCCCTTTGCTTCCGCGGACGTGCTGGGTTTGGGCGCCAGCGTAAGCTATTGGGACTCGGATCTTTCCGGTAAAGCCGGCAAAAAAAACGATCTGGTCGATGTTGAAAACGAACTGGATCTGGACAGCGATGCCAACGCCAACCTGAGTGCCTATTTCGAGCATCCGGTACCGGTGCTGCCTAACGTGCGTCTGAACTACACACGCATCGAGCAGAGCGGGCGCGGTGAGATATCCACCGGGCCTTTTGACGGGGTTACCGGCGAAGTGGATTCCAATCTCGATCTGGACCAGTTTGATGTCACCCTCTACTACGAAGTGCTTGATAACTGGGTTAATCTGGACCTGGGCCTGACGGCCCGGAATCTCGATGGCGAGTTGATCGTGCGGGAGACTGGCATCGGTGGTGAAGTCTCCCGAACCGAAGTAAATGGCGTCATTCCCATGGGTTACCTGGCGGCAAGGTTTGACCTGCCATTCACTGGCGTATCGGTCGGTGGCGAAGCCAACGTGATCAGCTTCGACGGTGACTCGGTATACGACTACAACGCCTATGGCCAGTTTGAGTTATCATTGTTGCAGCTTAGGGCCGGCTATCGCCAGATGGGCATCGATTATGAAGACAGCAACGATCGTCTGGACATCGAAATGGGTGGCCCATTTGTGAGTGCCGGGCTGACCTTCTGAAGGAACAGGGAGAAAATACTTTGAAGATTCTGGTTACGGGCACGGCGGGCTTTATTGGCTCTCATCTAGCGCATAGGCTGCTTGACCGCGGTGATGAAGTAATCGGCGTGGACAACGTCAATGATTACTACGATCCCACTCTGAAAGAAGCACGCCTCGAGCGCCTGACCTGCAAGCCGGGATTTACCGAAGTCCGCAAAGATGTGGCTGACAGGCCCGTCATGGAGGCGATGTTCCGTGAGCACAAGCCGGAAAGAGTCGTTCATCTGGCGGCTCAGGCGGGTGTTCGTTATTCCCTGGAAAACCCCCATGCCTATATCGATGCCAACCTGGTGGGTTTTACCAACATTCTGGAAGGCTGCCGGCACAATGATGTGAAGCATCTGGTCTACGCGTCCAGTAGTTCGGTCTATGGCGCTAACGAAGCCATGCCGTTCTCGGTCCACGACAACGTGGATCACCCGCTCAGCCTCTACGCCGCCTCAAAGAAAGCCAATGAGCTGATGGCCCACACCTACAGTCATCTGTACAACATGCCCACGACAGGCCTTCGCTTCTTTACCGTCTATGGCCCCTGGGGTCGCCCGGATATGGCTTTGTTCATCTTTACCAAGAAGATCCTGGCCGGTGAGCCCATCGACGTTTTCAACCATGGCCACCACAGGCGTGACTTCACCTACGTCGACGATATCGTGGAAGGCGTCATCCGGACCCTGGATAACGTCGCCAAACCAAACCCTGACTGGAACGGCGCACAGCCTGACCCCAGTACCAGCAAAGCGCCTTACCGTCTCTACAACATCGGCAGCAATAACCCGGTGGAACTGTCCCGCTTCATCGAGATCATCGAAGAGCGCGTTGGCAAAAAAGCCGAAAAGAACCTGCTGCCGCTGCAGCCTGGCGACGTTCCAGCGACTTATGCCAATGTAGACGACCTGATCGAAGATGTAGGGTATAAGCCGTCCACAACGGTGGAAGAGGGTATTGCCAACTTCGTGGATTGGTACAGGGATTTCTACAAGGTTTAAAGAAACCACATACAAAAAAGCCAACCCTGGTCAGTCCTGTTTTGCGGGGTAAATTCGCTGATTGTGGCAGTCGGAGATTAGCGTGATCGACAAAGAAGCGTTCTGGTCAACATCCGCTGCTGATTCGCCACATTCGATGATTTCTATCGATTCCGGAAGGTTATTGCGCTGCTGACGGGGTATGACGTTGGTGTAAAAACGATCAATGTATTTGAAAGAGGCTACTTTACAGGTTGCGTTCAGAGTCCATTTGCTGTGATCTGCTATCAGCAAACGGGCCCGGGTATTGCCTATGATTGCTCGGCTGACCTCGGCTTCACGAATGTCATGATCCATCAAGCCATGTTGCAGATCCATGCTGCCGGTGCTGATGATGCCGAAATCGGTGACGAAGGAGCCGAAGAAGTTGGTGACTTCCGGACCGACCACATCATGGGCGTTATGCCGATAGTGTCCGCCCGACACGATGACTTCGATATTGGAATTCGCTGAAAGCGCAGAGGCCACGCGGAGATTGTTGGTCAAAATCTGAAGTGACTTGTGATGGATCAGCGCGTGCGCTACCAGTTCAATGGTACTGCCCACGCCAAGACTGACAGTGGCACCTTCCGGAATATCAGCTGCGATACGTGTAGCCAACTGCTGCTTGACCTGTAAATTGCGCACCTGAACGTCTTCAATGGGATTTATGGCAGCGCTGGCAGGCAAGCTGACGCCACCGTAACGCCGGCGCAACAAGCCTTGCTCGCAAAGTTTATTGATGTCGCGACGAACGGTCTGAGTAGTGACGCCAAAGCGCCTCGCAATGTCTTCAACTTCGACATGCTCCTGCTCATGCACCCATTCTATAATGTCGTGCTGCCGCTCTTTGGCACCCATCAGTCTGAATACACTTTCAATCAACCCGTGTTGTCGCTATGCGTGGTGTGCGTTGTCGCAGCCAGGCCTCTGCCATTTCAGCAAAACCCAGCCCCGAATGCTGACTGGCGATTGCCGCCGGCCGGTGGGTCATCACCGACAGGTGCTTACGAATGTTTGCCACACCGACACTCAACGGGAAGTGGCGAAACATGCTCTCGTCATTGGGCGCATCGCCAATAAAGACTGAGCGCTGCCGCAATGCCTGCGGATCCAGGTCAAATAATTCATGACCTACACGCAGGGCCATGGTGGATTTATCGAATTCCCCCAGCCAGACGTTAAGATGAATCGAGCTTTGCCGAACATTGAACCCTTTTGCCAGCAAGGCATCGCGAATAGTGGCCACCTGTTCCGGGCTCAGCGCTTGTTGCTGGTTGTAATCCACCGCCACATCAACATTGCGAAAGGGCTGGTCGCTGGCCAGTTTAGGTTCAAAATCCAGCTTCAACGCCGCAACAGCAGCCAATATGCTGGCCTGGTCTTGACGATGTGACGACTGGTTATCCCAATAGTGCCATTGAACCGTCTGTGGTGCCGTGCGTTCTGCGTAAAAAGCACCGCCTTCACCAATCACGGCAGTCACGGGCCAGGTTCGAATGATCTGGTCACACCAGCCGGCGCAGCCTCCGGTCACAGGAATCACTCTGATGCCTGCCGCCGCCAGGCGACAAATCGCGAGATAGGTCTCGGGAAGCAGCTGGCCGCCAGTGGTCAGCGTATCGTCCACATCTGTAAATAGAATATCAGCGTTACCAAACTCAAAATTGCTCAACATAGTGTCTGCTTTCCAATTCACCTTAGGTGAAGATGCCGCCCGGGAAAGCCGGGCTGCAGATTGCTTGGCGTCAAATCACTTTTTTGCGCAGGATACTGGTAACCGCCTCGCCCACAATGACCAGAACGATAATGGCTAACAGGATTGTCGCGACGGTTTGCCAGGCGAACAGGTCGATTGACCCCTGCAGCAATACCCCGATACCGCCGGCGCCAACCAGGCCCAAGACGGTGGATTCACGGATGTTGATGTCCCAGCGCAAAATAATGATGGCAAAAAATGCCGGCATTACCTGGGGTACAATCGCATAAAGCACAACCTTCATCTTACTGGCGCCCGTTGCCTGCATGGCTTCTACCGGGTTGCGATCGATTTCTTCAATGGCCTCACCCATCAGCTTGCCAATGAACCCAATGGACCGGAACATCACTGCCAGAATACCGGCCAGCACACCCGGACCAAAAATAGCCACGAACAGCAGTGCCCAGATGATGGTGTTCACTGAGCGGCTGGAGACCAGGATAAACCGGCCAAGCCAGAGCGTTACCTTGTTTGGCGTTGTGTTCTGCGCCGCAATGTAGGAAACCGGCAAGGCAATAAATATCGTGAGCATGGTGGATAGCGTGGCAATATGGACAGTCTCCAGCATGGCACTGAAAATCGCATTCCACGCACTGAACTCTGGCGGCCACATGCGTGAACCCAGGCTTTGAATCTGATTGGGTGCGTCCCACACCCAGGGCCAGAAAATGTCTATATCTTTCACTGCCCAGACAACCGCCACCAGGGTCGCGAAATAAATCCCATAGCGAATCAACTGCTCTTTGCGGTCGTAGCGTGACCAGACGCGATCGGCCAGTTTTTCAGCGTGATCTACCATACTTTTTTCCTTACCCATCCGCTGAAGCCTTCGCTAACCAGAATGATTCCGATAATCATCAGCAGAATGGCGAATGCGAAAGCGTAATCGTAACGTCCAAAAGCGTTCATCAGCGTGCCGCCGATACCACCGGCCCCTACAATACCGACCACCGCCGAGGCGCGGAGGTTGCTGTCCAGTTGGTACATGGAAAGCCCTATCTGGCGTGGCACAATCTGTGGGAAAACGCCATATATCAGTATTTTAAAGTAACCAGCCCCGACCGAGCGCATGGCTTCAACCTGACCCCAGTCGATCTCTTCGATCTCCTCAGCCAATAACTTGGCAACAAAACCGATGGAATACAGGGTCAGGGTGAGGATGCCCGCCAGAGGGCCAAAACCGACGGCTGCGACAAAAAGAATGGCCACGATGACCGGATGGAAGCTGCGGGATATGACGATCAGGGCGCGTCCCAGCAGATAGACCGGCAAGGGCGCCACATTTTTGGCGGCCATCACCGCGATGGGCACCGACAGACCGACCCCCATAAGAGTCGCCAGAAAGGCAATCTGGAAGCTTTCCTTGAATCCTGTCCATAACAGGTCTCCGCGCTCGAAACTGGGAGGAAAGGCGCCACCGAAGATTCTCGCAGCGCGCGGCAGTCCTTCGGAAACCCGCTCCCAATTGAAAGGCAAGGTAGAGAATGCCCAATACAGATACGTCATGGCTATTGCGATCAAGCCGTAGCGAATCCAGGGGTTGGCAATGAAGGGAGGCTTTTTCCAAACCCTGCCTGACTGAGCGTCAGCTGCAGTTCTGACGCCTGTCATGCCGAAGCCTCCTGAGTCTGGGATGCCTGCTTTCCTGGCTCATCGCTATCTTCTTCCGGCGATTCGATACCACCGTATACGGCATCCAGAGCATCCTGATTGAAATCTTTGGGCGCACCGTCAAAAATCATTTGTCCATGACGCATACCGACAATGCGGTCTGTATACATCCGCGCCTGCGTCACGTTGTGAATATTGATCAACACCGGCAGCGACATTTCGCTAGCAAGGCTTTGTAACAGACTCATGATCTGCTGAGAGGTTTTCGGATCCAGCGAGGCCGTTGGCTCATCAGCCAACAAGATCTGTGGCTCTTGCATCAGTGCCCTCACAACCGCAACGCGCTGCCGCTCACCACCAGATAGTTGGTCGGCTCGTTTATCAGCGTAGTGCGCGATACCCACTCGTTCCATCAGGTTGAAAGCACGGTCAATGTCAGTCTGCGGAAAGCGGCGAGTCAACGCTTGGAACAGCGAAACATAACCCAGACGCCCGGAAAGCACGTTCTCCATGACCGTCAGGCGGTCAATCAGGTTGAAGCCCTGAAAAACCATACCAATACGCCTGCGAGAATGGCGCAATGCACTTCCGCGAAGATCGACTAACTCGTGGCCGTTCAGCCTGATCGAACCCGAGGTCGGCTCCACCAACCGGTTGATGCAGCGCAACAGCGTACTTTTCCCAGCACCTGACGCGCCGACAATGGCCACAACACTGCTGCCATCGACGGTCAGGTCAAGGTCTTCGAGCACAGGGTCGTTATTGCCGTATCGCTTTACGAGGCTGGTAATTTCTAACATACGATATACTCCCGGTAGAGCCTCCGGCTGGTCGTCAGAGGCTCCTGTTTTCTTATTGAAGATTGTCGGGGGTGTACTGAACACCATTGGACGCCTGAATGGCGCGAATGACCTTCCAGTTATCTTTGTAATTGATTGGGACAAACGTTTCGACGCCTTCAAACTCTTCGCCCAACTCGGTGCCAGCAAATTTAAAGGTGTAAAAAGCCTCGCGGATTTTCTCGACCAGATCAGGATGCAGGTTGTGCGCATAGTTGTAAGACGTTGTCGGGAAACGATCCGATTCCCAGACCAGCCGCACATCGTCTGTGTCGTAAAGCCCACGAGCGGCCATACGTTCTACCACTTCTGACGCGACTGGAGCGGCATCGTAGTCACGAGCGACCACACCGAGCATGGACTGATCATGGCTACCGGAGAAGGAAATCTCATAGTCTTCTCCCGGTACGATCCCCATTTCCGGAAACAGCGCTCTGGGTGCCTGGTTACCCGAGTTGGACGTTGGTGACGTGTGCGCGACACGCTTGCCCTTCAGATCTGTTATTTCATAAATGTCGGAATCGCTATGGGTGTAAACCTGCAATGTATAACCAAACCGACCCGTGTCTGAGCCCATCAGCGCAAAGGGAACCGCACCGGCGAGATTGACCGCGAAAGGCGTTGGACCAGTGGAAAAACCGGCAATATGCAGACGTCCACTGCGCATGGCTTCCACTTGTGCAGAATTGGATTGCACGGCGAAGAAGCGTACATCTCGACCTGTCACCTCAGCCAAGTGATCGATGAAGGGCTGCCAAATATCCGAATAAATGGCGGGGTCTTCAACCGGTGTGTACGCAAAAATCAACGTATCGGGGTTGGTCCATTGTGATTCATCCGTCGGCAAGTCAGCGACCATGTCGCCGTTTGCGTCGCAGTACATTGCATCAAGCGTGCCTCGTTCACAGTCGGCCAGAGTCTGGCCACTGAAACCGAACAATAAAGCCGACGCCATCAAGGTGAGAGTGGGGAAAGTGCTGGGAAACAATCTTTTCTGTAGATTCATTGAGATGCTCCACTGGAAACGGTCCGTGCATGAGAGCTCCGTGCCTTGAATTGAACATCCTGAATGGACCCGTTTCGCAAGGTTGTTATTGTTAGATGTTCAATTGAACATTACGATAGCAGCCGCACCCCATTAGTCAAGATTCGTGCCACAGCAATGGCTTCCACCGGCAGGGAGACTTACCAATGAGCTGCTCAATCGGATATTTAGGGGGCGTTTCCGAAAGCTGTTGGGCGGGTGCCCTGACCGAGAACGAAGCCCTCAATCATTGAATTTTGGTCGGGACGGTAGCCACGCTGCTTGCCGTAGTCTGACTTTGCATAAGTCACTTCGGCTGGATTCTTCTGATCCGCAGGATAGGGTCCTTTCGTCTGTGCAAACCGGAAAAGTTCTACCAAAGTTCCCCGATGCTTTACATAACTGTCCTGGGTGAAGTTGCTGTCAAGGTATTCCGCAATGGCTTTTACATCCCTGGATTAATAGACTATCCGAGGCTTACCAGGTTCAAGCTTGGAGGACGCGCTCCAATTCGTTTAAGGCTTGGGTATGGCTCGCCGTGTTCATTTTCTTGAGGTTACGCAACTTCCATCGAACTGCAGGCAGGTGTTCAACTCCTTCGAGGTCCAGCAGAGCCCAATTTGGTGAGCATTGCTTGAATGTCAGCAAGAGCATCCTGCTTCTCGCGAAATGATGCGACAACCCGAGCACCCGGTATCTTCGAGCGAATGGATTCGGCCAACGTTGAAAGGCTCTGCCGAATCGTGGTTAGGTTCCGTCACCTCTATCCATGTTCATTCTCGTCATGCATCTCTTTAGGTACAGTTATGGCCCATCTGGCGTGAAGTCTGCCGTGCTGTGCTAAGACTCGCTTTCCGGATCCCAGGTCATACTCGGTAGGCTCCAGACGTTTATACCACGGGTGCCCGTTGCGCTCAGCTAGCCATAGAAACAGCCGTTTGACCTTGATGCTGCGGCAGGTTCTCAGAAGAGCATCGATCTTCTTCGGTGATAGGTTGGATAGCCCCTGCATCAGCGCATCGGCGTGCTCAAAACTGACAGCTGAAGGTACTTCTGTCAGCACTTCCAGCAGGGCTTTTTCCGGACACGAATATGCGATAGGAGGTAATCCGTCTTGCCAGCTATATTCGCGAAGAAATCTGGGATTCGTCATCACTGATTCTGGCCAAAGCCGAAGGGTGCTATGGCGCTCGAAGCGCGCAGCTAGTGGGATTCTGTTAATCCAGCTTGGTAGGGGCGACTCGGAGAATATATGAACACGCACTTCTGAGCCCGTTAACAAGAAGTGTGTTAAGCCTGCGAGATCCAAAGCGGTTAAACCGCCCACGTGGATAGTGCGTAAACCGCTGAAGCTAAGGGGAGTAGGGTCCGACTGCGTATGGCATTGTCCACAAAATGCAGGTTCAGGCCCTGATCGAGTAACCACGGTTTGGTTGCCACCATGGAGATTGGCAGCAGGTCCCTTAGCCGTTCGCGTGCTTCTTTGTTGAGCATGGTTTGAATAATCCATAAAACGCGGCAATAACCGCCGTGTTATTTATAATACGCAAACCGATGCAGATCTCAAGGTTTAATATACCGATAAATAACGTTGTTAATCGCCGTATAAAATGGAGAAAGTCAACCTTTGAGTAACGCCACCGACCTGAGATTTAATTGAAGGATAGATGAAGCGAGGTGGTGCGGGAGAAGCGCCTAAGGCCATAGATTGGTGACACGATGACTAAATACAGAAACAAAAAAGCCGCTGAGAAGGATATCTCTTCAGCGGCTTTTTTGTGCAATGTCGGGCAGGAGTGGTAGGACCAGGCAGATTTGAACTGCCGACCTCTGCCATGTCAAGGCAGCGCTCTAACCAACTGAGCTATGGTCCTGTGTCCTGCAACGGGGAGGAAATATACTGATTACCTCTCATGCGGTCAACCTCTTTCAGGCACTTTTCCGGTTTCTGCTCCAGTCCTTCAATGCTTTGCGCAAAGTGGTCCAGCGGTTGATCAGCAGTGCTGCAAAGATTAGTGCGCAACCGGCCAACTGGATGCCGGACATGGTTTCGCTGAACCATCCGGCAGCGAACAGGGCGACCCATACAGGTTCCAGCACCATGAAGACAACACCGTGGCTTTTGTTTGTCAGGCTCTGGGCGTAGGTCTGAGTCAGAAAGCGCCCGGCAGTGCCGATGAGTGCGCTGGCGCCGATCCACAGGGCGAGTATCGGCGGGAAGTTGGAGAAGGTCGGGCGCCAGGGTTCCAGCACCAGGGATTCGGTAAATGTCACAACACCTACGGAGAGCAGCGCAATGGCCGTCAGGGGTAGGGCGGGTACACGGGCCTTTTCAACGGACTTGCCACTGCGATCCGTACTTGTGCGTTGGTTGGCTGCCCGGGTATTGAGGTTAAAGTAGAGCGCAAAAATAAACGCAGCGACCACGAAAAACAGCTGCCCGATTTCGGGGCGGAAGCCGTTACTGAGGGACAGCATAGCAAGCCCGGCGATGGCGACGGGAATGGCGACCCAGGTGCTGGCGGGCTGTGGTTCCCTGAACACCACACGGGCAATAACAGGCACAATCACAACGCCCAGGCTGACCAGAAACGCCCCTTCGCCGACGTGGCTTGCATGGAAAAGCCCCATCACCCAGCAGCTCATGGCAATGCCGAATACGATGCCTACTCCGACTCCCCGCCTGAACTGATCAAGGCTTAACGCCCGCAGCGCGGGTAAGCCAAAAGCAGCCAGAACACTGCCAGCCAGAAGAAAGCGCATAGCCATAAACAACAAGGGCGGCATCAGCTGCACGGCTTCCTTGGAAAACATCCAGCTTATCCCTGCCATGAGCGTAACGCAGACCATCAGCAGGTCTGATTTTCGTGCGTTGGGTAATGCCATTTTGAAGAGACCCTGATGCTTTTCGGGGACAGAAAAAAGGTAAGTCTATCATGGCAGGGCGGCTCATCCTGAGCCCGAACACCGTTCCGTGGCGGGTTATTTATCTTGAACGCTGAAAAATCAGTTGTTCAGGGTGTTGTAGACCAGTGTAGACATATCCGTCTGATTGGAGTTCGGCACCTCAACATACCGGTCACCGGAACCCCACCACTGCCACCATGGACGCTTGTTGTAGCTGCGGCTGGCAAAATCAACCTGAAGGCCATTCAGTGTGCGATTGTTGACCACAGGCACTGAAATGTTTCCGGTCTCTGAACCCAGAACGCCGCTGTGGGAAGCGCCTTCGTTCATCAAAACCGGGTAGTGGTTGAAGTAAAGCGCGGACGGACCATTCTGGCTGGATACCTTGCCCGCCAGGCTGAGACTGGACGAGCAGGAATCAATGCCCTGGCTAGCAGTGGCACCGCACGCGGAGTGCGTGGGCACAACACCGTCATCGGTGCCTGAAATGAACGGCTTGGTAACGCCGCCGTAGGAGGAGCCACCGGCTACAAACCTGAGCCTCGGAATGTTATTGGGGCTGACTGCCAGGTTACGGGCTGCGTTGGTTTGCAGGTCATTCACCACACCCAGGTTCCCCGGTTGCGGATTAATGCCAGTGAAGGCCCGTACCGCCTGTTTCAGTGGCCAGTTGTACCAGCTGTCGTTGTAGGCCAGGCTCAGCGCCAGGTCAGCCAGTTCCGTGCCACCGCCGGCGCCGGAAAAGTCGAGGGAAGCCAGAATCTTCAGCGGCTGAAGCCCTGCGCTCTGCAACCAGCGAGCCTGGTTTTCCAGCAGATAGCGGGTGACCAGATCGCCCGTGGAATGCGACACCACGATGCAGTAATCGCTGCACAGACCCTGTTGGCTGATGGAGCGAAGCTGCTGATAGGCCTGTTGGGCAATAGCGCCCTCAACCCGTCCGTCACTGCCCCAGTCGATGCGCGCGTCGGAGCGGGACAGCCAGAAGGTACGCCAGTAGTCCTCGCCGGCGGTCCTCACTTCCTGAAGATTCGCCGGTGGGTCTGACAGATCCTGCTGCTGAAAGCCGTGGACCAGAATCACATTGTGTCCGGCAAGCTGGGCACTGGCGGGGCCAGCAAACAGGCTTCCGGTGATAGCTGCCGCCGCAAGGGTGGCCTTCCAGGCACTTTCTGTTTTGGTTTTTCCTGTTCCTGTCTTCATAGTGTTGCTCCGTCTTTTTGCTTTGTTTTTGTTGCAAGACGTTTATCCGGCGTCTGGCCGGCGCGGCGTGCCGCGATCAGAACTTGTCTGCCAGCTTTTGCAGCAGGGCAGCGCGTTGCTCTGATTCCGGGTCACTCGCCGGGGTGTCCGTCAGGGACTCAAGGTCCGGCGGTGTAAATGAATAACCCTCGTCAGGTCCGAATCCGTAATCGGTTCTGTCGCCCGGCTGGGCCGGTAGCCGACGAATCTGCAAATAACGAATCTGCAGCTTGCCATCAAACTTCTTCCCGGCTATGACCGAACCGTGTGCACGAAGATTGATGGTGTTTTTCGAACCTTCCATGCGCTTTTCGGCATTCAGCAGGGCGATGGGCCGGCCATTTTCGAGAAGTTGTGCCGACAGGGCGTAGAATCCGGATTCCCTGGCGTCGAAATGAACGGGAATGACCAGGTTGTTGTTGCGAATCCCGGGGTCGCCCAGGCCGTCAAAGTCCCCGAGGTCCGGCTCGATGGTAAGCGTTGAAACGTGGCGCACGGTCTTGCCGTCAACGCGGGCTT
>Ga0136597_1000884_pt1 | contig 11894 bp, 17 predicted proteins | sample AntRauTorcE11898_FD_101385 | JGI IMG/M metagenome (GOLD analysis project Ga0136597, IMG submission 101385) | Saline lake microbial communities from Rauer Islands, Antarctica - Metagenome Torckler E11 #898 | ecosystem: Environmental > Aquatic > Non-marine Saline and Alkaline > Saline | place... | reverse complement strand
CGGATCATACGTCCCAACATCCTCGTGAGTAAGAGCCACACGATCTCGTGAGGATTTCTCGTCGTCGACAACCACATACTCTATGTCTTGTCCTGGATGGATGGCGAGGTTCTGATCACGAGCGCACTTCAGGGCCGCCACGTTCTGTGTGTTCTGCGTGTATCCTTCCAACGGCTTTGAGACACGATACCGTTCGACGAGTTGGTCGACAGCTACGTCACCGGCGTGGAGTTTCGCAATAGCTCGTTTAAGAATCACGAGAACTGCTTCCGGAGATCGTGTTTCGTCGAGGCGGTCGAGACACTTTCGCTGGACGTCTTCGACAAACGACGGCATCGACCGTTGTCGAGCCTCAACCCCTCGTTGTTTGAATTCGTCTTCACCTTCGACCTTTCCCAATTACTTCGTCAACGCCCCAGCGTTACTTTCTTGTTATGGGACGAATGCAACCCAGTCATAGTGGGCCTCGTGTTCGAGTCGGATCTCGACTGTGTTGGTAATCTCGTTAGCAGCCACATCAAGATCTGCTCGTCGACTGTCTTTGACGACGGGATCGGGAGTCACCCAGATTGAGTCGACGATCCCGTGGATGACACGTCATCCACCAGCTTCGAGTTGCTGTTTGGCCGTCAACAGGATCTCGCGAGCACATGCATTGATTGCCTCTTGGCACTCGATCTGACCGAACTTCGCGTTAGAGAACCCTTGGTAGCCAAAGCAGGCGACAAGAATCCATTTCAGTGCTCCCGACCGGCCTTCGAGTTCTTCGAGTCGCTTTTCATCGGGTTCGTCACGCTGTTGTTCGCGGTCAATTACAACATTCCTCAGGCAGCAATACCACACATTCGCGCGACCGACGATGGCGTCGGAGCGATAGGGAATATGTCCTCGGTCCACGGCCACTACGCGACCAAAGACAAGCCAGCATATATTATCGCCAAACACGGCCTGACTGGATTGACCCGGGCGATTGCGGCTGAGGGTGAGGGGACACTGCGTGGCTTTTCGGTCAGTGCTGGGTACGTCCTCACACCGCTGATGGTCGACCAGATCGAAGATACGGCCAGCGAACGCGGGATTTCGAAACGGGAGGTCATCGAGAACGTAATGTTGGGCCAAGCCCGAACGAAAGAGATGAGGACACCGGCGGAGGTCGCCAACCTGTTCGTCTTCGGCTTTTCGAGCCACGCCAAACACCTCAATGGTGGCGATCTCCTGTTCGACGGCGGCTACACTGTGACGTATGAGTAACGCAACGTCGACCGACGACGAGATGGGAGACACAGAGACAATCGACGGTGAGGAGTCACCCGACGAATCTCCAACCCGCGTTGCCATCGCCTGTCAGGGCGGTGGCAGTCATACGGCGTTCACGGCTGGCGTCCTGCGTCGACTGCTTGCGGACTGGGACGACAATAACTACGAACTAGTCGGCGTCAGCGGCACGTCAGGCGGCGCGTTCAACGCACTCGGGTTGTGGTACGGACTGTTGAGTGGCTCGCCAGCCAAAGCCAGCGAGATCATCGGCGCACTCTGGGACGACCTCGCCGCGACCGACATGCAGGACCGGTGGACCAACACCGTGGTGACGAACGTTTCACGCATCGAGAGTGCTGGCTTTCCGATACCATCAATCAGCCCGTATCAAGTTCCTGGCGTCGAACTCGGCAAACAACGGATTCGGGAGGTGCTTAAACGACACATCGACTTTGCGGCTATTCCCGAACTCTGTGACCCCGACACACCGGAACTCGTCGTCGGCACAGTCAACGTCAACGCTGGCGTCTTCGAGACGTTCACGAACGAAGCGGTGACCGTCGACGCTGTGCTCGCCTCGGCGGCGGTCCCAAACCTATTTCGAGCAGTCGACATCGACGATCATTACCACTGGGATGGGCTGTTTTCACAGAACCCGCCAGTCAGTGATCTCATGCATCTCCCACCGGACCGCAAACCTGAGGAGCTGTGGATCATCCAGATCAATCCACAAGAATTTGAAGGCGAACCGAGCACGCTCGATGTGATTGCTGATCGACGCAACGAACTGTCGGGGAATATCTCGCTCAATCAGGAGCTGGGGTTTATTCAACGAGTCAACAACTGGATTGAGGAAGGGAAGCTTCCATCCGACGAGTTCACCCAAACTGAGATATCTCGTATCCAGATGGGCAAACGGTTCCACTGCTCCACAAAAGTCAACCGTGATCCTGCGTTTCTGACCAAACTCCGAGACCTGGGTGCAGAGCGTGCGGATGCGTTTCTCGAAGCCAACGTGTCGGCTGGCTCCCGCTGAGATGGTTCGATCTCAGCGCTACTGATAGAACGAATCCGCGTTAGCTGACGACCATCCGCACTCGATCCGGTTGCCGCGTTCCAGACAGTTCCATCTCCGGTGAGCTGCCCAGCATCGACAGTGAGCGAGAATCCCGGATGCTCGAAAGCGTGAACTCCGTCACCGGTTGCCACGACGACCACTCGTTGCTCGCCGACAGTCGACTCAATGACTCCCCCGGCGGCCTCGATTTCGGGTACTGGAAACCCGACAGCCTCGCCCGGCCGCTCGATACCGACGACGACTGTTTTTGGATCGATGTCATCACGATCCCATGCTCGGCTCGGGCCGGTTCCACGCATCGGTCCGAGGCCGAACCCCTCGCCCTCGGCATACCCCTCGTAGGGTGTTGAATCGTACTCACGGCCACCGACCCCTGAGTCATCGGCTGGGGGCTGGAGCACTTCCCCGTCTGGATACGACTCTTGAAATGACTCGTAGCTGATCATCGCCGCAGGGATAACCGTGAGCGACCTGTTGCTGAGTTCGCCACCGATACAATGGCCAGTCGACTGCTTCCACTCCGATTCTGTCTGCCGGTCGTAGAGCACGAGATCGTCGTCTGCAAGCTTGCCGGAGACTCCGAATGTGAGTCGCTGCCCGTCGACTGCGGCGTCATAGACGACTGCGCTCCCACAGATCGGACACCACGTGACTGCGACCGGTTGGTCGTCGACAACATCGTTGACGACCTCGTGGTAATTCAGGATTCGAATCGGATACGCACGGGCAGTCGCCCCCTCGATGACGAGCACCTCGTCGGTCTTGGAGCCGATGTACTCCGTCCCAAACGTTGGGCTGTCAATACTGGCAATTGCATCTCGGGGGAGCACGTCTATGACATCCATAGCTGTGCTACGTCGCGACTCTGTGAAAGTCTCTCGCGTCATGTCGATACATCGGTCGACATGACCGATTCAGACCGTCCACTGAATCCGCCCATCACGACGCGTGCATGGAGCTCTCGGTCGACTGCAAGGGAGATACGTGGGAGGACGAACGGCCCTGGCTCGTTTTATTCCAGCTTGTCGACCGTGTAGTCGTTGGGCAAGTCACTCACACATCGAGCGTCTCTGCCAGCTCGAAGAACGTCTCGATTGTGAGGTCAGGATCGCTTCCGAACGTCTCCCACGGCGAGCTCTTTCGGTCGACCCAGACGCCCTGCATTCCGGCGTGGGTTGCACCCATCACGTCGAACCAACCTGCAGTGACGTGCGCTACCTCCTCGATTGGGGTCCCGGTTCGGCCAGCAGCATGGCGGTAGAGGTCAGCGTTCGGTTTGAATGTTTGAATCTCGTCGGCGCTGATCGTGTCTTCGATGAGATCACCGATGTCGGCGTGGTCGACCATCGAATCGAGCATCTCAGGGTTCCCATTCGAAACGACATAGCAGTCGTAGCCACCCTCACGGAGGCGCTCGATCCCGTCTCGAACATCGTCGAAGACGTCCAGTTCGTGGTAGACAGCGAGGATCTCGTCGCGCTCGTCGGTCGTGATGTCGACACTGTGGGCAGCAAGCGCGTACTGGAGGGCATCGCGGTTGATTTCGTAGAAGGGTTGGTAAGCGTTGAGCTGATTTGCGACGAACGTATACGCCAGTGATCGAGAGCGCCAAAGTTTTGATACAGGTTCGGGGTTTTCGACACGTGCTGCGAGGGCCATTTCGGCGGCGTCGACGTCGACCAGCGTGCTATAGGAGTCGAACGTGACTGTCGAAACGTGGTCGGGATCGAAGGTCATCGATCGGTCGGACGGGTCGCTCGGTGGTAACGGTTCGGACGTTCTGCTTGATTCGAGAACCCGCTCACCGGTAGTACCAGCGCGCGACGAACGCGACGGCAATGACGGTCAACGCGGTCACGAGGGCACTTATAAGCGATCCGCGGGGGCTTGCGGCTCCGATTGCGACGGTGGTCCCAGTGAACCCGCCTGCCAGTGCGGCCGTCCCCACAACGGTCCCTAAGCCGATACAACAGAAACTGATCGCCCCGATAATCGAGAACGCACCGAGAAACGACTCGTCGCTACTCTCATCGGTGTCACCACTTTCGGTGTTCCTCTCGGTTTCCTCACTCACTGGAGAGCCTCCATAGTCGACAACTGCTGAGAACCGTATTCATTGGTTGGTTTTCGATCTCGTATTATTGGTCGACCGGAGCCGTTGGCGCATCGCTCGTGATCTTCGATTGGACGCTTTTTATGAGGTCGTCGATAGAGGGCCGATCCGCTGGCATCGATCCTTTATGTGTGTATAATGGCGTCAGTTCGCCGTCCCGAACGTCGAGGACCATCGCAAACGGCATCCGGCCGATCATGTCGTGCAGCGATCCCAGCGCGCCGAACCGTGTTGGTTGGTCGAAGTCGTCGCTGACGTTTTTCGACTCGTCGGCCAGCAGTGGGTACGGGAGGTCGTAGGCTGCCTGCCACTCGGCGGCTTTCTCGGTCGACTCAGGAAGGATCGAGACGACGAGGGTGTTGAGGGCTTCGAACTCAGCGTATCGTTCGGCGACTGACTGGACTTGCTGTCGGCATTTCGGACAGTGGAAATCCCGCTGGAACAGCAGGACGATGGCGTCGGTTGCCTCGTATGCTGCCCAGACACAGGCGAGTTCGGCTTCGACAGCTGATGACTACTACGGAGAAGAGTAATCGATGTCCTACGAGCGGGGGGTTGTAGTGAAAGGTCCTGACCTCTTGGCTAATAATTCTTTTAGACCGTATCTATGTTTGAGTGACGACACTCACCCATTCAGTGATGAAGAGGCACTCTATGTGGCGATTACAACAACCCGACGGGCAGTTGCTATCCCATTGGCCGAAGACGATTTTGTATCAGGTGGTCTTCCTCGGGATAGCTACGTTAACCCGTGGACGGTCGTCTCGATCCGCCACGCGGATATAGCGGAGGAAGAAGGCCGGCTCACCGAGGCAACGACCCAAAAAAATCGCTGAGGAGAGTGCAGGATATCTTGGCGTCCGGTAAAATGGATTTTTCTGTTGATACTCTGAGCTCACTCAGTAAGGTCGACTATATCCTTTCTTTTGAGTTCGTCACGAATTACATAGTGGACTCACGAATATGTAATAGTATGTATTTGCTGTTGTTAACAGGTTGTACGAGGCTAAGATTTTGATATAAATAATTCCACCCTACGGCTGGGGTATGTCCCCACAGATAAATCAAGCGTCATATCATTTTAACACAACCACTCAATCTGATGGCGACTCTTCGTGTGTGTGCAAAATAGACCAGATGGAGTCGGAGCTCTTTGTGTGTGGGAAATGGAGGAACTCATTAATCTTAATATTAATGCTAAGTTTTATGCTCTGTCGACCACCGGTCTAATCGACGACTTCGAGTAGGAGAATACCACTCCATTCGCTTTGTGTATCTTGGATATATATGTCCATAGCTCACGAGAGTAATAGTTAAGACAGCACAGTGAGAATTTCCATGTATGTCTGAATCAGATCGGGATGGAGGTGGACGGTACTCACCATCGGTCACAGACGCCGACATTCTTGGAATTCTTGAACGAGCATCTGCACCGGTGATGACTGCCACTGAAATCGCAGATGAGCTCCCAATTGGGCGGAGTGCTGTTCGAAAGCGACTCGTTGACCTGCACGAACGGAGAATCATCGAGCGAAAAAGCGTTGGTGCTCGATCAGTTGTCTGGTGGATCGTCGACGAAGACGACGAAACTCCTGATTTCAAAAGCGGATTTGGGTCATTCGCTGAAACTGATCTCGAAGAGCAGGTTGAGAAAGCAAGTGATGAGTTTGACCAGGAGGTTGAGGAGCGACAAGATGCTTTGTTTGGACACTAGCTTTCTCATTAACTACCTTCATGGTCGAGATCACGCACTAACGTTTCTCGAAAAGCGACCAAATGCTGAGTACAGTGTTCCAACGCTGGCATTGTGGGAACTCTACGCCGGGGCAGAACGATCCGACAAGAAGGGCGATTCAATTGCAGCAATCGATGACTCACTCGATTGGATCGATGTGATAGGATTCAGCCGAAGTGCAGCCCAAGAAGGTGCTCGGATACGCGCTCGGCTATTCGATCAGGGTACACAAATCAATGCAGTTGATGTCCTCATAGCGGGTGTTGCTCGAGATAGCGGTGCAGACCTTGTCGCAATAGATCGAGATTTCGACAATGTTGACGGACTCAATGTTCTCTATCCCAACGATCTGTATTCGAAGTAATTGACTTGGACAACTCTGTGTGTGCGTGCAAAATGGATTTGTCTGTTACAGCTAGTTAATCTTAATATTAATAGTAAGATTAGGGTCAGATCGGACGCAAGAGAGCTGTTGGTCGGTTTTGTTATAACAATATACTAATCATGTCGTGAGGAGGTTCTGTCAGCTCATTCGAAGTATGTCTAAAGTGCGTGAACTTTGGACTAGTAACCATAGACAATCAACCCGATACGCCACCTCGCCGAGAATGCACTTGGCCTCAAAACACTCGTGGAAGCTCCTCAACCAACCGGCTCTCGCTCGCGTCTACATCTACGTCTGTTACTGGGGACCTGTGTCGCCACCGAAAGTCACAGACGATATTGACTTCTCGAAATCAACCGCCTACGATTACGTCGACCGATTGGTTGATGTCGGCCTCGTCGAGCGTGACGATTCAACTCGCCCACAACAGCTCACCGCAGAGCCTGTTATTCTCGTCGAACCGTACACCCCAATCATCATCACACCCACAGTCCTTCATGCGTTTGCTCTTCAGGAAGTCGACGAAGACATCGAATATTTCGTCGACCGATATGGTATCGGCAAGCTCGTGGTGGCACTCCGTGGTGTTGGCCTCCACCACGCGGGCAACATGACTCAGCGGATGGTCGCCAGTGAAATTGACGTTCGAGATACTGAGGCGATGATGATCATTTGTGCACTCGTGCCTGCCCTCGTCGTTGGTCGAGAGCACGACCCCTATTTCGAGTATCTATTCCCTGATGTCCACGACCAGATGGATCTCCCTGATCTCGACGAGTAGGAGACGTCGCCGGTACAGCCGGATGTTACTGAGTGAGAGCGCTGAATGAATCAAGAGTCGCCACTGTCTGGAGACAAGGAGGTAATCGTCGACGCGAATATCTTTATCGCGATAGGTAACCGGTTGACCAACGAAGGCTTAGTTAATTTGAGCACCGAACTCGCGGCCATCACCGAACGGTTCTACGACGGACGAGACCGGCTCACCAACGGTTCAACTTCGACTCTCTGGGCAGAGCGTTACCGACGGTAGCGAATTTTAATCCTGTTCAGTGCTTTCCACATACGGACACAGTCGCAATCGGTGGCTTTGATACGTTCTTAGTTCTCGCATCGCGCGTCGTCGAGACGATTTCAGAAACCTGGCCGACGGTCGCAACCATCTCCCGGTTGACTGGAATGGACGCACCAGATGGCGTTGACATCGCAACGATTCCAGCGTGGGAATTCTTCGCCGACGACCTCGGGTTTGAACCAGATGCGGTCACACCTCGTGAGTCCCGAAACCCAGCGAATCGGCAGTTAGCAGAAGCACCATTCCGTCCAGATGCAGCCCCACTCTCACTTGAGGAGACCACCGTCGAGACGGTTCTCCCGTCCTCGCTTCCAGGGGAAGTACGGTACACCGGACGGCAGGTGCAGGAACTCTTGAGAGACGGTGTGGATCCAAACGACATTGGAGTCGTCGTGACTGAGCCAGCAGCGTACGCCAGTCGTCTCGGCAGCGAATTCTCCACACGGTCCATCCCGCAGCCGTCACTCGTGACTATACCTCAACGAGACATCAGTCGGTGCTGCTCTCCTGACCGCGTTGGATTTACTGGACGACCCGGCCATTGCTGATGATCTCCGTACCCTTCTGGATAACCCGATCGTAAACCCGGTGTTGCCGACGTGAGAGAATGTCGACAGTAAACAGGTATATGAATAAATCACAGATACAGAGGAATTCATCGATATCGACCAACCGTACCGTGCAGCTGTTAAAGAGCTCCTCGGAAAAGCGGAAACTATCGCGGACGACGGAAGTGTTGAATCCTACCGACAGTTCATCGAATATCTCGGAATCGAAAATGCAGTAGAGAACCGAACGACAACCGGATCACAACGGGTCGTCTACCGTAGTACCGAACGAGTAGTCGAAGTCCTCGGCGTGGCGGAACTCGGAATGCGGACATTCGATCACGTGTTCGTCTTGGGGCTGACGGCGTCACACTTCCCAAATTCTGCGAACTGGCTCGCACTCTTGAACACGGCAACGGACGTACATCCGGACTTCGCTGAAGTTGATCAAGCTCGCCGAGCAGAGTACCGTATTGCGAGCCTCATCGCCGCCGGCAAATCTGTCACGCTTTCGCGACCAAAACAGCAACTCGACGGGACAGAATTCATTGATGCCAGCATCTTGGCCGAGTTCCGCCGCATCAGCGACACAGAGCCACAGCGACGGGACGAGTTCGGACACCTCGTCGGGCAGTCTCCGACCAGTCGCCGAGACAAAGTCGGTGCGCGAGCCGACGCACAGCGAGCCTTCGCGACTGCCGGCACTCGTACCAGTCCCGAAGCACTCAACGAGTATGCGACAGCTGCGTCGTCGGCCGGACTGTTCACAGACACGGTCGGAAGTTGTGACCGACTCACCACCAAGGTAGCACCTGGAGGGGCACTGATTGACGGCATCCAGACAGCTTCTGACCGCGGGTCGGCGCGTCCGTCAGAGCGCACTGGATGGCTCGCTGCGGAGACAACGCAGAGGTTATCGTCCAGCTAGATCGGCTCTCACCAACACAAGTGGAACGATATGCCAGTTGCCCCTTCCACTTCTACGCGAAGGAGGTCCTTGGGTTGGAGGAAGAAGATTGAGACGACGAGCCGATCAATCGCGGGCACTACGTCCACAGTGTTTTGGGGATTTACACAGAACTCCGAGACGAGGTCGGGTCACCGGTCTCACTCGAAGCGTTTGATCAGAAGGACTTGGAGGAACGGCTGCTCCGCATCGCGACCGAAGAACTCCAAGCGGTCCACGTGTCTCTAAGGATTAGTTAGATCAATAAGTAGCTTATCAGTATACTAGTCTCCCTGGCATTATCATTGCAGGTGCTATTCTCGTACTTGGTGGTGCGTTCGGTGTGGGCGGACTGTTACTGTATCGCGGTAATGTTGATTCGGATCATCTCCTTCGTGTCGCCGGGTGGAATACACTCGGAGTCGTCGTTACAACTGCCGTATTGGGGTTGGTGATAACGTTCCAGATTGCATCAGGCGGACGCGTAAGCTTTCCATTGCTCTCCGGCGGGATCATCGTTGGAGTGAGTGCATTTGCACACGTTCTGATTGGGTTTCACGACGTGCGTCGGATTCGTGCCCGCACGGTTGCGAAGCAACGCCAGAAAGCGCCGGTTGTAAACCGATTCGTACGTCATAATCTACGACATTCAGCACAGATGTTACTCGGCTACGGGGGGCAGTTGCGTAGCGATGATGAGATCACAGCCCAGGACAGAACAGATCTCGGCCAGAAGGTAGTCGATATCGGGTCTGACCTCTCTGATACACAGACGAAAATCAAGGTTATTGATGACTTGATTGACCAAGATGCAGAGACGTACCCGATTGACCCTGTTTCGATAATTAACAGTAAGCATGGAGAATGGAAAGAGTCGTATCCAAATTTGATTTTGACACTAGACATAACGGATGAGATCTCTGTTCTCGCGGGCGATTATATCGAAGAAGCAATCTCAGAATTGGTCGAAAACGCGTGCGAATACGGGGGAGACCCACCAGAAGTCACTATTCGAGGCTCACGATCAAACGGTATGGTGCGAATTGAGATCTGTGATAATGGAGAGGGGTTTCCAGAGGACGAACAGTTGCTTATCAATCAAGATCAAGATGAGACCAAATTACAGCATAGCAGCGGTCTCGGACTCTGGCTATCAAAATGGGTCATTGAGTACTACGATGGACAATTTTCTGTTGAAACGCAGTCTGATGATGGAGGTGGTAAGACTACTATGATACTCCCCCAATCAACGAACTAATCTTACTCTCTTGTTATTTGGTGTCCGTTCCCAGGTCGGCGTAATTAACGTCGACCAAATCGATAGCGGCTTGAATTTGAGCATGAGTCTCAAAGTCGAGTGAAACGGTCGAGAATTCGCAACTCGTTAAGTTCACTGACTAATATAATAGAGAATCGGTACGCAAATATCAAACAGTATCGATACCAACTGCTAGTAATTGCTCGCAATTATTGTCGTTTTCTAAACTGTAATTGTAGATTCCACAACTACAGTTGTACGACCGGCTCTGATCTCACTACTAAATTCTACTCTGAAACTGCCGAAAACATGCACTATTTGCTTAGTGAACACAGCCATCGGACCACTCGAACTGGCCGACGGCCTCGCCGGGATCGAGGCCCTGTCGACGAACCGCATCCACTCTTACAAAAATCACCCCAAGTGTAAACGACCCTCACATAGAGTTAGTTCCCCAAGAGGGATCGTCTTGGCAATGGATCCAACACGGTAGCGAACTGGAATGCTATCCAGAACCTCATTCTTTGTTGGCTACCCCGGGCAGTGGTAGCCAAGTATGGAGACAAACAAGCCATTGTCTCCAGTAGCTAAGTCGGGTTTGTCCCCATTATAAATTTACAAATATTGGGTCTTTGATAGGTATATAGAGATGTATAATGAGGTCCTATTCACAAGTCATCACGGATGACGATGTGGTCAGTCGACTGTATATTGTCGGCCATACACGCTGGCTTATGTCGCACTGCTAAAAAGACCGGGCTTTGAACAAGTTGTCATCCAACAGTATTTGTATCCTGAATCTGTATCTGGTATCTGTATACAGATGACTGATACTGAAACCGAATCGGAATTGCTGAAATGTAGTATCTACGTCGGGAAGGGCGGCGTCGGCAAGACCACGTCGACAGCCCATCTCGGCGTCTCGGCGGCCCAAGACTACGGCCTCGATGTGCTGTTGATTGACCTCGCCGGGACACAGAACGATCTGGCGGCGAGCTTCGGGTTGATAGACGATATCGAAGACCCCGACGCGCCGATCAGTGCGGTCTTTGGCTCCGACTGGGAGTTCATCCGTAACAATATCCCAGACGTGGTCGACCGCATGATTTTCGAGACCGACGAGGGCGTCGACCTCATCCCATCCGACGAGGGACTGTCTGGGGCCGACAACACACTGGCAAGCAAGCCACTCGAAGAACGCTACATGATCCTCGATGCGTTCTTAGACGAGGAGATCGCCCCGCGGTACGACCTCGTTCTAATCGATCTGCCGGGCAATGAGAACAACATTGTTCTGAACGGGTTGTTTGCGACCGAACAGACCGTGGTGCCGCTCAAACCCGGTGAGTTTGAACAGAACCAACTCGACCATCTTGAAGCCGACTTAGAACGCATCAGCGAAGATACCGAAGACACGGACCGCAGCGTGTCGCCAGCTGTCTCGATGGTCATCCCGACTATGGTCGACAGTCGGACAAATCAGGACAAAGCCTGCGTCG
>Ga0136597_1000882_pt1 | contig 11921 bp, 11 predicted proteins | sample AntRauTorcE11898_FD_101385 | JGI IMG/M metagenome (GOLD analysis project Ga0136597, IMG submission 101385) | Saline lake microbial communities from Rauer Islands, Antarctica - Metagenome Torckler E11 #898 | ecosystem: Environmental > Aquatic > Non-marine Saline and Alkaline > Saline | place... | reverse complement strand
GCGGATCGACGAAGGCGAGTACGGCTATTGCGAGGACACCGGCGAGCCGATCGGCATCCCGCGCCTGCTCGCGCGTCCGACCGCAAGCCTGTCCGCGGAGGCGAAGACGCGCCGCGAACAGCTCGAGAAGACCCACCGCCAGCAGAACTGACGGTCTTGCCGGGATAGGGTGGCGGAGTGCCTTGGCTCCGCCACCGTGTCACGCGCGCCGTATCCTGATGGTCGTTCGGCCTCCCTTTTGAGTCTCTGGATGCAAGCCGCGCTCAACGCGGAGACTTGAGCGCGTGCGGTGCGCCGATCCGGCGAGACGCCTCAGCCGGCGTGATCCGGTTCGTTCCCCGGCTTCCACTTGATGTTGCAGCCCATGCTCGGGAGCTGTTCCCGGGGCATCGGCGTGCCCTCGAGGATCGCATCGACCGCCCCCCGCAGGTCGGCCCCGGTGACTGGCTCATCGTTCCCCGGCGTCGCGCCATCGAAACGACCCCGATACACGAGTTCGTGGTCTGCGTTGTAGAGGAAGAAGTCCGGCGTGCAGGCGGCCCCGTAGGCGCGCGCGACTTCCTGCGTCTCGTCATAGAGATAGGGGAAAGTGAAACCGGTCTTCTTGACGAGCTCCGTCATCTTCTCGGGATGATCCTCGGCGTATTTCGTCACGTCATTCGAGTTGATCGCCACTACCGCCAGGCCGCGCTCCTGATACTCGTGCGCGAACGTGGCGAACACGTCCTTGATATGCAGCACGAACGGGCAGTGATTGCAGATGAACGCGACCAGCAGCGGCTGACCTTCGTAATCGCTGCGCGAGACCATGCGAAACGTCGCCGGTTCCAGCAGCGTGAAGTCGGGCGCCGAGGTTCCGAGTTCGACCATCGTCGATGGAGTTTTGGCCATGGGATGCACTCCGGAATGGATGTGTAACGAATGATGTGGGGTCCATGAGGCACGCACGCAATGCCGCGCGCATGCCCCACGGACGGGTCAGTTGCTCAGGATAATCCCGAACCCGAAGTTCACACCGGACCCGCGTTCGCGCCGCGTCTGCTCGGACCAGAGTTCGAACGCCTCGGCCGTAACCACCGGGAACACGTACTCGGCCTCGCCGATCCGCCCCGTCTCCGTACCCTGGACGCTTCCGCGTACGGTGAAACGCCGGCCCGGACCGTAGGCAGCGGTCTCGAGATAGCCGTCGATGTAAACCCGGAAACGCCCCGACGACGCGGCATCGGTGTCGGGCCTCTGCGTGCGTTCCGACAGCGGATAAGCCACGATCTCCAGGCGCGTACGCTCGGGAAGATTGCGCGCGTCGGCGATCACGCCACCCCAGAGGACGGTGCGGCCCGCGGCCGCCTCGGGGTCGTTTTTCACGCTCGAGGGGCTGACGCCGGCATCGACGCCCTCAGTGGCCAGGGGGGCACTCGCGCAACCGGCCAGTGCCAGTACAAGTACGATGAAATACAGCGTGCGTACGACCATGTGATATGGCCTCCAGCCGCCATGCGGCCGTTGCGGTTGTTGGCCCTGCGGCATCCGGGCCACTGAAGGTATAGTGACGCTCCGCGAACGGGGGATTCGACTTGATGGGATGGTACCGGAACTGGCGGCGGAACCGTATCCTGCGCCGCGACGGCCTCAGCGACCGCGACTGGGAGGCGCTGATCCAGCGGGTCCCCGCCGTGGCGCGCTACGATCCGCACACCCGCGGCCGTCTGCGCGAACTGGTGGTCCTGTTTCTCCACGAGAAGTCGATCGAACCCGCCGGCGGCCTTGAGATCGGCAAGGAAACCCGCCGGCTGATCGCGCTGCAGGCCTGCATCCCGATTTTGGGTCTCGGTCTCGAGTGGTATCGGGGCTGGCGCTCGGTGATCGTGTACCCGGGAGATTTCTTCGTCCACGACACCTACACGGATGACAGCGGTATCGTCCACGAGGTCGAGGAAGCGCGTTCGGGCGAGGCCTGGCCGGAAGGACCCGTGATCCTGTCATGGACCGACAGCGACGAGGACGCGAACGTCGTCATCCATGAGTTCGCGCACAAACTGGATATGGTCAACGGCACCGCCAACGGCATGCCGCCGCTGCACGCGGACATGGATCGCGGCGAGTGGACAACCGTGTTCACGCGGGCGTACGACGATCTCCGCGAGCGACTCGAACGCGACGGACCGTTGCCGTTCGACAGATATGCGGCCACCGATCCGGCCGAATTTTTCGCGGTGGCGAGCGAGGTATTCCTGCTGACGCCGGATCGGGTGCGAGACGCGTATCCACGCGTATACACGCAATTGTGCGCCTTTTACCGGCAACACCCACGGACACTCTGAGCGGACCACACTTTACCGGTCCGAATATCGGCGCGGCACGATGCCAGCGCCTGGAACCAACCCGGGAACCAACGGAGACCTCAATGCCACGTCACGCCCTGCCCGCGTTGGCATTCCTTGTCCTGCTCTGCATTGGCATCGCGCATGCCGGCACGGTGGTCGAGAGCGTGAGCTCCGCGAACGGCCCGCAGACGCTGACCGTCGCCGGCGACCGGGTCCGGATCGACCCGGCCCGGACCGGCGCGCCCGGCATGCTCTTCGATGCGGCGCGCGGTTGGCTCGTGCTGCTGAACCGCCGGGCAAGCCAGTACAACCGGATCGAAGTCGACCGTCTGGACGCACTCGAGGCACGGGTGCGCGAACAGCGTGAAAGCATGCTGCGGACGATCGAAGGGGCGGACGAAGACGAAAAAAGGCGACTGCGGCGGCGGCTCGATCGTCTACCGGAGGTGGACGCTGCAGCCTCGGTCCGCATCGAAACCAGCGGGGAGATGACCACAGTCAGCGGGATCGACTGTGAACGGGCCAGCGCACTGCAAGCCGGGGAACGCACGCATCGCCTGTGCATCGGTCGCGTCAGCACGCTCGGTCTGACCGAAACGGCCGCCAACACCCTGCGGCAGTTGTTCGAATTCCTCGCGCGCATGCGCAACCTGCTGGGCAGCGGTTCGGCGCCATTCGATGCCCGCCTGCTGCAGGCGACGCTCGCGCAGGCCGACGCCTTTCCGGTGCGCATCGAGCGCATAGAAGACGGCGCGAGCTGGACGGTGCGCAGTATCGATACAGCAGATATCCCGGCCGAGCGTTTCGAGATCCCCGCGGATTTCACCGAGGGTGCGCGACTGGGCGGCGAATGACGCTTGAAGTCCGAGATGCCCCAGGAGCCTGTCCGGGAAACCCCGTCGTCGCTGCATCGCGCTCGCACATTGCCGTACGATGCTGCGACGCTCCCGCGGACATGACACGGCAGGGTAATGGAGACACTCCCCGATTACCTCGATGACGACCTCGATCTGGTCGTCATCGGCCAGAACCCCTCCCCGGCCTCGATCGCGCGCCAGTGCTACTACGGCAACCCGCGCAACCGCTTCTGGCCGGCGATGCGCGGCAGCGGCCTGGTACCCGAGGATTTCACGCCGGACGCGGACGGCTTCCGCTGGCTGCTGGAACACGAACGCATCGGCTTCACCGACATCGTGAAGAAACCGACCCCGGGTGCAGGCGACCTCAAGGCGCGGGACTTCCGCGAGTGGGCGCCCGTGCTCGACAACCACCTGCACGAATACCGACCCCGCATCGCCTGGTTCAATGGCAAGGGCGTCTACCAGAGTTATCTGCGCTACGGGCGCGGCGTAAAACCCGAAACCGTCGAACTCGGCGAACAGCCGGACACGCTCGATGGCATCCCCGTCATCGTTACGCCGAACCCCAGCCCGGCCAACGCCGCCTTCAGCCTCGAAGTCCTGACCGACTGGTATAAGAAGGTGGCGCGGTTACGCGCGCGCCTGAAATACTGACCCGACGCGCCGAGCAATGAACGCGAACGGACTCCGGACATTCATTCGCGATTCGAATCCTGGTGTACCCCGCCAGAGATAGTGACCCATTCAGCGAGGCGCTGAGAGGTCGGCTGCATGGCGCGAGGCGACTTCGGTGTAGTGCTTCGCGGAGTACTTCAGAAGACGGTATTCGTCTTCGGTAAGCTCGCGATGCGCCTTCGCCGGGCTGCCGACGTAGAGCCAGCCGGATTCGAGTTCCCGCCCGGGCGGCACCAGTGCGCCGGCGCCGATAATGACGTCGCTGCGCACGACGGCGCCGTCCATGATGATCGCGCCCATGCCGACCAGCACACGATCCTCGATCGTGCAGGCGTGGACGATGGCGTGATGGCCCACGGTAACGTCATCGCCGATGTTCGTCGCGTGACCGCCCGGGCTGAACTCGCCATCGTGTGCGACATGGACGATCGTGCCATCCTGGATGTTGGTGCGCTCGCCAATGCGGATGATGTTGACGTCGCCGCGCAGCACGCACTGGGGCCAGACCGAACTCTGCGCCCCGATGGTCACGTCGCCGATGACCGTGGCGGCCGGATCGACATACGCGTCGTCGGCGAGATACGGGTCAATGCTGTCGAACGTGCGGATGCTCATTGCCGTTGCTCCCCGCTCATTTGAGCGTAACGAGTTCCTCACTGCTGGTCGGATGGATGGCCACGGTGGCGTCGAAATCGGCCTTGGTCGCACCCATGCGCACGGCGACGGCGAAGCCCTGCATCATCTCGTCGGCACCGTGGCCGAAGATATGACAGCCGACCACACGCTCCTGCGCCCCGACACAGACCAGTTTCATGACGGCCGGCGTCTTGTGCGCGGTGAGTGCGTGGTACATCGGCGTGAAACGGGTGCGGTAGATACGCAGGTTCGCCTCGCCATGCGCCTCGACGGCCTCCGCCTCGGTCATGCCGACCGTGCCGATCGGCGGGTGCGTGAACACCACCGTCGGGATATTTTCGTATTCGAGCCGGGCCTCGGGCTGCCCGCCGTACAGGCGATCGGCGAGTTTGCGCCCGGCGGCGATGGCGACGGGCGTCAGTTCGAAACGCCCGCAGACGTCGCCGAGTGCGTGGATGCCATCGACGTTCGTATCCTGCCACGCATCGACCGGGATGGTGCCGTTCCCGGCAAGCTCGACCCCCGTATGCTCAAGCCCAAGATCCGCGGTCCGGGGACGACGGCCCACGGCCCAGATGACCTGATCCAGCCCGGCCACGCTCGCACCGTCGCCATTCACCCGCAGGCCGTCACCTTCGCGCTCGATCGACTGCGGTATAACCCGTTTGTGGATTTCGATGCCATCTTCGGCGAGGGTCCCCATCAGCGCGGCGCCGAGATCGGCATCGAAGGGGCGCAAGGCCGCATCCCGGCGCAGAACGAGGTGCGTCTCCGCCCCGAGCGCGCGCAGCATGCCTGCCAGTTCGACGGCGATGTAGCCCGCACCGATCACGGCGACACGGCGCGGGCATTCGGTCAGTTCGAAGAAGCCATCCGAGGTGATGCCGAGATCGGCACCCGGGAGTTCCGGCACGACCGGTTCACCGCCGACGGCGATCACGATCCGGTCGGCGCTGTAGCGCGCGTCATCGACCGCCACGGTATGGGAATCGACAAAATGGGCGCGGCCGTGGATGTGCGTGACCCCGTCCTTGTCGAGGTTATTCGCGTAGATGCCATTGAGGCGCTCGATGTACGCGGCCCGTTTCTCGACCAGCGCGGACCAGTCGTGCCCGCGGACGTCGATATCGAAGCCGTACTCGGCGGCGTCGCCGAGCCCGTGCGCGAGCGATGCGGCGTACCACATCACCTTCTTCGGCACGCAGCCGCGGTTGACGCAGGTCCCGCCCAGGCGGTCGAACTCGACCACGGCCGTGCGGGCACCGTGCTGCGCGGCCCGGCGCGCGGTCGCCAGTCCGCCGCTGCCGCCGCCAATGACGAGCAGGTCATAATGTTCGGTCATGCGTGGCTCCAGTAAAAGGTGATGGTCACAGGGGCCAATAGGCCAAAGACGTGACTTTACCGACGATGTCGGCACCATGACAGCCCGCGGCGGCGTCGACCCAACTGTTAGACTACCGCTCCCAGTACGGAGGTGGCGATGTCCCTGCAAGCACGTCTCGAGACACTTGCCAATCACCCGACGGCCGGCCCGGTCATCGAACGGCTACGGCAGTACGCGCTGCTGACACGCATCGATCGACCGATCGGCACCTACCTGCTGCTGTGGCCGACGCTCTGGGCGCTGTGGCTGGCGGCGGAAGGCGTGCCGAACCTCTACATCCTGTTCGTCTTCGTCCTCGGCACCTTCCTGACCCGCGCGGCCGGTTGCGCCATCAATGACTTCGCCGACCGGGGCATCGACGCGCACGTGCAGCGGACCTCCGGCCGGCCGCTGGCGACGGGGGCGATCCGTGCCTGGGAAGCGCCCGCACTGGCCGTCGTGCTGCTGCTGATCGCGTTCGCGCTGGTGCTCACGTTGAACCGCCTGACGGTTTATCTGGCGTTCGGGGCCGTCGTCCTGGCTGCGATCTATCCATTCTCCAAGCGCTTCACCCACCTGCCGCAGGTATTTCTCGGCGCGGCCTTCTCCTGGGCCGTGCCCATGGCCTTCGCCGCCCAGACCGGGACCGTGCCGCCGATCGCGTGGCTGGTATTCACCGTCAATCTGCTGTGGACAGTGATGTACGACACGATCTACGCGATGGCCGACAAGCCGGAAGATCTGAAGATCGGCGTGAAATCGACGGCCATCCTGTTCGGCGATCACGACCGCCACATGGTCGGCGTACTGCAGCTTCTGACGATTATCGGCCTCGCCATGATCGGCCTGCGGTTCGAGTTCGGCGGCTTCTATTTCACGGGCGTCGTCGTCGCTGCGGCGCTGTTCGGCTACCAGCAGTTCGTCATGCACGACCGCGTGCCCGCGCACTGCTTCCGCGCGTTCCTGAACAACGCGTGGGTCGGGTTCGCGGTGCTGCTCGGCATCGTGCTGGACTACGCCTTCAGCGCGACCTGAAGCGATACTGACCCCCTTTCAGGCTCGTGCCGCGACCAGAACCCGGACGCCGTCAGCGCCAGCGCGAAGCAGCGCGCGACTGGCTTCGCGGACGGTGCTGGCGGTGGTTACCACGTCATCGATCAGCAGAACCGTACCGGTCACCGGCTGACGGCCCGGCGCGAACACGCCGCGGACATTGGCGCGGCGCCGGTCCGCCGGCAGATCCATCTGGGCCGGCGTCGCCCGGGCGCGGCACAGCCCCTCGGGCAAGAGCGGCACCGCCAGCGCACGGGCCACCGGCCGTGCGATCTCTTCGGCCTGATTGAAGCCGCGCTCCAGCAGCCGCCCGTCGTGCAGGGGAACTGGCACGACGGCGCTCACGGCCGGCGGGTCTGCACGGATGGCTTCGGCCATGAGGTCGCCGAGCAGGCGCCCGGCGGCAAGGTCGCGATGGAATTTCAGTCGGCGCACACACCAGTCGACCGGCGCCGCATACGCGAACGGCACCGCAATGGCCGTGAACGGCGGCGGGCGCCACAGGCAGGCACCGCAGACCGTCAGCTCGGGCAGTCCCGGCCCGGTCGCCGGCAGCGCCTCGCCGCAGCGCCGACAGGCCGAGGCGATCCGTGGCAGGTCCGCATCGCAGCCGGCGCAGAGCGCCCGCCCGCGCCATCCCGCATCGCCGCACAGCAGGCAGCGCGGCGGGAACCAGCGTGTCATCCATGACATGGTCAACCCCAGACAGGGCCCCGCGGTTGACAGTGACGGGGCCGCCCTTAATCATTACACGCATTGTTGCGACCGGCCCCTGTCAGGGCAAGCAGTCTCTCCGCAACCATCCCGATCATGAATCCATGGAGTTACGCATGTCCGAGCCGGCCGCTACCCGTCACGACTGGACCCGGGAGGAAGTCGAGGCGCTCTACGCGCGCCCGCTGAATGACCTGCTGTTCGAGGCGCAGACCATCCACCGCGAGCACTTCGATCCGAACCGCGTCCAGATCTCCACCCTGCTTTCGGTCAAGACGGGGGCCTGTCCCGAGGATTGTGCGTACTGCCCACAGAGCGTCCATCACAACACCGGTCTGGAGCGCGAGCGCCTGCTGCCGGTCGAGGAGGTCGTCGAGGCCGCACGGGCCGCGAAGGACCAGGGCGCGACCCGGTTCTGCATGGGCGCCGCCTGGCGCAACCCCACCGACCGCAACCTCGAGCGCGTGATCGAGATGATCCAGGCCGTGCGCGATCTCGGCATGGAGACCTGTGTGACGCTCGGGATGCTGCGCGAGGAGCAGGCCAAACGCCTCGCCGAGGCGGGTCTCGATTACTACAACCATAACCTCGACAGCTCACCCGAGTACTACGAGCGCGTCATCTCCACGCGCAGCTACGCCGATCGCCAGCAGACCCTGAAGAACGTCCGCGACGCCGGCGTCAACGTCTGCTGCGGCGGCATCGTCGGCATGGGCGAGGATCAGAACGACCGCGCCGGCCTGCTCGTGGAACTGGCCAATCAGGAGGTCCACCCCGGGTCGGTCCCGATTAACATGCTGGTGCAGGTCCCGGGCACGCCGCTGTACGGCGTCGAGCGCCTCGATCCGCTCGAGTTCGTGCGCACCATCGCCATCGCCCGCATCATGATGCCGCAGTCGTACGTGCGCCTGTCCGCCGGGCGCAACGAGATGTCGGACGAGACCCAGGCGATGTGTTTCTTCGCCGGCGCCAACTCGATCTTCTACGGCGAGCAGTTGCTGACCACGGAGAACCCGGAAACCGAGCACGACCAGCAGCTGTTCGCGCGGCTGGGCATCGAGGCCGAGACGGTGGAGCGTGAGCGGGCGGATGGGCCTTCCTGCCCCGGCAAGGCAACGGCGGCCCCTGCTACCGACACGGCGTGAGTATCGCCCACGGCGTAGGCCGGCTTTTGCCACAGGCAACAGCCGGCGTGGCCAGGCATCGGACCCCGGATCGCCGGCTGGCTCCTGCCGCGTCGCCTTCGGCTCCTCGCAGCAGTGCCTTCGGTCGCAAGCCGGCCTACGGGATTTCTTTGGCCGCAGCGGGATGGTCCCGCGATGCGTGACCTCAAGCCCGCGCTTGAGCAGCGGCGCCACGACCGGCTGTATCGCGCCCGCCGGGTGGCGGAATCGGCCCAGGGGCCGGAGATGGTGCTCGACGGCGAGCGTGTCATCACGTTCTGCAGCAACGATTACCTCGGCCTCGCCAGCGATGCGCGGATCGCGGACGCGCTGGCGGACGGCGCCCGGCGCTGGGGCGCGGGCAGCGGCGCCGCGCATCTGGTCAACGGCCATGCGCGGGCGCACCACGAACTCGAGGAGGCGCTGGCGGCGTTCACCGGCCGTGAACGCGCGCTGCTGTTCTCGACCGGCTACATGGCCAATCTGGGCGTCGGTTCGGCACTGCTGGCGCGTGGCGACTGCGCATTCGAGGATCGCCTCAACCATGCCTCCCTGATCGACGCCGGCTACCGGCCGCACGTCGGATTCCAGCGCTACCGCCACAACGATGCCGCCGATCTCGACCGGCGACTCGGGCGCGTGGAGACCGAAGAGAAACTCGTCCTCACCGACGGCGTCTTCAGCATGGATGGCGACGTCGCGCCACTGCCCGATCTCGCGTCCGTCTGCGGGCGTCACGCCGCCCGCCTGGCCGTCGACGACGCACACGGGATCGGCGTACTCGGCGAGGGCGGCCGTGGCAGCGTGGCCGCGGCCGGACTCTCGGCCACGGAGGTGCCCGTGCTGGTCGGCACGCTCGGCAAGGCCTTCGGCACGGCGGGGGCCTTCGTTGCCGGCGACGAGGACCTGATTGAAACCCTGATCCAGTCCGCGCGGACGTATATCTACACGACCGCGATCCCGCCAGCGGTGGCGGCGGCGACCCTCGCGAGCCTGCGCATCGTCGCGGCGGCGGACGACCGGCGGGCGCACCTGAGCGGCCTGATCGATCGCTTCCGGGCCGGAATCGCCGACCTTGACGCCGAGCCGGTCGATTCGCGCACGCCGATCCAGCCGCTCATCGTCGGCTCGGCCGAGCGCGCACTGGCCGTGTCCGATGCGCTCCTCGCCGAGGGCCTGCTGGTGACGGCGATCCGTCCGCCTACCGTCCCGCCGAACACCGCCAGGCTGCGCGTCACGCTGTCGGCGGCCCATGACGAAACGCATGTCGACCGGCTGCTGGAAGCGCTTCGACGGCATCTCGCAATGCCCGTGTCATAAAACATCCATTTCCCGCGCGCTATACTGGGGGCCTATGCGACAGGAGTTCCCCGATGGGTGAGGTGCCCGCACGAATTGAACAGCAGCCGATCACGGAGCGCGACCCCCAGGATCCCGCGCTCTACATCAACCGTGAACTGAGCCTGCTGGAGTTCAACCATCGGGTACTGGAACAGGCCAAGGACACGACCAACCCGCTGCTCGAACGCCTGCGGTTCCTGTGCATCTCCAGCACCAACCTCGACGAGTTTTTCGAGATCCGGGTCGCGGGCCTGATGCAGAAGGCCGAGGTCGGCGCGATCCAGGTCGGCTCCGATCAGATGCAGCCGACGGAAGTGCTCGAGGCGATCGGCGAGCGTGCCCACGAGCTGGTCGATGAGCAGTACCGCGTGCTCAATGACATCCTGATCCCGCAGCTCGCCGAAGAGGGCATCCGGTTCGTGCGCCGCAGCGAGTGGACCGATGATCAGGAGCGCTGGCTGCGCAATTACTTCGAGAACGAGTTGCTGCCGGTCATCAGCCCGATGGGCCTCGACCCAGCGCACCCGTTCCCGCGCATCCTCAACAAGTCGCTGAATTTCATCGTGTCCCTGCGCGGCAAAGACGCCTTCGGGCGCAGCGGCGGGACCGCGATCGTGCAGGCCCCGCGCGCCCTGCCCCGCGTCATCCAGTTACCCCCGGGCGAGGAGGGTAACGGCTGCCATGACTTCGTCTTTCTGACCTCGGTCATCCACACCTTCGTCGAACAGCTCTTCCCCGGCATGCGCGTGCGCGGCTGCTATCAGTTCCGGGTGACGCGCAACTCGGATCTGTTCGTCGACGAGGAAGAGGTGGACGATCTGCTGCTCGCGCTGGAGGGCGAACTCGCCTCGCGGCGCTACGGCGACGGTGTGCGCCTGGAGATCGCCGACAACTGCCCCGATGACATGGCGGATTTCCTGCTGCGCAAGTTCGAGCTCAGCCGGGATTCGCTGTATCAGGTCAACGGACCGGTCAATCTCAACCGGCTGCTGGCGGTCTACGATCTGGTGGACCGCAGCGATCTGAAATACCCACCGTTCCAGCAGGCGGTGCCGACCGCCATGCACCCGAATGCCAGCATCTTCGACACGATCGCGCGTCGCGATGTCCTGCTGCATCACCCGTTCGACTCATTCACGCCGGTGATCGACTTCCTGCGCCAGGCGGCGGCCGACCCGAAGGTACTCGCGGTCAAACAGACCCTGTATCGCACGGGCCCGGATTCACCCGTGGTCGATCAACTCGTGGCGGCCGCGAAGGCCGGCAAAGAGGTCACGGTCGTCGTCGAACTGCGGGCGCGCTTCGACGAGCAGGAGAACATCACGCTCGCCAACCGCCTGCAGGAGGCCGGTGCGCACGTCGTCTACGGGATCGTCGGCTACAAGACGCACGCCAAGATGATCCTGATCGTCCGCCGCGAGAAACGCGGCCTGCGCAACTACATCCATCTCGGCACCGGCAACTACCACACCAAGACCGCACGCGCGTACACCGATTACGGACTGCTCTCGGCCAGCCGCGCGCTCGGCCAGGACGTGCACAACATGTTCCTGCAGCTCACGAGCCTCGGGCGGGTACCGGAGATGAACCGGCTGCTGCATGCGCCGTTCACGCTGCAGTCGGGACTGCTCGATCGCATCGCGGCCGAGCGGGACCGCGCGCGCGCGGGCGAGCCGGCGCGGATCATCGCCAAGCTGAACTCGCTGGTGGAACCGAAGATCATCGCGGCACTGTACGAGGCCGCCGCCGCCGGCGTGTCGATCGATCTGATCGTGCGGGGGATGTGCTGCCT
>Ga0136597_1000880_pt1 | contig 11926 bp, 13 predicted proteins | sample AntRauTorcE11898_FD_101385 | JGI IMG/M metagenome (GOLD analysis project Ga0136597, IMG submission 101385) | Saline lake microbial communities from Rauer Islands, Antarctica - Metagenome Torckler E11 #898 | ecosystem: Environmental > Aquatic > Non-marine Saline and Alkaline > Saline | place... | reverse complement strand
GGGCACCGAGAGTTCCGTATGCGCGAGCGAGATCTCCACGGGTTCCGCCCCGAGTTCGCGCAGCTTGTCCGCAACGCCCTCGACCGCGCCGCGCACGCCATCGCTCATGCCCTCGCCGAAGTATTCCTTCGGCAGACCGACTTTCAGCCCCTGCAGGCTGACCCCGGCAAGCGCGCCGGCGTAGTCGTCGACCGGGCGGTCGATGCTGGTCGAATCATTCGGATCGAAGCCCGCCATCGCGCCCAGCATGAGCGCGCAGTCCTCGGCGGTCCGGGCCAGCGGGCCGCCCTGGTCGAGGCTGGAGGCGAACGCCACCATGCCGAAGCGCGAGACACGACCGTAAGTAGGCTTGAGTCCGGTGAGACCGCACATGGCTGCCGGCTGGCGGATCGAGCCCCCGGTATCGGTGCCGGTCGCGCCCGGCGCCAGACGCGCCGCGACGGCGGCCGCGGAACCGCCGGAGGAGCCGCCCGGTACGCGCGTGGTGTCCCAGGGGTTCTTCACGGGGCCGTAATACGAGGTCTCGTTCGACGAGCCCATGGCGAACTCGTCCATATTCGTCTTGCCGAGCATGACGAGACCCGCGTCACGCATGTTGCGCACGACGGTGGCGTCGTATGGCGCCTCGAAGTTGTCCAGCATGCGCGAACCACAGCTCGTACGGACACCATCGGTACAGAAGATGTCCTTGTGCGCGATCGGCACGCCGGTGAGCGGCCCCGCCCGGCCCGCTGCGCGCGCCTCATCGGCCGCCTCGGCCTCGGCCAGCGCCTGCTCGCGCGTAACGGTGATGAAACTGTTGTATTCCGCGCCCCGGTTCTCGATCCGATCGAGGAGGCCGCGGGTCAGCTCTACGCTGGAGACCTCGCCAGCGGCGAGGGCCTCCGCCAGTTCGGCGATCGTGTGGTCATGCATCACGGGATTCGATCCGTCGTTGGTCGGCCCGGTGCGGCCGGAAATCATGGTCGCCGGCGGTCATATAACCGCGGCGGATTGCGTCACTCGACCACGCGCGGGACGAGGTAGAGGCCGCGCTCGACGGCCGGCGCCAGACGCTGGTAGCGCTCGCGCCGGTCGGGTTCGGTCACCACGTCCGGGCGCAGTCGCTGCGTGGCGTGCTGCGGATGCGCCATCGGCGTGACGCCACGGGTATCGGCCGCATTCATGCGGTCGACCAGGTCAAGGATGCTGGAGAGCTCGTTCGCGTTCGCCGCAACCTCGTCATCCGATACGGACAGGCGGGCGAGATGGGCGATGCGGCGGACTTCGTCAGGCGACAGGGACACGTCGCGTACCTCCGGGCCGGGGTCGTTCCAGGCGCGCGAAGGTATCACATTTGGCCATTCCGGGGTACGGAGGGCGACGCCCCGGACATTCGTCAATCCGCGGCCTCCCACGCCATTGGCATGGGGTTCCGGTTCCACCGGCGCCTGCTACGCTTGTCCCCACTGTTGCGGGGGGCACCAGAATCGATACGCATCACGACTCCGTCGGCAGGACGGAGTCAAAGGGACGCGCGGCCCCACGACCTCGCCCTCCAGGAAAACACATACGTGTACAGGCAACGCACAGCGCGCACCGATGAGTCCCCGGCGGACAACCACATATTGGCCATGGCCCCGAATGCCTGGGACGGGCCATGGATGAATCGTCAGCAGCTACTGTCGCGCCTCGCCGCGAACGGCGCCTTCGTCGTCTACAGCACGGGCCAGTGGTATTCGTGGCACCGCCATGATCCGGCATGGCGCGCCGCGCCGGCATTCGGGGGGGTGGAGCACGCGGACGGCGTGCGGATCGCGCGCGCCCCGCGCTGGCTGTTACGCATACCCCGGTCATCCCGTCTGGATCGTCTCGCAATTCGGCTTGAAGCGCGTCGACTGCGACGGTTGTTGCCAAATGCCGGGCGGGCAGGCTTCACGCTGTACGTATTCCATCCCATGTTCCAGCCGTATGCAGAGGCGCTGCAACCGGCACGACTTGTCTACCACGCCTATGATCTGTTCGCCCTGACGCCGGAATGGACCGCGGAACTGGCCCGCCAGGAACAATGGCTACTGGAACACGCGGATCTGCGGATCGCCTCGTCCGGGATCACCGCCGCGCGACTGGAACAGCGGGCCGGTCGCAGTGTGCAGACGTTGCCAAACGCCGCTGATATACACCGCTTCGACCGGGCCCGCCATGAACCGGTCCCGCCCGACCTCGCGGCGATCCCGCGCCCCTGGATCGGCTACGTCGGCAACATCAACATCAAAGTCGATCTCGCGCTGATCGCGGAACTCGCCGAGAGGCGGCCGCAGTGGCAATTCGTCCTGATAGGGCAAGTGGGCGTGCTGGACAACGCAGGGTGCGAAGCACTGGCCCGCTGCCGGAGCATGTCGAATGTCCATGAACTCGACGGTAAGGCCTACACGGAGGTGCCGGGCTACGTCGCGCACCTCGACGTGGGACTGATGGCGTATCGCATCCGGGACAATCTCTGGACGACCGCCCTCGAGCCGTTGAAGCTCTACGAATACCTCGCGGCGGGGCGTGCAGTCGTCAGTGCCGGGATGGCCGCCATCGAGCGTTTCCGGGACGTCGTTTCCGTCGCCGGATCGGCCGAGGAGTGGGAACACGCCATCGCCGCGGCATTGAACGGGGATGGCACCGACTTCGAACGACGGTACGCTGCCGTCGCCGAGCACGACTGGTCGGCCCGGGTCGCGACCCTCCAGCAGTGGCTGACCGGCCTGTCGGTACCCGACGGGCCCCGCAGCCATCAAGGGGCTGTCGAGGCACTGCCGGAGAGCGGTCTGCCGTTCCACCGGTGATACCGCAGCAAAAAAAAGCCCGGCCGTTACCGGCCGGACCGTAAACCCGCACCCATTGATCGTGCCGGGCGCACGGCAGGCCGCACGCCCGGCAGGGGATGGGACGTTACGGCAGGCTGTACGCGGCCGTCTCGCCCGACTCGACGTCCACGTTGCGCACATCTGAGAAGGTCAAGCTCTCGTCCGTGGTCGGCTGGTCGTCTTCGGCGTCACAATCGTACGCCACAGTGTATGTGCCGGGCTCGAGGAAAGCAGCGGTACCAGTAAACGCCCCATCGGAATCATCGCTATCCAGTACGGTAGTGATGGGGTCGGGGTCATTGCCATCGACGTCATCCGGGGTCACGTCCCCCGCGAACACATACACCGCATTCTTGGCAGCAGATGACCCGCACTGATGTCCGGAGACGTAGGTCTCGGTCGCAGAGACTGCGATATGTCCAACCTCGTCATTGTTCACGAGCCGCAACGCGGGTTTGAGCTTGTATTCACCATCGGACTCGACAATCGATTTGCGCAGATCGAAATCGATGGTCAGATTCAGTGAGCCGCCATCGCTGACACTGAACCCGCTGACCAGTTTCAGGCCGGTCTGGCGACCACTCGGGATGTCGAGTTCGTGTTCGCCATTGTCCAGCACAAGATAGGTATCCTGCTCCCCATCGAGATTCACGCCGAGGCGTATCCAGTTATAGGCACCAGCGCGAACCCGTTCATCCGTGAGGAGAAGTTCACTTTTGCCGTTCTGCTGATCCAGCAGGTCGATCTGCTTCGGCTCCTCGAAATCGATCGTGAACGGCTCGCCCTCAGCGGGTTTCAGCGTGACCGAGGAGAACTCGACGAAGACGTTCTGCGCGCTGTCGACGGGCGCATCGGTCACACCGAGACTGAGTGAGCCGCTGCCGGAACCGCTGGAACCACCGCCGCAGGCGGCCAGGAAGGTAACCCCGGCCACGATCGAAATCGCGCGGGCCGCACGGTCGATACCTTGGATCGAGTACTGCTCGTACATGGTGAACGCTCCATTGCTGTCATGACGGGATCGGCAACACGCCTGGTGATCGACGTTTCCATTGCCTCATCCGCAGACACGCAGGAGCGCGCGGAAGGGTTCCATCGGATTTGCCGGAACAGCGAATCGGGCTGCGCAAATGTGAACTACATCACACTAATGGGCCCGCGAGCCCATTGGGGCGATACCATATCCGTTTCGGGTCGCCGGGGAGCGTCCCCGGTCTGGCCGGCGGCGGATCGTGCCAGCGCTCAGAAGACGCGCCCGATCCGGATCCGCAGGACCGTGCGGTCGTAGTCGAATTCGGACAGCGTGGAGTCCCGCTCCTCCACGCGCAGGCTGGCGCGGGCGTCCCAGTCGCGATCGAGCTGACGTTCAAGCGCGACACCGAGGCCGATCCGGTCGTCCTCGCGCGTCCCCGATGACACGCCGCTGCGGACCTCCCGGCCGTCATAGTCGCGCCGACGCCAGTCGCCCGAGAGAGTCAGGTGGTGCTCACTGTCGAGGCGGAACGTGTGATCGGCGGCCAGTTCGATCTCCCGCCAGGAGAAGCTGTAGAACGCGCCGGCGGTTTCGAAATCGTCACGGTCGGACACGCCGATCCTGGCGGAGACGTCCCAGCCGCTGCGCCCGCGTTCATCGAGCGAAGCGGCCAGGGCGTGCTCCACACCGTCGAGGAAGCCGAAACCGCTCGCGCCGCTCGCCACCTCGAGCCGGTAGTCGAGTTCAAGCGACCAGCCGGGGCCAAGCGGGCGCTTCAGGCGGCCGCCGCCGAGCAGCGCATCCTCGAATGGATCGCCGCCGTAGCGCTGGTGGCGCCCGTCGATCCAGGCATCCCAGCGCCAGTTGTCGCCCAGACGGCCGACGCGCCCGACACCGCCGCGCAGCGACAGCAGGTTGAATTCGCTCTCGTCCAGGAATCTCTGGGTATACGCACTGCCGCGGAGATAAGCCCGCTCACCGACCGGCCAGCGCCCCACCAGCACTAAATCCAGGAACTGATCCGACACCTCGCTGGCGCCGCTCGTATCGCTCGGAGTCAGTGCGATATTGGAGTCGTGGCCGCCGCCGAAACCGAGGTAGACGTAGTCGGGGGGCGTCGGCACCGCGTCGAGCGCGCCCAGCGCAGCACGGATACGCTGGCGCAGCGCGCTGGTGCTGGCCGCACGCTCGCCGCGGCGGAAAGCGCTGCGCGCGCCGCGCGGATCACCCCGTTCGCGGGCGATGCGTCCGAGCTGGTAGTACGCCGGCGCCACCATGGAGCCACTGTCCACGGCCCTGCGGAAGGCGGCTTCCGCATCGTCGAACCGGCCCACGCGGTACAGGGCGACGCCGAGGTTGAAGTGCAGTGCGCCCGTATCGAGCCCCGCCCGGCGGGCCGCTTCGAAATGCTCAATGGCCTGCTGGTATTGGTCCGCCTGAGCGGCCTCCACGCCCTGCCGGAATGCCTCCCGCGCCGTCGCCGCACTCACTGCGACCGGGATCGCAAGCAGCAGCACGGCCGCCGCGGCGATCGCCACGCGCAAAGGAGCGGTATTCGGGACATCGTTCATGCGGCCGGGAACTCGGGGTGCGGGTCTACGGGACATCCTGGATCCAGTCGCCATATTCTGCCAAACGACCCAATGAACAGGGTCGCGGGCATTGGCTCGCGACCCCTGACTCGGCCCGGGAATGTGTGCCCGAAGAGCCGGGCGGTCCGTTACGGGCGATTCCCCCGATCGCCCGCATCGCCGGCACGGTCGCGGGCACTGGCCGCCTTACCGGCATCGCGGCCCCGCTCACGGGCCTCGCTGGCGGTCCGCTCGCCGAATGCGCGGCCGTCCTCGCTCGCATTCTTGCGGGCGTCGTTGGCGGTATCGATTCCGAAGGCCGCGTTATCGCGTGCCGCATCGGACGCGGCCGCCGGCAGTTCGATGTCCTCGACGTACTCGGCTTCGTCGGTGTCCGCGTCACGCACGACTTCCATGGTGAAATCGTCGCCCTCTTCCTCTTGCGCCCAGACTGGCGTCGCAATCAGTCCCAGCAGCACAATGCCGGCCATCCGGGCAGTTACTGTCTTCATCATCTCGATTCCTCTACTTCGCAACCGGTTCGTAAAAACGGCCCTTCAGACCGATACCCCATCAATCTCTAGCGCGGCCGAACCATCGGCAAGCGGCACCACCAGCTGGCGCTCGCCACCGGCATGCCGGATTCGGGCTACCAACTCGCCACCCGTCGCGTCACTCGATATACGCAGCGGCAACCGCAGGCGGCTGCGCCCCTCGGCGAGCGATCCGGTCCAGCGCACCTCGCGCTGCCCCGGGAACCCCGCGAGCTCGACGCCTTCGGGGAGCTGCACGGTGAACTCCACATCGTCATATTGGCGCGGGCTCTCGACCGCAATCGCGATGCGCTGCTCGCCGGCCGCCGCCAGCTCCACGGGCGGCGCGCTCGGTGCCGATGCCGGGCCATCGCGCTGCGCCAGCACCAGGCCGAGGGCGATGCCGACGACCAGCGTCGCCGCCAACGCGGCCCAGCGCGGCGCCGCCCATCCGGCGCGCTCCGGCTGTTCGCCAGGCAACGGCAGCGTGGCCAGCCCGTCCAGCAGCGTCCGCATCTGCCGGTCATGGCGGGCGCACTCGGAACAGGTATCCCGATGCCGCGCCATGGCTGCGTCATCGACATCGTCGTGGCCGTCGTGCCAGTCGCTCCACAGATTCCGGAATTCTTCGCAGTTCATCGCATCGCTCCCGCGTTCATCCGTTACCACGAATCCGCCGGCCGAAAGGTTCCACTGACCGGCATCCGGGCGGCTTCACTCGCCGGCCAGATCGGCGCGCATCGTCGCGCGGGCGCGATGCAGCCGTGATTTCAGCGTGCCGGTCGGCGTGTCGGTGATCTCCGCGACCTCGACCAGGGTATAGCCCTCGACGTCATGCATGATGACGATTTCGCGCTGAAACGCCGGCAGGCGATCGAGCGCGTTCTGCAACCGCGCCCGCGTCAGCCCCCGTTCAAAGGCATCCTCCGGCAGGGCCTCATTGCCCGCGCCATCGTCGGGCTCGACCGAGGCATCGATTTCGGGGGCACTGCGCCGGCGCCGCCATTCATCGACGAACAGGCGATAGAGCACGCGCGACAACCACGGCCGCTGTTTTTCCAGTGCCACGACCTCGTCCATGCGCGGGTGGAGGCGCAGCATCAGGTCCTGCAGCAGGTCTTCGGCGTCCGCCGTGCTGCCGGTCAGCCGGATCGCCAGCCGGCGCAGATGATCCATGCTGGGAGCGATGGCGCGCTCGAAGCGTTTCGCCTGCAGGGAACGAACCGGGTTTCGCATCCTCCGTGACTCCCGTCGAAGAGAAAAATCAGGCTCCACGCGCGGTTGGAACGGGCCCAGCCAATAAACACGAAATCACGACGGAAATCGTTCCATGATTCCCCGCCGGCAATCGGTAATGCCCGCGTCGCTTGTACCGGACCGACCCCGTTGCTACAGTAGCGCCTTCGTTTTACCCCCTGCCACCCGCGCACGAGACCGATTCCAGCATGTTCAGCGCCCTACGTGGACTTTTCTCCACAGACATATCGATCGACCTGGGTACCGCCAATACCCTGATTTATGTTCGCGGCAAGGGGATCGTGCTCAACGAGCCGTCCGTGGTGGCGCTGCGTCAGGACCGCGGTGGTGGCGCGAAGTCGATCGAGGCGTACGGCGAGGCGGCCAAACGGATGGTCGGCCGCACGCCCCAGTCGATCACGGCCATTCGGCCGATGCGCGACGGCGTGATCGCCGACTTCAACATCACCGAGAAGATGCTGCAGCACTTCATCAAGAAGGTGCACGACTCACGCTTCTTCCGACCGAGCCCGCGCGTGCTGGTCTGCGTACCCTGCGGCGCGACCCAGGTGGAGCGACGTGCGATCCGCGAGTCCGCGACCGGGGCCGGCGCGCGCACGGTCTACCTGGTCGAGGAGCCGATGGCGGCCGCGATCGGTGCCGGCATGCCCGTCTCGGAACCGCAGGGTTCAATGGTGCTGGACGTCGGCGGTGGCACCTCCGAGGTCGCCGTCATGTCGCTCAACGGCATCGTGTATTCCGCCTCGGTGCGGATCGGCGGCGATAAATTCGACGAGGCGATCGTCAACTACGTGCGGCGCAATTATGGCGCCCTGATCGGCGAGGCGACGGCGGAGCGTATCAAGCACGAGATCGGTTCGGCCTACCCCGGCAAGGAACTGCTCGAGATCGAGGTCAAGGGCCGCAACCTCTCCGAGGGTGTGCCGCGCGCGTTGACGCTCAACAGCAACGAGATCCTCGAGGCCCTGCAGGAGCCCCTGTACGGCATCGTCAGCGCCGTCAAGACGGCGCTTGAGCAGACGCCACCCGAACTCGGCGCCGACGTTGCCGAACGCGGCATCGTGCTGACCGGCGGCGGCGCGCTGCTGGGCGACCTGGATCGCCTGCTGATGGAAGAAACGGGACTGCCCGTCGTCGTGGCCGAGGATCCGCTGACCTGCGTGTGCCGGGGCGGCGGTCGCATCCTCGAACTGATCGATGAGCACGGCACCGGTTTCGTTTCCGTCGAGTAATTTTACGGGCGCCCCACGCCGCCCCATCCAGCGGGGGATGACCTGATGCAGCCGCTGTTCCAGCAGGGGACCGGTCCGCTGCTGCGGACGCTGTTCTTCGTGGTGCTTTCGGCAACGCTTATGGTGGCCGATCAGCGCTTCAATCAGCTTGAGCAGGTCCGTGGATTTCTCTCCGGCGCGATTGCACCGCTGCGCTACGCGGTCGATCTCCCCGCCCGCTTCCTCGGCTGGAGTTCCGATCAGGTCCGCTCGCGCGAGGAGCTGATCGAGCGCGTCAACGCGCTCGAACGCGAAAACCTTCGCCTGCGCGCCCGCCAGCTCAAGTTCGAAACCATCCGCAGTGAGAATGAGCGTCTGCGCACCCTGCTGGACTCCTCCGCCGAACGCGAAGACCGCGTACTGGTCGCCGAACTCCTGTCAGTCGCGCTGGATCCCTACCGCCAGCAGGTCGTGGTCAATCAGGGCGAGCGCAATGGCGTCTACGCCGGACAGCCGCTGATCGACGCCTACGGCGTGATGGGGCAGATCATCAACACGGGCCCGTTCACGGCGACCGCTCTGCTGATCTCGGATCCGAACCACGCGCTGCCCGTGCAGATCAATCGCAACGGCCTGCGCACGATCGCGGAGGGCACGGGCGAGCCCGATCGGCTGGAGCTTCGCTACATCCCGAACAACGCCGATGTCCGTGTCGGGGATCGGGTGGTGAGCTCGGGTCTCGGGGGGCGTTTCCCGCCCAACTATCCGGTCGCTACCGTCGTCGAGGTCGAGCGGCGGCCCGGAGAGCCATTCGCGCGCGTGATCGCCGCGCCGCAGGCCCACCTCGACCGTTCGCGCGAGGTACTGCTCGTGTGGCCAGACGGCGCCGAACAGGGGGGCATCGCGGCCAACGGCGACGCGCCCGCAGCCGATGCGGATGGCACCGCTTCACCGACGCGGGGCAGACCATGAATCCACGCTGGTGGCTGATCCCGATCACGCTGGCGGTGGCGCTGATGCTGGCCATGGTGCCGCTGCCCGACGCCGCGGCACCGTTCTGGCCGGACTGGGTTACGCTGGTGGCGCTCTACTGGGCCATGGCGCTGCCCCAGCGCTTCGGTCTGACGCTCGCCTGGATCGCGGGCATTCTGCTCGACGTCTCCCAGGGGGCGCTGCTCGGGCAGAATGCGCTCGGTGCCGTGATCGTCGTGGCCTTCGCGCTGCGCTACCATCAGCGGCTGCGGGTCGCTCCGATCGCGCAGCAGGCCCTGATCGTGACCGTGTTGCTCGTGCTCAAGCAGGCGCTGGTACTGTGGACCAGCGGCCTTGCGGGGCGCGCGCCGCAAACCCCGTGGCTATTTTTCGCGGCGCCGCTGACCGCGCTGGTTTTCTGGCCGCTGCTGTACGTCGTTCTGCGCGACCTGCGGCGCCGCCATCAGGTAGCCTGACGATATGACGATATGAACGGTGTAATCCTCGACGCGGACTCCCTTGGCCCCGGTCTCGACCTGACGCGCCTCCGTGATCAGCTGGACCACTGGGACTGGCACGGCCATACCGCCCCCGACGAGACGGCCAACCGGATCCGGGAGGCGGACGTCGTCATCACCAACAAAGTCGTGCTCGACGCCGACGCCTTCGCCGCCGCCCCGCGCCTGCGACTGGTGTGCGTGGCGGCCACCGGCATTAACAACATCGATCTCGACGCGGCCCGCGAGCATGGCGTGACGGTCTGCAACGCGACCGGCTACGGCACGCCTTCCGTGGTCCAACACACGTTCGCGCTGATCCTGGCCCTGGCGACCCGTTTACCGGATTACCAGGCCGCGGTCCGCGCCGGCGAATGGTCACGCTCGCCGTTTTTCTGCCTGCTCGACTTCCCGATTACAGAACTGGCCGGCAAAACCCTCGGTGTGATCGGTTACGGCACGCTCGGCCAAGGTGTCGCCGGCATCGCGCGCGCCTTCGATATGGACGTTAGGATCGCGGCGCGCCCGGGCGCCACGGAGATCCCGGCCGACCGAATCGCGGTCGAAGATCTGCTGGAACAGGCCGACGTGCTGACCCTCCACTGCCCGTTGACCGACGCGACACGCGGCCTTATCGGCCACGCCGAGCTCGAGCGCATGAAGCCGGACGCGCTGCTGGTCAACACCGCCCGCGGCGGCATCGTCGACGAGGCCGCACTGGCCGACGCGCTGCGCGCCGGGGCCATCGGCGGCGCCGCAATGGACGTGCTGACGCAAGAGCCGCCACGCGACGGCAACCCGCTGCTCGCGGACGACATCCCGAACCTGATCGTCACCCCGCACTCCGCCTGGGGATCGCAGGCGGCCCGCCAACGCCTGGTCGAGCAGGTGGCGGACCACATCGGCAATTTCCGCGCGGACAAACCAGGCAACGTGGTCGCCGGCCCGGAGAGTACATGAAGGCGGACGAGCGCCTCGATGCGATCGAGGAACAACTGATGCGTCTGCAGCACGAACTCGAACAGCTCGACGCGACCGTGCAGGGGCAGGCGGCGGCTCATGACCGGCTGGCGCAGCGCTGTGACCAGCTTGAGCGACGGCTCGCGAAGATCGAACCGGATGCCGATGCCGGCTGATCCTCCGGAGGCACCAGGGAACCGCCAGCGCCGAGAAGCAGCCGCCCCTCGGGGCTGAAGCGGTGTGGTGGCACGTTCAGCGGTGGCGCTTCGGTCCCGGCCAAAGGCTCGCCGGCGGCATCCCAGGCGGCCTCGCTGCAGCTCTCGCGGAAACGCCGCGATTCGGCCTCCCAGACCACGCTGCAGCCGCGCGCGGTGCCATTGGCGAAGGCGACGAACCACTCCGGACTCGGATCATCCCCAAGGCGCGTTCCGAGCCGGTCGATGGTCTCGCGACCGCGTCGTAACACGATCACCGGGCGACCGTCCCAACCGAGTGTACGAACGGTATCGGGCTCCATAGCGGATACGTCGATCCGCGACCGCTCGGGTGTCGCTTCGGTGCCACCACCGCCGACATAGCGCAGGGTAATCATTACCACGACGATACCGGCGAGTGCGATCATCAGTTTCAGCGTAACCCGCAGGCGCAGACGCAACGGGGATTCCGGGAGGTCGGTCATGGGCGATCCATCGTTGGAACAGGCACCAACCGGCGCACTCTACCCCCATCGGGCGGCGATCGTCTGCACGACCGATGTACGCCTGGCCGAGGCCGAGGCGCTCGCACACCGCCTGCACTTGCCACTGGTCGCTGACTCGCCACACGAACCCGACTGGCTCAACCTCGTTCTCACGGAGGACCGCCTGCAGGTTCAGCTCGCCGGGCCCTCCGCCCCGGGCCCCGTCTACGCGGACTTTGTCACTGGCGCGACGGCCCGCCGCGGACGGGAGGCCGCGCGCGCCGACGAGGGGCTGCTGCGGGCGGCCGGCGCGCGGCACGGCCAGACGCCCGACGTGATCGATACGACCGCCGGCCTCGGCCGCGACGCCTGGCTGCTGGCCGCGCTCGGCTGCCGGGTGACGCTGGTCGAGCGCCATCCGGTTGTCGCCGCCCTGCTG
>Ga0136597_1000879_pt1 | contig 11933 bp, 10 predicted proteins | sample AntRauTorcE11898_FD_101385 | JGI IMG/M metagenome (GOLD analysis project Ga0136597, IMG submission 101385) | Saline lake microbial communities from Rauer Islands, Antarctica - Metagenome Torckler E11 #898 | ecosystem: Environmental > Aquatic > Non-marine Saline and Alkaline > Saline | place... | reverse complement strand
GCAGAGCCGGCGAACAGAGCGCACCCTGGATCTGGATACTCTGACCCAATGGCTCGCGAAGTGGGCCGAGCAACCCTACTATCACATTGACCCCCTGAAAATAGATACCCCGGCTATCGCACGGGTCATGTCCTACGCCTTCGCCCAGCGCCACGGCATTCTGGCTGTGGAGATCGGCCGTGATGAAGTGATGGTTGCCAGCACTGAACCTTTCAAAAGTGACTGGGAAAGCAACCTCAGACAGGCGGTGCAGAAAGACATACGGCGTGTCGTCGCCAACCCTGAGGACATTCGCCGGTATACGGTCGAGTTCTATCAACTTGCGAACTCTGTCAGCAAAGCCAGCGGCAATCGGGGGGGCGCTGCAGCCGGGTCGCAGAACTTTGAGCAGCTTCTGGACCTGGGCGCCAACCAGAATCCGGACGCCAATGACCAGCATGTCGTCAAGATTGTGGACTGGCTGTTGCAATATGCCTTTGACCAGCGCGCGTCTGACATTCACATAGAACCCCGCCGCACCGTTACCCAGGTAAGGTTTCGTATCGACGGTGTTTTGCACAATGTGTACGAGTTTCCCGAGCAGGTAGGCGTTGCCGTGACCAGTCGGCTCAAAATTCTGGGCAGGCTCAACGTTGCCGAAAAGCGTCGGCCCCAGGATGGGCGAATCAAAACCCGCAAACCGGACAACAGCGAAGTGGAGCTGCGGTTGGCCACCATGCCCACCGCCTTTGGCGAAAAGATGGTGATGCGGATCTTCGATCCGGAAGTACTGCTCAAATCGTTCGAGCAGCTTGGTTTCTCTAAGGAAGACCGGGAAAAGTGGCATTCCATTACCGGTCGACCTCACGGCATCGTTCTGGTAACTGGCCCCACGGGCTCGGGCAAAACCACCACCCTTTATTCCACGCTCAAGCAGCTGGCAACCCAGGAAGTGAACCTCTGCACCATTGAAGACCCCATTGAAATGGTCGAGCCGGCCTTCAACCAGATGCAGGTACAAACGAACATTGACCTGACCTTCGCCTCGGGCGTGCGGGCCTTAATGCGACAGGACCCGGACATCATCATGATCGGCGAAATTCGCGATCTGGAAACAGCGGAAATGGCGGTTCAGGCCGCGCTGACCGGCCACCTGGTGCTGTCCACCCTGCACACCAACGACGCCCCCAGCGCCATCACCCGTCTGATGGAACTGGGCATCCCCCCTTATCTGATCCGCGCGACCGTGTTGGGGGTGATGGCCCAACGACTTGCCCGAACCCTGTGCCCGCACTGCAAAGCTCCGGGTGAGCTGAACGAGGAAGCCTGGCAAAGCCTGACCCGGCCCTGGAAAGCCACAATGCCAAAGCAGATCTATCATCCAGTGGGCTGTCTGGAATGCCGTAATACCGGCTACCTCGGTCGCGCAGGGGTCTACGAAATCATGAAATTCAGTGATGGTCTGATTCATAAAATCACCGAGCAGTGCGAATTGGAGCAAATCCGGCTCGTTGCCTACAAAGATGGCATGAAATCGCTGAGATTGAGCGGTGCCCAAAAGGTCGCGGCCGGTGAGACAACCATAGAGGAAATTCTGCGGGTGACGCCGGAAAGCCAGCGATAAAGCCGCTAATTATGGCTCAGGCCTGGGGTCTGAGCCCGCACTGCTCCAAAAGCCTTTGCCACAACCGGGTGTGCTCCGCCATTACCTGATCCAGTCTGCCCCAGAGTGACCCATCACCCGCATCCGCAAGGTGGTAGCCAAACCAGTCCCTGAAGGCCGGGGGCATGGTTTTTCTCTGCATGGCGGCAAGCCGCCTGAAAGGTTCGATCAACTGCTCCTTCGCCTGACTGACGTCGCTCATGTAAGGCTGAATCTTTTCGATGTAAACACTGAAAAACATGTTTTGAACAATATCGGACTGATTGTTGGGCTTACCCTCCAGACACAGCGGCCGCCCGTTAATGCGCTGTTGCAGCAGAGCCGAGGCATCTTCCAGACGGGCAATCAGCAGGCGGGCGCTGTTGATCAGCTGGCCCGCCCGGTACTCGGCCTGCCAGCGCTGCTGAACGGCCCCGACAAAGTCCAGAGACGGGCTTAGATCGCCACTCAGCAACATTTCCGTCAATTCGTTGAGTCTGTTCGCATCAATCGCAAGATCCGAGACCGGATTGCCTTCCGGCGCTACCGGGTAATCGCCTTTCGCCAGTGTGAATAGTGACTCCATCTCCTTCACACCCCAGGTCGCGTTCCAGAGGACAACCGGCAATGTTTCCTTTTTGCGGGCAATGGCCTCTTCCAGAGATTCCCTGACGCCCTCGCGAGAAATCTCCGGCAGGCAATCGGTACCCGCTTCGATGAAGCGAAGCTCGTAGCGCAGGCGGTTCAGAGGCTGCATCACCTTGCCCATGATGGAATTTTTCTCGCCAATAACATACTGAAGCTCACAGCCGTAAAGAGAGAGAAAGTCCAGCATACCCATATCCAGTTCCGGCATAGGGAGTTGCCGGTCCCGGCGGCGGGGCAGGCTTGAGGCTGAAGGAGGTTCAGAAAATTCAGGGCGAAGTTCAAGCACTCGGGCGACGCGCTCGACGTATTCATCCATCATGGGTTCGGCACTGGAGAACGGGTTGCAGCCAGTCAGAAAGAACCCGGCAACCACCAGCATCAGCGCACGCAGGCCCTGCATGTCAGCGAGCCTGCAGAATCGCGTCGACCTCGGTAAAATTTTCCGCAACCGGGCGTTTGGTGTCGGGCCTTTCACCATCACGAACCAGCCAGACTGTTTTCATACCCACTGACTCAGCGGCTTCCAGCTCCCCTTCCACATCGGACAGAAACAGCACGGTACCTGCTTCAACACCCAGTTCGTTTACAATGGTTCGATAAGCCTCAGGTTCTCTTTTTGCGCCAACTCGGGTATCAAAATAGCCAGAAAAGAAAGGCGTCAGATCGCCTGCTTCGCTGAAGCCGAAGATCAGTTTCTGGGCTTTAACCGAACCAGAGGAATAAACGAACAACCTGAGACCACGATCATGCCATCGCTGCAGATAATCGGCCGCGTCCGCATAAACGTGGCCTTTGAACGCCCCCTCCTGATAGCCTTTTTGCCAGAGCATACCTTGCAGTGCTTTAAGCGAGTTTTCTTTACGGTCTTCCCGGATCCAGTCCAGCAAAACGTTGATCAGGCCGTCGATATCATCGCGTTTGACCCCGGAAGCCTCGGCCACGGCGTCGAGCTGCGCTGAAATGTCGAGAGTAGTCTGGTACCCCTCACGAACAAACTCGGCCATATGCTCCGCCGCATAGGGGAACAGAACCTCATGAACGAATGCGATAGAGCTGGTGGTGCCCTCGATGTCCGTCAATATCACCCGGATCATGCTGTGGCCTGCTCCAGCGACTCATAGCGCGGCAGTCGGCTGGATATATTTTCACCGGTGAAGTCCGCGACCCAACCTTCCAGATTGGTAAACAGGCGGATACAGGTAAATGCCGGTTCCGGCCCCATATCAAACCAGTGCCGGGTGCCGTGGGGCACGCTGATCAGATCATTTTTCTGACACATCACCGCGAACACCTGGTCACCCAGGTGCAGATAGAAAAGCCCCTGACCACGAACAAAAAAGCGGATTTCATCTTCGCTGTGCACATGCTCATCAATAAACTTCTGGCGAAAGGCGTCTTTCTGGGGGTTATCCGGATTCAGGCTGATCACGTCCGCGGCCTGAAATCCGCACTGGTCTTTCAATGCCTGAATCTCAGCGGCGTAAGCCTCCAGAATATTTTCCTGAGACGCGTCCGCAGGCAGATCCCGGGTTGACCATCGCTCAAAGCGAATTCCGCGGTCGGCCAGCAGGTTGGCAATCTTGCCTGCGTCTTCAGTCACCACGCGCGGGGTCTCTGGTGCGTTCTGATCAAAGATGCTCAAAGTCGTCATGGTCGAACCCTCATGGTTTCCAGCTCACATTCAAAAAGAAATTCAAACGCCTCAACGTGGCGCAGGCAGTCTTCCATCGTCCTGCCCCAGGTGTAAAGGCCATGGCCTCGGATCAGATAGCCTGGCTGATCAGGATGATCCCGGAACCAGGCAGCAGTCTGATTAGCCAACGCATTAATATCCTGCGTGTTGTCAAAAACGGGCACGGTCAAGGCGGACTCGTGGGTGTCGATGCCCGAAAAGGCTTTCTGGAGTTCGTAACCCTCCAGTATCAGAGGCTCTTTTGCCGAACAGAGCCTGCTCAACACGGTGGCCTTTACCGAATGGGTGTGAAGCACGGCGCCAACGTCAGGGAACAGCTGATACAGCACCGTATGAAGCCTGGTTTCTGCGGACGAGCGGGCCTGGCTCTGAACCGGGCGACCTTCCAGATCCACCACCATGACGTCTCCGGCAGTCAGCTGGCCCTTGTGCTTGCCGGACACCGTGATCGCAATGTGACTGTCGTCCAACCGGGCCGAATAGTTGCTGCTAGTGGCCGGCGACCAGCCCTGACTGTACAGAAACTGACCGGCCTCAACGATGGACCGGGCGGCTTCTGCAAAACGAATCACATCAAACACACGCTATCCTCTATCAAGTTTCGGCCCGCAGCGGCAGTCGACGCTGGCGTTTACCCGTCAGCGCAAACAGCGCATTGCCCAGTGCCGGAAGCACCGGCGGAACGCCGGGTTCACCCACACCGGTGGGCGCTTCCTGGCTGTCGACGATATCCACCACAATGTCGGGCAGCTCGTAATTCCGCAATAACCGATAGTCGTGGAAATTGCTTTGCTGGACTTCGCCCTGCTTAAAGTCTATTTCCCCGAACAGCGCGGCCGTAATGCCAAAAATGATGCCACCTTCAATCTGATCCCGGACAATGCCGGGATTGATCACTTGCCCGCAATCGACGGCGCAATCAACCCGGTGAACCCTGATCTCGCCATTTTCAATGCTGGCTTCCACAACCTGGGCGACGTAGGTGCCAAAGCTTCGGTAGAGGGCAATACCCCGGCCACGGCCTTCAGGCACCGGCTGATCCCATCCTGCCATGGCAACGGCACGGTCCAGAACCGCAAGGTGCCTGGGCTCATGGTCGATCAGAGATCGCCGGAACTGGTAAGGATCTTTGCCAAGGCTGTGCGCCAGCTCATCCATAAAGGTTTCCACCGCAAAGCCGTTATGGGAGAAACCAACGGAGCGCCACCAGGAAATGGGCACGCCCGGATCAGTGTGGGTATGACGGATATCGAGGCTTGGCACAGCGTAAGGATACTCGATGGCACCCTCGATGGCCGAGTGGTCTTTCGGGGTGGCGATACCCTCTGCCATCAGCCCAACCTTGCCAAGGGTGTCGTACATGAATTTCGGCGCCCAGGGATACTGCGCGGGGGCAGCGTTACGCACGTACCAGTCCAGAATCTGCGGGCCGACGATCTGATGGTGCCAACCGGTCACCTGATTGCCACGAACACTGGCTTTCATCCGGTGCAGCATGGCGGGGCGATAGAAATCGTGCCGGGTGTCCTCTTCCCGGCTCCAGATCAACTTGACCGGCTTGCGGATGCGGAAGGCAACGGCGGCCGCTTCCTCAATGTAATCGTTGCTCAAACGACGGCCGAAACCACCACCGAGGAAAGTGGTATGAATGGTGACATCGTCTGGCGAAAGATCCGTGGAACGCGCCGCTGCAATCCGCCCCAGATCAGGTGCCTGAGTCGGTGCCCAGATATCAATGGCACCTTCGCGGTAATGGGCCGTCGCGTTCATCGGTTCCAGCGTGGCGTGAGCCAGATAGGGTTGTTCGTAACTGGACTCTATAACCCTGTCAGCCTGTTCTGACGCCTCATCATAATCCCCTTCACTGCGCTCGCTCTCACCGGCATCGTCGTCCGCGGCTTCGTGATAGCCGGAAAACACCTCGCTGGTGGATACCGCCAGGGCATCGGTGTTGTCCCATTCGATGGTCAGCGCACTCTGGGCCTTGCGCGCCCGCCAGTATTTATCCGCAACCACTGCCACACCGCGGTCGATTTCGAACACATCCAGAACACCGGGCAAGGCGCGGGCGGCGGTGTCATCAAAGGAGCGAACACGGCCACCGTGGCGGGGTGGTCGCGACACCACGGCGTAGACCATTCCATCCAGCTCAACGTCGATACCGTAGATAGGCTGGCCCGTGGATTTGGCTTCCGCATCCAGCCTCTTGCTCTTCTTGCCGATGAATTTCCATTCGCTGCGTGGCTTCAGCCCCGGATCTGAAGGCGCGGTCTCGCGGGCTGCCAACTCAACAAGCTGGCCATAGCTCAGGCTATCAGAGCCGTTGGGATGAAATACCTGACCGTCGGAGGTTGAACACTCCCGGGAATCGACTTTCCAGACTTTTGCCGCAGCGCCGACAAGCATTGTGCGGGCCGACGCACCGGCCACCCGCAATGGCTTCCAGCTGGTAGCGACACTGGAACTACCGCCCGTCAGCTGCAGTTTGTAAAGGGGATTCCGGTACTCTGATGCCACCGGGGCAAACCGTGGCTGGATCGCTTCAGGATGAACATCCAGCTCTTCGGCAATCAGGGTGGTCAGTCCGGTGTAGGTTCCCTGCCCCATCTCGACCCGGGCGAGGGTGAAATAGATCTCGTTCTTCCCTGTGATTTCAAGCCAGGCATCCGGCTGCCAGCCACGGTCGGTGTCGACGGCATCGGACGGAAGGCTGGAGCAGCCGGGCAAAGACAGTGAAAGCAGCAGCCCCCCAGAGCTGGCGACCGATACTTTCAGGAAGTCGCGTCTGTTCAGCGTCATATCACGCCCCTCCTGACTGACGCGCGCCGGCATTCTGGCGGCCTTCTGCCACCGACTCCACCGCCGCAATAATCCGGGAATAGGTACCGCAGCGGCAAAGGTTGCCACTAAGAGCAGCGACGATATCCTCACGGGAGGGGCTGTTGTTGTTCATCAGCAGATGGGCCGCGCTCATGATCTGCCCGGACTGGCAATACCCGCATTGGGGCACACCATACTCAACCCAGGCTTTCTGAAGATCGTGCATTTGATCCTTCGGCGCCAGGCCTTCAATGGTAACGACCGCCCGGCCATCCGCCAATTCAACTGGCGTGGAGCAGGAACGCACGGGCTGGCCATTCAGGTGAACGGTACAGGCGCCACAGAGCCCTGCACCACAGCCAAACTTGGTGCCTTTGAGGTTCAGCTCGTCCCTAAGGACCCACAGCAACGGTGTGTCGGATTCAATATCCAGTGTTCGTTGCTGGCCGTTTACAGTCAGGCTGACTGCCATTGGTCCTCTCCCTTGTTTTTTTATGGTCAACATAAGCCGGACCAAAGTCCGGCATCACTGACGGCCGTGAATCTCACGATTATGCTGCTTATCGCGATCCCCTTTGCGCACCATCACATAGGCGGCACCGCTGCCGCCATGATGCTTCTGGGTCGAGTGAAACGCCAGTACATCATCGAGTTCCGGCAACCATTTCGCCAGGTAACTCTTGAGCTGGGCAATGCCATCCGGGTTACGCTCGCCCTTGCCGTGCAGGATGATCACAGTTCGAAGACCGTAGCGTACGCAATCCTTTACAAACGCGAACACTTCGCGGCGAGCCTGCTCCACCGTCATGCGGTGAAGGTCCAGACGCGCTTCAACCGGATACTGCCCCATCCTCAGTTTCTTGAACACGCCGTGCTGGATACCAGGCCGCTGCCAGCTTAACAGGTCGTGGGCAGTCAGCGGCTCCACCATGTCGGACGTCAGTGGATTACGATCTCGCATCGGCAGGTCCACAGCCGAGCGCTGACGTTCCAGGTGACCGGGCGTCAGGTCCTTCGGTGTTTTGACGTCGGCCTTGTTCGGCTTGCGGATGCGACGTACGTCCTGCATCTCTTCAAGAAAACTCAGCCGTTCATCTTTGGTTGTCATATTGCTATCGTTTCACAAAGAAAGTGCTGGAACTTTATCACCGGCATCACTCATCATAAAGCAACCCTCAGGGGCTTTGGTCTACACTGTCTATTAATACCGGCCGTTAATACTGACCAACATGGACAGCGCTTATGTCTGCTGCACCCTCTACCACACCATCTAACCCCCCCCAGGACAGCCCACGTCCGCAAAACACGCGGGCGATCATGGCCTTTCTGCGAGAACACGCGCCTTTTTCCCGCATGGATGACGCCCACCTGGCGCATTTCGCGGAGAACGCATCATTACGTTTCTATGCTGACGGAGATGTAGTGCTCTCTCCGGACCAGGGCCCCATTACACAGTTTTACGTTGTCAAACAGGGTCGGATTGACGGCGAACGTCCAAGTGGTAAAGAGGGCGAAACAGAAACCACGTTTGAAATCAGCATCGGAGAGTGTTTTCCCATCGCGGCACTGATTGGTGAACGGCCCACTCACACGTTGCACCGGGCCGCCGGGGACACCTTTTGCCTCAGCATCGAGAACGATGCCTTTATTACCCTGTTATCCCAGAGCGAATCGTTTCGAGACTTTTGCATTCGCGGTGTCAGCAGTCTGCTTGAGCAGGTCAATCAGAATATCCAGTCCAATGCCATGGTTTCCATGGGCAGCGGAAGTTCGCTGGATACACCGCTGGAACGCTACGCAATCCGGAATCCCATCGTGTGCTCCCCTGACCTTCCAGTACGAAAAGCGGTAGGGCGCATGCACGAAAACAGCGTTGGCAGCATCGTTGTTACCGACGATACCCGTGTCCCTAAAGGAATTTTCACCCTTCGCGACCTTCGCACGCTCGTTGCCGATGAGCGCGCGCCGCTGGATACCCCGATTGGCCAGGTGATGACGCCAGACCCTTGTTGCCTCAAGGCTCAGGCCGATGCTTTCGACGCTGCCATGAAAATGGCCGAGCACCATTTTTCCCATGTCTGTGTTGTGGACGACGAGGGTTGTCTGATTGGCATGGTGTCGGAGCGGGACCTGTTCTCTCTCCAGCGGGTTGATCTGGTCAATCTCGCACGAACCATCGGCACCGCCAGCCACTTACGGACTCTGGTCAGCCTTCGCACTGACATCTCGCGTCTGGTTGATTCGATGCTTGCCCACGGCGCGGATTCCGGCCAGATAGTCAAGATCATCACGACACTGAACGACGTCACGGTTCGCCGGGTTCTTGAACTGAACCTGATGAAACACGACCCGGGCATTCCGTTCACCTGGCTGACATTTGGCAGCGAGGGCCGACAGGAACAGACCCTGCTGACGGATCAGGACAACGGCATTCTGTTCGTCACGCCTGAAGGTATGACGGAAGACCAGGTGCGGGAAAAACTCCTGCCATTTGCCGAAACAGTCACCAAAGAGCTGGCCGAGTGCGGATTTACTCTCTGTAAAGGCAACATCATGGCCAGCAACCCCAAGCTATGCCTGAGCATTGACGAGTGGGATGAGTGGTTCCTGAGATTTATCGACTCCTCGACCCCTCAGAACCTGGTGTACTCGTCCATTTTTCTGGATATGCGCGCGATTTTTGGTGACCGTGAGCCACTGGCAAAGCTGCTGGACAGCGTACTGACACGAATCCGCAAAAACGACCTGTTCCAGAAAATGCTGGCGGGCAATGCCGTTACCCGCAAACCGCCGCTGACCATGTTCCGGAACTTCCGATACGCATCGGATGGAGATCGCAAGTCTCTTGACCTCAAGCGCCAGGGCCTTGCTCCGTTTGTAGAGGCGGCACGGGTTTTCGCACTGGCCAACGGGGTTGCCGAAGCCAACACCCTGGAACGCATGGACCAACTGGCCAAAAAAGGTGTCTTCGATCCGAAAGACGCCAACGCCTGGAAAGAAGCTTACAGCCTGATTCAGGCTATCCGGATGCGCTCTCATCAGGAGTTACTGAATCGCAACGAGCCATTGTCCAATTACATTAATCCGGACGACCTGAACCCGCTGGACCGCCGGATTCTCCGTGAGTCCTTCCGTCAGGCCCAGCGGCTTCAGCAAAAACTCGAAGTTACCTACCAGCTCTGAAACGCCCGGAGTTTTGCCAATGCTGGATTATTTCAGAAAATGGATCGAGCGCCTTCGGGCGCGAGAGGGACAAAACCCGCGATCTGAACACTTACCTGCGCCGAAAGTACCCGGCGACCAGTTGCTGTCAGGTTCTCGCCTGATCGTTCTTGACCTTGAAACCACCGGCCTGAACCAGTCCAAAGACGAGGTAATCGCGATAGGGGCTGTGGCTATCCGCAATAATGCCATTGAACTGTGCGACCAGTTTGATCTGGTGCTCAGGCGTCCGGAGCTCGACATCAGCGAAACCGTGCTTATCCACGGCATAGGCCCCGAAGCACTCACCAGTGGGCATGAAACGGAAGATGCGCTGTTCCGCCTGCTCGAATGGATGGACGGAGATCCTGTGCTGGCTTACCACTCCGCCTTTGACCAGGGCTTTCTGGAAAAAGCCCTGCGCAAAACCCTGGGCTACACCAAAAGCCACACCTGGTTTGATGTGGCCGATCTGATGCCTGCGTTTTTCCCGGACGCAAAACCGGCCGGCCGGGGCCTTGACGACTGGGCCGACCACTTCGGCCTGGAAGTCAGTGCCCGGCACCAGGCGGCAGCTGATGCACTGGCTACGGCCGAGCTGACACTGGTGGCGATGAATCAGGCTTTCAAAAAAGGTGCCAACACCCTGAAAGATTTCAGCGACCGTCTCAAATATTATCGACGCCTCAAAAACATGCGCCGCCAATGATCCTCTGCAGTCGAATGAGACGCCCCACCCCCTTGTTTCCAACCCGCCTGCTGGCCTAAACGGACACCAAGTTCCCGAGAATTAGACCTTTTGCCAATATCTATCCCGCCGTTGACGGGTAAAGTCTCAAAGGACGTCAGGTCAGAACAGGACCGCATAAAGAATAAGCAATAAGAACGTTCCCGTACAAAAAACAAACGATCCACTACAACAACAAACAGGAGTGACCCTATGCCAGGTCATAGCTACGACGCTGAGAATTATTGGAAGGCGAACCTCCGCCTGATATTCGGGAGCCTGATCATATGGGCTCTGGTCTCTTACGGTTTTGCAATTCTGCTCCGTCCCATGCTGGCCGGTATCCCGATTGGGGGAACTGACCTGGGCTTCTGGTTTGCCCAGCAAGGCTCCATTCTCACCTTCATCGCTCTGATCTTTCACTACGCGTGGCGGATGAACAAGATCGACGAAAAATTCGGCGTACGCGAGGAGTAGTCAGAATGAGCCAATTTGCGATTAACCTTATCTTCGTAGGGGGTTCCTTCCTCCTCTACATCGGCATTGCTGTCTGGGCGAGAGCCGGCAGCACAAGTGACTTCTACGTTGCCGGTGGCGGCATTCACCCGATCACCAATGGTATGGCGATCGGGGCAGACTGGATGTCGGCGGCGTCTTTTATCTCCATGGCGGGCCTGATTGCCGCGGGTGGTTACGCCAACTCCACCTTCCTGATGGGCTGGACCGGCGGCTATGTGCTGCTTGCCATGCTGCTCGCTCCTTACCTGAGGAAGTTTGGCAAGTTCACCGTGCCCGAGTTCATCGGTGATCGCTTCTACAGTAATAAAGCGCGCCTTGTCGCCGTTATCTGCCTGATCGTGGCCTCTCTGACCTATGTTATCGGCCAGATGGCCGGTGCTGGCGTGGCCTTTTCCCGCTTCCTCGAAGTAGATTCTACAACCGGTCTGATGATCGCAGCAGTGGTTATTTTCATCTACTCCGTTATGGGCGGCATGAAAGGCATCACCTACACTCAGGTGGCTCAGTACTGCGTTCTGATTATGGCTTACACCATCCCCGCGGTGTTTATCTCGCTGGAGCTGACCGGTAACCCTATACCGGCGCTGGGCCTGTTCTCCACCCACATTGACTCGGGGCTGCCGATTCTCACCAAGCTGAATCAGGTCATCACCGACCTTGGCTTCAACGAGTACACGGCGGACGTGGACAACAAGCTGAACATG
>Ga0136597_1000869_pt1 | contig 11995 bp, 10 predicted proteins | sample AntRauTorcE11898_FD_101385 | JGI IMG/M metagenome (GOLD analysis project Ga0136597, IMG submission 101385) | Saline lake microbial communities from Rauer Islands, Antarctica - Metagenome Torckler E11 #898 | ecosystem: Environmental > Aquatic > Non-marine Saline and Alkaline > Saline | place... | reverse complement strand
GACGACCGATCTCGCGCGTCTCGGCGCCGCCTTCGTGGTCGGCGGGCTTGGTTATTACGCGATGGTGGCCGCGACACGTACGGGCGATGTTGCCGTCGTGGTCCCGTTCCGCTACACGCGGCTGATATTCGCGATGATCCTCGGTGCCCTGGTGTTCGGTGAGCGCCCGGATATGCTCATGCTGAGCGGTGCCGCGTTGATCGTAGGCGCGGGGCTGTACACGATCTGGCGCGAGACCCGGGTGCGGACGCGTTCGGTTGGGGGCGAACCGAGGCGGGATATGCCCTGACGCCATAAACCTCCCGGGATGCCAGCATCATGTTGCAGGGGATCGGTCCTGGCCGAGCGGGACGTGAAGCGGAACGACCGTCGCGGTAAACTGCGCGGCTTTTACGCCAGCACGCGGGGTCGATATGGCGAGCGGGGTCACTGAGGGTGTACTTGTCTGCATATTCGCGATCAACGTGAGTGTGGTGAGCCCATGACCTGGCAAACGCCTTTCGCGCCCGGCACGGATGATCCGATCGAGTTCCCGCTGCATCAGGCCCGGCTCGAGCATGTTTTACAGCGCATGAAGCAGGCAGGGGCGCGACGCGTGCTCGACCTCGGCTGCGGTTCAGGATCGCTGTTGGCCCGGTTGCTGGATGAGCCGCAGTTCGAAGAGATCGTGGGGCTCGAACTCTCCGGCGAATCACTGATCGAGGCCCGGGATACCCTGGCCGCGTGGCAGCGGGGGCCGCAGTCACGGCTGCGATTCGTGCGCGGCTCCTACCTCGAAAATCACGATGCCCTGGCCGATTACGACGCGGCCGCCATGATCGAGACGATCGAGCACATCAAGCCGGGGCGTCTCTCGTGTCTGGAATCGGCGGTATTCGGCCGGATGCGGCCGCGCCTCGTATGCGTGACGACGCCGAACCGGGAATACAATCCGCTGTTCAATCTGGGACCGGGCCAGTATCGAGAAGCGAGTCACGAGTTCGAATGGGACCGTAGCCGGTTCCGCCGCTGGGCAACGGGTGTCGCGCGCCGCAATGGTTACCGGGTGACGCTGGATGGCGTCGGAGACTGGCACCCGGAACTCGGCCACCCTACCCAGAGCGCGACCTTCGTCTTGCGCCTGCAGGAATGTGCCAGCGCCCCGCGTGTGGCCAGCGCCGGCTGATCCGAGCCCGCGCCCATAGCGGGTAGGCGCGTTCCTGCTTCAAGGTATTGCAACTACGGTCAACTGCCGTCGTAGACCGGGGTTGCCGAAGTCACTATCCGTACAAATACGGATGGTGCGGTCGGATCGCGCGTGAAAATCTCCCCATAACGGTTCCAACGTTGACGCCCGACAGGGGGGTGTCCGTAACACCGTTTTACCAGGGAGGATGCACAATGACGACTGCACCCGCGACGGCGAATCTCCCGGCGCTCTGCCGGGACAATCTCGACCAGCTTGAGCGGATCGACCGACTGCTGGCCGGGCTCGAGCCCGGTGACTATACACGCGAACAGCTGTGCGCGGACCCGATCGGCAGGCATGTGCGCCATGTGCTGGAGCACTACGACAGCCTGCTTCAGGGCATTGACGGTCGGATCGATTATGAGACCCGTGCGCGGGACCCCGAGGTCGAAGCGGATCCCGGGGTCGCCCGCGAGCGCATCGCCGGACTCCGCGACAAGCTGACGGTTCTGCCCGAAACGGAACTCCCCGCCTCGATCCGCGTGCGCTACACCTCCGCATGCGGCGATCAGGTCCCTGCTGATATCGACTCGACACCCGAACGCGAATGCCACTTCGTGTTGAGTCATACGGTTCACCATATGGCCCTGATCGCCGTGCTTGCACAGCGTGACGGGCATGGTGTTTCGGAAGATTTCGGTGTCGCCGGCTCGACCCTGCGATACCGGGCCAATTCGGGTGCGTCCGTGCCCGTGGCGCAAGCGGGTTAAGGGAGAGACTCATGAACGATACCGATCACGCCGCCCGTTTCCGCTACCGTCTCTCGGGCCGGCGAGAACGCGAACAGGATGTTTTCTTCGAGGACGCCCTTGAGCCGTCGCTCTGGGAGCCGGGCGATGAGAACAAGTGGGACACGTGCTGGCATACGGGGATGCCCGAGCGTGCGGTGTTCCGGGCTACGGCGCCCGATCGTACGGTCAACCATATCCCCGGCAACAACTGTCTGACGATCAAGAGCCGTCTGGATGCGACGCTGCGTGCACTGCGTGACCGGACGACGGCGGCGTACGGCGAGACCAGCGCGCTGGTGCGGCGGACCGCCTTCGTACCGGCGGTCTACAGCATGCCGGACGATTATCATGCGTTGCTGTCAGCGGCCGCGGATGATCCCGATCAGCTGTGGATGCTGAAACCGAAAAACGGTGCGCGCGGGCGCGATATCCGGCTGCTGGACGATGTGGCCGAGACGCCGACCGATGATCGCTGGCTCGTCCAGGGTTATCTGTCGAGACCGCATCTGATGAAAGACCGCAAATACGTGCTGCGGCTCTACGTCCTCGTGAGTTCGATCGAGCCGCTGCGGGTGTATGTATACGAACAGGGTTTCGCCAAACTGGCGTCCTGTCCGTATACGCTCGACGACCGGTCGAATCCCTACGTCCATCAGACCAACCCCGACGTGAATGCGCGCAACACCGACGCCGAGTCGCCTGTGGTGTTCGTCGACTTTACGCGTTATCGCGTCTGGCTTCGCGAACAGGGTCATGACGATCAAAAGCTGTTTGAACGCATCGATGATCTGATCGCCCTGACCATGATCGGGGCGCGCGAAACCATGCGCTCGGCCACCGGGCGTTTCGGGGCCGATCCGCGCGGTTGCTACGAACTGATCGGCCTCGACTGCCTGGTCGACGAAGATCTCAATCCGTGGCTGCTCGAATGCAACCTCAGTCCGTCGCTGGGCGTCTGCGCCGCGCCGGAAGACGGTGGTGTGGTCGAGGAGCAGGTGAAACATCGGCTGGTGACGGATCTCGTTGCGCTGGTCGGCCTCAATGATTCGCAGAGGGCCCGTGTGGGCGCGCATGGCACTGCGGAGGAAATTACCGCGGAGGCCGATGCGGAGGCGGACCGGGCCGGTGGTTTTCGGCGCGTGTATCCGACGTCGGAGCCGGAGCGTCATCTGCCGTTCTTCGCGTTTCCTCGCAACGCCGACATGATTCTCGCGCGGCATTTCGCCGGCCGCACCGTGGAGAATCCCGGCGCACGTCGCTGGCGCGTAGCGGAAGTCATCGCTGACGATCAGCTCACGCTCTATGCCGAAGCCAGTGGCGAAGTCTTCGCGCCGAATCCGACCGCATCCCTGATATGGCTGCATGCGAGTGAAGGCGGGGATCCGGATGCGGTCGTGCGCGAGGTACTCGCCGCGAGCGGGTTCGATCGCGACAACGATCGGCAGGCGTTGGCGTCGATTGAACGCCAGGTCTGGGACGCGTTCGCGGACTGGTCGCGCGATGGCCTGCTGATCCAGGCGCCGTCCGACGAACCCGCCATGGAGCGGCCCGATACATGGACGCATGCCGATGATGGTCGGATCGAGGTAGCCGAGCATCTCCACCGCCTCCAGCTGCTCTGTGGCGCCCACTCGCTTGAATTGCGCGGCTGGAGTCGACCGGCGTTTCGGCGCCTGGAACCGGTCTTGCGCCCCATGCTGCGCAGCGGTGGCGATACGGCCGCCGCGCGGCTCGAGATCGTCCGTTCGCGTCGCGGTTTCAGCGTCATGAGCGACGGAACGGCCATTACGGAGAACCTGACGCTCGCCGATCTGGGGCCGTGGCTGATCGAGGATCTGCTGAAGCGGGCGCCGGAGGCCGGCGAAATCGGATTGCCGGCATCGCTCGTGTGCTTCACGGGGGGCGGTGACGCGGGCGCGTCGAACAACGTACTCGTGTGCCGGGAGGGCCACGATGCCGACGATCGTCTGGCCCTGGCATTGCGCGAGGAGGGCCGCGTCGCGGTGAGTGGTGGTGTCCGGATCGATCTCGCGGAGACCGGTTGCGCGCGTGGGCTCGGGCTGCCACTGCGCCGCGCGCATGCGCCTGCCGGCGATGATCGTTCGACACCCGGGGGTCCGCTCTGGTCGTTCGGTCAGGTCGGGACGCTGGAAGCGTCCATGGCCGGTGGTGACCTTCAGTCGATCGACGCCGTGCTCATCGCGCGGCGTGCAAGCGGAGAGCCGGGCGATCGATCACCCGAGCGCATCGGGGTCCATGCCGCGCTCGCGTACCTGATTCCGCAGGTCTCGCAGCCGGGGGCAGAGCGGCCTGATCGGGCGACCGTATCGCGTATCGCCGCATGGCTGAATGAAAGGCCGATCTATGCCGTTGATCCACGCACTTCGAGCGAGGGGGTTGCGGCAACGATTGCGGGTGTCGATTCACGTACACCGACCGAAGGTGAAGAGGACCTGGTCCGTACAACTACGGATTCTGCGGCCCGCTGATGACTGCCATGATCATTTACGCTTTCGACAAGTGGATCGTCTCAAAGTGATCGTTACTGTCCGACGGTGTTGCAACCGCCGCATGGAGCATACAAGGAGATGAGCATGGGGGCAGAGATACATACCGGAGACGAAACGCTCGATACCGTTGGCAGGCATGCACACTGGTTTATACGGGCGGCTTTCGTGTCCGTTTTTCTGTACATGGGGATCGACAAATTCATGGGAAACGGGATCGCCGGTTTTGCGGCGGTCATGGAATTACCGTACCTGATGGCGCTCCTCGTGGCGCTGGCCGAAATCGGCGCGGGCGTTTTTATCGTGCTCGGAGCGCTGACGAACGGCTGGATTACCCGGCTTGGTGCCGTGATGACTGTACCCGTTCTGTTGGGTGCAATCGTCATGGAGCACTGGGGACAGTGGCATTTCATGGCCACGCCGACTCACCCGCTTGGTGGCATGATGTTCCAGGTCACATTGCTTTTCGTGGCGCTGTACATCCTCGTCAGGGGCAACGAGTTCTGATTGGCCCTGGCGACCATCAGTGGTGAGCCGATTGAGGTGCATTACGACCTCAAGCAATGCGACTTCGGTCGCTGAGTCTCAGGAGGAGATATGTCTCAAGAAGAAGCGCAACGGCAGCAACTGCTTCGCAGTCTGTCACGCGGTATTGCCTATGCCGCACCGGTGCTGGCACTGGTCGCGGGCGTATCGGGAGCTCACGCCATTATTTCCGATGCGGTCGCCGACGAGGGTTACCAGATAACCGTGGCCGAAGCCGAAGGTGAGGCCGAAGGTAAAGCCGTAGGCGAAGCTGAAGCCGAAGGCGAAGCTGAAGGCGAAGCTGAAGGCGAGGCCGAAGGTGAAGCTGAAGGCGAAGCCGAAGGTGAGGCCGAAGGTGAGGCCGAAGGTGAGGCCGAAGGTGAGGCCGAAGGCGAAGGCGAAGCAGAAGGTGAGTCCGAAGGCGGTTATTGATCGGTAGCCGGACGACTCATGCGGGCATACCGTATCGGGTGCTCTGTCCCGTCCTCGCGGGCGGTGACATCAACCGGTGCGGTGTGCCTTTTTGCGTACGCGCCGAGGCAGGCACCACCTCCGGCGCGGAACTGGTGACACGCATGGCCGCCCTCGAGTCGGCTAGGCTGGAGTAGTTTCGCTACCGCCGTGGATCCGCGCCGCCGAAGTGCGGAACCAGGGCCTACGAGGATGGAATCCGTACATACAGCCGGGTTCAGTCACTCCGATTGCCGGTGGAGCGGATCGCGACACGCCCGCGCGGCGCCGGTGCAGGGTCGACACCGCGTTCCACGTCGAGGATTATATCCCCCTCATTGAGGGTCAGGCGCACGTGGTGCACCGCGGACAGGTTGCGGGCAGCGCGGAGCCTTGGCGCCAGACAGGCACTGTGCACCGGCGAAAATCCGATGATCCGATTCGAATCCGTCACCAAGCGGTTTGACGATGGCGCGCCGGCGGTCGAGGATCTCGACCTTGAGATCCTCGATGGCGAGCTGACCGTGCTGGTCGGTCCCTCCGGCTGCGGCAAGACTACCTCGCTGCGCATGATCAATCGGCTTGAGGACCTGACTGCCGGCCGCATCCTGGTCAACGACGAAGACGTCATGAGCCAGGACCGGATTCAGCTCCGGCGCCGCATCGGCTATGTGATGCAGACCTCGGGCCTGTTTCCGCACCGCCGGATCCGCGCGAATATCGCCACCGTGCCGCGGCTGCTCGGGTGGTCGCGCGAACGGATCGATCGGCGTGTCGAAGAACTGGCCGAACTGGTTGGACTGGCACCGGAACTGCTCGATCGCTTTCCCCATGCATTGTCGGGTGGGCAGCAGCAGCGTGTGGGTGTCGCGCGGGCGCTGGCCGCAGATCCGCCCCTTATGCTGATGGACGAGCCGTTCGCCGCCGTCGATCCGATCGTGCGCACGCATCTGCAGGACGAACTGGTGCGGCTGCAGCGGCGCCTCGGCAAGACCGTCGTGTTCGTGACCCACGATATCGACGAGGCGATCAAGCTCGGCGACCGCATCGCCGTATTCCAGGACCGCGGCCGCGTCGCGCAGTACGCCTCTCCGACCGAACTGCTGGCGGCGCCGGCGAACGATTTCGTCGTCGGGTTCCTCGGTCGCGATCGGGAACTGCGGCGCCTGGCACTCATCGACGTCGCCGATGCGGGTGTCGAGGAGGCGCCGGTGGTGCTGGGGGGCGATAGCGCGGAGGCGGCGTGTGAAACCGCCCGGCGGCACGGCCGCGATTGGGTCATCGTGGTCGATGACGCGCGGCGCCTGGAACGCTGGGTGGCGGTCGACGCATTGACCGGGCCGACGGTCGCGGACGCGGTGACCACCGGATTCCGGTATACCGTGAGCGCCGGAGACTCACTGCGCGGGGCGGTCAATGCAATGGTGGCCTCGACCATCGGTGTCGCCCCGCGGCTCGACAGCGAAGGACGCCTGGAAGGCGTGCTGACCCAGGCGAGCCTGAACCGGGTGCTGGCATGAACGCCATTCGCTGGTCGTGGATCGGCGACAATACCGATCTGCTGCTGGAGAAGACCCTGGAGCATGTCCATCTGGCCGGACTGGCGATGCTTTTCGGCTTGCTCATCGCCTTCCCGCTCGCGCTGGCGGCAGTCCACTGGCCGCGCATGTACGGGCCCTCGCTCGCGGCGACCGGCGTCGCCTTCACGATCCCGTCGCTGGCGCTGTTTATCCTGTTGATCCCGTTTACGGGGCTGTCGGTGACGACTTCGCTGATCGGCCTCACCATCTATACGCTCCTGATCCTGTTCCGCAATATCGTTGCCGGACTGAACGGCGTACCGCGCGATGTCAGCGAGGCGGCGCGGGCGATGGGGTATACCCGCCTGCGACAACTGTTCACCGTCGAATTGCCCGTAGCGCTGCCGGTCATCATGGCCGGTGTTCGGATCGCCGCCGTCACGACCATCGGTCTGGTCACGGTGACGGCCCTGATCGGACAGGGCGGCCTCGGCCAGCTCTTCATTACCGGCTTCACGCTGCATCGCACGACCCCGTTGATCGTCGGCTTCGTCCTCTCGGTGGCACTGGCCGTGGTGATCGATCTCGTCCTGGTCGCTCTGTTGTGGCTGATCACGCCCTGGCGGCGCGGCCGCGAATAGGGGGGGCGTGCGTCCGCATGACCGTCGAACTCGACAATCGTCACGATATCGACCTCGAGGCCGTGCGGCGCGTGGCGTGGCAAGGGGAAGTCGTGGCGCTTTCGCCACGCGCGCATGAGTGCATGACTGCGAGTCGCGCGGGATTCCTGCGGCTGCTCGAGCACCCGGATGTCGTGATCTACGGGGTCACTTCGGGCTACGGTCACTTGGCGTATCTGCGCTTCAGTGACGATGAGCGTCGCCGCCATGCCGCAATGCCGCTGCGCGCGCCTGCGGCGTCGTTCGGCGATCCGTTGCCGGAGCGCGTAACCCGCGCGATCGTGCTGGCGCGCCTGGCGAATTATCTCGATGGCCACGCGGCGATCAGCCCCGATCTGGCGGTTGCCGTGGCGGCGATGCTGGCGGACGAATCGTTGCCGCCCGTGCCGAGCGAGGGCAATGGCGGCGCCGGTGAGATCGTGGCCCTGTCACAGTTGTTCGGCCCGCTCTCGGAGCAGGTCGAACTGCGCGAGAAGGATGCGCTGGCGCTGGAAAACGGAAGCCCCTGCGCCGCGGCACTGGTGGCCGATTCCGCGTTGCTCGCACGCGAGCGCCTGCGCGTCACCGAGGAGATCTTCGCGCTCGCCTTCGACGCCCTGCAGGCCCCGCTCGAACACCTCGATCCGGCGCTGGACGCGTTGTGGGGCGATGCGCATGAGGCGGCGGCGCTGGCGCGACTGCGCGGACTGCTCGCGGGTGCGGTTGGTGAGCGGCGACCCTACCAGGCGCCCGTGAGCTTCCGCATCCTGCCGCGCATGCTCGGCCGCCTGCGGCGGGCGCTGGCGCAGGCCGAGGCGGCCGCGACGACCTCGCTGCAGGCGGTTACCGACAACCCCGTCTATGTGCCGCCCGATGATGGGCATCCGGATGGCCGGGTCCTGTCGAACGGCGGCTATCACAACGCGCTCGCCTGGCCGGCGATGGACGAGTTGGCAGCCGCCTGGGCGGATCTGTGCACGCTCGCGGATCGCGAGACGGCGAAGCTGCTCTATGGCCCGGTGTCGCGCCTGCCTGACCAACTGCGGGATGGGCCGGACGATCCGCGTTATCTGGGCTGCCTGCCCATGACGCAGGTCGGTTACGGCGAGGCCGCACGGCGTGCCGCGCAGCGCACGTTCCTGCCGGGCAGCGAGAGCGGCGGCTTCGGGCAGAACGATGTCGCAGCCCCGCATTTCTTCGCCTGGCGGGCGCAGGCGGAAGCGGGGCGGCTGTTCGAGTCGGCGCTGGCGCCGCTCGCGATGGTCGCGAGTCAGGCGTATTACGCGACCGATCGCACACCGCCGCCGGCGCTGGTGGGCCGACTCGATATGATCCGCAGTCACGTGCCCGTGTTCACGGAGGCCATGCGGCGCCCGGGGCCAGAGGCCGAGCGGCTGGCCACGGGGCTGCGCGCGGAGATCTATCCGGGGGCTGCGGCGTGAACCGGATCCAGCGCCTTCTGTGGCCGCGCTTCGCCGCCCCGGCCGCGGCGACGGTGGTCGGGCTCGTGGTGTTTACGGCCTCCGCGGCCTGGGCGGCGGCCGCAGGCGCTGAGGCCGGGATTCTCGTCAGTACCTGGAACTGGTTCACGAATCCGGCCAACTGGCAGGGTGGCAGCGGTATCCCCGTGCGCTCCGCCGAGCACGTGTATTACGTGTTCGTCTCCATGGGTATCGCCATGTTGATCGCCCTGCCAGCGGGGATCGGTCTTGGTCATCTCGGCCGCGGCGGTCTGCTGGCGATCAACGTGTCGAACATCGGCCGCGCGGTGCCGGAGTTCGGGGTCGTGATCCTGGTGTTCCTGCTGGTGGGCTACGGCGATACCCCCATCCTTGTGGCGCTGGTCGCGCTTGGCGTGCCACCGATGGTGACCAACAGCTATGTCGGGATGCGCTCGGTCGATCCCGACATCCGTCAGGCGGCGCGCGGCGTCGGTATGACCGGATGGCAGACGCTGTGGCAAGTGGAACTCCCGATCGCACTGCCGGTGATCATGGCCGGTATCCGGACCTCCGCCGTGCAGGTCATGTCGACCGCGACCCTTGCGGCCTATGTTGGCCTGGGCGGACTCGGTCGCTATCTGATCGATGGACTCGCCACGCGTGAACTGACCCAGGTAGTCGGCGGGGCGATCGTGGTCGCTTTGCTCGCTGTCGCCATCGAGGCTATTCTCGCCTTAGTCCAGAAACAGATCGTATCGGAAGGCGTCAGCCGATGATCATATGACAACGGCCTGCCGTCGGAGAACGAACTGCGGATATCGGTCCACGGATCGATACCCACACACGGGAATGAGCCGGCCAAGCCGGTAAAGGATCGCGATATGAGAATGAAAAGGCTGCAACTCGCGCTCGCCGGTCTCGCGATGGTGGCGGTGGGCGGTACGGCCTCCGCGCAGCGCGTGGTGGTCGGGTCGACCAACTTCGTCGAGCAGCTGATCCTCGCCAACATCTACGCCGAGGTGCTCGAGGATCGCGGCATCGAAGTGGAGAAACGGCTCAATCTCGGCTCGCGGGAGATCGTGTATCCGGCGCTGACGTCCGGCGAGATCGACATCCTGCCGGAGTACACCGGCGCGCTGCTGGCGTATCTGAGCGAGGGCGGCGAGATCCCGGCGCGCAAACCGGATGAAGTGGCCGAGAAACTGCGCGCGGCATTGCCGGACAATCTCGAATTGCTGGAACCGGCCGATGCACAGAACAAGGACACGCTCGTGGTTCGTGCGGAGACCGCGGAAAAACATGGCCTCAAGACGTTCTCCGATCTTGCCGCCGTGTCGGGTGACATGATCGTGGGCGGACCGCCCGAGATGAAAACCCGTCGCATCGGCCTGGAGGGCCTCAAGGATTTCTACGGGATCGAGTTTGCACAGTTCCGTCCACTGGATGCGGGCGGACCGGTCACCACGGGCGCGCTGCAGAACGGGGATATCGATGTGGCCCGCATGTTCACGACCCAGGGCGTGATCGACGCGCGCGGCTGGGTCGTGCTCGAGGACGACAAGGAGCTGTCGCCGGCGCAGAATCTGGTACCGGTGGCGCGTGCGGAGGTGCTCGACGACACGATCCGCAATGCGCTCAACGAGATCTCCGCGAGCCTGACCGACAAGGGACTGCAGCGGATGAACCGCGCGGTCGGGGTCGACCAACGCGAACCCGAGGCCGTAGCGCGGGAATGGGCGCGCGAACAGGGCCTGGTAGGGGACTGATCCGACGCCGGACGCGGTAGCGCGCCGGGAGGTCACGTGGTCGACGCCGCCCGGCCGCTGGCGTTGCTGTTGAGACCACATGCCAGGGCGTTACGAGCCGGCGCGCTTCTACGGGCCGCTCGGCGTAAAGTCAAAATCGACCTAACGCGGAGGCGCGGACGCTATGATGAGCGATACCGTCTGGACCGGATGTCACGCCGCCACAATGGTCCCGGGTGAGCCGTACGGCACGATCCGGGATGCGGCTATCCGCGTGCACAAGGGGCGCATCGCGTGGATCGGACGCCGCGCGGAACTCGGTGATCCCTCGCGCTACAACGTGATCGATCTGGGCGGCCGCTGGGTTACCCCCGGCCTCATCGACTGCCATACCCATCTGGTCTATGGCGGTCATCGCGCCCGCGAGTTCGAAATGCGCCTCGAAGGCGCCGACTACGAGGCCATCGCGGCCGCCGGAAGCGGAATCCTGTCCACGGTCAATGCGACTCGGGCGGCAACGGAGTCGCAGCTGATCGACGCCGCCGAGGCGCGGGCGCGCGAACTGCTGGCCGAGGGTGTGACCGTGCTCGAGATCAAGTCCGGCTATGGGCTCGACACCGATACCGAGATGCGCATGCTGTCGGCCGCGCGCCGTCTCGGTGAACGCCTGCCCGTAACCGTACGCACGAGCTGCCTGGCAGCGCATGCACTGCCGCCGGAATATGACGGGCAGCCGGACGCATACATCGATCACGTCTGCGAAGAGATCCTCCCGCGCGTCGCCGCGGCGGGCCTGGCCGACGCGGTCGATGCCTTCTGCGAGCGTATCGCCTTCGACGTGGCCCAGACCGAACGCGTGTTCATGGCCGCCGCGGCCCTTGGCCTGCCGGTCCGGCTCCACGCCGAACAGCGCTCCGACCTGGGGGGTACGCAGGTCGCCGCGCGCTACCGGGCCCTGTCGATGGATCACCTCGAATACGTGTCGGAAGAGGGCGTGCGTGCGATGGCGGAGGCCGGCAGCGTCGCGGTCATGTTGCCGGGGGCGTTCTATACGCTTCGGCAAACCCGGCGGCCACCCGTCGATCTGTTTCGCGCATATGGTGTGCCGCTGGCGGTGGCGACGGATGCCAATCCCGGAACGTCGCCGGCGCGCTCCCTGCTGCTCATGCTCAACATGGCCTGTACGCT
>Ga0136597_1000866_pt1 | contig 12045 bp, 11 predicted proteins | sample AntRauTorcE11898_FD_101385 | JGI IMG/M metagenome (GOLD analysis project Ga0136597, IMG submission 101385) | Saline lake microbial communities from Rauer Islands, Antarctica - Metagenome Torckler E11 #898 | ecosystem: Environmental > Aquatic > Non-marine Saline and Alkaline > Saline | place... | reverse complement strand
CACGGCTGGCATCAGGATGCCGGTGCCTGGGCGGATCATTGTCGCCGGGTCGCGCGCGGCCTGGGTCTGCGTTGCGACGAGGTGCGGGTCGACGCGGGCGCCACGCGCGGGGAGGGACCCGAGGCCGCCGCCCGTGAGGCCCGCTACACCGCGCTCGGCGAGCGCCTGCGCAGTGGCGAGGTCCTGCTGACGGCGCATCACCGGGATGACCAGGCCGAGACCCTCCTGCTGGCGCTGCTGCGCGGCGGCGGCGTCCACGGCTGGTCCGGCATGCCGGGCCGCCGAACGCTGGGGGCGGGCCTGCATCTGCGGCCCTGGCTCGAAATCCCGCGCGAGCGCCTGCAGGCCGAGCTGCATCACCGTGGCCTCGAAGCACTCGACGATCCGGCCAACACGGACACCGACTACGATCGCGTCTGGCTGCGCGAGCGCGTGCTGCCGGTCCTGCGCGAACGCCACGCCGAGGTCGACGCCACGCTTGCCCGCGCCGCCGGGCAGGCCGGCGAGGCCGCGGCCGGGGTCGACAGCCTCGCCGCGCACGATTTCGTGACCTGTCGCGGGACGCACGCGGTGACCCTGGATTGTGCGGCCCTCGCGACCCTGCCGGCGTTCCGCCAGCGCGCGCTCCTGCGCTGGTGGGTGCAGCGCGAGGGCCTGCCCCGCCCCGGTGCCGCGCGCCTGGAATCGCTCCGCGGGCAACTCGTCGGCGCCGCCGCCGACCGCAATCCCCACGTAGCGTGGCCCGGCGGCGAGGTACGCCGCTGGCGCGGCGAGGCGTGGGCGCTGGCACCGGCGCCGGAGATTGATCCCGGAGCGGTCTATGACTGGACCGACACCGCACGGGCCCTCGATCTGCCGCACCGCCGCATCCAGCCGGAAGCGCTGACGGCGCTCATGGCCGCGATTGACCCGGCGAGCCAGGTACAAATCCGCTTCCGCCAGGGCGGCGAACGCCTGCCTCGCGCCGACGGCCACGGCAGTGTTGCCCTCAAACGCTGGCTCGCTGACAAGGGCGTCCCCCCCTGGGAGCGCGACCGCATCCCGCTGGTCTACGTCGACGGCCACCTCATCGGCGCGATCGGCGTCCCGCGGCCGTAATGGTTCGATAGTAGGCCGGCCTTGCCCGGCAATGAATCGGCGGTTCAGTGCCCGGCGCAGGTTGTGCCGGGCAATGCCGGCAACCGGTTGCTATGCCCGAACGCTATCGATCCTGGACACGCCGTGCCGGCATTCGCCCTCCACTTCGTTGCGGGCGAAGGTCGGCCTACGTCCACAACCATGCATAGACGGGACGTAGGCCGGTTTTCCCCGGCCGGCGCCCGTGGACTTTCAGGCATGGACGCCACCCGCCGCCGGGGAATGCCGGCATTGCGCGGTGAGACGCCTGGCCCGGTGGCGAGCGCGTGGGACCGCGCAAAGCCGGCCTACGTCTGTGTACTGTCGGGCCCCCTCGACCCATCCCGCAATTGTGCGATTTCGGGGGGTCTGCTAACCTCCGCCGTTTGCACGCGGACCCTCTCCCTCAGCCGAGTTGCGCGAACTCAAATGGCCCGTTTCGTATTCGTAACCGGTGGTGTCGTTTCCTCTCTCGGGAAAGGCATCGCCGCCGCATCCCTCAGTACATTGCTCGAAGCGCGCGGACTGCGCGTCGCGATCCTCAAGCTGGACCCCTACATCAACGTCGATCCGGGCACCATGAGCCCGTATCAGCACGGTGAGGTGTTCGTCACCGATGACGGCGCCGAGACCGACCTCGACCTCGGTCACTACGAGCGCTTCACCCGGATCCGCACCAGCCAGCGCAGCAACTTCACGACCGGTCGCGTCTACCAGAACGTGATCTCCAAGGAACGCCGCGGGGAATACCTCGGCGCGACCGTGCAGGTCATCCCGCACATCACCGACGAGATCAAGCGCCTGGTCCGCGACGGCGCCGGCGATGCCGATATCGCCATGGTCGAGATCGGCGGCACGGTCGGCGACATCGAATCGCTGCCGTTCATGGAAGCGATCCGCCAGATGGGCGTGGAAGAGGGTCGCGAGAACGCGATGTTCATTCACCTGACACTGGTGCCCTACATCGCCAGTTCCGGTGAGGTGAAGACCAAGCCGACGCAGCACTCGGTCAAGGAACTGCGCTCGATCGGTATCCAGCCGGACATGCTGCTGTGCCGTGCGGCCGAACCGCTGCCGGAGGAGGAGCGGCGCAAGATCGCGTTGTTCACCAACGTCCCCGAGCGCGCGGTCGCCTCCGCGATCGACGTCGACCAGATCTACCGCATCCCGCAGATCTACCAGCGCCAGGGCCTGGACGACATCATGCTCGAGCGCCTGGGCCTGCTGGATGAACTGCCGCCGGCCGACCTCTCGGACTGGGAGGGCGTGCTCGACGGGCTGGATCATCCCGAACATGAAGTCACGGTCGGGATGATCGGTAAATACATCGACCTCGCCGATTCCTACAAGTCGCTCAACGAGGCGCTGATCCACGCCGGCATCAAGACCCGCAGCAAGGTCCGTATCCGCTACATCGATTCGGAACAGATCGAACTGGAAGGGACGGCGCAACTCGACGGCCTCGACGCCATCCTGATCCCGGGCGGCTTCGGTGTCCGCGGCGTCGAAGGCAAGGTCACGGCCGTGCGCTACGCCCGCGAGAAGGGCGTGCCGTTCCTCGGGATCTGCCTCGGCATGCAGCTCGCGGTGGTCGAATACGCGCGCAACGTCGCCGGGCTGGAGCGCGCGAACTCCACCGAGTTCGATCCGCAGACGCCGCATCCAGTGATCGCCCTCATCACGGAGTGGCAGACCGTTTCCGGCGAGGTCGAACAGCGCTCGCAGGATTCCGATCTCGGCGGCACGATGCGCCTCGGCGCGCAGCAGGCGCAGCTCGCGCCCGGTTCGCGCATCAGCCGCATCTATGGCGCCGATGCGGTCATGGAGCGTCATCGCCACCGCTACGAGTTCAACAACAACTACTTCGACACCCTGCGTGAGGCCGGCCTGCACTTCTCCGGCACCTCGATCGACAACGCGCTGGTGGAGGTCACCGAACTGCCCGAGCACCCGTGGTTCATCGGTTGCCAGTTCCATCCGGAGTTCACATCCAACCCGCGTGACGGCCATCCGTTGTTCACGGATTTCGTGGCCGCCGCACTGGTTTACGCCGGACACCGCTGATGGACCTCTGCGGTTTCGAAGTCGGCCCGGATCGCCCACTCTTCCTGATCGCCGGCCCGTGTGCGCTCGAGAGCGAGTCGCTCGCGCTCGAGGTCGCCGAGGCACTGGCCGGCATTTCCCGGCGCACCGGCGTGCCGGTGATCTTCAAGGCGTCCTACGACAAGGCCAACCGTTCCTCCGTATCCGGGTACCGCGGACCGGGCATGGAGGCCGGCCTGGCGGCGCTCGAGCGCGTGCGCGCGGAGACCGGTCTGCCCGTGCTCACCGACGTGCACGAATACACCCCGGTCGATGAGGTCGCCGCCGTCGTCGACGTGCTGCAGACCCCGGCCTTTCTCTGCCGCCAGACCGACTACATCCAGCGTGTGGCCGCCGCCGGGCTCCCGGTGAACATCAAGAAGGGCCAGTTCCTCGCGCCCTGGGACATGGTCAACGTCGTCGATAAGGCGCGCGCGGCCGGGGGCGAGGGCATCATGGTCTGCGATCGCGGCGTATCGTTCGGCTACAACAACCTCGTCTCGGACATGCGCGGCCTCGCCGCCATGCGCGACACCGGCTGCCCGGTCGTGTTCGACGCGACCCATTCCGTGCAGTTGCCGGGCGGGCAGGGCAGTTCGTCCGGCGGGCAGCGCGAGTTCATCCCGGTGCTGGCCCGCGCGGCGGTCGCCGCCGGCGTCTCCGGGCTGTTCATGGAGACCCACCCGCGCCCGGAACAGGCCCTGTCCGACGGCCCCAACGCCTGGCCGCTGGACCGGCTCGAATCGCTGCTGACGACGCTGCTCGAACTGGACCGGGTGGTGAAAGCCCAGCCCTACGCGGAAAATGACTTGCTGAACCGGTAAACACCGGGTAGCACCCTTAGCCCGGATGAAGTGAAACGGAATCCGGGAATGCGCTCGGGCTGGCAACCCGGTACTGGAATGACCCCAATCACCACCACCACGACGCGAAGAACCGAACGGAGAGCATCGAGATGAGCGAGATCATCGATATCCGTGCCCGCGAGATCCTGGACTCGCGCGGCAACCCCACCATCGAAGCGGATGTCTTCCTCGCGTCGGGCAGCTACGGCCGGGCCGCGGTGCCGTCGGGTGCGTCGACCGGCGTGCGCGAGGCCATCGAGCTGCGTGACGGCGACAAGAGCCGCTACCTCGGCAAGGGCGTGCGCAACGCCGTCGCCCACGTCCACCGCGAGATCGCCCCGGCGATGCAGGGCTTCGAGGCCGGCAACCAGGCGGCGCTCGATCGTGCGCTGATCGATCTCGACGGCACTGAAAACAAGGCCCGGCTGGGCGCCAACGCGCTGCTGGCCGTGTCGCTCGCGAACGCCCGGGCCGCGGCCGCCGAGGCCGGCGTGCCGGTGTACGAACACCTCGGCGGCGAGCGCGCGCGCACGCTGCCGGTGCCGCTGATGAACATCATCAATGGCGGCGCGCACGCCGACAACAGCGTCGACCTGCAGGAGTTCATGATCGTGCCGGCGGGCGCCGAGAGCTTCTCCGAAGCCCTGCGCTGCGGCGCCGAGATCTTCCATGCGCTCAAGAAGGTGCTGGGACAGCGCGGATTCGCGACGGGCGTCGGCGACGAGGGCGGCTTCGCGCCGGATCTGCCGTCGAACGAGGCCGCCATCGAGACCATCCTCGAGGCCACCGAGGCGGCCGGCTACCGCCCGGGCCGCGACATCTGGCTGGCGCTCGACGTGGCCAGCTCGGAGTTCTGCGAGGATGGCACCTACAACCTCGCCTCCGAGGGCCGCAGCTTCGACGCCGACGGCTTCATCGAATACCTCTCCGCCTGGGTCGATCAGTACCCGATCCTGTCGATCGAGGACGGCATGGCCGAGGGCGACTGGGAAGGCTGGATCGAACTGACGCGCCGCCTTGGCGACAAGGTCCAGCTCGTGGGCGACGATCTGTTCGTCACCAACCCGGCCATCCTGCAGGAAGGTATCGACCGCGCGGCGGCCAACGCCATCCTCATCAAGGTGAACCAGATCGGCACGCTCACCGAGACGCTGGAGGCCATGCGCATGGCCGATGCCGCCGGCTATCGCAACGTCGTGTCGCATCGCTCGGGCGAGACCGAGGACACGTTCATCGCGCAGCTCGCGGTCGCCACGGGCGCCGGCCAGATCAAAACCGGCTCGGCGTCCCGGTCCGACCGCGTGGCCAAGTACAATGAACTCCTGCGTATCGAAGAACGGCTGGGCGACCGCGGCCGTTACGGCGGTCGGGGCGTGTTCGGTCCGCTCGCCTGATCGGGCCGGCGGCCGACAGCGGCTGCGGGAGGCATATTGAGGATCCTGATCGGTGTGCTGCTCGCACTGCTGCTGACGCTTCAGTATCGCCTGTGGTTCGCCGAGGGCGGTCTGGTCGAAGTCCACCGGCTGAAGCAGGAGATCGCGGCGCAGGAAGAACGCAACGCCCGCCTGCGCGAACGCAACGAGGCGCTCGCCGCCGAGGTGCGTGACCTCAAGAAGGGCATGGCGGCGGTTGAGGCCCGGGCCCGATCGGAACTCGGCATGGTGGGTGAGGGCGAGACCTACTTCCGCATCATCGAGAAGGACGCCAGCGAGGTCGAACCGCCGCCCGGGGCCGGGTCCGAAGGGTCACCCGACTCCGCCCCGGAAAAGGACAGTCCCGCGCCGGAGCCCGACAGCCCGTGAGCCCGATCGCATTCAGTGCAGTCGTCCCCGCCGCCGGTGCCGGCGCGCGCATGGGCGGCACGACGCCGAAGACGTATCTTCCGTTGGCCGGCCACGCGGTCATCGAATGGGCGCTCGCGCCGCTGCTCGCGCACCCCGGTCTCCAGCGGCTGGTGGTCGCGCTCGCACCCGATGACAGCCGGTTCGCGGAACTGCCGGCGGCGGGCGATGCGCGCGTGCAGACCGTGACCGGCGGTGCGAGCCGGGCGGCCTCGGTAGCGGCGGGACTCGATGCCCTCGGCGCCGCCGCCGACGGCCCCGTGCTGGTGCACGACGGTGCCCGCCCGTGCCTGTCCGACGACGAGATCGAACGGCTGCTCGCATTTGCATCGGAGCCGGCCGGCGCGCTCCTCGCCGTGCCGGTCCGCGACACCCTCAAGCGCGCCGACGCCGAGGGCCGCGTCGCCGCCACCGAGGACCGCAGCGGGCTGTGGCAGGCGCTCACGCCGCAGCTCTTTCACGGTGATACATTGCGCGAGGCCATCGGCGACGCGACGGACCCCGCCATCACCGACGAGGCCTCGGCCATGGAACGCGTCGGCTACGCCCCGCGCCTCGTCGAGGGCGACCCGGCCAACATCAAGATCACGCGACCGCACGATCTGCCGCTCGCGGCGGCCGTGCTGGCGATGCGCGGCGGACAATGACCATGCGAATCGGACACGGCTACGACGTACACGCGACCACGGACGGCGATCACGTCATGCTCGGCGGCGAGCGGATCGACGCCCCCTTCGGCCTGCGCGCCCACTCTGACGGCGACGTCGCGCTGCACGCCCTCTGCGACGCGCTGCTCGGCGCCGCGGCGCTGGGCGATATCGGCCGCCACTTCCCGGACACCGAACCGGCCTGGGCCGGCGCCTCCGGCCAGAAACTGCTGCGGCGCACGGTCGCGCTCGTCCGCGATCGCGGCTGGGGCGCCGTCAACGCCGACCTCACCATCATCGCCGAGCGCCCGCGCATCGGCCCGCACATCGACGCCATGCGCGAGGGCATCGCCGCCGAACTCGACCTCGACCGGCGCGCCGTCAACGTCAAAGCGACCACGCACGAGGGCATCGGTTCCATCGGCCGCGGCGAGGGCATCGCCGCGCACGCGGTCGTCCTGCTGGAGGCGCGCTGATGCCGCTCGGCCCGGTCATGCTCGATATCGCCGGCACGAGCCTCACGGCGGAAGACCGTGAGCTGCTCATGCACCCGAACGTGGGCGGCGTGATCCTGTTCAGCCGCAACTACACGGACCGCGACCAGCTCGCGGCGCTGGTCGACGAGATCCATGCCCTGCGCGAGCCGCACCTGCTGGTCGCCGTCGATCAGGAGGGCGGCCGCGTACAGCGCTTTCGCGAGGGTTTTACCGTACTGCCCCCGATGGGCCGGTTCGGCGAGCGCTACGACGAGAACCCGGATGCTGCCGAGGCCGAGGCGCGCGCACTCGGCTGGCTGCTGGCGGCGGAACTGCTTGCCGTCGGCGTCGACCTGAGTTTCGCGCCGGTGCTGGATCTGCGCCGCGATATCAGCGCCGTGATTGGCGACCGCGCGTTCCACAATGACCCGGATGCCGTCGCGCGCCTCGGTGCCGCCGTCATGCGCGGCATGGGGCAGGCGGGCATGGCCGCCATCGGCAAGCATTTCCCGGGGCACGGCAGCGTCGCGCCGGACTCGCACCACGAGTGCCCGGTGGACCCGCGCGACCGCGAGGATATCCTCCAGCTCGACGGCATCCCGTTCGAGCGCCTGGCCCACCAGGGCCTGCCCGGCGTTATGCCGGCGCACGTGACCTACCCGGCGGTCGATGACGTACCGGCCGGATTCTCGTCGATCTGGATCAACGACATCCTGCGCGATCGGTTCGGCTTCGACGGCGCCGTCTTCAGCGACGACCTCGCCATGGCCGGGGCGGGGACGGTCGGCGGTAGCGTCGAGCGCGCGCGCAAGGCGCTGGCCGCGGGCTGTGACATGGTCCTCGTCTGCAACGACCGCAGGCAGGCCGCCGAAGTGGTCGAGGCGCTCCCGGTCGAGGATCGCCCGGTGTCGGTCGCGCGCCTGATGCGCCTGCACGGTCATCCGGCCGACGGCATCGACCGCGATCTCGAGTGGACCGCCGAGTGGGCGGAGGCCCGCGCGATCGTGGACCGGATCGGTCATACGGAACACGGAGAATGAAGCGGGAGCCGTCATGAGCATGCCCGACTGGCTGATCGAGCTCACCACCTGGGCCGGCGGCAACCGCTGGATGATCTGGGTCTTCGTGATCCTGCTCGCCACCGCCGCGCTCGATCTGACCCAGCGCCTCGTCATCCGCAGTCTGGTGCGCCGCGCGCACCGCACGAGCAACCTCTGGGACGATACCGTGCTCTGGGCGCTGGTCGGCCCCATCGGCCTCATCATCTGGGTGCTCGGCATCACCATCGCCGCCGAGGCGATCGGCCGCTACGCGGACACGGACGCCGCCTTGTTCGGCTACGTTGAGTCCCTGCGCAAGGCCGGCGTCATCGGCGCGCTCGGCTGGTTCGCGCTGCGCCTGACCCGCGCGGTCGAGGGCCGACTGATCGAGCGCGTGCGCACGGTCTCGCTTAGTCCGGAAGAGGGCCCGGACCGCTCCACCGTCGAGGCGATCGGCAAACTCCTGCGCGCCACCGTGCTGATCGGCGTCGGCCTCGTCCTGCTGCAGACGCTCGGCTTCTCGATCTCCGGCGTGCTGGCCTTCGGCGGCATCGGCGGCATCGCCATCGGCTTCGCCGCGCGCGACATGCTCGCCAACTTCTTCGGCGGCATCATGCTGCATCTCGACCGCCCGATGGCCGTCGGCGAGTGGGTACGCTCGCCCGACCGCGAGATCGAGGGCACCGTCGAGCACATCAGTTGGCGTATCACCCGTCTGCGTACGTTCGATCAGCGCCCGCTGTACGTCCCCAACTCGATCTTCTCGAACATCATCGTCGAGAACCCCTCGCGCATGACCCACCGGCGCATCTACGAGACCATCGGGGTCCGCTACGATGACATCGCCGTCGTCTCCAGCATCGCCAACGATGTACGCGCCATGCTCGATAAACACGAACAGATCGACAGCGATGCGACCCTGATCGTGAACTTCACGCAGTACAACGCGTCGTCGCTCGACCTGATGATTTACTGCCTCACGCGCGAGACGCGCTGGGCGGCGTACCACGCCGTCAAGGAAGAGATCATGCTGCGCATCGGCGACATCGTCCGCTCGCACGGGGCTGAGATCGCGTACCCGACATCGACCCTGCACGTGGCCACACTGCCGCAACCCGGCGGCGAGCCCGCGGAGGCCGACGATCAGTCCAACGCGGCCCACTGGCAGCGCGGCGTGAAACACGGGCAGGGCCGTGGCCGCCATGGCGAGGCCGAAGGCGAGGGGGGAGAATGAACATACCCGCGATCGACCAGGCTGAACGCCTCTACCCACCCGCCGAAGTCGAGAAAGCGGCGGATCGGATCGCCGACGCGATCGACGCCTGGCTGGACGGTCGCGACTGCGTGGCCCTGTGCATGCTCCAGGGCGCCATCGTCACCACCGGCATGCTGCTGTCACGGCTGCGCGCACCGCTGGAACTCGACTCGATCCACGTCACGCGCTACCGCAACACCACCCGCGGCCACGACCTCGAATGGTTCGCCAGGCCCCGCACGCCGCTCAAAGATCGCCGCGTACTGATCATCGACGACATCCTGGACGAAGGCCACTCCCTCGCCGCCGTCGAAGCCTGGTGCAAAGAGCAGGGCGCCACCGAAATCCGCGCCGCCGTCCTCGTCAACAAACAACACGACCGCAAAACCCCCGAGGCCCACGCCGACTTCATCGGCTTAGAAATCCCCGACCGCTACGCCTTCGGCTACGGCATGGACTACCACGGCTGGCACCGCAACGCCCCCGGCATCTACGCCCTCCCCGAACACCGGTAGGCGGTCCACGTAGGTTGGCGTTGAGCGAAGCGAAACCCAACAAACAACACAACCGGGCCCAACACACATCTCCAACCCGAAACTCAAAACGCCAAAACCAAACGGACCAACCACCATGCTGGGAATAATCGGCGGCACCGGCCTCGACCAACTCGACCTCATCGAAAACCGCAAAGAACACACCCCCAACACCCCTTGGGGCACCCCCTCCGCCGGCCTCATCACCGGCACCATCGAAAACACCCGAATCGCCTTCCTCCCACGCCACGGCCACGACCACTCCGTCGCCCCCCACGAAATCAACTACCGCGCCAACCTCCGCGCCCTCGCGGACGCCGGCGTCGACCGCATCGTCGCCGTAGCCGCCGTAGGCGGTATCACGGAACAACCCGAACCCGGCAACATCGCCATCCCCGACCAGCTCATCGACTACACCTGGGGCCGCCCCTCCACCTTCTTCGAAGGCGAGGGCGCCGAAGTCGAACATATCGACTTCACCTGGCCCTACACCGAATCCGTCCGCCAGTCCCTGCTCGATGCCGCCAGCAAAGCCGACATCCCGGCCACCAACGGCGGCTGCTACGCCGCCACCCAGGGTCCACGCCTCGAGACCGCCGCCGAGATCCGCCGCCTCGAACGCGACGGCTGCACCCTCGTGGGCATGACAGGCATGCCCGAAGCCGCACTGGCCAGAGAACTCGACATCCCCTACGCCTGCCTCGCCGTCGTCGTAAACCCCGCCGCCGGCAAAACCGACAAAGAGATCAGCATGGAAGACATCCGCGGCCACCTCACCACCGGCATCACCCGAGCCGCCAAAATCATCCAGACCCTCACCCGGTAATCCACCCCACCGCGTTCCAGACACCCCAAACCCCACAATCTGGACGCCCACCCCCACACCTGCCAGGATCAACCCGACGCGCCCGAGCGAAACCGGCCAAACGGTATGGACACCACCCGGCACACACATCCCCGGCAAAAACCGTCACCATCACGCGGAAGCGTGCGGCAGCCCCGCGAGCACACCACCAAGCGGACTCTTCACCCCACGCCCGCCGCGCTCGATCACGTGCGTGTAGATCTGCGTCGTCCGCACATCCGCATGCCCGAGCTGCTCCTGCACCGTCCGGATATCGGCACCGCCCTCCAGCAGATGCGTGGCGAACGAATGCCGCAGCGTATGGCAACTCGCCGGTTTCTCGATCCCAGCCGCGCGGACCGCGCCGCGGACGGCTTTCTGCACGGCCGTCTCCCCGACATGATGCCGGCGTCGGGTCCCCGAGCGCGGGTCAGTGCTGATGCGGTCGGCGGGGAAAACGTACTGCCAGCCCCACTCATAAGCGGCATTCGGGTACTTCCGTGCCAGCGCATTCGGCAAGTAGACCGAATGCGCCCTCGCGGCAACGTCCTGCTCGAACAGGTTTCGGCGGTGGGCGAGCTGGCGACGCAGCGGTGTGATCAACTCGTCCGGCAACGTGACCACACGATTCTTGCCTCCCTTGCCCTGACGCACCATCAACGCCCGGTGAGAGAAGTCGAGATCCTTCACGCGAAGGCGCACGCTCTCCATGAGGCGAAGGCCGGACCCGTACTGCAGGCAGGCCAGCAACCAGTATTGCCCGGAGAGACCGGCGAGCAGGCGCCCGACCTCGTCGGGTGTAAGCACCACTGGCAGTTTCGCCGGGCGTTTGGCACGGACGATACCGTCGATATCGCCCAGCGGCCGCTCCAGCACGCGCTTGTAGAGGAAAGCCAGCGCATTCAGCGCCTGATTCTGCGTGGCCGCCGCAACGTCACCCTCAACCGCGAGGTGGCTCAGGAATGCGGCGACCTCGACCTCGCCCATGTCGCGCGGATGACGCTTGTCGTGGAAGAGAATGAAGCGTCGGATCCAGTCGACGTAGGCCCGTTCCGTACGGATGCTGTAGTGGCGCACACGGATCGCGGCGCGCACTTCGTCCATGAAAGGGGATCGGTTGTCCCTGGTGTTCATACTGCCCTCCGTTGCAGTGCTGTACAAATAAACAGTATATCGACAGAATTGGGTGCTGCAAGTGAGATAGACGGTCGTGCGCCGTATTTCATGCACGAAGGCGTTGGTCTCGGAGTTGCGGGAACGCCGACATGGCGGGGCGTCGGGAACAGAGGACAGGGTGGATCAATTCATGATAGACGGCGCAACGACGTGCTTAACCACGCCCAACCGCCGCTCAATAATGACTGTT
>Ga0136597_1000863_pt1 | contig 12072 bp, 9 predicted proteins | sample AntRauTorcE11898_FD_101385 | JGI IMG/M metagenome (GOLD analysis project Ga0136597, IMG submission 101385) | Saline lake microbial communities from Rauer Islands, Antarctica - Metagenome Torckler E11 #898 | ecosystem: Environmental > Aquatic > Non-marine Saline and Alkaline > Saline | place... | reverse complement strand
GTCAAGGGCAAGAAGGTCCGGCGGAACAAGTCGCTGACCGAGATCAACCATTACGACGCCGAGAACGACGAGATCAACGTTCAGGATATCTACCAGTGGCAGGCCGAGGGCGACGAGTTCCTGAAGATGGGGACCTCGAACACGCTGGAGGAGATCAAGTTCGACCGCGGCTGGACCACCGAGGAGCTGCAGTCGGAGCTGTTCGAGCGCCAACTCGTATTGGCCTACCTGATCGACCGTGGGCTCAACACCTACACGCAGGTTGCAGCGACCGCTCAGGCCTACATCAACGACCCCGATACGATCCTCGCGCTGATGGCCACCGACCAGCTTGAGTCGAGTCTGGAAGACCTCCGGGAGATGGAGTCCGTGCTGATCGACGTCGACCCCGAAACCGAGGCGTTGGTGCCACGGCCGGAGCCCGGCGACGAACAGCTGGCGGTTGCCCGTGAGATCCTCGAAACCGGCGAGGAACTGTTCGAGGAGTACCGCGACCGGGATGCGGCCTCCATCAGCGAGGCGCTCGAAGGGATGTTGGACGCACCAACCGCCGATGAGCAAGATCCGGACGATGGAGAGACAGCTCCGGTCTCCGAAATGACGCTCGTGGATACCGACGCGTCGACCGCTACGGTCACTGATCTGTCCGAGACGTCGACCGAGAGCACGGGAGATCCGGCGGAGTCGACGGACGACGAGCAGACAACCGATGAGTCCGAGTCCGACTCAGACTCCGAGGCCGAAAGCGAGAGCGCGATTGACTCCTATCTCGCCGAGGAGGAGTCGGACGGCGGCCCGCTGGACAGCGATCCGATGGATTTCGCGTCGGATGAGGAATCAGAGGGACGGGACAGAGACGAGATCGATCCAACCGAGGACGAGTAGATGAGTCTCCAAACGAGTCCGAACGACGCCGAGACTGACGGACTGGCGGACGCCTTTTACCCGCTCTACAAACTCCTGTTCGACGACAGCAGCGACTTCGTCGACGATGTCGAGCGGAAACTCACCGAGGCTCGGATGGCCGACACCGTCGAACACTACCTCTCGTGGGCGCTGGGTATCGGCACGGTTCTCGGTGGAGTGTTGTGGATCATCGGCTCGCTGTTGGGGTTCGCACTGTTCCGGTTCGGCCTCGTTACGCCGGAGATGCTCAGTCTCGGCATTCCGGTGTCATCGGGCCAAACCGCCGCCCTCCTCCGCGCACTCGTTGTGCCGGTGACTGTCGGGGTTGCGGGCATCGTCTTCGGCTCGTTTGGCTTTGCGATTGGGTTCGGCGGGCTGGTCGGACTGCCATACATGCGGGCCGGCGAGCGAAAGCGCAACATCAACATCCTGCTGCCGGATGCGATTTCGTTCATGTATGCGCTGTCGGTCGGGGGGCTGAACCAGCTCGAAATCCTGCGGGCGATGGCCGAGGCCGAAGACACCTACGACGAGATCGCTCGGGAGTTCCAGAGCATCGTCAACGAAACCGAGTACTTTGGTACTGATTACCGGAACGCGATCCGCAAACAGTCGATGGAGACGCCGAGCGATCCGCTCGCGCAGTTTCTGACCGACATGCTGTCGATTGTGAACTCGGGCGGCGATATGGAGTCGTTCCTCGCCGACAAGAAGGACGCCCACATGCGAACGGCCAAACAGCAACAGGAGATGACTCTCGAAACCCTGGAGCTGTTCGGCGAGATGTATATGACGCTCTCGTTGTTCCCGCTCCTGCTCGTGATTATTCTGGTCATCATGGGGATGTTGGGCAACGCCGACGAGCGACTCCTCTACGGGACGATCTACGTCTTGATTCCACTCATCGGCGCGGCGTTTCTGGTGTTGGTTTCGACGGTCAAACAGGACGACCCGGGCGACGGCTACCTCCGGCCACGAAACGGCAGCGACCGCCTCACGGAGTCGACCAAGGCGGGACTCACTCATCTCGGACTCATCGAGGGATTCGTTGGCCGATTCCGGGTGTTCGACCGGATCAAATCCGGCGAGCGAGCCTACAAAGTCAAAGAGGTTCTCAAGGCACCGCACCTGTTTTTCCGTGACTACCCACTGCTAACGCTGGCGCTGACAGTCCCTGCCGCGCTCCTCGTCGTTGGTGTTGCGGTGGCAACCGGTCGGGCACCGCTGGATATCCCCTCGTGGATCGAACGACCCGTCTGGAGTACGTTCATATGGGTGTACGTCCCGATCTATCTGGTCTGCATACCGCTGGGGATCTTCTACGAGTGGAACGCCTACTCCCGGAACGCGATCACGGGGAAACTGTCGACGAACCTCCGGAAACTGTCGAGTGCTAACGACACCGGCCAGACCCTGCTGGATTCGATTATGACCGTCGCCGACACCTCCAGCGGGAAACTCGCCGACGAGTTCGAGGTTATGTACGCGAAGGTCAACTACGGGGTGAGCCTCCGGGAGGCGTTTGTCGAGTTCAACAACAAGTACCACCTCCCGCGGCTGGCCCGGACGGTCAAACTCATCACCGAGGCCCAGGAGGCCTCCAGCGAGATCACCGACGTGTTGCGGACGGCAGCCCAAGCCAGCGAGAACGCCGACGATATCGAACGCGAGCGCGTCTCTCGGACCCGGATGCAGGTCGCGATCATCCTGATGACGTATCTGACGCTGCTGGGTGTGATGGCGATTTTGCAGACCCAGTTCATCGACGTGATGGCCGGGCTCACCAGTCAGGCCTCGGGCAGCGGTGGTGGGGCGGCCAGCGGCGGCCAGGAGTTCGGTGGTGGCGTCGACCCGAGCCTGCTGTCGCTGTTGTTCTTCCACGCCGTGACGATTCAGGCGGTGCTGGCGGGCCTGATTGCGGGCTACATCCGAACTGCGAAACTGATCTCGGGGGTCAAGTTCGTCGTGATCCTCCAGACGATTGCGCTGGCTGTCTGGGTGGTGGTTGGCTGATGGCCTCAACTGACCGCGGGCAGACGGTGATCGATTTCGCCGTCGGTGCCGGAGTGTTTCTGATCGCGACGGGCGTGGTCTTCGCCTTTATCCCCACGATGTTCGAGCCGTTTGCGAGTGCCGCCGGAAGCTCTCCCATCGTCGCCGATCGGACGGCCGACCATCTTACTGGGTCGCTGTTGGTCGCTGATCCAGCCACGCCGTCGACGCTGTCGGCGGCCTGTACGGCCGCCTTTTTCAGTGCCAACGAGAGCCTCGGCGACGCCGCCGACTGTAGGTTCGACGCCTCGGCGTCGACCACCACGCTCCTCGGCATCGAGGGCCGCGATGTCAATGTCACCGTCAGGGAGTTGGGTGCATCGCCGACCACCGGTCTACCAGTCACCAGATCCGTCGACGGCGTTGACTACATGCTCACACGCGGGACGGCCGATCTTCAGTCGTCGGTCACGGTCTCGAGCCGGGCCGTCCTGATCGAGGGCGACCGCTACAGATTTGTGGTGAAGGTGGCACAATGAGACGAAATCACTCCGCCGCGACTGACGACCGCGGCCAAGCCCACACGGTCGAGGCGTTTATCGCCGCGATGCTGTTGGTGACCGGGCTGTTGTTCGCCATGCAGGCGACCGCGGTCACGCCGCTGTCGGCCAGCACCTCGAACCAGCATATCGAAAACCAACAGCGTGCGCTGGCCGGTGATCTGCTGTCGACGGCCGCCGAGGACGGCTCGCTGACTGAGGCGGTGCTCTACTGGAACACCTCGGGCGGTGGGTTCCAAGACAGTCCCGAGGCAGGCTACTACACCGATTCCGGCTCCCAAACCGAGTTGTTAGCGTCGCTCAACCGGACACTGGCTGATCGGCGCATCGCCTACAACGTCAGGGTACGGTATCACAACACAACCGGGACGCCCTCGGTACGGACCCAGTCGATGGTCGAGATGGGCCAACCCAGCGACAATGCGGTGACCGCAAGCCGGACAGTCACGCTGTACGACTCGACCACGCTCACCGGGAGTGACGACTCGACGCTGGCCCAGCTCGAAGACGACAGCGGGGCGTCGTTCTACGCACCGAACGTCGACAGCGGGCCGGTGTACAACCGTGTGGAGGTGCGCATTATCACATGGCGGATGTAATGGCTCGCTCCTCGGATCGCGGCCAACTGCTGTTGATCACCGCCCTCGCGCTGGCGGTGATCTTGGTGACTGTCGCGCTGTTGTTGAACGCCGCCATCTTCACCGAGAACGTCGCCACCAGAGACACTACCACTCAGGGTGCCGAGGCCATCGAGCTTCGGGGTGAACTGGTCACAGCCATCGGTGATCTCATCGAAACTGAAAACCGACAGGGAGACGGCTCGACGACCAACGTTACCGAGGGAATCGAGACGATGAAACCGCTGGTCGACCGTGAGCGCGCCCGCCATGGGGTGGTTGCAACCCTCGCTCGAAACGGCACGACGTCGGGACAGTTGATCGAGTCCACGGATTTCGAAGCCGACGGGACCGACTGGACGCTTGTCGAGAGTCTGTCCGACGCCAGAGCGTTCACCGTTACTGTTGATCCGACTGAGATATACACGGAGTCCAATCCGAATGCAATCCAGATCGAAGACAACGCCTTCGCCGTTCGATTTATCACCAGCGATGAGAACGTGACACAGTATCTCTACAATGACGGTGATGATCTGGTCGTCGCCACGGCAGTGGCGTCTGCCGACCCCGAAACTCGCTGTCGGATCGACCACGGCGGGTCAGATACGACCGTCGACCTCTCTCGTGAGCAGCTTTCGACTGACGACGCGACGGTCGAGTGTTTTCGTGGACTGTGGCCCGACGAAGACCCCGAGCGGATCGAGTTTCTCAACGGCGATGCCGCCGAGGGGCTGTTCACGGTGACTGTCGACGATAGCGCATCATCAACGATTGCCACCACGGACGCCGTCTACTCGGCGACCGTCGACATCGGCTATCGGTCGTCGGAACTCGATTTCGAAACGACGGTGCGGGTCGCACCGGGGGAGCCACAATGAGCCTACGTCGTGATCGGCGTGCCGTCTCGGTGACCGTGGGCTACGTCCTCATGCTGGCGGTGGCCGCGCTGTTGATGGGGACGCTGTTGACTGCCGGCAGTGGGCTGATCGAGGGCCGGTCCGAACAGGTCGTCGACGATCAACTGACCGTTATCGGCACGCAGGTCGCCTCGAACATCCACGAGGCCGACCGGCTTGCACAAGTCGCACACGCGGATGCCAACACCACCAGCGCGACGGGAGCGATCAGCCTCGACGTCCGACTGCCCCAACAGGTCGCCGGAACGAGGTATCGCATCGAAATCACCAGCGACACGATCATCCTCCGGAGTTCGAATCCGGACGTGCGTGTAAACGTAACCTATCCCGAGACGGCCATCCCTGTCTCGACCACCGGCCAATTTAATGGGGGCGACGTGCGGATCGTCTACGAGACACCGCCGGCTGGCTCGCCGGTGTCGACTGGTCGACTGGAGGTCGAACAATGATCTCTGATCGTGGCCCACTGAGCGATGACCAGCGCGCAGTCAGCGAGACACTGGGCTACATTCTCGTGTTTTCGATCATTGTCACGACGATCACGACCGCGAGCGTCTTCGGCTTTAGCGGGCTGGAAGACCGCCAAGCCGCCGAACAGGTCACCAACGTCGAGCGGGCCTTCGACGTGATGGCCGACAACTTCGAGGATATGGGCCGCTACGAGGACCCGAGTCGGGCCACCGAGATTCGACTGGCTCAGGGGACGATTGGGATTGCTGAGCCGATCACGGTCACTGTCGGGCGGTGGGACGCCGCCACTGGCTCGTTTGTGACCGCCAACACGACCAACGTGACCGTTCAGCCGCTGGTTTTCCGGAGCGATAGCGGCAGTGTCGTCTACGAAGGTGGGATGGTGTTCCGGGCCGACGGCTCGGCGAGCATTGCCCGCTCGCCGCTTCCGTTCGTCGTCGACGAGGAGACGGCGCTCGTCCCCGTTATAGCTACCCAAGGCAGTACAACGAGCACTGTCGGCGGCGATCAAACCGTTCTCGTCGTCGGCGAGCATCGACCGAACACGCGGACGCTGAGCAATCGAACCGTCGACGCTGGAGGTGGAGGCACCCAACTCCGCGTTCGGATCGAGTCGCCGCGGGCCACCGGCTGGGAGCGAACGCTCCGCGACGAGGGCTACCAGAACGTGAGCGTCGACGCAGCAAACGGGACTGTCACTGCAGAACTGGCCGTCGCCGAAAACGGAACCGTCCGCCGCCCGGACCGGGTTCGGCTCCCGATAACCCGGATCGCGGTTCGGTTCGACTGATGTTTGGCTACCTGACGTTGGTGAACTCGAAGCGTGCGCCGTCATCGAAACTGTCGGTGAGGTCGACCTCCCAGCCGTGGGCCTCGGCGATCCGCTTGACGATAGACAGGCCAAACCCGGTTCCCTGTGGGTTGGTCGACTCTCCGGCCTCGAACACCTCCTCGCGTTTCTCCTCCGGAACGCCGGGGCCGTCGTCTTCGACGTAGAAGCCGAAGGTGCCGTCGCTCTCGACGCGGGTGGAGGTGAACATCACGTCCAGGAGACCGATCCGAATCGTCACCGGCTGCTGGCTGTGTTCGACCGCGTTGCGGATCAGGTTCTCGAACAGCTGATAATACCGGTTGCGGTCGGTGTGGGCGGTGAAGTCGTCGACCGGTCGGATTTCGGAGTCGCCGGTCTCGACGATCTCTCGGCAGTGCTCAACCACCGACCCGATCTCGACCGGCTCCATGTCGGTGTCGTCGACGGTCTGACCCTGTCGCGCCAGCGTGAGGGTGTCCTCGATGATCGCCTCCATCCGGTCTAAGGCCCGATTGACCGCGCCGATACTGTCGGAGTTGCATTCGTCTTTGACGATGTCGATCCGCCCCTGGGCGATGTTGAGCGGGTTGCGAAGGTCGTGGGAGACGACGCCAGTAAACTCTTCGAGCCGGTCGATCTGGCGTTTGAGCTCGCGTTCGTACTCGTGGCGGTCGATCTCGTAGCCGACCCACTGGGCCAGCGTTTTGACCGTGAGCTCGTCGTCGTCGACGGTCGTGTCGTTCTGCGGGGCCCGGCTTGCAAAACAGAGCGTCCCGTAGACCTCGCCGTCGACGATGATCGGTGCGCCGACATAACAGTGGAGTCCAGTCCCGTCGAAGGCATCCGAGCTGGCCCACTCCGGGTTACTGGCTGCATCGCTGATCGCTTTGGGCGTTTTGTCGTCAATTGTGTGTTTACAGTAGGTCGTATCCAGCGGAATCGCGGCGTCTTCTTGGATCGTCTCGTGGTCGCCGACTGCGGCGATCACTTCCAACGAGTCGCCCTCGACATGCGTAATGTAGCCGATTGGGTAGCCAAGCTCCGAGGTCCCGATTGTCAGGACGCGGTCGAGTTTCTGTTCGAACGAGAGATCCGTCTCGTTGATGACGTCATACAGTCCCGAAATGACCGCCGTCGACTCCATGAGTTGGGTGCGTGCAAGCCGTCCTCGCTCCTGCTCGACGGCGTTGGCGATCCGGTTTGCCAACACCTCGTACTGCTCTGGACCGCCACCCTTCCGAAGGTAGTCGGTGACGCCAGCCTCGATTGCCTCGCTGGCGATATCGGCCGATCCCTTGTTGGTAAACAGAATAAACGGCTTGTTGGGGTTTCGATCCCGGATCCGATGCAGGAATTCGAGACCAGTGGTACCGGGCATCTGGTAGTCGCAGACGATACAGTCGATATCTATCTCATCGAGAACCGCCTCCGCCTCATCAACGCTTCTGGCCGGCGTGACCGAAAACTCCTCCCTGTCGACAGACTCTTCGAGATACGTCTCCAGCAGGTCGCCGATGGCCTCATCGTCGTCGACATGGAGAACCCGAAACACGGACATCATCAATCGTTCAACATACAGCATAATAAATATGTATCAATATCGTATTATTTCTCCCTCTTATTAGTCGACCTTTTGACTAGTCGGTGCTTGTCGTCGACGAAGGCTACCGGAACCGCGGTATCGCAACGGCGTTCTACAACTACCTGCTCTCCTCGCTCCCGCCCGCCCTCTCCCAGCCAGCCGTGTCGACGAAAACGTGGAGTACGAACCGGCCACACATTGCGATCCTCGAATCCGTGTCGTTCGACTGTGTGCATCGCGTTGTCGACGACAGAAAAGCGGGCGTAGACACTGTTTACTACGCTCGACGGGTGCCGTAGGCAGTTCCTACCGCCTGCTACAGCGCTACTGTTCGACGCGAGTAACGTCGTCCAGTGTCTCGCGTCGACGGACGACACGTGCCTCGCCATCCTCAAGAGCAACTTCGGCGGGCCGTGGTTGGGAGTGGAACTGGCTGGCGAGTTCGTAGCCGTACGATCCGGCGTTCCCAATCGCGAGGACGTCCCGTCGCTCGGGTCGAGCAATCGGTCGGTCGGTCGCAAACACGTCCGCACTCGTACAGACTGGGCCGCCGACAGTGACGGGGTGGGCCTCACGCTCCGGCGCGGTGACGTTCAGCATGGGGTGATACGAGCCGAACATCGCCGGGCGAATCAGGGTTGCGAGACTGGCGTCGACGCCCACAACGGTCGCCGAGGGGGTCTCTTTGATTGTATTTACCGTCGTCAGAATGAGTCCGGCGTCGGCGACGATGTAGCGACCCGGTTCGAGTTTGAGCTGGGCCTCGATCTCGCCGATAGCCTCTCGAACCATCTCGGCAGTTTTCTCGAGATCGAGCGGTGGTTCGTCCTCGTGGTACGGGACACCGAAGCCGCCGCCGATGTCGACGAACTCTAGGGGACCGACCCGGCGGGCCATCTCGCCGACACGCTCGATTGCTCGGCAGTGGTCTTCGAGGTCGTCGGTCAGGACACCACTGCCTGCATGCGAGTGGATACCAACGAGGTCGAACTCCTCGCGGACTCGGTCGGCGACCTCGGGGACCTGTTCGTAGGGAATCCCGAACTTGGCGTCGTTGCCGGTGGCGACCTTCTCGTGGTGACCGGTGCCAATTCCGGGGTTGATACGGATCGCGATCCGCCCGTCGTAGCCGCGTTCCTGCAACCGGTCGAGGGTGTCGGTTGCGCCGATTGTGATCGTGAGACCGGGTGCGTCATCAGCGAGGTCGACGGCGTAATCCAGATCGTGATCCGGCGGGTTAACCGCCGTATACTGAAGTGTGTTCGGGTCAGCACCCGCGTCGATGGAGCGCTGGAGTTCGCCCCACGCCGCACACTCGATATCGGCACCAACCGAGAGCAGGGATTCGAGTACTGACTTCCCCGTGTGGGCTTTCGCCGCATACATGACGTGCGCCTCGGGAAACGCCGCCGAAAAGCGGAGATAGTTCTCCGTGACGCGGTCGAGATCAGTGACGTACAGTGGGGTGTCGTACTCCTCGGCGAGTGATCCAAGGGTTTCGTCGTCCCAGTCAGCGAGTCGACGGACAGCAGGTGAGTTGTCGAGATCCGAATCGGCCATTATCCGGTGTGGGGTCGCTCAGCGATTGAATGCTTTGGTTCGTCAGTGTTGTGGCCTCAACGGCTGCCCGAGTCACAAGTTCGGTAAAAATGGTAACAAAAATAATCTTGACGAACTGAACAGACCAAATCACCTGAAACACATGATGGTTGTGAATCCGTTTTACTTCCGTTGACTGTTACTGTGTAGCATGGTTCATACCACGATTACTCGGAGGGTCGACTGCTTTCGGCTCGGACCTGTCGACGCGAGTTCGGAGCCCGGGCAACATGAGACCGCTACAAAACAGTGCAGCATGGGCTCCGGTGGACCAACTGCCGATGGCAGCGAGGCAGTCGGATGAATCCCATCTCACCGCTTGTCGACCGAATCAAAACGCGTGTCCACAGCGCAGGACAGCAGGTACCACCAGTTGTGCTCGTTGTACTCCTTGTGTTCGGTCTCAGTATTGCCCCACTCGGCGTCGCGGGCCAAGCGCAGACTCCATCGACTGGCCAAGAGGTCGACCAATCTACCGCCCAAACTGTCGACTACGATCCGATTAGCGAGGAGCTGATAGCACTCGCGGGGGTCGATCTGGATACCGAACCCGACATCTCAGCGGCGGCTCGTGAGGCAGCCGAAACCGGGGCCAGTGAGGGGATCGAACGCGCCGAAGCACGCGGTGTAACTCCGACGCCGGACGCCGAGGAGGCCGTCATTGCAGCGTCGGTTCACGCAGCCGCACAGAACCAGGATGCCTCGGTCGACCAGATCCAGTCCGCCAGTGCTGGTGGGAGCCATGGCGCGCTGCTGCAGAGCCAGACTGCCAACGTGACACAGCTTCAGTCAGCTGTGTACGGCGCTGCAGCCGGATCGCTCTCGCAGTCCCAAGACGCTAACGTGACACAGATACAGAACGCGGCCTACGGTGCGGCTCACGGGAGTGTAGCCCAGCATCAGGACGCCACCGTCAGCCAACTGCAGTACGCGGCGATTGGCGGGGCAGCCGGGGCAGCTCACGGAGCGGCCCAGTCCCAAACGGCGACCGTCACCCAGATTCAGGAGGCCGCACAGGGTGGCACCTACGGCGCGCTCGTCCAGCAGCAGGATGTCGCTGTCGACCAGCGCCAGGCAGCAGCCTTCGGCGCTGCTGGCGGTGGCACCGAACAGCCTGTCGAGGATCCAAAGAAGGTCCAAGAGGCTTCGATGGCTGCCGCAACCGGGGCTCTCATACAAAGTCAGGATGCCACCGTCTCACAGATTCAGGCTGCGGCTCGCGGGGCCTGTGTCGGGATACTCTCCCAATCCCAGCAGGTGACAATTATCCAGATTCAGATCATCACACAGAGTGCTGCGACTGGCGCGATTTCCCAGCATCAGGAGGCGAGCGTCGTTCAGATTCAGTCGGCTGCACAGGGCGCAAGCTTGGGGACGGCCACATTGACACAACAGCAGGAAGTGAGCATTGAACAGACCCAAAGTCAAACCCAGCGCGCGGCGGCCGACACCGTTCGGATCTCGGTCGAAAACAACGTCCAGCAGTCGACGGTAATTATCAACGAGGCCCGGAGCGTGGCCGAGACGCCCGACGCCGAGGAGCCGGATGAGCCAGACGAGCCCGAGGAGCTTCGCAGTCTCTCGGTCTCGGTCGACAACGGCTCAATAACGATTGAGAATCCGAACGACGTGGCTGTGATCGTCACGATAACGAGCGAAACCACGGACGAGGACGTGAGCCTCACGCTGCCAGCCGGGGAGTCGGTTACCGAGTCGCTTCCGCCGGGTGAGTACACCCTTACTGCCGAAACCGAAGACGGTCGCTCGGTCGACCTCTCAGGTGAGGAGTCGCTGTCGGTTACGATTGAGGAGGACGTCCAGGAACCACTTGATCTGACGGTCTCCGACGAGGGGACGAACGTCTCGATCACGAATCCTGGAGACGACGACGTCGTGGTGTTCGCTGAGAACGACGACGAGCGCGAACTATCCGTTCCGGCCGGAGAAACCGTTACCGAGACGCTTGCGCCCGGAACATGGACGTTGACCGGCGAGACAGATGCCGACCGTCCGGTCACCCTCAACGGTGAGGAGGAACTACCCATCGAAGTCGAAGACACTGAGCCGGATGCTGACGACGAAAACGGCACTGTTGCTGGATCGGTCACTGATGTCGACACTGGCGAGCCAATCGATGGGGCCACCGTTTCGGTCCAAGACACCGACAGCTCGGCGACAACCGATGCAGACGGTGCCTACACCATCGACGGCGTCCCGACCGATGGGCAGACTGTCGTCGCTGACGCGGATGGCTACGAAGACGATAGTCAAGCGGTCACCGTCGAGCCAGACGAGACAGTGACGGTCGACTTCGAACTGCAGGTCACCGAAACGGACACTGAAGAAGCGGATTCGGAAGACACCGACGCAGAAAACGGTACTGAGGCAAACGGTGATGAGTCGACTGGTGAGGGTGTGAACGAAACGGACGAAGACAGCGAGGACGTAGACGGAGAGGCGGAAAACGGCGAAAACGCGACTGAAGCTGCCGAAAACGGCGAGGAATCGAACGGAGCAGAGACAACTAGTGACGAGGAGACCGGTGACGAAGAGGAGGTGGATGAAGAGGAGGCAGATGAAGAAGAGGTAGAGGAAGAGGAGGCAGATGAAGAAGAGG
>Ga0136597_1000859_pt1 | contig 12117 bp, 15 predicted proteins | sample AntRauTorcE11898_FD_101385 | JGI IMG/M metagenome (GOLD analysis project Ga0136597, IMG submission 101385) | Saline lake microbial communities from Rauer Islands, Antarctica - Metagenome Torckler E11 #898 | ecosystem: Environmental > Aquatic > Non-marine Saline and Alkaline > Saline | place... | reverse complement strand
GCTTCGTTCCAGAACAGAATCTGTTGGTCTTCGATGGCGTCCTTATCCATTGGCACGGCGTAGCCGTTCTGTCTGGCCTGGGTGATGCGCTCTGCCTCGCCCTTGCTGACGCCCTTTAGCGGGGCCGGTGCTGGCTTGGCCTCGATAATGCCGAAGCGCTGCACCAGGTCGTCGCGCCGCGCCTTGAGGGTTTTGGCCAGGGCGTTGCGCTCTTTCAGTGCTGCCGGGCCGTAGGCTTTCACCAGGTCGTCGATCTGGGTGTCGGTGACCTTGGCCAGCCGGCTGACGCCCACGCGGATCTGGTCGTCGGTGGCGTTGTTGAACACGGACGCGGCCTGGGGGTTCAGGCCCTGGTCCCTCAAACTCTCCAGTTCGCCGACCTTGTTGCCCCAATCGCTGCCCTTCATGCCGCCCTGGGCTCGGTACCGGAGCCCGCCGCCGGTGTCTACCCGAATGGCGCGCCCGGCCTTGACCAGCAGGTTGTCGTATTTCATGCCCACAACGTCCCAATTCGCCAGCCAGGCATCGATGGCCATGTTCTCATGGACGCCTGATACCTGGTTGGCCTTCAGGGCGTCTGGGGCCTCGCTTACGCCGTCGATCATCTTCGAGGCGATGCCGGGCTTGCCGTCGTAAGTCACCAGGGCAAGGTCGGGCACTTCCACTCCGGCGGCCTGGTACAGCTTGCCGGTCAGGGCTTCGTTTAAGGCGCTGTCTTCGCTGTCCGGGGCCTTGATGTACCACTCCTGCCCGGTGGTGGTGTCCTTATACTTTCCGCCCGGGTTGCTGCCCTTCTGGGGGCCGGTCTTGATCAGGTTGTCCATATCGGGTGCGTCGGTTTCCAGTATCTCGGGCGGCGCGGGCTTTTGGGGCGCTTTCTTCGGCGTCATCCAGTCGGGGTCGCCTTTGTCCGCCTGCTTTTTGATGTAGTCTTGCGCCATAAGCGTGAAGGGCTGGCCGTCGTTTCCGTCTTCCAGCTCGCCCATCAGGTCGAGCATGTCGCTCATCTGTTTGGTTTTCTTTGCCTTGCTCAATTTGCCGAACTTATCGGGCGTTACAAAGCCGTCCTCCATCCCCAGCTCTTTGATCATTGTGCCCAGGCTTTGGCTCTCCCAGATCGCTTTGTACTGCTTATCCGACGGCAGGTCGTCAAACAACGCGACCTCCAGGTTGTCGGATACCGGCTTGGTCTTTGGCTCCGGCGCTGAATTCGGTGCTGGCGACGCTGGTGTCGCCTTCGTTGCCGGTTCGTCTGAGGGCTTGCCCTTGATGACAATGGCCGGCTTTTTCTCTGGCTCCGGCTCTGGTAGCGGGGCGGGTTTCGGCTTCGCCAGCTCAACGTCTGCGGTGATCTTGTCCTGCTCCGCTTTGCTCAGGGTCTTGTAGATGGCCGCCTGTTTGTCGGTGGGCAGCTTGCCCTCGATCAGCTTTTTCTTCAGGCCGGACATTGCGCTGGCCGTTTCCTTTTTCAGTTGCTGGTCGGCGGCTTCTTTGGTGATGGCGGCCAGCAGGTCTTTGGGTGTGCCGTACTCTGCGGCCTTCCCGTTCTTCGACCACTGGTTGAATATGCCCTGTTTCAGCTTTGTCTGGGTCTCGGCGGTGCCGGTGGCGATCGCTTTCAGTTCTTCTTTGGCCAGCAGGGTGCCGTTCTTCGCGTCGATCTCGGCTTTCAGGGCGCTCTGGATCTCATCGGGCAGGGTGGCCACGTAATCGGCGGCCTTTGCGTTGGGGGTCTTGCCCGCGATCATTGACTGTTTCCAGCTCTGGGTCAGGCTGTTCTGTTCCGATTTCAGGGCCTTCTGCTTTGCCGCTTCCAGCAGGTCGGTTGGCGTCATGGCCTTGCCGGCCTTCGTGCCGGATACCTGCTTAACCGCTGCGGATAGGTACGGGGTCTTGTCCGCGATCGCCTGGTCGATCTGGTATTGCGCTGCCCGCTGCTGGGTCTTGGCCTTCTGGGTTGCGAACGCGCCCTTCACCTTGGCGCTCTGCAGCTCTTTCAGGGCCTTGTCGGCTTGCGCCTGCGTCTTGCCTGCGGCCTTGGCCTGTTCCAGCGATGCCTGGGCACTGGCGAGGGCCTGGGCTTCCTCTGCAGCCATGGCCTCGGCTTTCTCCGCTGCCAGTTCGTTGATCTTTGCCGCCCGGTTCTTGCCGGGGTTGTGGGAAAACTGCGGATCCACTCCCTTGGGCACCATCATGCCCTTGCCGGTGCGTGGGTTCGTCCATAGCTGGTTCTGCGGGTCGGGCTCGGCGCTTGGGTTGATGCCGTATTCCGCCAGCTCGTCTTCGTCCACCTGGATCACGCCACATCGGCAGTTGTAGCCGTTAAGCGGGTAGTGGGTGTCCCAGAATGGCGAACCGATCGGTAGCAGGGTGCCGTCCCATGCCGCGTGTTCCGGTCGGGTGGCAGCGTCATCCACGGCGTCGTACAGCAAATAAGGCGCGTCCTGGGCATTGGCCTCGACCTTCTCCCAATGGCCGGCGGCGTAGGCGCTCTGCAGGTTGGTTCTGAATATGGTTTCAAGGCGGGAGGCGCTGCCTAATTGCGAGCTAACCACTTGCCCGGTCAGTGGGTCTATCAGGTCGGCTTTGCCCCACCATCCGGCCTTCTGCAGTTGCGGTATCAGGTCGCGCTTAAAGTCCTGCAGGGTGCTGCCGGTGGCCAGGGCGTCGTCCAGTTTGCCCTTAACGGTGCCCAGCAGGTCGGTGTCCATCATCTTGGCAACGGTGAAGGCGGTGTCGTGTTCCTCGCCCACCAGGTCCAGATAGCTGAACGTCGGGATCAGGCCCTTGCCCTGAAAAAACTCGATGGCCTGGGCCGGCTCCAGGTCGAAGGCGGCGGACAGCTCGAAATAATTGATAATCATGGGCGCTTCCGGGTGAAGGTAATGGCGTCCAGGCCGACGGTGTATGGATACCCGTCCCGGCTCAGGTTTATGGCGGCCCAATATCCTGTACTGGTGCCGTATCGAACGAAGCAATGGCTGGCGAGGCCGCTGTCCAACATGAAGCAGGCGGCTTTTGCCCGGGCCTTCCCCGCCAGCCAGCCGATCATTCCCTCTGGCCTCGCAGCAGGCCCATCAGGCGGCTGGAGATTGAGGCGTTGCGCACGGCTTTGACGGCGGCTTCGTTGGGCGGCTCGGTGATCATTTCCAGCAGACGTTCCTTGAACGTTTCCACGTCGTCGGTGTCATCCAGGAAGGCCAGGAGCTGCTCCACGCGCTTGCCGATTAGATCCGGGTATTTGGTGGCCAGGGCTTCGGCGGCGTCCGCCATGCGTTGCTGGTCCGCCCGGTGCGCTACCCGCTTGCTGGCCAGGCTGCTGATCTCGGTGAAGTCCTCCGGCAGCGGTCCGATCGGGTTCGGGGGTGTGGTGCTCTGCTTTCGCAGGCGCCAGCCCGGGCCGTAGGTTTCTTCGATGTAGTCCTCGGTGGGGTCGTAGCCCAGGCCCATGATCTTCTGGTCCCGCTCCGCGCGGGCGTCCAGGTCTGCCTCCGGCTCGGTGCGGCGCCATACTCGCGGTGGGATCGCGCCCGGGTGGTTCCATTCGGTCAGCCAGGCGACCACGGTCTGGTTAAAGCTGGCGCAGACCAGGTCCGAATCGCCCTTGACCACTTCGTCCCGCACTTCCTTGTGGATCTTAGCCTGGGCCATGCTCCCGCCGTCGTCGCTGGTCATGGTCTGGCTGAGCACGATCTTGCTGATTGCCTTGTCCATGCGCTCAACGATCACGCTGTAGTCTGCGGATCCGCTTCGGGTGGCTTCCAGCAGCTCCACCTGAACGTCCTCTGGAATGGTCACGGCGCTGTCGGTCTGGATCGCGCCGAGCATCTGCAGCACTTCGTTAAGCTGGGCCTCGTCGCCCTTCATATTCGCCGGTGTCCGCCCGATTGCGGTGGGCATGGCGAACTTGTCCAGGTAAATCATCCAGAACTTGACGGCGTTGCGCTTGAAAAAGGCCGGCCAGAACAGGGAATGTCCCAGGCCCCGGCCGTAGGGGTTGTCGCTGGTGTCGCCTCCAATGCTCAGGGTCCAGAACTTGCGCTCTGGCATCAGGTCGCCTTCCGGGTTGTGGATGTTAATCAGGCGCAGCTTCAGGTCTTTGTCGAAGCGGAAGCGCGAACGGTTGCGGACCTTGACGTCCTGAATGGTCACGCGGTTGTTTTTCTTGCCCCACAAAACCTCCCCCACGGCGTATCCATGCAGAAGGCCGTACAGCATGCGGTCGGTGATGGCGTCGAAGTCTATGGCGTCCAGTTGCTCGCGCAGGTCTTCGGCGGCGGCCAGGTCATCGGCGCTATTGCCCCCGGGCTCGACGTCCCATTCGCTCTGGGTGGTGGCCCGGCGGCGCTGCTCAAACGCGGGCCCTATCTGGTCGTCGCGCAGCAGTTCGTCGTACAGCTCCACTTTGCCGCCCCGGCTCTGAATGATCGGGTCCGGGTTGGTCAGCAGGCTGTTGCCGTATAGCTGCAAACCGTTGTTGTAATTGGTGACGATCTCGCCCTTCTGTGGTGCTGGCATATCAATATCCTCTGTAATGGTTGCCTCTGATCCTGCCCCAGCCGTTCTGGGTGCTGGCTTTGGGTGCCTCGTCCATAGCCGCGCGCTTGACGCCGCTGGCCTGGTGGGTGACGGGTCCGGCGCTGGCCTTCGCCCACTTTAAGAACTGGCTGGTGCTGTCCACCTGGTCGTCGTTGGCGGCCAGCGGGAATATGGTTATCTCCAGCTCGAAGTCCAGGAGCCAGCTCGCGCTCTCTGGCAAGGCCACCAATCCGGCCTCGATCATTCCTGACACTTCGATTAGCCGGTCTACCTTGTGGACGCCCTGGGGGTCGATCGGCACAACGGGCAGCCGGGTCTGGGCCTTCAAGTCCTGGATCAGCGACTGTCCACTGGCTTTATCCTCGATTAACACCACGTCGGGCAGCCATGAATTTGCCATGCTGGTCGCGGCGCGCTTGAGTTCGGGATAAATCATGCGCTTGCGGTAAACGTGCAGCAGGTGGTACCCGGTGGCGTGTTCGCCCCAGGTGGTGCAGACGCTCGGGTCGTTGGCATCGCCGTCTTTGATGCCGGTGTCCCAGGACTGGATGATGCGGCGGTAATGGGCCAGCGGGGCGCTGTAGCGCTCGAACCATGAGGCCCTAACCAAGCCGCCCTCTGGTGTTGCGTTCCAGTCGCCGTTCAGCCACGCCTGTACCAGCCATGCCGGGCCGGATTGGCGCAGGCGCTTCTGGTAGTTGGGGTCGTTGACCGAGAGCAGCCGGTTGTCGCTCAGGCGGCTGGGGATGTATATCCGCTGGCCGCCCTCGTCGGTGTCTATCAGGCTCAGGCCCTTGGGCGCTGGATCGACGTAGCGTTTCTTCAGCCATTCGTGCCCTGGGCCGCCGGGGTTGGCCGACTGGTTGAAACTCGGGGGAATGCCCACGGTGTTCCGTAGGGTGGCGCGCAGCTTGTCCAGGGGCGCCGGGCTGGGGAAGTTCCCGGCCTCGTCGACGTAGATATCGGTATAGCTGTGGCCCTGGAACTTGGAGGCGTCCAGGTCGCGCTGCAGGCTCCGCATTTTCAGCCGGGCGCCGTCTGGGAAATACCAGGTACGCTTGCCGGCCATATATTCCGCGCCCAGGGCCGGGTATATCTCCATGCTGCGGGCGATCACTTCGTCCAACTCGTCGTATGTCCGGCGGACGAATATGCCGCGCATGTTGCCGCCGTGCTGCTTCCAGCGGCTCGCCCATTTTCCCAGGAAGCCGTCGGTCTTGCCGCCGCCCCGGGCGCCGCCGTACATGATGTCCTCGATCGGGCAGGTCAGCAGCAGGGTCTGGGGCCCGTCTTGTGGTGACCAGACGACGCGGGTGTCGGCGGCGGGGGTTCTCATTCTTCGGCTTTGGTGGCCTGGTACGCGCTCACCTGGTCCATCCATTCAGCGACGCTGCCCGCCGGTGCCGGTACCACAAACACGCCGCTTTCGGTGTCATCGCCCTTGCCGTCGGTCTGGGCTATTTTGGCGGGTGCATCCAGGCCCAGCAGCTTGGCGCGGCGCTCCATGACCTTCAGGATTTGGGCGTTGGCCTTTGGGTTGCCCTTGCTGGCGTCCGCCCAGAAGAACGACTGCAGGTCGTCCAGGCGGTCCAGCTCCTGGGTGCGCAGAATGTCCGCCTCCCCGTTCAGATGCTCCTGGGCATCGGTCAGGGCTTTGGTTACGGCTTTGTGAACGCTGCTTTTGGTCATGCCCAATTGGACGGATATGCGGCCGTAGCTCCATCCCATCTTGCGCAGGGCGACGGCTTTGGTCCGGCGTTCCCTTGCCTCGATGGTTCTCTGGCTGGTCTTGTTGGCCATGCCCGTTCTCCTGCTTATGCGTTCGCTAGGGGAATCTGTTCGTCATTCCCCGCCGCCAGGGGCGTGGTGTCATTAAAGGGCTGCCCGGTCGCCTCATGGATGGCGGTCTGCCCGGTGTATTCCTGCCAGCGCTTGACCAGTACGTCGGTGTACTTCGGGTCGTATTCCATGGCCCGGGCGTGGCGGCCGTACTTCTCGCAGGCGATGACGGTGGTTCCGCTGCCCGCGCATAGGTCCAGAACCTTGTCGGTCTTGCGGCTGCTGTTCTTCACCATGTGAGCCACCAATTCGACGGGCTTCATGGTTGGGTGCGTGGCGCTGCGGCTGGGCTTATCGAAGTGCAGGGCGCTGGTGTTCATGGCGTTCATCAGGGCTCGCACCTGGTTGACCAGCTCGCTTTTGTCCATCTCTTTGATGTTGGGCAGGTCGCTTATGACGGTTTTCTTGTTGAATTCGCCATACCACTTGTGGGCCGCTCCCGGCTTCCATCCATACAGGATCGGCTCGTGTTGCCATTGGTAGTCCTGGCGGCCCAGCACCATGCTGTTTTTTACCCAGATAACGCATTGCTTAAGCAGGAAGCCGGATTCTGTCAGCGCGCTGCGAAAGTTCACGCCCTCGCTGTCGGCATGCGCTATGTAAATCGGGCCGCCTTCTCTGGTGACCAGGTAGGCGCTGGTGAACAGGTCGCGCAGGAATTCCAGAAACTTGCCGTCATTCATTTCGTCGTTGCCGATGGTCAGGCCGGTTCCGCCCTCGTAGGCGACGTTGTACGGCGGGTCGGTCCAGACCATATCGATGGGCCCGGCGCTCAGGGTCTCTACGTCGTCGGCGATCGTGCTGTCGCCACACATGGCCCGGTGGTTGCCCATAATCCAGACGTCGCCCGGCTGGCTGACGGTTTCGATGCCCAGGTCGGGGGCGTCGTCTTCGTCGGTCAGGCCCTCGGTTTCCGGTTCGTTGTCGTCGGGCGGGGTGTGCAGGGATTCCAGAAAGGCGGACAGGCCGTCGTCTTCAACATCCACAATCTCGTCCAGCAGGCGGTCCATGGCTTCCTGGTCCTGTTGGGCAAGGGCGCCGATCGGGTCGATGCTGGCCAGGGCGATGCGTTCCTCCTGCTCAGTAAGCTCCACATAAATAACGGGCACTTCCGGTTCGCCGTCGTCCATCGCCAATTCCACACGCAGGTGGCCGTCGATCAGGTGCCCGGTGGTGGTGTTGATGATGATGCGCTGAATCCAGCCGATTTCGTTCAGCACTCCGCGCAGGGCTTGCTTCTGGTTCTCGGGGTGCTGGCGAAAGTTGAGGGGGTTGGCCAGGATCTGGTCCGGCGCTTCGTGTCCCTCTCCGGTGATGCGGTCGTGCCACTTGCTCATGCGTTGCTCCAATCAATAGGGGCCCCGTAGCGTGGGGCGGGCGGCCTTCGCATGCCCGGCAATAATTTTCTGGCGTGTTCTGCCAGATGGAGCTGCCTAGACATCTCGGCTGCGGCGGATTCTTTAAGGCGCGATCCCTCCGCTGCGCGCTTGGCAATCGTCTAACTCGTCATCAATGGCTGCCATCCGGTCGTTCGCTGCCGTCAGGCTCGCGGCGTACTTATCGATCAGATTCATCAAGTGTCGGTTGTGGGTCAGGCCCGTTCTGGCTGGGTGCGACACTGGTGTCGTCAGCGCTTTGGCGTTGGTGCATGGGATAATCTCGGTTGTGCGGATAGAGGGGGCTGTCGTTGAGCATGCTGATAGCAGCATCAGGCAAGCGGCTATCAGCCCATATTTTGTATTGTTCATTGCTGGCCTCCAGTTGCTCCCGGGCTGTGCGCTCTGCCTGCAGGGCGTCATTCAGGTCGTCGCGCTTGGATTCCAATTCCTTCAGGCGTCGGCTGGTGCGGTTCATGGCGTCGCGCTCTGATGCCAGGACGGTGATGGCGGCTTGCGCTTTGGCGGTCTGTTCGTCCAGCCGGTTGATGACGCTGGCCAGTTCGGCGTTTGTGTCGATCCATTGGTTGATGCTGTAGAACAGACTTCCGGCCATTCCGAGGGCGCCGATTGCGATCAGGATCCAGGTGGTCATTCTTTGGTCTTTCCTTTGCCGGTGTTGACGTAGAAACCGAACCAGGCGGCCGCTGCCGTCCAGATCACGTTTGCGTATAGCTGCTGGGCCGTCGTTGGGTCCGGCAGGCTGGTGAACCAGAGATGCGTATGGGCACAAGCGATCCCGTAAAGGGTCATCAGTAGCCTGGGCACGATCCGCCATTCATCCAGCCGCTGAGGGGTCACTTCGGGTCGATGCCCATGTTTCTGGCCCAGATCCGAACGTCGAAATTCGGGCAGGTTTTGTGACTGGTGTAGTCCCGATGGCCTCGGATGATGGCGTCGGGATAAACCTCGCGCAGATCGCCCAGCAGCTCATCAAGCGCCAGGTATTGCTCGTTGGTGAAAATGTTAGTTCCGATCAGGCAGATGCCCAGGGTGCCTTCGTTGTTGCCTCTTACGTGCGCGCCTTTCCAGTAGTTCGGGCGGCCGTTCTCGATCTTGCCGTCGATCCGAATCACGTAGTGGTATCCGATACCGTCCCAGCCTCGCTCCAGGTGCCAGCGGTGAATGTCTGCGGCGTCGTGGGGGCGGCCGTTGGGGGTTGCGGAACAATGCACGATGAGGTCGGTGATCATTCTGTGGCTCCGACGGCGGCTAAAAAGGGGGCGATGGTTTGCCAGTGGTAGGCGGCGGAGGCGAGCAGGGCGGTTCCGGCCCAGAAGGCGCCGGTGGCGAAGGTGATTTTCCGGCCCAGGGCCTGCAGGGTCTTGTTGACCTCCTGATCGTTGGCCCGGGCCCTGTCGGCTCTGGCGCTCTGGTCCACCTCATTGCGATCCAGGGTGCTTCGGAACGCGTTAAGGGCTTCGTGGTTTTCCTTGGCCGCCATAATTTGTTCGTGTCGCATGCCTCGGAATTCCTCGCGTATCTCGGAGACTGCAATCTCCAGGTTCTGGACGCGCGGCGGCAGGTTCTGCTCCATAAACCGCACCCGGTGGTAAAGGTCGGTAATCAGGGCGCTTCCGCCCGCCTGGTTGTCGTCGTCATGAACCATTCGCCTGCCTTTCAATCTGGTGTTTCATCCGGTCAAATCGGCTTATGTGCCGTACCGTCCTGGGGGATATTCGCAGGGCCCGGGCCAGGCGCTTGGCGGTGCATCCCTTTGCCAGCAGTATTGAGATGCGGGCGTCGCGTTCCCGGCGGTAGATGCCGGTTGGGATGTACAGGACTCCGCTGCCAATGGCGGCGGTCAGTTTCGCCAGCGCTTCGATACCCAGGGCGCCTGCTATGGGATTATCCGGGCTTGGCGATTGTGGTACATACACACACTTGCCGCCTAACTCGCGGCTCAGTTTCGCGGCTGAATCCAGGCCTATGGCATCGATGATTTCTTCTGCTGACACGGTTATTCGCTCCCGTAGTGTGCGATCAGGATGGCGTCGGCCCGGCCCACGTCTTTCTTTCGGTGCAGGTCCAGATGCGGGTAAAGCTCCAGGGCTCGGGTGCGGGCCTGGTCTTTGTCTTTGCCGATCAGTCCGCCGCGCTTTTTCCATTTCTGGGGGGTCGGGTAGGTGACGCGAAGCTGCAGGGCGCCGCATATCCCGTCGATCACGCCGACGCCTCTGCCGAAATTGAACGAAGACTGCGCGCCCGCCGTTCGCTGGACGCCGTTCGGTCCCGGCCTGGGCGGCATGGCCTGGACGCGCTCGATGCGCACTTCCTCGGGGCTGTACTCGATGCTGATGGTCCGCAACAGGTCCGCTAGCGCCACGGCGTTGACGCGCTTGGTCTTGCCCTCGGTCAGTACGGGCATATCCCAGACCGCGCTCTCGCTGGGGTCGTCGCCCCGCACGGCAATGGCGCCGGTGATGCCTGGGTCAATCCCGACGACGGGTCTCATGCGTTGCCCTGGGTCGTCGTATGTATGCCGGCGACGTGGGCTGACTCACGCTCTATCAATTGGGCGCGCTGCTCAATTTCGGCGACCTGCTCAGGGGAAGGGTGGCTTTTGACGAGGAATTTTATGCTGCGGGCGTTGTTCTGGATGCGGGTCATTGCGTCGGTAATGCTCATGCCAATTGGCCCCGATGGTTGGTTTCGGAGATTATGGCACGGCCGTCCGGTTTTTCATACCGGGCAGCCGGTTTGTTGCGGCTAACTAACCGTCAGGGGGGTTGATCGCTATAGCAGTTTCCTGAAAAGGGCGGTCAGCCAGGCCCAGACGCGGCTCAGGAAACTGCGAAAGTTAAAGGGGGGCTGGGGATCCGGTCGCTGATGGCAAACTCGACGGGGTCGGAATAGAGCGACTTCCGGGCGGGCTGTTCTTTCGCAAAGCTGCGCAGTGCGATGGTATAGACTTTGCCGGACGTAAGGCCCAGGTCTGCAATAGGCGCGTTGTAGTCCCCGCCTTCCTGAAGCTGGCCGGGTACCACCATCAGCGGCTCCATTTTGCCGTCAACGGAAAGGCCCACCTCGTAGTTCAGGGCGTAGTCGATCGGCGTTCCGTCTACGTTGGTGGTCGGGGCCTGCCAGATTAACTGCTTGGGATTTACCTTCATGTGCCGTTCCTCGGTCGGTGTTTGGTTCGGGGATTATGGCACGGCTGCCCGGCTTGATATACCAGGCAGCCGGTTTTTAGAACGGTATGTCGTCGTCGAAGTCGTCGATGGGTTCTGGCATGTTGCTGCCGGTGGGCTGCTGGGCTTGTGCAGCTCCCTGCGCTGGCTGGCTGGCTTGGCCCTGGCGTTGGCCTTGCGGTTGTTGCTGTTGCGGCTGTGCGTTGCCCTGCGGCCGATCGTTCGGGCTGTCCAGCATCTGCATGGTGCCGGTGATGTCGATCACCACTTCGGTGCTGTACCGGTCCTGCCCGCTCTGATCCTGCCACTTCCGGGTCTGCAGCTTGCCTTCAAAATAAACCTTTGCGCCTTTTTTCAGGTATTGGGCGGCGATCTCCGCGATCTTGCCGAAGATCACAATCCGGTGCCATTCGGTATTGTCGACCAGTTGCCCGCTGGTGCGGTCCTTGTAGCTCTCGTCGGTGGCTAGGTTGACGTTCACCACGGCATTGCCGGCGGCGGTGTATCGGACGTCTGGGTCGGTGCCCAGGTTGCCTATCAGAATAACTTTATTGACGCCTCTGGCCATGATTGGCTCCTTACGCTTGCGGGTTGAAAGTGGAAATATCGACGACCAGCTGGTTGTCGTATCGGATGAAGCGCTGGGACTCTACTGGCATGCCATGCGCCGGGTTGATGTTCAGCTTTTCGGCGATGACCATCGCGGCCACGCTGTTCTCGCCTTGCTTGGTTAATTTCCAGCCGCTGCCTGGGGAGGGCGCGATCACGATCGTTTGGCGGTCCTCGCTGATTCCGAAGCTGATCCGGCTGCCGGCCCGAAGGCCCACGCTCCTGGCGACTTCGTTGCTGATCATCCAGCGCAGGTAGGGCCGGCCCTCCCGCATGGTGACGCCCAATCCCAGGGCGCTGTTGGCGCCTCCGGTGGTGTCGGTGGCGGTGATCATATCGGGCTGAAACTGCAGGGTAGCGACGTTATTCATCTGGGGCTTCCTCGGTTGGTTTGGTCGAATTAAGCAGCGCTTTGATGTTTTTCATTTTCTGCATGCCCCGCTCGCAGCGGGCGGCCTTGACGTCGTCCGGTTCTGGCAGGGCGCGGCGGGCTATCTGGTGGGCCTGCCTGCGGTTGGGCAGCAGGTCCAGGAACTCCTTCGGGCTGGGTGGCTTTGAGAAGG